>CABDYV010000358.1_pt1 | contig 10558 bp, 5 predicted proteins | sample 3132041 | NCBI WGS metagenome assembly CABDYV01 (sample SAMEA5534338, study PRJEB31848) | metagenome | biome: tundra; feature: field; material: soil | place: USA | collected 2013-05 | depth 0.45 m | reverse complement strand
CTCGAGCGTGGCTTCGCGCGGCGCGCCCGCGCGAAGCCACGCTCGAGACGTCCGCCCTGAAACGCAAGCTCGCCGATTCGCACGCGTTCGTCGTCACGGCCGAGGTCGAGCCGCCGAAAGGCATCGACGCCTCGGCGGCCGTGGACGGCGCGCGCACGCTGAAGGCCCTCGGCGTGGACGCCATCAACATCACGGACAACCCGATGGCGCGGCTCAGGATGTCGTCCATCGCCGTCGCGCATCTCATCCGGATCGAGACGGGCGCCGAGACGATCTTCCATTTCTCGCCGCGCGACCGGAACGTGCTCGGCATCCAGTCGGACCTCCTCGGCGCGGCCGGGCTCGGCATCAAGGCGCTTCTCGTCGTAGGCGGCGACCCCCTGAAGATCGGCGATTACCCGCAGGCCAAACCCGTGGGCGAGGTCGATACGCTCGGCCTCCTGCGCATCGTGAAGGGCCTGAACACGGGCACGGACCTCGCGGGCGGCGCGATCGGCTCGGCCACGTCGTTCGCGATCGCGTGCGCAGCGAATCCCGCAGCGAGGGACCTCGACGTCGAGATCTCGAAGCTCGCGGCCAAGATCGAGGCGGGCGCCACGTTCGCCCAGACGCAGCCTGTCTACGACGTGGCGGCGCTCGACCGCTTCTACGCGCGCGCCGAGACGCACGCGATTCCCGTCCTCATCGGCCTCATCCCGCCGAAGAGCCTGAAGCAGGCTCTCTATCTCGCGAACGAGGTCCCGGGCATGGTCGTGCCCGAGGAGATCCTCACGCGGATGCGCCGCGCGGCCGAGAAGGGCCCCGAGTTCGAGGAAGAGGAAGGCCTCGCGATCGGCGTCGAGCTCGCGCGCGCCGTCGCCGAGCGCTCGCGCGGCATCCACATCATGCCGATGGCACGCTACGACGCGGTCAAGCGGATCCTCGAGGCGCTCGGCGTGGAAGCGAAGCGAACATGACCGTCGAAACGCGCATGAGCGCCGAGGCCCGCCTCCGCGCGCTCCTCCACGAGCGCATCGCCGTCCTCGACGGCGCGATGGGCACCATGATCCAGGGCCATCGGCTGGACGAAGCGAAAACCCGCGGCGAGCGGTTCCGGGATCACCCGAAGGACCTCAAGGGGAACAATGACCTCCTCGTCCTCACGCAGCCGGCGATCGTCGAAGGGATCCACCGGCAGTACCTCGAGGCGGGCGCCGACATCGTCGAGACGAACACGTTCAACGCGCAGGCGATCTCTCTCGCCGACTACGGCATGGAGAGCCTCGCGTACGAGCTAAACGTCGCGGCCGCGCGCCTCGCGCGCCGGGCCGTGGAGGCGCACCGCGCCGCCACGGGGAAGGACGCCTTCGTGGCGGGCGCGGTCGGCCCCACGAACCGAACGCTCTCGCTCGCGGTGGACGTGAACGACCCGGGAAAGAGAACCCACGTCTTCGACCAGTTCGTCGCGGCCTATACGGAGCAGATCCGCGGCCTGATCGACGGCGGGGTCGACGTCCTGCTCTTCGAGACCGTCTTCGACACGCTCGTCCTCAAGGCCGCGCTCTTCGCCGCGCTTCAGCACTTCGACGAGGTGGGGCGCAGCGTCCCGCTGATGGTCTCCGTCACGATCACGGACAAGTCCGGGCGGACCCTTTCGGGCCAGATGGTCGAGGCGTTCTGGAACTCCGTCTCGCACGCGCCGCTCCTCGCGGTCGGGATCAACTGCGCGCTCGGCGCGAAGGAAATGCGCCCCTACATCGAGGAGCTGTCCCGGATCGCGCCCGTCTTCCTGAGCGCGTATCCGAACGCGGGGCTCCCGAACGCATTCGGCGGCTTCGACGAGACGCCCGAGATCATGAGCGCCGATATCGGCGGCTTCGCCCGCGAGGGATGGGTGAACATCGTGGGCGGCTGCTGCGGCACGACGCCAGCGCACATCCGCGCGATCGCCGCCGCGGTGAAGGGGCTGCCCCCGCGGCGGATTCCCGCCCCCGAGCGCCGCACCCGCCTTTCGGGCCTCGAGCCGTACACGCTCCGCCCCGAGGAGACGTTCACGCTCGTGGGTGAGCGGACGAACGTCACGGGGTCGCCAAAGTTCGCGAAGCTCGTCCTCGCGGGCGATTACGAGGGCGCGCTCACCGTGGCGCGCCAGCAGGTCGACGGAGGCGCGAATCTCCTCGACGTGAACATGGACGAGGGGATGCTGGACGGAAAGGCCGCGATGACGCGCTTTTTGAACCTCCTCTCGGCCGAGCCGGACATCGCGAAGCTGCCGATCATGCTCGACAGCTCGAAGTGGGACGTGATCGAGGCGGGGCTGAAGTGCCTGCAGGGCAAGTCCGTCGTGAACTCGATCAGCCTGAAGGAGGGCGAGGAGTCCTTCCGGCGTCACGCCCGCCTCGTGCGCCGCTACGGCGCCGCCGTGATCGTCATGGCGTTCGACGAGGAGGGGCAGGCGACGACCGTGGAGCGCAAGGTCGCGATCGCCGCCCGCGCGTACCGCATCCTCACGGAGGAGATCGGCTTTCCGCCCGAGGACATCGTCTTCGACCCGAACATCCTCACGGTCGCGACCGGCATCGAGGAGCACGACGCCTATGCGTTGAACTTCCTCGAGGCGACCAGGCGCATCAAGGCGACGCTGCCGCACGTCAAGGTGTCGGGCGGCGTTTCCAATATCTCCTTCTCGTTCCGCGGGAACAACGCCGTCCGGGAAGCCATGCACGCCGCGTTCCTCTACCACGCGATCGCCGCCGGCCTCGATATGGGCATCGTGAACGCCGGCCAGCTCGCGGTCTACGAGGAGATCCCGAAGGACCTGCTCGTCCTCGTCGAGGACGTCCTCCTGAACCGCCGCAAGGACGCCACGGAGCGCCTCATCGCCTTCGCCGAGTCCGTGAAGAAGACCGGCAAGGCCGAGGTCGTGGCCGACGCGTGGCGCAGCGGCACCGTCGAGGAACGCCTGTCGCACTCGCTCGTCAAAGGCATCGTCGACTTCATCGACGCCGACGTCGAGGAGGCGCGCCAGAAGTACGGCGCGCCGCTCGCCGTCATCGAAGGACCCCTGATGGCCGGCATGAACGTCGTGGGCGACCTCTTCGGATCGGGAAAGATGTTCCTCCCGCAGGTCGTCAAGAGCGCGCGCGTCATGAAGAAGGCCGTCGCGTATCTGCAGCCCTACCTCGAGGCCGAAAAGAAGCCGGGCGCCGCCTCCTCGCAGGTCAAGGTGCTCCTCGCGACCGTGAAGGGCGACGTGCACGACATCGGCAAGAACATCGTGGGCGTCGTCCTCCAGTGCAACGGCTACGAGGTGATCGACCTGGGCGTCATGGTGCCCGCCGACCGCATCCTCAAGGCGGCCAGGGAGCACGGGGCCCGCATCGTGGGGCTCTCCGGCCTCATCACGCCGTCGCTCGACGAGATGGTCCACGTGGCGCGCGAGATGGAGCGCGAGGGGTTCACCGAGCCCCTCCTCATCGGCGGGGCCACGACGAGCCCCATCCACACGGCCGTGAAGATCGCGCCGGCGTACGGGCCGCCCGTGGTCCACGTGCTCGATGCGTCGCGCGCGGTCGGGGTCGTGAGCGGCCTCCTCGGCGGCAAGGCGGCCGGGATCGCCGACGCGAATCGGAAGAAGCAGAAGCTCCTCGTCGAAGAGCACGAGAAGCGGTCGCAAAAGCCGCTCCTGCCGCTCGCAGCCGCCCGAGCCCGCAAACCGCGCCTGGACTGGTCGAGCGTAGAGATCCCCGTTCCGTCTTTCACGGGCGCGCGCGCCCTCCACGACGTGCCGCTCACGGACCTCGTGCCGTTCATCGACTGGTCGCCGTTCTTCCAGGCGTGGGAGCTGCGGGGCCGGTATCCGCAGCTCCTCGAGGACCCGGTTTTCGGCGAGAAGGCGAGAGAGCTTTTCGCGGACGCCCGGGCGCTCCTCGACCGCATCGTGAAAGACCGCCTCCTGACCGCGCGAGGCGTCTATGGGTTCTTCTCCGCGCACGCGGACGACGACGATATCCGCCTCTTTTCGGACGCGGCGTTGACGCGGCCGCTTGCCACGCTCCACACGCTGCGCCAGCAGATGGAGAAGCCCGAGGGGCAGCCTCTCGAGGCGCTCGCGGACTTCGTGGCGCCGAAAGAGAGCGGGCGGGCGGACTTCGTCGGCGCCTTCGCCCTGACGGCCGGCATCGGTGTCGACGCGCTCTGCCGCGCATTCGAGAAGGAGCAAGACGACTACTCCTCGATCCTCGTCAAGGCGCTCGCGGACCGGCTCGCCGAGGCGTTCGCCGAGATGCTGCACCAGCGCGCACGCGCGGACTGGGGTTACGGGCGGAACGAGAGCCTCACCGGCGAGGACCTCCTCCGCGAACGCTACCGCGGCATCCGCCCCGCGCCCGGCTACCCGGCGTGCCCCGACCACACGGAGAAGCGCACGCTCTTCGCGCTCCTCGATGTGGAGACGAACGCCGGGATCTCGCTCACCGAGAACTTCGCGATGCTGCCCGCGAGCTCCGTGAGCGGCTTTTACTTCGCGCACCCCGACGCGCACTACTTCGGCGTCGGGCGCCTCGGACGCGACCAGGTCGAGGACTACGCGGCACGAAAGCGCTGGACGCTCGAGGAGGCCGAGCGCTGGCTCGGGCCGAACCTCGGGTACGAGCCCGCCGGGGTCGCACGTCCCGCGGCGGCCACGGCGCGATAAGACGTCCCCCGACTCTCCTGGGGCTTCCGAAGGAGCGGTTCGTGAGGATCCACCGGTCCTATCTGTTGAACCTCGACCGCCTCAGCCACTGACTCTCGACCGCCGAGGCGACGCCGCGCTAGAGTTCCCGCGTGAATTGGCCCTTCGGAAGAACGCGGAACGCGAAAAGAGAGAAGCAGCCCTCTCGCCCCGCGAAGGAGATTCCGCGTGACGACGAACGCCGCGGCCCCGCGCCGCCTCCGCCGCGCACCGCGCACGCTCCGGGGGTCTCGGTGCACCGGTTCGGGGACGAGTCGGCGCCGAATTGCTGGCGAATTGACTCGAGAAAAGAGGGAGAAGAGGAGGATTTCTCAGAAGGTAAGAGGAACAGGACGGCAGCGGCTGTCTTGCTGCTCAGGGGCCAGCTCAAAGGCGCACAGGTGGTTCTGTCGCCCGGCGACGTGCTCGTTGGCACCGCCTCGGAACTCGAAGCGCTGCGAAATCCCGAAGCCGAGCCCGCTTTTCTTACGTTCGTGGAAATTTCCAGCACGATCCCGCTGCGCACCCATCACATCAGGAGAGACGGACTGACGGGGACCGCCGTCCCCGGCATCACCGGCCTGCGCGCTCTCGCGCAGCTGCCCGAAGCGTGTCTCGCCGTGCTGCGACTCGGCCCGCCGCCGGGGGCCCGCTGGGTCTTCAAAGGCATCTATGCCGTGGCCGTCTTCTCGGGGCGGCTCGCCGCATTCGACGGGGACGACGCGAAGGAGATCCGGGCGGGCTCTCTCGCCCGCGTGGCCGATCCCTCGGCCACTCTGTATCTCGAGGCCGGAAACGACGCGGCTCTCGCCGTCGCGCTCGCCGCATCCGGCTTCGTCGCCGCCCTGGGTTAACGCGCCCTCGGGACTACAATAACCGTCCTCTTTTCGGAGGGCCCGATGCCCGAGACAAAAGCTGCCCCGCCCGGGCCCGGGTCCCAAGGAGCCCCTCCGCGCGAGATCTCGCCGACGCCCAACCCCAAGGGCGAAATGCTGTCGGAGAGCTCGCCTTCCCGCTATATCGCGAAGGTGAGCTTCGTGACCGGCAAGGAGATCCTCCGGCCGATCGACCCGGACGACCTGCTCGTCCATGCCCATCGCGACAAGAATCCGATCGACGTCACGGCCCAATACCTCGCGAGCCGCCTGATCCACTGGACCGGCAACGAGGACGCCGTCAAGGACGGCCTGAGGAAAGTGAACCTCTTCGGGATCAGGCTCGCCGAGGCGCTCGGCTCGGCCACGGGCAGCAAGGCCGTGGAAAAGAGCGTGAAAAGCCTCATCGGCGTGACGGACCGGAATGTCTTCTTCAAGTTCCGCGAGGCCTCGCATCTCTCCGAAAAGGAAGTCAAGGCGCGCATCGAGAAGCTCCAGAAAGAGGCCCGCGCCCTCCTGCGCGCGCGCGGTCGAAGGCCGCGGCTGCACGTCCTCTTGACCGGCGCGACGGGCTTCCTCGGCAAGGAGATCCTCGCGCAGGCCGTGAACGACCGCCGCATCGAGCGCCTCGTCTCGGTCGTGCGGCCCGAGAGAATCCGCGACCCGAAGACGAAGGAGGTCGTGAAGGTCCTCTCGCCGGCGCAGCGCGGCGCCGTCCTTCTCCGGCGTCTCCACATCTCCGGCGCGAAGGCGAAGAAGTTCGTCTTCGTGGACGGAGACATCGAGAAGGCCGACCTCGGCATCGCGCCGAAGGAGCTGGGCCGGCTGAGAAAGACGCTCACGCACGTCGTTCACTGCGCCGCGAGCGTGTCCTTCGACGGCGCGTACGAGAACTCCTTCCGCGCGAACGTGCAGGGCGCGCGCAACGCGCTGCAGTTCGCGCTCGGCCTCCAGGAGGCCAAGGGCTCGAAGTTCATCCAGCACGTCGCGATCGAGACGTCCTACATCCACGGGCGGAAAAAGAAGACGACTGCGCAGGAGAGCGCGCTCGTGTTCCCCCGGAACTTCTACAACAACTTCTACGAGCTCACGAAGGCGATGGCTTCGCTCGAGACGGATTACACGCTCGTCGACAAGAGGCTGCGCGTGTCGCAGCTCCTCCCCTCGATCGTCATCGGCCACTCGAAGACCGGCAACAACCGCGGCGACACGAAGGTCGTGAACGCGCCCATCAACGCGTTCGGACGCTCCAAAGAGGCGATGGACTCCCTGCAAGCGGACGCGATCGGTCGCGGCAAGGCCTGGCTCATCGGCGCGATCGCCTCGAGCTTTCCCGGGGACGCCTCGGCCGAGCTGAACCTCGTGCCCGTGGATCGGGTCGTCCAGGGCATCCTCGCCTCTCTCACGGTTCCGGAGTCGATCGGCGAGCGGATTCACCTCGCGACGGACAACCGCATCAGGTCCGAGGACATCGCCCGCATCACGCGCGAGGAGATCGGCATCAATGTGCGGCTCGCCGACCCCACGCTCTTCCGCAACATCACGCTGCCGATCGTGAAGACGGCGCTCGAGAGGGGCGGCGAACCGAAGCTCGCGAACGCGCTCGAGAAGCTCGGCACGATCTTCGGCGGATACGGCGAGTGGGGCCAGCCGATTCACGACGTCGGCAACGACGTGCGCATCCTCGGCCTTCCCATCCGCCGGCCGAACACGGAGCACGCCTTCCGCATGCTCTGCCGCCACAACAAGTACGTCCAGGAGTTCGGCAAGGTGCGCGACCTCGACGAGATCGCACGCCGCGAGTTCCTGTGGGAGAAGGCCCTCGGCGCGATCGAGCACAAGGTGGGCCGCCAGGTCGCGTCCCTCCCGCCCGACGAGTTCCGCCGCCACCTCGCGCAGCGCCTCGACCTCAAGAGCTTCACGGAGAAGTAGGCGCGGCGGCCCTTGGTTCACGGCACCGCGAGCAGATAGTCCGACATCGCCGAAAGCTCGGCGTCGGGCAGGAATCTGAACGGCGGCATCTTCGAGCCCGGCACGAGCTTCTTCGGCTCCTTGAAGTGCGCGACGAGCCAGTCCTTGTCGCGCTTGCCGAGGAGGTGCTGGAGGGAGGGGCCCTTGCGCCCGCCCTCGCCGTAGATCTGGTGGCACTGCCGGCAGTCCTCGCGGTCGATCGCCGCGCCGCCGACGCGGATCGGCTCCGGCAGCGCGGAGAGCCGCACGCCGTCCTTCGAAATCGCCTCGACGTATGCGAGGAGAGACGGCACGTCCTTGTCGGGGTTTTCGCCGTCCTCCTCGGCGGCGGCCGGCTTCGCGCTCTTCTCCTTCACGTGCGCGGCGAGTGCGTCGAGAGCGAGAACGTGCGCGCGCGCCGCGAGGCCAACCGCGTTCGGCGAGGCGTCCGCTGCCGGCCGGCCCTCCGCCCCGTGGCACGACGCGCAGAGGCGCCTCTCGTAGGACGCGAGGCCGCCGAGAAGGCGTGGGTCCGGCGGCGGCTGCGAGGCCGGGTCGAGGCCGGAAGGGCGGCCCTTCGGCGAGTCGAGGGCTCCCAGGGTGAGAAGCCCGAAAAGCAGCGCGGCCGCGGCGCCGCCCGCCGCGAGGACGAGCCGGCGGTCTCGGGGCCGGCGCGAGGCGCCGCGGTCGAGCCACGGCACGAGCGCGAGAAGGAGCATCGAGAGACCCGGAAGAACCGCGGTGCCGATCGGCTCGAGCGGGCCCTTGAAGTACTTCAGGAGCTGAAAGAGCGGCAGGAAGTACCACTCGGGGCGGGGCACGGACGTCGTGTCCGTCGGATCGGCGAGCCTTTCGAGCGGCGCGGGATGCCGTGCGGCGAGCCAGAAGAGCGCGAGGATGATGGCGAGTATCACGACGCCGTCGCGCGCCGCCTGAAACGGGAAGAACGGCTCTTTGGGGTCGGGTTCCGTCGTCGGTCCCGCGTGAGAGTGCCGGCGCAAAAGAAGGAGATGGACACCGATGAAGGCGAACGCGAGGAGCGGCAGCAGCACGACGTGGAGCGCGTAGAAGCGCGTCAGCGTCGCGGCCCCGACGGCGGGCCCGCCGACCATGAGGCGCGACGCCGCTGGCCCGACGAAGGGAAGCGCCGCCGGCACCTTCGTCCCGACGACCGTCGCCCAGTACGCCTTCTGGTCCCACGGGAGGAGATAACCCGTGAAGCCGAATCCGAGGACGAGGACGAGGAGCGCGAGGCCCACGAGCCAGTTCAGCTCGCGGGGGCGGCGGTACGCGCCGAAGACGAACGTACGGGCCATGTGGGCGACGGCGAGGACGACCATCGCCGAAGCGCCCCAGTGGTGGAGGCCCCGCACGAGCCCTCCCGCGAAGAGCCGCGTCTGGATCGCCTTCACGCTTTCCCACGCGTGGTCCGGCGTGGGCGCGTACGCGAGCGCGAGCGCGAAGCCGGAAACGAACTGGACGAGGAACACGGCGAGCGCCGCGGACCCCAGCGTGAAGAGCCACGCGCGCCGGACGGAGACAGGCTCGTCGGCGAACGCCCGCCAGAGCGAGGTGAGGCCACCCCGCGACTGGAGAAAATCCAGGACTTTCTTCACGCGTCGAGCGCCGCCGCGTCGAGCTGCAGGCGTCCGCCCGACACGACGAGCGGCAGGCGGGTGAGCGGCTTCGGGGGTGGACCGGCCAGAACGTCGCCGCCCGGTCCGTACACGCCGCCGTGGCAGGGGCACAGAAACGCCTTTCGCGCGCCATTCCACGACACGCCGCAGCCGAGATGGCTGCACGTCGTGCCGAGAGCCGCGAGGCCCGACGCGGCCTTCGCGTCCGGGACGACCGCGAAACGCTCCTTCACGCGGCGCGTCATGTAGCCATCCTCGACGGTGCGCTCCACGACGACCTCTTCCGGCCCGGACGTCCCGGCGCGCAGCGCCTCGAAAGCCGAAGCCGGGCCGAGGTCCAGAAACGCGGACTCTCGCGGCGCTTGGCGGCGCAGCGGCCCGAGGACGAACGCGAGCGCGGCACCGGCGACCGAGGAGGCCGCGGCGAGGGCCGTCCCGATCGCTGCGAGGAGGAACGTCCTGCGGGTTGCCATGGCTCATCCTCCGTCGAGAAAAACACTCCGTCTCGGAAAGGATATTTCGGCCGGCCCGGGACGAGGACTAGGCGGATGATGATACCAAGTGCGACCGATGGGTCAGAGCCGCCTCCGGAGTAAGAGCCGTGGAGTCCTGACCGTCACGCCTTCCGGGCCACGAAGAAAAAGCAGCTCGATCCCGGCACGCCGTCCTCGGCGACGTACGGGGCCAGGAACCTCTCCATCAGGGCGAACCGCGGCCGATACGGAAGGACGACCCACTTTCCGAACAGAGCCTTGTTGAGGACGTTCGGCGCTCCGTAATAGTGGCCGAGCTCCAGGAGGGCCGTCGCACGCGGCGAGAGATAGGGCCGGCACGAGACCACTTTCAGACCGTGGGCCTCGGCGCGCCGCCGCCACTCCTCCTCCGTGTACATGTGGTGGTGGACCTGCATGCGCTTGAACCAGGAGCGGTATCGCCGCGCGACTCCGGAAAGACCCACGGATTCGAGTACGCGAGCAACGAGGAGGTTCTCGTTGTGCCTGTCGTTGGGAACCGAGAAGAGAAACCGCCCGTCCGGACGCAGGACACGCGTGACCTCGGCGAAGACACGGTCGAGCTCGGGCATGTGCTCCAGCGCGCAGTTGGCCAGCACCGTGGTGAAGGACGCGTCGTCGAACGGAATCCGCGCGGCGCTCGCGATGGCGAGAAGCCGGTACGCGCCGCGCCGGCGCGCCTTCTCGAGCGAGGAGAGGTCGAGGTCGAGCCCGGCGTCCAAGCCTCCCAGCACGACCTGCCCGAAGTGCCCGTCGCCACACCCGACATCCAGGAGCGGCGATTCGAGCGGACCCAGCTCCCGGATGAGACGTCCCTCGATGGCACGGATCAGAGCCCGAAAAGCGGGCAGCTCGCGCAGGTTCTCCCACAGCATGTCCGAGGCGTCAGGC
>CABDYV010000357.1_pt1 | contig 10645 bp, 10 predicted proteins | sample 3132041 | NCBI WGS metagenome assembly CABDYV01 (sample SAMEA5534338, study PRJEB31848) | metagenome | biome: tundra; feature: field; material: soil | place: USA | collected 2013-05 | depth 0.45 m | reverse complement strand
GAGGTTGTCCCCGTAATAGAGAATGTTTTCTGCCACTAAGTCTCCCTTCGTGGGCGCCGGGTCTCGGAATCATCGCATCCGAGGCCCGGCCGTGCTCGCGGGAGCCTCAGCGCTGCGCGTCGCGCTTCTCCTCCGCCGTCGAGAGACGGCGCGGCCGGGCGGCGATCCACGCGAGAAACTCGGCCTCCGGGTAGTAGGCCCTCGCGGTCGGCGAGTCGGAGAGCCGGATGAACGGCGGGCCGAGGCCGCGCATGCGGCGGAGGCGGAGCGATTGTGGCTTGATCCCGAGAGCTTCGGCGACGTGGGCGGGCGATAGTAGTTTCATGGACGCGAGAGTAGAAGACGGGAGAAGCTACTCGAAGGGACCGCGCCTCAAGTCGTCCTCTGCCTCCGAATCTGCACCACAAAGCGGTGTCCGTTTAGTGTCCATTTCTTCCTTCAATGGCGCTTCGTTGCCGCTCGTGAAATCCCCGGTACTTCGGTAAGTCACTGAGCCATCGTCATCCACGGACGGACACGAGTTCTCGGACGGGCTTTCAAGGTGGAGATCGAGGGTTCGAATCCCTCTGGGGGTACCACTTTCCAACTTTCTCCAACCTTCAAAAAGAGGGAGAATTCGTCCCGCACCGCGGGTGCGACCGGCTGGCGGCCTTCACCAGGGAGCGGGCCGCACCGGCCCGGACGCGCTATCCTTTTCCTTTCGGAGGAGACGCGATGGGGCTTTTCGGCGGGAAGAGCGGCGCGAGCGGCGGGATGAAACCCGGCTTCAGGGACTTGAAGTGGGGCGACGGACCGGGGCCGCGCATGGAGGTCCTCGACGACCACGCCGAAGCGAAGTTCTGCTGGATCGCCAACGACGATCTCACGTGGGGCGGCGCGCCCATCGACAAGATCGTCTACGAGTTCTGGGAAAACCGCTTCGCGGAGGTCTTCATCGAGATGCCTTCCTCGTCGGCCGACCGGGTCCTGAAGGATCTCCACGCCGGATGGGGCAAACCCGAGCAGCCGAACAAGTTCATCGAGGATTTCGTCTGGCAGAACAAGGCTGCGGGCCCGGAGGCCACGACCGCCGTCTTCAGCCGCAATCCGAGCACCCGGGCCGCGACGCTGCGCATCCTCAGCGGCTACATCCAGACGAAGAAGCTGCTCGCCAAAAGCCGTCCGCCCGCGCGCTGAGCGTTACTTCGGGCGGGCAGCACCCCGCGATTATCCGACAACCGCGCGTGCGACGAGGTCCACGCCGAAGGTCTTCTCGAAAAGGCGGCCTTTCTTCCTCAGCGCCCACAGCTCGAGGTCCAGCGGCTGGCGCGCGGAGAGGGCCATGTGAGCCCGCTTGCCGCGGAACGTCACGCGAATCCGCTTGACGAGCCCGCGGTGCGTGCGGTCGAGCGCGTCGGCGACTCTCAGGAGCGCCGCGAGCTTCTCGACGACGGGCTTCTTCCAGGGGTCGAGCGCCCGGAAGGGCTCGTGCGCGTCGAGAGGAGGCGCCTTGCGGTGGTACCGGGCCACGAGGGCGATCAGCTCCACCTCGGCCTGCGTGAAGCCCTTCAGGTCGCCGTGCAGGATCAGGTAGTAAGAGTGGTGGTGGTGGCGCGCATAGGCGACCGACAGGCCGATGTCGTGCAGCACGGCGGCATGCTCGAGCCACCCGCGCTCGAGCGCGGTGAGCTGATGGAGGCTGTGGGTCTGGTCGAAGAGCGCGAGAGCGAGGTCCCGAACGCGGCCGGCGTGGACCCGCGACAGGCCCGAGCGCTTGCCGAGGCGCGAAACGGATTCGCGGCGAATGTTCCGCTCTGCGTTGCGTCCCCGCCCCGCCGCCGCCGGCGCCTCGAGGACGAGCGCGTCGCGGAGCGAGCGGTCCGACACGAGGAGGGCTTCCACGTCGAACGCGCGCAGCAGCTCCTCGAGGAGAATCGCTCCCGCGGTCACGATGTCCCTCCGGTCGGCCTCGAGCCCTGGGATGCGGAGCTTCTGCCTGGCGGTCGACTTTCCGAGCAGGCTCGCGATCCGCGTCACGTCCTTGCGGTCGAGCGCCCGGTGGCCCGCCCCGACCGGAGATCGCCCGCGTAGCCCGGCGGCGATCGCGGCGACCGCGAGGATCGTGCCCGACGCTCCGACCGCGGTCTTGACCTTCGCGCGGCGCACCGGCTTGCGGAGGCGCTCGAGGCGGCTCCTCACCGCACGTCGCAGGCGCCGCTCGTCCTTCGCCGAGAGGGGGTCGGACGAGACGAAGAGATCCGTCAGGCGCACGGCTCCGAGATCGAGGCTCTCGGCCAGGAGGATCCGGTCGCCTTTCGCCACGACGACTTCGGTCGACCCGCCGCCGATGTCGAGGACCAAGAGCGGGTCGCACGAAGGCGGCAGCTCCGAGCGCACGGCACGCGTGATGAGGCGTGCCTCCTCCTCGCCGGAGATCACCGCGAGGCGGAGCCCGGTTTCCTTGCGCACGCGCTTGACGAACTCGTCCCCGTTCGCGGCCTCACGCACCGCGCACGTCGCGACCGCCGTGATCGCACCAGCGCCCGCGGCGCGCGCGAGCGCCGCATAGCGCACGAGGCAGTCGATCCCGTCGGCCATGGCCTCTTCCGAGAGAGATCCCGACGCGAGCGTCTCCTGTCCGAGCCGCACCATCTCCTTCTCACGCAGGATTTCGGACCAGTGGCCGCCGTCCGAAGGATCGCGCCGCGCGACGAGCAGCTTTATCGAGTTCGATCCCACATCGATCGCCGCGAGGGTCTTCGCCGCCATTCTTGATCGTCTCGACCGTATCGTAGCCCTGTTATCTTGACGTGAAGTGAGCGCCTTCCCGTTCCCCGACCGGCCGCGGCTCTTGGGCGTCCGCGTCCTCCGTGTCAGCCCTTGACGCAGACGACCTGCCGGAGCGTCTCGACGGGCTCGGCGAGGTCGCGCTGCGCGGCCATCACGGCGTCGATGGACTTGTAGGCGGCGGGCGTCTCGTCGATGACCCCGGAATCCTTGCGGCATTCCACGCCGCGCGTGGCCTCCTCGTGGTCGGCCACCGTGAAGCGGCGCTTGGCCTCGCCGCGCGACATCCGCCGGCCGGCGCCGTGGGAACAGCTCTCGAAGCTCTCGGGGTTCCCGAGGCCGCGCACGATGTAAGAGCGCGCGCCCATGCTGCCGGGGACGATGCCGAGCTCGCCCTTTCCCGCGCGCATGGCGCCCTTGCGCGTCACGAAGACCTCACGCCCAAAGTGGCGTTCCTTCGCAACGTAGTTGTGGTGACAGTTCACGACGGTCTCTCCAACCGTAAAGGGCGGCACGTCTCCCGAAGAAGCCACGGCCGACACGATGCGGTCCATCATGAGCACGCGGTTCGTGGCGGCGTAGGTCTGTGCCCAGCCGACACCTTCCATGTAGTCGCGGAAGTGCGAGGTGCCTTCGGGCAGGTAGGCGAGATCGCGATCGGGCAGGTTCACGCCGGCCTTTCTCATGTCGTCCTTGGCGATCTCGATGAACTGCGTCCCGATGCGGTTGCCCACGCCACGCGAGCCGCTGTGGAGGAGGAACCATACGCGGTCCTTGAGGTCGAGGCAGACCTCGATGAAATGGTTTCCGGTGCCGAGCGTGCCGAGCTGCTGCGCGGGGGGCGCGCCGCGGTCGAGCGAAGGATGGCGGTCGAGAAGGCGGCGGTAGGCCGGCTCGAGGCGCGCCCAGGCTTCGGCCACCGGCTCCGGCGCGTGTCCCCAGGCCCCGCGGTCGCCGCGCCCGCCCTTGTTCGTCCGGCCGTGCGGCACCGCGCGCTCGATCGCGCTCCGGATTCCCTTGAGATCGTCGGGGAGCTCGCTCGCCTTCAGCGTCGTGAGTGTCGCCATCATTCCGCAGCCGATGTCCACGCCGACGGCGGCGGGGATGATCGCGCCCACGGTCGGGATCACGCTTCCCACGGTCGCGCCGATGCCGAGGTGTACGTCCGGCATCGCCGCCACCCAGCGGTACACGAACGGCAGCCGCGCCACGTTCAGGAGCTGCTTTTTCGCCTCTTCCTCGAACGGCACGCCCTTTACCCACGCCTTCACCGGCACGCCGTCGCGGACTTCCAGGAGCTCGTAGTTTTTTTCGGCGCCCCCCACGCTTCGATCATGCGCCCGACCCGTGGCCCGCGGGGCCCGGCACGTTCCCCTCTGGCGCGCGTGTTCCCGGGCCTGATTGCAGCCGTGCTCTGAATCCCTTCTTCATCAAGTCTTCACCGAGTTCTCCCGGCCCCTTCATCTCATTCCGCGAGGCTCTGCAATGCAAAGGAGGAATTTCCATGCAGAAGCAGACGACCCTCGCCCGACGCGTGAGCCTCGCGGTCGCGATCTGTGCTGTCGGACTCGCGCTCTCGCCCGTCGCCCCGGCCCAGGTCACAGCGGCAGCCGGCTACGTTCCGCCGGACGACAAGCCCGCGATCAAGGTCGGGTTCACGCTGTTCGCGGACTACACGTATACGGACTCGCCCACCGCGAAGAACGCCGACGGGAGCGACTACAACCCGAACGCGTTCAACGTCTCGCGCGCGTACATCAACATCACCGGCCAGCTCCACCACCTCTTCTCGTTCCGCATCACGCCGGACATCACGCGCGAGACCGGCACGGGCAGCTCGTTGAACGGGAGCTACACGTTCCGCCTCAAGTACGGCTTCGGCCAGCTCAACATGGACGACTGGCTCCCGAAGGGCTCCTGGGTCCGCCTCGGCCTCCAGCAGACCCCTTATATCGATTACGCCGAGGGCATCTACCGCTACCGGTTCCAGAGCGCGATCATGGTCGACCGCGACGGCTTCCTCACGTCGTCCGACCTCGGGCTCTCCAGCCACGCCAACTTCCCGGACAACTACGGCGACGTCCACGTCGGCGTCTACAACGGCGAGGGCTACAGCAAGACCGAGGCGAACGACCAGAAGGGCTTCCAAGTTCGCGCCTCGCTGCGTCCGCTCGCGAGCGTCGCCGTCGCGAAGGGCTGGCGGATTACGGGCTACTGGAATACAGACCACGTCGCGAAGGACCAGAAGAGGGACCGCTGGCTCGTCGACACGACGTTTGAGCATCCCTACGTGAACCTCGGCTTCACGTACGTCGAGGCGACAAACCAGGCCTCGCCCGGCGCGGCCGAGGTCAAACCGCGCGACTTCTCGGTCTGGGTCACGCCCAGGACGCCGTTCGGTCTCGAGGCCCTGATCCGTTACGACGAGCTCAAGCCCAACAAGGATCTCGACCAGAAGCAGAAGCGCACGATCGTGGGCGTTGCCTACTGGTTCAACTTCGGCCACGGCATCGTCTCCGCCCTCATGGCGGACTACACCCAGGAGAAGTTCGACAACTTCACGCCCGCGAAGGTCGACAACAAGTTCTATGCGCTTCACACGCTCTTCAACTTCTGAAAACGCAACAGCTTGCACGCATCGCTTCACACGGCCTTAACTTGAGGCACACATCGTAACCGCCGTGCCCTTCAACGCGAGACAACAAGGAGATCACGTGAGCATGAACATCCGCTTCAAGGCTGTCCTCCTCGGGCTCTCGGCGGCGCTGCTCCTCGGCGCGCCAGCCCGGGCGCAGACTGTCCAGATCAACGGCGCGGGAGCGACGTTCCCCTTCCCCATCTACTCGAAGTGGTTCGACGAATACCACAAGCAGCACCCGGATGTGGAGATCAATTACCAGTCGATCGGCTCGGGCGGCGGCATCCGCCAGCTCATGAACGAGACGGTCTTCTTCGGCGCCTCCGACGGACCCATGACGAACGAGCAGCTCGCCGCCGCGCCGGGCGCCATCCTCCATTTCCCGACCGTCCTCGGCGGCGTCGTCCCCTCGTACAACATTCCGGGCGTCACGGCGAACCTAAAGTTCACGGGCGCCGTCCTCGCCGAGATCTACCTCGGGAAGATCACGAAGTGGAACGACCCCGCGGTTACGAAGCTGAACCCGGGCGTGAGCCTCCCCGGCACGGACATCGCCGTCGTCCACCGGTCGGACGGCTCGGGAACGACCTACATCTGGGTGGACTACCTCTCGAAGGTCTATCCCGAGTTCAAGAAGAAGGTCGGCGTCGCGACGTCCGTCAACTGGCCTGCGGGCGTCGGCGGGAAGGGGAACGAAGGCGTCGCCGGCCTCGTGAAGCAGATTCCGGGCGCCATCGGCTACGTCGAGCTCATCTATGCGATCCAGAACAACATTAGCTACGGCGACGTTCAGAACCACGACGGAAAGTTCGTGCGCGCTTCGCTCGAGAGCGTCACCGAGGCCGCCGCTGGCGCTACGCAGGCCATGCCGCTTGACTTCCGCGTCTCGATCACGAACGCGCCGGGCGCGAACGCCTACCCGATCTCGTCCTTCACGTGGATGCTCTTCTACCAGAGCCCGAAGGACAAGGCGCGCGCGAAGGTGATGGTCGACTTCTTCAAGTGGGCTCTCGGAGACGGCCAGAAGTACGGTGCCCGGCTCGGATACGCCCCGCTTCCGAAGGAGGTCGTCGCCCTCGAGCTGAAGGCGCTCGAGAAGATCAAGCTCTAGGTCCGGGGCCCGGAGAGCACACGATGCCGAAGAGCCCGAAGCCGCGACGGAAAGGCGAGGATCTCGGTTTCCGCGCGGGAACGGGCTTCTTCGCGGCGCTCGTCGTCCTCCTCGTCGCGGGGATCGCGTTCGTCCTCTGGAGGGAGTCGCGTCTCTCGATCGCGAAGTTCGGATTCAACTTCTGGCGGACGACGATCTGGGATCCCGTCGCCGGGGAGTTCGGCGCGCTCCCGTTCATCTGGGGCACGCTCTACTCTTCGTTCCTCGCCCTCCTGATCTCGACACCCGTGGCGCTCGGGATCGCCATCTTCCTTTCGGAGCTCTCCCCGCGATTCCTGAGGACGCCTCTCGCGTTCCTGACCGAGCTCCTCGCCGCCATCCCCTCCATCGTCTACGGCCTCTGGGGCGTCTTCGTCCTGGTCCCGCTCGTGAGGAAGCTCGAGGTGCTCACCCCCGCCTGGGCGCGGACCCTCCCGCTCTTCTCCGGTCCGCCGCTCGGCGTCGGGATGCTCTCGGCCGCCCTCATTCTCGCGGTCATGATCATTCCGTTCACGTCCTCGGTCGCGCGCGAGGTCCTCAAGGCCGTGCCCGCGACGCAGCGTGAGGCCGCGTATGCGCTCGGCGCGACGCGCTGGGAGGCGATCCAGGTCGCCTTGCGATACGGGCGGACCGGCGTCATCGGGGCCGTCATCCTCGGCCTCGGCCGCGCGATAGGCGAGACGATGGCCGTCACGATGGTCATCGGCAACAGCCCGCAGATCACCACGTCGCTCTTCGCCCCGCAGTACACGATGGCCGCCGTCATCGCGAACGAGTTCACGGAGGCCGCGGACGACCTCTACCTGTCGGCCCTCATCGAGATCGGGCTCGTCCTCTTCGCGATCACTCTCCTCATCAATGCGGCGTCGCGGTTCCTGATCTGGAGCGTCAACCGCGACGTCAAAGCCCCCGCGCCGAAGGGGGCGACCCTGCCCGTCGGGGAGGCCGCATGAACCGCAACGCTCGGCGCAAGCATCTCTCGAACGCCGTCGTCGGGCTCTGCGGCGCGTCCGTCGCGCTCGCGCTCGTCCCGCTCTTCTTCGTCTTCTTCTACGTCGTCAAGCAGGGTTTCTCCTCCCTGAGCTGGGACTTCTTCACGAAGATGCCGAAGCCCGTCGGCGAGGCGGGCGGCGGCATGGCGAACGCGATCGTCGGCACGCTGATCCTGATCGGCCTCGCCTCGCTCGTCGCGATTCCCGTCGGGCTCATTTCGGGCATCTACCTGTCGGAGTACCCGAAGTCGAAGCTCGCGACTGCGGTCCGGTTCACGGCGGACGTCCTGAACGGCATTCCGTCCATCGTGATCGGGATCTTCGCGTACGCGCTCGTCGTCCTACCCGTCAAGCACTTCAGCGCACTCGCGGGCGGCGTCGCCCTGGGGTTCATGATGATCCCGATCATCACGCGGACGACGGAGGAGCTCCTGAACCTCGTCCCCCCGACTCTCCGCGAAGGCGCCCTCGCCCTCGGCGCGACACGCTCGCGCGCCGCCTTCACGGTCATGCTCCCGGCCGCGCTCCCAGGCATCATGACCGGGATCCTCGTCTCACTCGCGCGCATCTCGGGAGAGACGGCGCCCCTTTTGTTCACGTCCTTCTCGAACCGGTTCTGGTCGACGACGCTCTCGCAGCCGATCGCGTCCCTGACCGTACAGATCTACACGTACGCGATCTCTCCCTACGAGGACTGGCACCGGCAGGCGTGGGCCGGCGCGCTCGTGCTCGTCTCGGTCGTCTTCCTCTTCTCCGTCCTCGCCCGCGTCGTCACGAAGCGCCTCGAGAGGATGCACCGCACATGATGGAGATCGTCGTGAACGAAAGAGCCGCCGAAACCCTCGTGAATTTGTCCGCGACCGCCGCCCACCCGGCGATGGGCGCGGCCTCCCTCCCCGTCCGGATGGAGGCGCGGCACCTGAACTTCTTCTACGGGGCGAGCCAGGCACTGCACGACATCTCGATCCTGATCCGCGAGAAGTCCGTGACGGCGTTCATCGGGCCCTCTGGCTGCGGCAAGTCGACGTTTCTGAGGTGCCTGAACCGGATGAACGACATCATCCCGGACACGCGGGTCGACGGGGACGTCCTCCTCGACGGGCGCGACATCTACGGGTCCGACGTCGACATCGTCGACCTGAGACGGCGCGTCGGAATGGTCTTCCAAAAGTCGAATCCGTTCCCCAAATCGATCTACGACAACGTGGCGTATGGACTGAAGATCAACAGCACCCTCAGTGGCTCGGAGCTCACCGAGCGCGTCGAGTCGGCACTCGTGCGCGCCGCACTCTGGGACGAGGTCAAGGACCGCCTCAAGACGTCGGCCCTTGGCCTCTCGGGCGGTCAGCAGCAGCGCCTCTGCATCGCGCGTGCGCTCGCGGTCGAACCGGAGATCCTCCTGATGGACGAGCCCTGCTCGGCCCTCGACCCGAGCGCAACGAGCAAGATCGAGGAGCTCATCTTCGAGCTCAAGGAACGCTATACGATCGTCGTCGTGACGCACAACATGCAGCAGGCCGCGCGCGTTTCTGGCGAGACGGGCTTCTTCATGCTCGGCAAGCTCATCGAGTTCGACAAGACCGAGATCATCTTCACGAAGCCGCGGCAGAAAACGACCGAGGATTACATTACCGGGAGGTTTGGATGACCTCCGTGACCTCCGCGCGGCTGCGGATCGTCGTCGTGGAAGACGACGAAGATCTCGCCTTCACGCTCACGTACAACCTCAAGAAGGACGGCCGCTACGAGATCGAGCGCTTCGCCGGCGGCCTCGTGGCTCTCGACGACCTCCTCGCGCGCCCTCCGGATCTGATCGTCCTCGACCTGAACCTTCCCGACGTGGACGGCCTCACGATCTGCCGCGAGCTGAAGAAGCACGAGGAGACGCGCCGGGTCCCGATCATCATGCTCACGGCCCGCGTGGAGGAGCGCGACAAGCTGCTCGGCTTCGAGCTGGGCGCGGACGACTACGTCACGAAGCCCTTCTCGATGAAGGAGCTCCTCGCGCGCATTGCGGCCCACCTCCGCCGCGCGGCCTCCGCGGAGTCGCCGGACGACGTCCATGAGGACGCGCGCCTCAAGGTCGACCGCTCGCGCCACACCGTGGAGGTGCGTGGGGCACCGGTCCACCTCACGAAGAAGGAGTTCGACCTCCTCTGGCTCCTCATCCGCAGCGGCGGCCGCGTCGTGTCGCGCGAGACCATCCTGTCCCGCCTCTGGGACTATGCCGCCGACATCGAGACGCGCACCGTGGACGTCCACATCCGCTCGCTTCGCAAGAAGATCGGCGACGGCGTGATCGAGACGGTCGTCGGCGTGGGTTACAAGTTCGCCCGATGAGTCGAATCCTCCGCCGCTCGCTCGTGCCGGTCCTCCTCGGGGTCGTCCTCGGAGGCGTCTTCGCGTTCGCCCTCTCACGCGTGCTGGACTCTGTCGTGAAAGGGCACAGCCGCCGCGAGCTCGTCGAGAAGCTCGAGCGCCTATCGCCCGAGTTCGAAGAAGACCTCAGGACGCTGGCCCATCCCGTCGAGCGCATCCGACAGGCGGCGCGGCAGGCCGGCGCGCGCGTGACCCTCATCGCCGCCGACGGGACCGTGCTCGGCGACAGCGAGGTCTCGCCCGAGCGCCTCGAGCGAGTCGAGAATCACGCGTCGCGCCCGGAGGTCCTCGCAGCGCGGCGCGAACTGGTGGGCTTCGGCGCGCGTACGTCTGCCACGGTCCTCGAGCCGTTCGTCTACGTCGCGCGCCGTGTCGGGCCGGAGGCGGCGCCGTACGGCTATCTGCGGCTCGCGATCAGCCAGAACGAGCTCGACCTGATCGAGGCTCCGTTCCGCGGCACGCTGTATCAGGTGTCGCTTGCGGCCGGCCTCCTCGTGGGGTTGCTCGTCTTCGCCATCCGCCAGCGTCACGCGAACGATCTCGAGCGCGTGCGCGCGGGCGTCGCCGAGGCCACGGCCGGCCGCCACCCCGCGACGCCCGCGGGCGGCTCGGAGGAGACGCAGGAGGTCTTCAATGCGCTCGCCCGCTTCGCCCGCCTCGTCGCGAAAGAGCGCGAGGGCAGCGAGAAAGCGCGTCTCCTCGCACGCACGGTCTTCGAAC
>CABDYV010000356.1_pt1 | contig 10762 bp, 6 predicted proteins | sample 3132041 | NCBI WGS metagenome assembly CABDYV01 (sample SAMEA5534338, study PRJEB31848) | metagenome | biome: tundra; feature: field; material: soil | place: USA | collected 2013-05 | depth 0.45 m | reverse complement strand
GTCGTCGAGAAGCCCGTGGCCGTCGGCGGCCTCCTCACGGGTGCCGTTCTCGTGGAGGCGGCGACGCTCACGTTTCTGATCTGGGTGCTCACGGGCGATTTTCTTCCGCCCGCGCCCTGGCAGCTCGCCGCGCGCGCCGCGACAACGGGGGTGCTCGGCGGCTTGCTTTACGCGGCGTCGCGCGTGCCCTGGAAACAGCGGCGCGAGACGCGCCGGCGCGTGAGGCTGAACTGATGCCGGCCAGCGCCCGCGAAGACCGCCGCCCCGTTCTCTCGCGCATCGACGTCATCGCGCGGGGCACGTGGGTTCTCATCGGCGTCCTTGCCGGCGTGTACTGGGTCCATCAGGTGCTCCGGGGCGAGGCGTACGAGCGCCAGGCCGAGAACAACCGCCTGCGCCGTGTGCCCGTGACGGCGCCGCGGGGCTTCATCCTCGACCGCAACGGCAACGTCCTCGCCGAGAACGAGCCTTCCTTCACGCTCCTCCTGTACCGCCGCGAGACGAAGGACCTCGACGCCTCCCTTCGCTTCGTCGCCGAGCTCTTCAACCGCTCGTTCGACGACCTGAAGCGCCGCGTCGAACGCGACCGCTCGTACTACGACTTCGTGCCCGTCGTGCTCCAGGAGAACCTCACGATCTCCGAGGTGGGCGCCGTCCAGGCGCGCTCGCTCGAGCATCCGGAGCTCGTCGTCCAGAAGACCGAGCGCCGGGTGTACACGCAGGGCGCCGCCGCGGCCCATCTCCTGGGCCACCTCGGCGAGGCCACGGCCGAGCAGGTGGCTGCGCGCGCGAAGGCGCGCCCCCTCGACACGAATCCTCCGCGCCCCGGCGAAGCCATCGGCCAGCAGGGCGTCGAATCCATGTACCAGGAGCTTCTGGCCGGCGTATCGGGCTCGCGCACCTACGTCATCGATTCGTTCGGGCGCGAGGTCGGCGAGTCCGGGCACGAGTCGCCGCTGCCCGGGAACACGTTGCGCCTCACGATCGACCTCTCTCTCCAGAAGATCGCCGAGGACTATTTCGCCGACAAGGTCGGCTCGGTGGTGGCGCTCGACCCGAAGACGGGCGAGATCCTCGCGCTTCTTTCCGCCCCCGCGTACGACCCGAACTTCTTCACCAAGCGCGTGAGCCGTTCGGAATGGGAAGACATCGTGGAGGACCCAGACCACCCGCTCAACAACCGCGTGCTGCAGAACGTGTACTCGCCGGGCTCCGTCTGGAAGCCTTACATGGCATACGCGATCCTCACGCACGGCATCGACCCCACGGAGCGCGTGTTTTGTCAGGGTGGCGCCACGTTCTACGGGCGCTTCTTCCGCTGCCACGGCCGTCACGGATCCGTGGACCTCACGACGGCGCTTCAGGTCTCATGCGATACGTACTTCTACACGATGGGCAAGCGGCTCGGGATCGACGCGATCGCCGAGTCGGCAGGGCTCTTCGGCTTCGGGCGGCCGACCGGCATCGACCTTGCCTATGAAAAGAGCGGCATCGTTCCCTCGCCGGCCTGGAGCCTCGCGGCGCGCAAGCACCCGTGGTATATCGGCGAGACGATCTCCGTGGCGATCGGCCAGGGGCCCGTCCTCGTGACCGCGCTGCAGATCGCGCGCGGCATGTCCGGCATCGCGAACGCGGACGGAGCCCTTCCGACGCCGCACCTCTTCCATATCGGCGAGAACGTGCGCACGGGCGAGCGCTTCGTCTATCGCCCCGAGTCGAAGGAGTCGATCCCGTACCCTCCCGGCGCGCACGAGACGATCGTCGAGGGCCTCTGGCGCGTCGTGAACATGCCCGGTGGTACCGCGTACGCCTCGCGCGTGCCCGGCCTCGACCTCTGCGGCAAGACCGGTTCCGTTCAGGTCGTCGGACAGAAGGAAGCGAAGAAGGGTCACCTCCTTCCCGAGAAGCTGCGCGATCACGGCTGGTTCGCGAGCTTCGCGCCGAAGGACGACCCGAAAATCGTCGTCGTCGTCTTCGTGGAGCACGGCGAGCACGGAGCGACGGTCGCTGCTCCGCTCGCGGCGCGCCTCGCGGAGTACTGGGTCGCCAAGAGCCGCGGCGGGAAGCCCGAGCTGCTCGCGGCGCTCGCCGCGCGCCCGGTGGGCCACGCGAGAGCGCGGGCGGACTGAGCGATGTCGCGGCTGGCCGAGATCCTCCCCCGGCGGATCGACCTGCGCATCCTCTTTCTCGCGCTCGCCCTCACGGCGATCGGCATCGCGATGGTCGTCTCGACAACCGCGGGAACTCCGCGCGGGGATCTCGCCGGCAAGCAGATTCTTTTCGCGGTCCTCGGCCTCATCGCCGCCGGCGTCCTCCTCGCGATTGACTACCGCATCCTCCTGCAGTACTCGCCGGGCCTTTACGGGTTCACGCTCCTCGTGCTTCTCCTCCTCCCGATCTTCGGCAAGCGGATCGTCGGGGCGAAGTCGTGGCTCAAGGTGGGCGGCGGGTTCCAGCTCCAGCCCTCGGAGTTCGCGCGCATCTCGATCGCGCTTCTCCTCGCGTGGATTCTCGAGAACGACGACCGCGCGCTCCTGCGCTCGCGCACGATCTGGGCGCTGGCCGCGGCCATCGGCGTGCCGGTGATTCTCGTCATGCTGCAGCCGGACCTCGGCGTCGCGCTCACGTATCTGCCGTTTCTCCTCACGGCGCTCTTTTTCGGCGGCCTCCCTAGGCGCTGGTGGGCGATCCTCATCGTGTCGGGGACGCTCGCCGTCGGCGGCTCGTGGTTCCTCCTGAAGGATTACCAGAAGGACCGGATCCGCACGTTCCTCGACCCGAACCTCGCGGCGCGCGGTGCCGGCTACCAGGTGCGGCAGGCCCGGATCGCGATCGGCTCCGGCGGCATTTTCGGCAAGGGCTGGAAGCGCGGCACGCAGAGCCGGCTCGGCTTCCTCCCCGTGCGGCACACGGACTTCATCTTCGCGGCCCTTGCCGAGGAGTGGGGGTTCGCGGGCGTCGCGATCTTCCTCGCGCTTTACGGCTTCCTCATCGCGCAGGGGCTCGCGCTCGCGCGCGACGCGCGCGACCGCGGCGGGGCGATGCTCGTCCTGCTCCTCATCCTCAACATCGCGGCCCAGGCGCTCCTGAACGTCGCGATGAACGTCGGCGTCATGCCCACGACCGGCATTACGCTGCCGTTCGTCTCGTATGGCGGGTCCTCGCTCGTCGCGACCTGGTGCATGGTGGGACTGATTCTCTCCGTCGCGTACCGCCGCTACGTGAACGTCTGAGGCGGCCGGCTCTCAGCCGCTCTCAGCCCCGCGTCCGCGTCACGCGCCAGATCGCGTCCGCCGGCGGAACGCGCTCGAGGAGCTCGAGCCGGCCCGCGGCGCGGCCCTCCTCGAGGAAGCGCTCAAGCGCGGCGCGCTCCTCGTCCGTGCAGAGGTCCCCGTGGAGCACGACGACGGACGCCGGAAGCGACTCGAGGTGGTCGAGGAGCGCCGCGGGAACCGGGCGCTCGGCCGCGAGGGCGCCGACGCGCGCGGAGGTCTCGGGGACGAAGCTCGAGTCCGCGTCGACGAGCGGCTTGCCGTGGTCCGCCGCGCGGAGCGTATAGAGCGCGAGGTGCGGGGGACGGGCGGGCAATTCGACGACGCCGCCCGCGAGCGGGAGGGCCGCGAGGCGGCGCGCGACCGGCGACGGGTCCGGCGCCCCCGTCGCGAGCGCGAGCGGCCACGCCCGCTGCTCGACGAGAAGCGCCGCGCACGCGAACGCCCCGAAGAGGGCGGGCCGCCGGGCCCGCGCGACCGCCGCCGCTGCGAGGAGCGCGAGCCCGAGGAGGCCGACCATCGCCCAGCGGAGCGGCACGCGCATGGATTGGAAGCCCGGCGCCCACTCCCACAGAAACCGGTGGAAGGGGGCGTGCATCCCGAGAGAGCCGACGAAGCCTAGGAGCGCCCACAGCGCGCCCGCGTGCGCAAGGCCCCGCGTCCCCGAGGAGAGCCCCGGCGCGAGGACGAGGCCGGCGGCGGCGAGGGCGAGGAGGAAGACGCCGGGGCAGAGGCGGCGCTCGCCGCTCATCCGCGCGGGCTTCAGCGCCGTCCAGAACCGGTTGTTCGCGGCGACGTCGAGCCAGTTCGAGGGGCGGCCCGAGAAGAACGTCGCCTCCTCGGCCGAGCGCACGAAGCCGTGCGTCGCGGCGACGCGGCGGTACGCGAGAAGGAACGGCGCGAGGACCGAGAGCGCCGCGAGCAGCGCCGCGGCGCCGAGGAGCCAGAACCGCCTCTCCCTCAGGGCATTCTCCCGCGCGCCAAAGACGAGCGCGGACACGGCGAGAGGGAGCGCCGCGAGGAGGAGCCAGGTGACCCACGTGAGGCCGAGCCACGCGAGCGCCGCCGCGAGGCCAAGCGCCGTCCGCGCCGAGCGCGCCCGGACGAACCGGACGAGCGCCTCGAGGGCGAGGGGCATCCCCGCGGCCCAGATCGCGCCGACGTGGTTGAGCTGCCCGAGCCGGTAGGGCGCGAACCCGAACGCGAGGCCTGCGACCCAGGCGGCGGAGGCTGGCGCGCCGAGCGCGCGCGCGACGCGGAACGCGGCCCAAGCCGAGAGCGCGAGGCCGAGGAGCGTCCCGACGCCGTGCACCGCGAGCGGCGGCAGCCCCGCCGCGAAGAACGGGAAGAGCGGGACGGAGACGCCGTAGAGCGTCTCGCTGAACGCGAGACTGTCCCGGTGCGGGAAGAAGATGTTCCCGTCGAACAGGTGGACGGGATCCGTGAACGTCTGGTGGTAGCCCCACCAGAGACGCCACGTGTTCACGTACGTGTCGACGTCGTCGGGCGCGGCATCCCTGAGGCGCGCCGCCCACGGCCACGTCGCGAGGACGGCCGCCGCGAGGAAGACGCCGAAGACGGCGAGGGAGCGGGCGGCGCGCGCTCCGGTCGCGGCGGAAGGCGCAGGGCCGGTCACATCCACCGGACGGTACCACGCAGGTACACTCTCCCCGCGTGCTGAAAGAGCTTCTCGTCTCCTCATCCGACCGCGAGACGCGCATCGCCGTCCTCGAGGACGGGCGTGTGGCCGAGGTGCAGATCGAGCGCCGAAGGCAGCGCGGCACCGTCGGGAACATCTACAAGGGGCGCGTGACGCGCGTCCTGCCGGGGATGCAGTCGGCCTTCGTGGACATCGGGCTCGAGAAGGATGCCTTTCTCTATGTGGCCGACGTCGGCGAGGAAGTGGACGACTTCGACGCCTTCGGGAGCAACGGCGCCGCGGCGACGCTCGAGGCGCTTCCCGTGCCGGCCGAGGGCGCGCCCGGAGCGGCCGACGGCGAGGCGCCGCCGAGGCCGATCCTCCCGTCGATCGACGAGCTTCTACGGGAGGGTCAGGAGCTGGTCGTACAGGTCACGAAGGACCAGATCGCGCACAAAGGCGTGCGCGTCACGACGCACGTCACGCTCCCGGGCCGCACGCTCGTCTACATGCCCACGATCGATCACGTCGGCGTCTCGCGGCGCATCGAGAACGAGGACGAGAGAAACCGCCTCAAGGACATCCTCACGAACCTCAAAAAGGGCCCCGGCGGGTACATCGCGCGCACGGCGGGCGAAGGGCGCGCGCCGGATGAGTTCGCGGCCGACCGCCGCTATCTCACGAAGCTCTGGGAGCAGATCCGCAAGAAGGGCGAGCGCGCGGGGGCGCCGACGCTTCTCCACCGCGACCTCGACCTCACGCTCCGCGCCGCGCGGGACGTCTTCGGCTTGGACTTCGCGACGCTCTGGGTGGACGACGACGAGGAGTACCAGCGCATCGTCGAGTTCCTCGACCAGGTGCAGCCCGTGCTCGTCTCGAAGGTCAAGCTCTTCCGCAAGTCCGCGCCGCTCTTCGAGGAGTACGGCGTCGAGGCCGAGATCGAGAACGCGCTCAAGTCGAAGGTCTGGCTGAAGTCCGGCGGCTACATCGTCATCAACCAGACCGAAGCGCTCGTCGCGATCGACGTGAACACGGGCAAGTTCGTCGGCAATAAGCGCCTCGAGGACACGGTCGTGAAGACGAACCTCGAAGCGGTGCAGGAGATCGTCCGGCAGATCCGGCTGCGCGACCTCGGCGGCCTCCTCGTCGTGGACTTCATCGACATGGAGGAGGAGGAACACCGCCAGGAGCTCGTCACCGCGCTCGAGGCCGAGCTGAAGAAGGACCGCTCGAAGAACCGGATGCTCCCCGTGTCGGAGTTCGGCCTCGTCGAGATCACGCGGAAGAGGCAGCGCCAGAGCCTCGAACGCGCGCTCACGATGCCGTGCCCCTATTGCGCGGGCTCAGGCCGCACGAAGAGCGTTCCGACGATCGCCCTCGAGATCCGCCGCGAGGTCTTGAAGCGCGTCGAGGTCGGGGAGGCGCACTCGCTCATCCTGCGCGTCCACCCCGAGATCTACCGCGCGCTCGTGGGCGAGGAGCGCCGTCTCGTGGAAGAGCTCGAGGAGCAGATCGGCATGCCCGTCCACGTCCAGAGCGACGAGCACCTACACCACGAGCGGTTCGACATCGTTCTCGAGGCGTAGGCGGACAGGGCGCCTTTTCGGCGCGACGAGGCTGGCATGCGGCGTGCGAGCGGTGCGAAGCGCACTCTCCTCCTTCGGCCGCCATGGGGCGGCCCTTTTTTTACGACACGGCCGCGCGCGCTCGAGCCGACCGCCTCAGTTCGACACGGCGCCCACCTGCGGAACCGGGCCGTCCCCGTACAGGAGGAGGAGCCCGCCCGCGAGCTTCGCCCCGCGCAGCGTGACGGCGAGCGCCGCGCCCAGATCCTCGACGGGGTGCACGTCGAGCAGCGCGCGCACCTCCTTCGGCAGGTCGGCGAGATCCGGTTCGTTGTCTTTCGGCAGGACGATCGTGCGGATACCCGCGCGCACGGCGCCGAGGACTTTTTCCTTGAGGCCGCCGATCGGAAGGACGCGGCCCGAAAGCGTGATCTCGCCCGTCATCGCGAGGTCATGGCGTACCGGAACCCCCGAGAGCGCCGACACGATGGCGGTCGCCATCGCGATGCCCGCCGAGGGGCCGTCCTTCGGGATCGCGCCCGCGGGCACGTGGACGTGCAGGTCGCGCTCGAACGCGTGGTCGGGGATGCCGAGCGCCGACGCATGCGAGCGGGCGTACGTCCAGGCGGCGCGTGCCGACTCCTTCATGACGTCGCCGAGCTGCCCCGTCAGGACGACCTCGCCCTTGCCCCTCATGAGCATCGCCTCGACGAACATGATGTCGCCGCCGGCCGGTGTGTAGTACATGCCCGTCGCGAGGCCGATCTCGTCGGCCACGATCTTCTTCTCCGGGTGAACGCGTTTCTTGCCCAGAATCGGGAAGACGTCCGCCTCGTCGACGACGAGGCTCGCGATCTCGCCGGCCGCGATCCGCCGCACGACTTTTCGCGAGAGCTTTCCGAGCTCGCGCTCGAGCTGCCGCACGCCCGCTTCCCGCGTGTAGCTCGTGATGACCTCGGCGATCGCGCCGTCGGTCAGCGTGAGCTGGCCCGCCGCGAGGCCGTTCTCGGAAAGCTGGCGCGGGACGAGGTACTGCCGCGCGATCGTGAGTTTCTCGTTCTCGGTATAGCCGGCGAATTCGACGACCTCGAGCCGGTCGAGGAGCGGCGCCGAAATGCCCGCGAGGAGGTTCGCGGTCGCGATGAAGAGGACTTCCGAGAGGTCGAACGGAACGCCGAGGTAGTGGTCCGTGAACGAGTCGTTCTGCGCCGGATCGAACACCTCCAGGAGGGCGCTCGCGGGGTCGCCCTGGAAGGACACGCCCAGCTTGTCGACCTCGTCGAGGAGGAAGACGGGGTTCTTCGTGCCCGCCTGCTTCAGGCCCTGGAGGATGCGGCCCGGCATCGCGCCGACGTACGTCCGGCGGTGGCCGCGGATGTCGGCCTCGTCGCGCGCGCCGCCAAGCGCGATGCGCACGTATTTGCGGCCCATCGCACGTGCGATGGATTTCGCGATGGAGGTCTTGCCGACGCCGGGAGGGCCGACGAACAGGAGGATGCGGCCCTTGCCGGGCGGGCCGGGCTCCTTCGCGGCCGCTCGCATCTGGCGCACCGCGAGGAACTCGAGGATGCGGTCCTTCACGTCCGAGAGCGCGTAGTGGTCCTCGTCGAGAACGCGCGCCGCTTCGACGACGTCCAGCTTCTCGTCGCTGCGCACGCCCCAGGGAAGCTCGGCCACGGTCTCGAGGAACGTCCGGATGACCTGCGACTCCATCGACTCGCGCCCGATGCGCTCGAGCCGCGACAGCTCGCGGTCGACTTCCTTGCGCACGTCCTCCGGCAGCGGGTGCGCCGCGAGCTTCTTCTTCAGCTCCTCGATGTCCGCGGCGTCCTTGCCTTCGCCTTCTCCGAGCTCCTTCTGGATCGCCCGAAGCTGCTCGCGCAGCAGCATCTCGCGCTGGCGGTCGCCGATCTGCTCTTTCACCTTCGACTGGATGTCCTCCTGCGCCGAGAGGACGCTGATCTGCCGCTGGATGTGCACGAGCACGCGGCGGAGACGGTCCTCGACGGAGAGCATCTCAAGAAGCTGCTGCCTTTCGGGCGTCGGGATGTCGATGTAGCCCGCGATGAGGTCCGCGAGGCGGCCGGGCTCGTCGGCCTGCGCGAGAAACTGCTCCACGGCTTCGTCGGGCAGCCCCATCCTCGCGCCCAGCTCGGCGGCGCGCTCACGCGCTTCCTTGTGGAGGGCGGAGAAAAGGAGGTCCTTCGGGTCCGCGGGCCCCATCTCGTGGGCATCCAGGACGACGGCCTCGAGCAGGCCGTTCTCTTTCTCGAGAACGCGCATCGCGATTCCGCGCCGTTTCCCCTCGAGCAGAAGGCGCATGCCGCTGGGTCCGCGCTGGACGAAGCCGACGCTCGCGATCGTGCCGATCGTGTAAAGGCCCTCGGGCGTGACGCGCTCGACGTCCGCGCGCTGAGCCACGGCGAAGATGAGGGCGTCGGGCTGCCGCACGGCCTGCTCGATGGCGTGGAGCGTTCCGGCGCGCCCCGCGGAGATCGGGAAGCTGACGCCGGGAAAAAGGACGGCGTTTCGGAGAGGGAGAACGGGGAGAGTCAGGGTTTCTGACATAACCCGATAACGCCCCCCGGAGGCGCGCTATTCCCCGATGTGAGTCAGCACAACGCAGATCGAGGAAAGAGATTTTCCCGGAATGGTTTAGGAACGATAGCCGCCCTGTCTCGCGAGCCTCTTCGCCAGGATGTCCACGCCCCTGAGCGCCGTCTCCGGCGGAACCGCCGTGAAGCAGATCCTGACGTGCGTGGGGAACGGCCCGAAGCTCGGGCCGGGCGCAAGAAAGAGACCTTCGTCCGCACAGTCCTCGAGAAGGCCCAGAAGACCGCGAGCATCGAGGGCTCCCGCGGCGTCCACGAAGAGGAACGAGCCTCCTTCGGGCGGTGGGACGCCGAGCCGGCGCGCGGCTTCCGTTCCCGTGGCTGCGTACTCGGCGCGCGCCTCTTCGACCCAGGCGTCGCCCGCGCCCGCGAGGATCCGGAGCGCCGCGTGCTGCGAGGCCGTCGGCGCGCTGTAGATCGTGTGGGCCCCGAGCTTCACGATCTCCTCGAGCGCGCCTTCGGGCCCGGCGAGCCAGCCGCAGCGCGCGCCCGCGAGGCCGTACGCCTTCGACAGGGAGTGCGCGGCGACCGTCCGCCCGGGCGCGAGCGCGAGCGTTGAGGCGTGCTCTCTCGCGTACGCATAGTCCTCGTAGACCTCGTCCGCGAAGATCCACACGTCGCGCCGCCCGGCCCAGTCCACGAGCGCGGCGAGCGTCGCGCGTGGAATCAGGCGGCCCGTGGGGTTGTTGGGCGTGTTGACGTAGAGCGCGACCGTCTTCTCGGTGGCATGCGCCTCGACGGCCGCGACGGCACTCGCCGGCGAGAGATCGCCGAGGAGAAGCGGCACCTCGACCGGCGTCGCGCCCGCCATGCGCACGTGCCCCTCGATGAGCGGCCAGCGCGGCGCCAGGAGGAGCACCTCCTCGCCGGGCGACACGAGCGCGCCGACCGCGGCCATGAGACCCGCGGTCGCCCCGCCCGTCACGAGCACGTTCCTTCGCGTGAGGCTCGCGCCCGTCCGCGACCGCATCCGCTCCGCGATCGCGTCGCGCAATTCCGGCAGGCCATGAACGTCGGTGTACCGGTTGATCCCGGGGATGCCGCGTGGCAGCTCCTCGGGCCGCCCGCCCTCGGGCGCCTGCCTCCAGGTGTCGCCCACGTGCAGCGGAAAGATCTCGCCGCGATGCGTCGCCATCCTCGCGAGCAGGCTGGAGTATGGCGAGCCGCGCAGGGCGGCGGCGGTCAGAGAGCGGCCGGGCGGGCGGGGCATTGCGCAGATGCTAGCGCCCGAGCGCCGGAGAAGCGTGTGCCGGTTGCCGGGTGCGAGGAGGAGGCCGTGGTGCGCCCGAGGCGATTCGAACGCCTGGCCTTCAGATCCGGAGTCTGACGCTCTATCCAGCTGAGCTACGGGCGCATTCGGGGGCTGGAAAAACTGGGGTGAGAGACGGGGGTCGAACCCGCGACATTCGGAACCACAATCCGACGCTCTACCGACTGAGCTACTCCCACCGCACTCGATCGGATCGGCGAGAATAGCAGAATCGCTGGCGTCAGCGCCCCGTGACGGCCGCGATCGTGCGCTCGATCTGGGCGAGATGGCGGCGCTCGTGATGCCCGAGGAAGACGAGCCACTGGTACATGTCGATCGTCCCGAGGCGAGGATGCGGGGCGACGACCGTCTCGAGCGCCCAGCCGTCGGCCTCTCCCATCGCATGCCGGAGGCTTTCACGCGAG
>CABDYV010000334.1_pt1 | contig 11391 bp, 10 predicted proteins | sample 3132041 | NCBI WGS metagenome assembly CABDYV01 (sample SAMEA5534338, study PRJEB31848) | metagenome | biome: tundra; feature: field; material: soil | place: USA | collected 2013-05 | depth 0.45 m | reverse complement strand
GGCTGTACCGGTGTAATCGAGAATGTCGAAGAAGAACTTGTCGTAGTCGTCCCGTACGCGGGTGCCGCGGCCGATGATCTGCTTGAACTCGACGAGGGACCCGATGACCCGAACGAGAACGATGTTCTTCACGAGGGGCGCGTCCACGCCGGTCGTCAGAAGCTGCGACGTGGTGAGGATCACGGGCGTCGTCGTCTCGAGCTCCTGGAAGCGGCTGAGGTGGCCGGCGCCGATGTCGCCCTCGTCCGATGTGACCCGGCAGACGTAGTCGGGGTACTTCTGGACGAGGTCGGCGTTCAGGTTGTTCAGGGCCGCCCGCATTTCCGACGCGTGCTCCTGATCAACACAGAAGACGATCGTCTTCGCGTACCGGTTCGTCGCCTTCAGGTAGTTCGTCAGGTGGCGAGCCACCGCCTCGGTACGCGCCCTGAGAGAAACGACGCGCTCGAAGTCCTTTGTCTGGTATTCCGCGTCGGGAACCTCGCGGCCGTACCGGTCCAGCTCGCCCTTCGTGGGCCTCCAGCCGGCGGCGTCCCACGTGGTGACGACGCGATGGACGCGATACGGAGCGAGGAAGCCGTCTTCGATTCCCTGGCGCAGGCTGTAGGTGTAGAGCGGATTGCCGAAGTAGAGGTAGCTATCACGAGTTTCATCCCGAATCGGCGTCGCCGTCATGCCGAGCTGATATGCCGGCTCGAAGTAATTCAGGATCTCGCGCCACTGGCTGTCGGCTCGCGCGCTGCCCCGGTGGCACTCGTCGACGATGATCAGGTCGAAGAAGTCGGGCGCGTATTGGCGGTAAACGGCGGGACGCGTGGCGTCGCCGGTGAGCGACTGATAGAGCGCGAAGTAGATTTCGCGACCCTTCTTCACGACGCCGTCCTCGATCCGCCAGCGGGCGTCGCCGAAGGAAGCGAAGTCCTTGTCCTTCGGATCGTCCACGAGGACTTTACGATCCGCGAGATAGAGGATGCGCGGTTTTCGCGCGGCACCGGCGCGGTTCCAGCCCGACTTCCACAGCCTCCAGCAGATCTGAAAGGCCACGAACGTCTTGCCCGTGCCCGTGGCCATCGTTATCAGGACGCGGCGCTTGCCCGAGAGAACCGCGCCGACACAGCGATTGACGGCGATCTCCTGGTAGTAGCGGGGCGTCTTGCCCGGTACAGAGAGGCTCGGCTCGAGAAAGCGCTCCGACGCAGCTTCGTCCGTCGGCCCATGCGCGGCGCGAAGACGCCGCCACAAGTCCGCCGGGCTCGGGAACGTATCAAGTTCACTCTCGATACCAGACGAGAAGTCGAACTCCACGATTCCTTCACCGTTCGTGGCGTAGGCGAACGTCAACCCGAGAGTCTCGGCGTATTCCCTGGCCTGCTGGAGACCGTCACGGGGCGATTTGTAGTCGGCCTTTGCCTCGACGACGGCGATCGGAAGATCTCTCGTGTAGCGCAGGAGGTAGTCGGCGCGCTTCCGGCGCTGGCGTGTCGCTGAGCGCCCGGTGACGACAATCCGGCCTGCGGTGAAATGGCACTGCTCGTGGATCGAATGGGGCGTCTCTTCCCAGCCCGCCGCTTGAAGACGCGGGACAACGTACTTCCGGCAGGTATCCGCTTCGTTTGCCACGAGTAGGGAGAAGTTTCGCACGTCCACGCGAACTCTGGCGCGGTTCTTGCTCCATGTTCGGACCGGAGGACACTCATGAAAAAGGTACTGGCCACAGCCTCGGCCGCGCTCTTCGTGTTTCTGATCGCCGCTTCGGCGTACGCGGAAAAGCGCCCCCATGAGGGCAAGATCACAGGGATCGACCAGGCGGCCATGGTCCTGACCATCCAGGGCGAGAAGGGAGACTCGTGGGACGTCTACTGGACGGAGACGACGAAGCTGAAGGGTAAGCTGACGTTCGGCGAACTGCGTCAAGGCGATTCGGTGCACTTCGACTTCGTCGAGAAGGACGGCAAGAAGTGGGTCACCGAGCTGCGCCGAACGAGCAAGGCCAAGGACTGACACATCGCATCCGGCTCGATCTCCGGCGCGGGCTGAAAAGCTCCCTCTGATTCGTCAGGGCGCGAGCGCCATCACGGCGAAGCTCGCGCCCTCGCGGTCGGTCAGGAAGGTGTAACGCCCCACCTTCGCGATGTCATCGGGTTGCCGCAAGACACTCGCTCCGAGCGTCTCGGCCTTCGCGACGGCCGCGTCGCAGTCGGCCACGCGGAAATACACTCCCCATGCCGGCTCAACGGGCCCTCGATCCTTCTCGATCTCCATCATCCCGCCGGCGAGCCGCGCGATCGTGTAGGTCGCGCCGGAATGCCGCGGGGAAAGCTCAGGCGCCGGTCGCCGCCCGAAGCGCGCGAAAAAAGGCCTTCACGAGCGCGGACGCGACGTGCGCGCGGTAGGCCGCGGTCGAGCGGATGTCGTCGATCGGGGCGATGTCGTGCCGCGTCGCGGCATCCAGCTCCTCATCCGAGACCGAAGCGAGACTCGGCGCGAGGGTGAGCGCGCGCACCGTCGGAAGGGAGGCCGTCACGGGCGCGACCGACGCCATGCCGAACCCGGCGCGAACGCCGCGACCTCGCTCGAGCTCGGCGACCGCGGCCAGAGCGACCTTCGAGATCGCCTGCGCCGCGCGCGTGCCCACCTTCCGCCACGCCTGGTGGGCGCCGGTGCGGGGGAGGACGAACTCCACCCGGACGATCGCCTCGTCCTCGGCCCGCTGCGTCGCGCGGTAGCCCGTGAAAAACTGGGTCAACGGCACCCGCCGCTCGCCGTGAACGCTCGCGAGGACGACGTCGGCGTCGACGGCCATGAGGGCCGCCGCCCCGTCGGCCGCGGGAGACGCAGTCGCGAGGTTGCCGCCCAGCGTCCCGCGCGCCTGGATCTGGACGGCGCCCACCTCGCGCGCCATGGCCGTCAGAACCGGCGCGCGCCGCAGGAGCACGGGATGGCTCCGGATCTCGAGGAACGTGGTGGCGGCGCCGATCGCGGCACGCTCCTTCGCGAGCTGAATGCCGCGCAGCTCGGGCAGGCGCGAGACGTCGAGCACGAGCGGCAGGTCGTCCGGGTTCTCCGGCGGCACGAGGCCGCGCTCTACGATCCAGTCCGTTCCCCCGGCGAGGAGAACGGTTCTCTCCCCTCGCCCCGCGCGGGCCGAAAGCGTCCGGCAGAGCTCGGCGAGCGTGGCCGGGCGTTCGAACGGGTAGAGCGCGAACTCAGCCGGATTCACGCGAGACCCGCTCCTTCGCGGCGTGCCGGATCGACTCGACGATGCGCTGGTAGCCGGTGCAGCGGCAGATGTTGCCCGCGATGCTCTCGCGAATCTCGCCCTCGCCGGGTTGCGGGTTCGCGGTGAGCAGCGCGTGCGCGGCCATGAGGAAGCCGGGCGTGCAGATGCCACACTGCGCGCCGCCCTCCGTCACGAACGCGTCCTGCAGATCGGAGAGCCCATTCTTCGTCCCGAGCCCTTCGACCGTCAGCACCGTGCGCCCGTCGCACTGGCCGGCCACGACGAGACATGCGTTCACGGGGACGCCGTCGAGCAGCACCGTGCACGAGCCGCACTCACCTTCGCCGCAGCCCTCTTTCGTCCCCGTGAGGCCTAGAGGGCCGCGCAGGAGGTCGAGGAGACGCGCGAGAGGAGGTGCGTCGAGCACGCGCTTCTTGCCGTTGAGAACGAACGCGATCCTCACGTCTCCGTCCGTTGCGCCGCGAAAAGGTTCTCCGGCAGGAGCGGCAGGTCGTCGCGGACGATGCCCGTCGCGTGCTCGATCGCGGCCGCGATCGCGGGCGCGCCGCCGTCCATGGGCAGCTCGCCGATTCCCTTGGCGCCGCCGCCCGGCCCCTTCGAGTAGGGATCCTCCACGAGAATCGTCGTGAACCTCGGAGCGTCGAGGCTCGTAGGGACGATGTAATTCGCCATGCGGGCGTTCAGGATCCTGCCGTCCTTGACGACGAGCCTCTCGTTCAGCGCCCAGCCGATCGCCTGGAGCGTCCCTCCTTCGATCTGCCCCTTGCACAGGAGCGGGTGGATGGCCTTTCCCACGTCTCCGACGGCCCAGAAGCCGAGCACCGTCGTCTCGAACGTGTCGAGGTCCACCTCCACCTCGGCGATGTCGCAGCCCCACGCGAAAACGGGATACGCGTCTCCGCGATACGTCTCGTCGTCCCAGACGAGGTCCGTCGGCGTCTCGTACGTCTTCTCGGAGACGACCGGCTCCTTGGAGGCGAGGAGGCGGAGCGCCGCGTCGTCGAACGAGCCTCCGCGCTTCTGGCGCTCGTTCTCGATGCGCGCGAAGAGGTCGCGCGCGGCGCGTTCGACGATCGAGCCGACGATCATCACGGTGCGCGACGCGACGGTGGGGCCGGAGTCGGGGACGACGGAGGTGGACGGCGTGGCGAACTCCACGCGGTCCATCGAGACCCAGAGTGCCTCGGCCGCGATCTGCCGGAAGACCGTCTCGGTGCCCTGGCCCATGTCCGTCGACGCCGTGCGGATCCGGAAAAGCGGCTTTTTCCCCGAGGGGTCCCGGAGCATGTCGATCGCCACTCGGCCCTTCAGCCTGCGTTCGCCCGAGCCCGTGAAACCCGCTCCGTGCAGGAAGACGCTCGCGCCGATGCCGCGAGCCTTGCGGGGGGCGGAACCGCTCGGCGCGGTCCGGCGAAGCAGCGCGGAGACCGGCCGCGCGGGCGCGGCCCGACCGAGCGCCGCGCGCTTCTTGTCCCATCCGCTCGCTTTTCTCGCCTCCTCGACGCAGCGCTGGACGCCGACCGACTCCTTCAGGAACTGGCCCGTCGGCGTCGTGTCGCCGACCCGGAGGAGGTTTTTCTCGCGCAGCTCGAGTGGGTCGGCGGACAGCTCGCGCGCGATCCGGTCCATGTGCCGCTCGATGGCCCAGATCGTCTGCGGCGCTCCGAAGCCCCGGAAGGCGCCGTTCGGAGGCGTGTTCGTGGCGACCGCGACGGCCTCGATCGCGACGTGCTCCCAGCGGTACGCGCCGGCCGCGTGGAGGGCGGCGCGCGAGAGGACAACCGGAGTCAGCGTGACGTACGCGCCGCCGTCCATGAGGACCTTGATCGAGACGGCCGACAGGTTTCCCTCGCGGTCGCAGCCGGACTCGATCGTCACCTCGCAGGGATGGCGCTTCGTCGTCGCCTCGATGTCCTCCTGCCGGTTGTAGATCATCTTCACGGGCCGGCCGCTCTTCTTCGCGAGCAGGAGGGCATGGAGAGCGAGAAGCGTGGGGTACTCCTCCTTCCCGCCGAATCCGCCGCCCGTCACGGCCTGCGTCACGTCCACGCGCGCGTCGTCGAGGCTGAACGTGCGCTTGACGCCCTTGTGGACGTAGAACGGGCACTGCAGCGAGCCCACCACGTGAGCCCCGTTGGCGTCCCAAAACGCGAGCATGCCCTGAGGCTCGATGTAGAGCTGCTCCTGATGGTGCGTGCGGTACCGGCCGGTCAGGCGGACTGGGCTCAAAGCGATCGCCCGGGCGGCGTCGCCTTTCGAGATCCGGTATGTCGCGAAGACGTTGTCCGGCCCGTGAATCTGGGCCTTTCGCGCGAGTGCGTCGGCGACCGTGAGGACGGGCGGCAGGGGCTCGATCTCGGGCGTGAGCGCGCGCAGGGCACGGGCGAGGCGGACGGGATCCTCGGCCGCCACGAGCGCGATCGGCTCATACGCGTGGCGCACTTCGTCCGAAGCGAGGACGGGCTGGTCTTCCTCGATGAGCGCGACGACGTTCACCGGTACGTCCTCGGCGGTCACGACCGTCACGCCCGCCCAGTCGAACGCGGGATCCCTTCGGATGCCTCTGAGACGCCCGCGCGCCACAGGACTGCGGAGGGTCGCGCCGAGGAGGACGCCCGGTCGCGTGAGATCGTCGACGTAGCGGGCCGTCCCGGCGACCTTGGCCGGTCCATCCACGCGCGGCACGCTGCGGCCGACGAGAGCCATGCGTCAGCCTCCCGCGACGTCCCGAAGAGCGGCGTCGATCTGGGGAAAGCGAAACCGGAAGCCGAGCGCCTCGGCTTTCTTCGGAACGACGCGCTGGCCGTCGAGCACGACCGTCGCCATCTCGCCGAGCAGGAGGCGGACCGCGGGCGCGGGCGCCGGCAGGAAGCTAGGCCGGTGCAGCGCGTGGCCGAGGGCCGTGGCGAAGTCCTTCATCGTGACGGGATTCGGCGCGGTGCCGTTGAGTGGGCCCTGAGCCTCCGGATTTTCGAGGGCGAAGATGTAGAGAGCCGCGAGGTCGTCCCGATGGATCCACGACATCCACTGGCCGCCCCCGCCGATGGGGCCGCCGAGAAAAGCCTTGAAGGGCGGGAGCATCTTCGCGAGCGCGCCGCCCTCGCGGCCGAGCACGACTCCGGTCCGGATCAGAGCCACGCGCACGCCGAGCGGCTCGGCCTTCCTCGCGGCCTCCTCCCACGCCGCGCACGTCGTCGCGAGGAAATCGCTTCCCCTCGAAGAATCTTCGGAGAGGGTTTCCTCTCCTCGCGGGCCGTAAATGCCGACGGCCGAGGCGTTCACGAGGACGGATGGCTTCAGGATCGCTTTCTCGATCGCCGCGCAGAGCTTCTCGATGGCCTCGAGGCGGCTCGCCACGATCCGGGCCTTCGCGGCCTTCGTCCAGCGCTGCGCGATGCTTTCGCCCGCGAGATTCACGATTCCACCCGCGCCGTCGACCCACGACTCCCAGGCGGCGCCGGGCGCCCACGACACGACGTGGACCTTCGGGTGAATGTTGTCTCGCGAGCGGGAAGCATCGCGCGTGAGCAGGACGACGTCATGGCCTTTCGCGAGCAGGCTCTCCCAAAGCTTCGAACCGATGAACCCGGTTCCGCCCGCCACGACGACGCGCATTTGCTCTCCTTCTCCTTGCATCGTACCGAAATCCCGGCGCCGTATAGTCCGGAGGTCATGAAGGTTCGTGTGCCGGCCTGCGCCGCCCTCGCGATCTCGCTCCTTCCCGGAGCGGTCCGCGCGGAGATCGTGGCGCCGGCGTTCGAGGTGGACGCGCGCGACCTCGTCCGGCGCGTCGTGAGAAGCCAGCGCCGGGTCGAGGCCGCGTTCGACGGCACCACGTTCGACCAGCGCGAGGTGAAGATCGAATGGGGCTCGGACGGCCGGGCCAAGGAGATCGCGTCGCGCCTCTTCTACGTGCTGTCGGGGAACGGCGACGCGGAAGGCTCGCGCGAGCTCGTCGAGGTCGACGGCCGCCCCGCGACCGAGGCCGAGAAACGCAAGGCCGCCGAGGAGGACGGGAAGGGCCGGAGAAAGCGCCTCGAGCAGAAAGCCGCCGCGGAAGCCCGCCGGGCCGAAAAGGTCTCCGGCGACGAGGACGATCCGCTCGTCGGCCGCAAGCGGCTGTCGGAGCTCATCGGCCGGTTCGTCATCCGCGTCGTGGGCGAGGAAGTTGTGGAGGGTCGCCTCGCGTACGTCCTCGACTTCGCGCCCGACCCCGCGGCGCCCGCGCCGAAGAGCCTCGGGGACCGCGCGCTGAATGCGCTCGCAGGCCGCGCGCTCATCGACGCCGTGGACTTTCAGGTTCGTTCCGTCGTCGCGCACCTCACGAAGCCCGTGAAGGTGGCGGGCGGCCTCGCCGTGAACGTGAAGGCGGCGGAGATCGCGTACACGGGCCAGCCGCTCGGGGGAAACCTGTGGTTTCCCTGCGTGGTCGAGCTTCGGCTGACGGGAAAGAGGGCTCTCTTCTTCCGTCTCGATACCTCGTTTCGATTCGAATTCGCGAATCTCAAACGGTTCCGCGTGGACACGGAAAGTGACGTCCGCCCCGCCGGGAACCCCGGGAGCGCTCCATGACACCGTCCCGCCGCCGCGTCTTTCTGTTCGGCGCCCTCGCCCTCTTCGCCGCCGGATTCGCGTGGGCTTACTGGCTCTCTCTCGTCCCGGCGACCCATCCCGATCACGACCACGGAATCCTGAACCTCGACGCGGGGGGCCGCCTGAACGTGGCCACGCGGGAGGGGAAGACCCGCAACCTCGTCGGGCGGCCGGGAAAGGCGCTCGTCCTCCACTTTTTCTCGACCTCGGCGCCGGGAGCCGCCGAGGAGCTGGCGGGAATCTTCCGCCTGCAGGAAGAGCTGAAGGCGGATCCCGGCGTGGAATTCGTCCTCATCGCGCACGACCGCGACTTCGCGATGCTGGACGCGTGGCTGAAGCAGAAGGGGCTCGTCGCGCCGGCGCCGGCGACGCTGGTCCTCGACCCGACGGGCGACACCACGCAGAAGCTGAACTCCAAGCGGCCCCTCGAGACGATGTTCTTCAACGCCGAGGGCAAGCTCTCCTCGCAGGCGCGCGGCACGCTCGAGTGGCCAGACGCGGCCATGGGCCATCTCTCTCGCGCGCGCGGCGGGGAGACGATCGAGTAGAGGTCTACTTCTTCTTCGCGGCGGGCCGCGTGGTGGACGAGGACCCGCTCTCGGGAAGCGTGATCAGGACGACGGCGGCCACGATGACGGCCGCGGCGACGAGCGTGCGAAGCGCCACGATCTCCCCGGCCAGCGCCCAGCCGAGAAAGACCGCCACGACCGGGTTCACGAACGCGTACGTCGAGACTCGCGACGGGTCGGCCACGCGGAGGAGCCAGACGTAGATCGTGTACCCGACGAGCGAGCCGAACACCATGAGATAGAGAAGCGCCGCGAAAGAGCGCGCCGAGACGTGCGCGAGCGAGAAGCGGGCCCATTCGCCCGTCGCCAGGGACAGCGCGAGAAGAAGGGCTCCGCCCGCGAGCATCTGGAGCGCCGTCGCCTGAAGCGGCGACGCGGCCGGTGCGAAGCGCCGCGAGAGAAGGGACCCGAGGGCCCACGCGAACGCGGCGAACAGGACCACCGCGGCTCCGAGGAGGTCGATGCGCTGGCCACCCGACCGCGCGGGGCCGAGGAGGAGCGCGACACCCGAGAGCCCGAGGACGGTGCCGAAAAGAGCGCGGCCGCCAGGTGCGTGCCGCTCGGGAGGCAGCGCCTGCAGGAGGACGATGAAAAGGGGCTCGGTGGCGACGAGAAGAGCAGCGAGGCCGGATGAGATTCGCTGCTCGGCCCAGACCACTCCGCCGTTTCCACAGAGGAGCAGCAGGGCGCCGCACGTGAAGGCGGGAATGAAGTCGCGGGCCGCGACGCGGGACGCCCCCCTCGCCTTCGCGGCGACGAGGAGGATCGCGCCGGCGCTCGCGTAGCGAAGACCCGACATCGCGAACGGCGGAATCGATTCCAGCCCGTAGCGGATCGCGAGGTACGTGGAGCCCCAGACGACGTAGAGGACGAGGAGGCCGAGAACGACGCCGCGCTTCACGGCGCGATCATCGCCTCCCAGACGGCTCGCGACATCTTCCGCGCGGCGTCGGTGACCTTCCGGCGCCCCTCCTCGTTCGCGCCGAAGTCGTTCGCGAGGAGGACGAGGACGTACGGCCGTCCGTCGGGCAGGCGGACGACCGCCGCGTCGTGCTGGACGGACGAGATGGAGCCCGTCTTGTGGCCCACGATCGCTCCCGACTGGGGATGGAGGCCGGCGGGGATCTCCTCGTTGAACGTCTGGCCGGTGAGGATTTCCCACGCCTTCGCTCTCGCGGCGGCCGAGAGCTTTGGCGATCTCACCGCGGCTTCCATCACCGCGGCCATGCCCGCGGCGTCCGTTTCGTTGTTGACGCCCTTGTCGAACGCCTTCGAATCCTCGACGCAGCGCCGCACCTTCACGGTGGGCGCGCCGAGTGCGTCCGTGAACGCCTGGACGTTCTCCGGCCCGACAAGCGAGAGGACGAGATTCGTCGCGAGGTTGGAGGAACGGACGATCATCTCCGTGACGAGGAATTCGAGCGTGGCCTTCCCGCCGAGCTTTTTCATCGTCGGGCCGTCGTTTTCTTCGAGGCCGTTCGAAAACGGCGAGCCGTCGACGAGGCTCTTGAACTCGTTCTTCACCGGCACCTCGTCCGAAAGGTTCAGCGTGCCCGCGTCCACGCGGCGGAGCACTTCGAGCAGGACTGGAGTCTTCATCGTGGACGCCGCGTGCATCGAGAGAGAGGGATTCGAAGAAACGAAAGAGCCCGTCGTCAGGTCCTTGGCGTAGATCCCGAAGCGCCCTCCGCTTGCGGCCGCGATGCCGCGAAGAACACCTTCGAGCTCACGTGCCTTCGCGGGAGTCAGGCCCGGCGCCGCATTTTCTTTCGAGGAAATTCCGAGTCTTCGGGCGTACCGGAAGACGGGCTTGAGAAACGGGCTGTCGAACGGCGTGACCTGTACGCCGGGCACGTCGTGACGCGTGGACTGCAGGACCATGCCGTCGCCGAGCCACATCGCTTCGTGGTCGATCTTGTCCTCGGTGCCGAAGAACAGGAGGTCGCCGGGGCGGAGAGCTTCGAAGGAAACCGGGATGAGCTGCGGATCCTGAAAGGCCTGTTCGTAACTGTTCCTCTTCAGAAGCACGCCGTGCTCGCGGAAGATCCGCTGCACGAGCCCCGAGCAGTCGAACCCGAGGGGCGTCGTGCCGCCCCACGTGTACGGTGCGCCAAGGAAGCGCTTCCCGAACGCGAGCCACGAAGAGGAAGATTTCAATGGAAGGGGAGCATCGGCGGCGCCGACTTCGACGTCGCGGGCGGCGATGAACCCTTCGCGCCCGTCGGGCAAGGAGACCCGGACCCATGAATAGGTCTCGTCCTCTTTACCTTCCAAGAAATCCGAAAAAATCATCTGCGCCCCTACCGGGGCCGTGAGGAGAGGCTTCTGCTTCGTGAACGAGGGCGTCGCATAGACGTGCGCGAAGTTCGACGTCACGCGCGCGACCTTCGCGGCTGCCGGGGCGTCGCCCCTGCGCAGGGCGCGCTCCGGAATCCACGCGACCTCGCCCGCCGCCGTCCGCACTCTCGCGAAACCCGCCGTGTCCTCGAGGATCTCCACGCGCTCGCCGAGGATGACCTGGTCGTCGACGGAAGACGTCTCGTCGGGCCTCGTGAAGAGGTCCTGGACAGCGGCCGTGACGACGGCTGCGAAGGAGATTTCTTCGAATGAGAAGAGAAGAAAAGCCGCGGCGAGGGCGCGCAGGCTGGCTCTTCCGGTCATGGTCATCATCCGGTGGCGCATCCGGTCATTCTCACACCATAATTCCGCCATGACGCAACCCATCTCCCGCCGCGGCCTTCTCGTCTCCGCCGCCGCCGCCGCCTCTTCCGCTCTGCCTTTCACGCTTTCGGCCGACGGGATGCCGAAGGCCTCCGGCGCGCCCGACGTGTCGCTGTCCTACCGCCCGCTTCCGCTCAAGCTCGCGCACACGTGGACGATCGCGCGCGGCTCGTCCGACGAGAAGAAAAACGGCCTCCTGACGCTGACGGCCGAGGGCGTGACCGGCTACGGCGAGGCCGCGGCGAACAAGCGCTGGAACCAGAGCTT
>CABDYV010000328.1_pt1 | contig 11566 bp, 7 predicted proteins | sample 3132041 | NCBI WGS metagenome assembly CABDYV01 (sample SAMEA5534338, study PRJEB31848) | metagenome | biome: tundra; feature: field; material: soil | place: USA | collected 2013-05 | depth 0.45 m | reverse complement strand
GCTGGTTCCATCCCGTGGGCTGGGGACGGCCGCCGCCCCAGTGCGCCGGCCGTCCCCAGCCCACGGGATGGAACCAGCCGCCCCAGCCACGGCCCACGTTGAAGAAGGGGTAGCTCCACGACGAGCCGAACCCCCATCCGGACCACGGCGTGAAGTGCGCGTGAAAGCCCCACGTGTAAGGGCGCGGCCACCAGAAGGAGGACCCGATCCAGGGCTGGTAGTCCCAGCCCGTGCCCCACACGACCGTGCCGTACCAGGGGTAACAGCCGAGGTAGCCCGGCGTGTAGCCCATGTAGACCACGTCAGGCGTCGAGTCGTAGATCTGGACGTACTTGACGTTGTAGACGGGGGCGCTCGGCGGGATCTGATCGAGGTCGTCCGTGGGAATCGAATCCGCGAGGAGCCACGGGCCCGTAGGCGAGTCGGCGATGTACCAGACGGCGTTGTCGCACGCGTAGTAGCGGCCGCGGATCCTCAGGACCGAGGTCGGCGTGTTGAGCGCGTACTCCGTACTCGTGCCCTCGATCGAGACGAACTTCGGCTCGCCGTCGTATTGCACGTCCAGCTTAGCCTCGGCGCGCCTGACGGCCGTCGTCTGCGGGATCTGGGCGTCGAGGACCGCGTCCTCGGCCTCGTCCGTGCCCGGCACGCTCGCACGCACGTCGCCGACGTCCGCTTCGGGAGCGATCTTCGAGAAGGTCTTGGGGAGCGCGTCGGGGGACACGTAGCTCCAGGAGCCCCCCTCGAGCGACTTGCTCCGGAACCAGCGGCCCGACAGGAGCGTGTAGTACTGCTGCGACGGAACGTCGAGGAGGACGTCGCTCTCGGAGTTGTCCATCGAGAGAAGATCGGCGCTCGCGCCGCTGACGGGCTTGAAGGAGGGTTTGCCCTCGGACACGATGAGCTCGGTCGGCTCCGTGGCCACGACGATCTTCGGCGGGTTCGCCGTCTCGGTGCCGTCGTCGTCGGGCGCGTCCGCGTCGTCTTTCTTCTGCGCCTCCGCCGCTTGCGCGGCGAGGTCGGCGATGTCGGCAGGCGGGCCGCCGATCGGGCGCCATGGGCCCTTCGCGTCGGGCGCCTCGTACCACCACTTCTTGCCGCCCGAGAGGTAAAAGCGTTTGCTGCGCGTGTCGAGGACCATGAAAAGAGGCGTGTTCACGACGAGCTTGAAAGGCGCGCCCTCCACCTCGCGCAGCTGCGGCTCTCCGTCGAGCGTCACGAGCACGGTGGGCTCCCGGGCAAAGAGGATCTTCGGAGGGTCGTTCTTGAGGCCCGCGGCGCTCTTCTTCTCGCGTTCGGCCACCTTCACGCTCTCGAGGACGCGGTCGTACGACATGACGAGGCTCCACGTCGGGACTTCCGCCTCGACGATCCCGGCGAAGGTCTTTTCCTTCTCGGGGGTGATGTTCGGGAACCTCACACGGTTCACCTTCAGGCGCAGGATCTCGACGGAGCGGTCGTCTCGATCCACGGAGACGTTCGCCGCGAAGAAAATGACGCCGAACTTCTGCGTCTTCTCGCCCTTCCTTGCCACCGAGACGGCCGCGCGTCCCGTGATGGTGTCCCCCTTGAAGGTCTCTATCTGAGGCTGGTACATGACCGCCTTGTTGCCTTTTGGCGTCGTGAACTCGCGCGGCCAGGGATCGGGCGTGATCGCGGCGGCACGCGCAACGCCCGCGGCCAGAACGAGAAGAAGGCTGCCGACCAGTTTCGAAACGGCTGCTCTCATGAGCGTTCTCCTCCCGATACAATATCGGACCACGCGGCTCGGAGCCGCAAGTCCCATGCCCGCCCCCCACTCTCCTCCGTCCGTCTCGCGCCGCCGGATGCTGCTGTCGGCAGAGCGCGCGACGGAGCAACTCTCGCGGCACGGGCGCACGCGCGTCGCCCTCGGCTTTCCGAACTCCTACGAGATCGGGATGTCGAACCTCGGCTTCCAGTGGGTGTACCGCCTCCTGAACCGCGAGGAGGACATCGCCTGCGACCGGTTCTTCGCGGACGAGGACGCCGACCGGCGCGGGCCGCGCACGCTGGAGACCGACACCCCCCTCGGCGATTTCCCCCTCGTCGCGTTCTCCATCTCGTGGGAGATGGACTACGTCAACTTCCTCCGCTTGCTCCCCGCCGCGCGCATCCCGCTCGAGCGCACGGCGCGCGGTGAGGGCGACCCGATCGTCCTCGTGGGCGGCGACTGCGCGCGCATCAATCCCGCGCCGCTCGCGGCGTGGGTCGACGTCTTCGCCATGGGCGACGCGGAGAAGATCGTCCCTTCACTCGCGGACGTGCTCCGGCGCGATCTCTCGCGCGAGGCCACCCTCGCTGCCCTCGCGGAGCTCAAGGGCCTCTACGTCCCGGCGGTCCACGGTGCGCGCGCCGAGGGCGCCGAGAACGGAAAGATCGTCGTCCAGCAGTTCAAGGCGGCCGAGGGCGCGCTCCGCGAGCCGCCGCACACGACGCTCCTCACACCACACACCGAGCTTTCGGACAAGCTCCTCATCGAGATCGCGCGGGGCTGTTCGGAGATGTGCCGCTTCTGCTGGGCCGCCTATGCGATGGCTCCCCAGGTGCGGGTGACGGCCGAGGCGGTGCTCGAAATCGCCCGCCGCAACCGCCCTCTCACGTCACGCGCGGGCCTCATCGCGACGGCCGTCGCGGACCATCCCGAGATCCTCCCGATCCTGCGCGGGCTTCAGGCCCTCGATTACCACGTGGCGCTTTCGTCCGTGAAGATCGACGCGATCTCGGAGGAGATCCTCGCGATCCTGACGGCGCAGGGTGAGCGCGCGCTCGCGATCGCGCCCGAGGCCGGCAACGAACGCCTCCGCCGCGCGATCAACAAGAAGGTCTCCGACGAGATGCTCTTCGACAAGGTGCGCCTGATCGCGCGCTCGGGAATCACGCAGCTCAAGCTCTACCTGCAGGTCGGCCTGCCGGGCGAGACCGACAGCGACGTGGATGACGTCGTCGGCCTCGTCGACGCCCTGCGCCTCGTGTTCCTCGAAGAGGGCCGGAAGCGCGGGCGCGTGGGCACCCTCGTGCCGACGGTGAACGCGTTCATCCCGAAGCCGCACACGCCCTTCGAGAACGAACCGCTCGACGATCCGGCCGCGCTCGAAGAAAAGATGAAACGTCTCGATCAGGCCTTCCGCAAAATGCCGAACGTGACGTTCCGCGGCATGCCCGTCGTCGAGGCGATCTGGGAAGCGTACCTCGCAAAGATGGGGCCCGAGTCGGCCCCGATCCTCCTCGAGGCCGCGGCCGGCGAGCCCGTGCGCCGCCTCGTGAAGACCCACCGCGACACCTTGATGGCCGTCGTCCAGCCCAGCAGCGCGCTCGCGCTTCCCGCGCACGCCGTGCCCCGCGGCGTCTTCGACCCCCACGCGCGGCAGGCCGCGCCGTGGGGCTTCATCGCGAAGTCGTAAGGTCAGCCGCGCGCCGCGCGGAAGTAGGTCTCGGCTCCGGTCTTCAGGAGCGCGGTCACGGAGTGGAGGAGGATCGAGAGGCCGCGCGCGGCGAGGTCTTTCGCGCGCGCGCCCGTCGGCGCGACCGTGCCCACGACGAGTCCGCGCCTTTTCGCGACGGCCACGACGCGGTCGATCGCCGACTCGATCTCGGGATGCCCGGGCCCGTCCGGGAAGCCGAGCGCGAGCGCGAGATCGCGGGGGCCCACGATGAAGCCGTCGATGCCCGGCACGGCCGCCAGGTCCTCGACCTGTTCGAGCGCCTCGCGGGTCTCGATCTGCGGCAGGACGAGCGTCTCGCGGTTCGCGCGCGCGACCCAGGCTTCCTGCCTCTCGGTACCAAGGAGAAACCTGTTCGCGCGCACCGGCGCGATGCCGCGCAGGCCGTCCGGCGAATACTTCACCGCTTCCACGAGCCGTCGCACGTCGCCGGCGCTCCGGGCGCCGGGCAGCATGATCCCCGTCATTCCGGCATCGAGGAACTTCAGGAGCAGCTTCGCGTCGAGGCCGCGCGGTCTCACGAGCGGCGCGAGGCCCGCCCCTTCGCACGCGCGCACGACCGCCGCGGCTTCGACCGGGCCCGCCGTGCCGTGCTCCGCGTCGAGGATGTAGAGGTCGAAGCCGAGCAGCCCGAGCGTCTCGACGAGATCCGGCTCGGTGTTCGGTGACAGGACGCCGTGCACGACCTCACCCGAGAGGAGCCTGTCCTTGAGAATGCCTTTTGCCATGTTTCCTCCTCAAGCCGCGACGCGCTGAAGCGCGCCGTAGAGGTCGTTCGCCGTGGGCGGGCGCTGCGCCGGGTTCTTCGCGAGGCACGCCATGAGGACGCGCGCCAGAAGATCGGGCAGGTCCGGTCGGAGCATCGTGACGGGCTTCGGCTCGAAGGACACGTGCCGGCGCATGACCTCGCCCAGATCGCGCCCTTCGATGGGCCGCGTCCCCGAGAACAGCTCGTAAAGAACGACGCCGACCGAGTAGATGTCGCTCCGCGCATCGAGCTCGCCGCCGCGCGCCTGTTCGGGACTCATGTAGTACGGCGTGCCGACGGTCTGGTCGCCTTGCGTGGCGGGATCCGTGCCCTCGGCCGTGCGCGCGATGCCGAAGTCCATGAGCTTCACGAGGCCGTTCGGGAGGACCATGATGTTCGGCGGCTTGATGTCGCGGTGGATGATGCCCGCCTCGTGCACCGCCGCGAGGCCGCGGCAGAGCTGCTTCGCGATCTGCAGGCCGGGTGAGAGCGCGATGGCGCCCTTCCGGTCGAGGATGTCGCGCAGCGTCGTGCCGGGCACGTACTCCATCGTGAGAAATCTCAGGCCGTCCGCCTCGCCGAGGTCGTGCGTGCGCACGACATTGCGGTGCGTGATCTTCCGCGCGAGCCGGATCTCCTGCTTGAGCGTCACGCCGACGGTGGTGCCCTCGTCGAAGGCTTCGGGCAGGAGGACTTTTACGGCGACTTCGTCGTCGAGCTCCCGGTCGAGGGCGCGGTAGACCGTTCCCATGCCGCCCTTGCCGAGCGTCCCGAGGATCTGATAGCGCCCCGCGAAGACCGTCCCCGCGCGCGGCCCCGCGAACGCACGCGCCGCCGCGTCGGGCGCGGCGGGCGTCGTGAGCGTCGCCGCCCGCGTCGAATTCGCGTCGGGTCGCCGCATCTCCGCTAGCATCTGCTCGAGCGCGGCCTTCTCCTTCAGCTCGCCGAGCAGCGCGCGAAACGCCCGGGCGAGCGCGCCGACCTCGTCGCCGCCCGCCTCCGGCAGCTTCACGTCGAGATTCCCTTCGCGGATCTCGGCCGCGCCTTTTGCGAGCTCCGCGAGGGGACGCGCGATGCGCCGGCCCATGGCGAAGGAGATCGGGAGCGCGAGGAGGAGCGCAAGGCCGCCCACGAGAAGGAGAGTGTCGCGGATCCGCCGGAATGCGGCCGTCTCCTCGTCGCGTGAGCGCGAGACGACGAAGGCTCCAAGCGTCTCGTCCGTCGCGCTCTTGAGCGGCACGGCAGCGAGGACGCGGCGGTCGCCCGCCACCTGAACCTCGAGCGGCCCCACCGCCTGTCCCAGTCGAAAGAGCGAATCCAGCGCGGAGCGGTCGGCGGCGAGCACCGGGACGAGGAGATCGCCCCGGAACGCTTCCGTCGCGGCCGAGAGCTCGAGGTGCGGCGGCTCCCCGCGCTTCGCCGTGTTCGCGAGGAACCCGGTCTGACCGTTCGTGATGCCGCGCAACGTCTTCGCGCGTTTCTCGTCGAGCGGCGCGGCGACGGCGAGGACGCCGCGGAGGCGCCCTTCCCCGAGCGACATGTCGCCCGCGAGGACAGGCACGGAGGCCACCGAGGCCAGGACCTTGCCTTCGCGAATGACGGCCGTCGCGGGGATGCCGAGGAGCGCGTCCGCCACCCATTTCACCTTCGCGAAAGACGGCCGGCGGTCGTCGGCGATCTCCTGGTCGTTGCGGTCGAGGAGGACGCCGTTGGCGTCGAAGAGAAAGACCGTGCGCGCATTGAGCTTCTCCGCCTTGTCCGTCGTCCAGTCATGGAGAGTCTTCGCGTCCTTCGTGTCGAAGAGGCTCTTCGTGCCGGGCTCGTCCGCCACGCTCGTGACCTGCCGGCGCAGCGCGTCCTCGTTGCTCCCCTGATAGGCGCGAAAGATTCCCGGGAGCGCGCTCAGGCTTTCGCGGATGCTCTTCTCGGCGACCTCGTTCGCGCGCCACGTGGCGACCGCGACGGCTCCGCCGAGCGTCAGGAGGACGAGGAGGGCGGCCGCGACGGAGAACTTCGTCGCGAGCCCCGGCCCGGCGCGCGTGGGAACGTGCGGCGCGACCGGAGGAGGAGGAGACGACGGCGGTGGCGGTTCGAGCTGCGTGACGCGCGTCGCTTCGCGCGAGATCGAATGGTCAGTACCGGTTCGCATCGTCGTCCGGAGGAGGATATTTCTTTCCGTACTTGTTCGTGTGCGGCGTCTCGCGCCAGCTCGAGCCGTCGAGCGCGATCGCGAGGGAGGCCGACTTTCCCGCTGTCACGTCGACCGTGCCCTGATAGTCGCCGCCCTTCTCGTCCCATGCTCGCACGACGGCGCGTCCCGCCGGGACGCTCGCGAGCACGGCGTTTCCGTCCGAACCGGTCTGCGCCCAGATCGTTCCGTCGATCACCATGAGATACGCGGCCATCTGCGGGTGGATGTTGCAGTAGACGCGGACGAGCCCGGGGTTGTCGAACGTCATCGCGCGCGAGGCGCCGTTGCGGTAGAGGCCGAGGTCGAACTTCGCGCCCGGCGACAGGCTGAACACGTTGTGGAAGATGCCGTCGAGGTTCGGGAAGTCGACCGTCGTACCGGCGGGCACCGCCGTGATCCGCGGCTCGAAGCGTTTGCTCTTGGACGCGATGCGCGGATGGACGGACGGCGAGAGAGAGCCCGGCTTTTGGCCCTCGGAGATCCAGACGATCGCCTGCGGCGCTGGCGACGGCCGGCGATCGGACCCGAGAACCGTCACCGTCACGCGCACGTCGCCCACGGCTGGAGGTGTCTGCGCCTGCGCCCCGCCCCCGGCGTTCGCGGCCAGGAGAACGAAGAGTACGCCTTCGCAGAGAAGAGCCAGGAGAAGGCTCGCGCGTCTTATCGGGGCCTCCTCGTCCGCACGTTCGCGACCGCGCGCGCGACTTCGTCCGCCGCCCAGTCGACCTCTTCCTCCGTCGTGAAGCGGCCGAGGCCGAAGCGGATCGAGGCCTCGGCTTCCGCGCGCGTCCGCCCGAGCGCGAGGAGGACGTGGCTCGGCGCGGCCTCCGCCGAAGTGCAGGCCGAGCCCGACGAGACCGCGAGGTCGCGGGCCTCGGCCATGACGGCGTCCGCGGGCGCGCCCGGGATCGTCACGTTCAGGTTCCCCGGGTGGCAGGCGTTAGGGTGGCCGTTCCGCGAGAGGCCGTCGACGCGCGAGAGAAGTCGCTCCCACAGCCGGTCTCTGAGCCCCGAGACGCGACGCGATTCGGCCTCTCCCTCCGCCCGCACGATCTCGGCAGCCGCGCCGAAGCCCACGATGCCCGTCACGTCGAGCGTCCCGGACCTGAGGCCGCGCTCGTGGCCCCCGCCGAAAACAATCGGATCGAGCCTCACGCGTGGGTTCACCGCGCGCACGAAGAGCGCGCCCACGCCTTTCGGCCCGCACACCTTGTGCGCCGAGAAGGAGACGAGATCAAGGCCGAGCGCGTGGACGTCGAGCGGAATCTTGCCGAGCGCCTGAGCGGCGTCCGTGTGAAAGAGGACCCCTCGCTCCTTGCAGACTCGCGCGATCTCACCGACGGGATTGAGCGTGCCGATTTCGTTGTTCGCCGCCATGACCGACACGAGAACCGTGCGCTCCGTGAGAGCGTCGGCCACGGCCGCGGCGCTCGTGACGCCGTGTGCGTCCGGCATCAGAACCGTCACGGCGAAGCCCTCGGACTCGAGGCGCCGGCACGGGTCGAGGACGGCGCGGTGCTCGATCGCGGACGTGACGACGTGGGCGTGGGGCGCATGGCGTGCCCGCGCGGCGCCGAGAATCGCGAGGTTGTTCGACTCGGTGGCGCCGGACGTGAACACGATTTCGCGGGGGTTCGCGCCGACGAGCGCGGCCAGGGCCTCGCGAGCTTTTGTCACGGCCGCCTCGGCGCGCCAGCCGAAAACGTGGCTCGCCGACGCCGCGTTTCCGAAATGCTCCGAAAAGTACGGGCGCATCGCCTCGAAGACGCGCGGATCGACCGGCGTCGTCGCGTGATAATCGAGGTAGACGGGAAGCTTCAACGACACGGGCGCCGCCTGCCGTCATCCTCGGCCCGCGGCTTTCCGTTTGCAAGATGAAGGAAGAGGAGGCCGATCCGATGCGCCACGTCCTCGTCGCGACGCTCGAGCGGCACGACCTGCTCGACGGCCTGCGCGCGATCGCCCCGGCCACGACGACGTTCCTCGGCGAGCGGGGCCTGGAAGCGATTCTCGAGCGCCTCGGCAGGTCGGCGCGGATGGACGCCGTCGTCACGGACGCCCCGGAGATCCTCATGGAGATCTACCACGAGATCCCCGGGGCAATCCCCGTCTATCTCGCGCGCGCCGACGAGGACGCGGCCTCGATCCTCGCGGGTCTCGACGCGCTGACCGTGGAGGACTGACTTCTCAGGCGCTGCCCGCGCGCTTCCACTCCGTGCGCATCTCGGACTGAAGGCGGCCGAGGCGGTAGGTGTCGCGGTTCACGAAGCCGCCCCATGGGGCGAGGCCGGGGTGGACCTCCTCGATGCGCCGCCAGATCTCCTGCGCGACGAGCCGGTAATCAGGGTGGCCCTGCGGCATCGAGCGAAGCTCGCAGAGGTGCACGGCCTCGCGCAGATTCAGCGTGACATACCAGCGCACGCGGAACGCGAACGGGACGACGTACGGCGCCTCGGCCGGATAGTCCGTCTTCACGGCCTCGTGAAGGTCGTGCGCCCGTGCCATGCACTCCTCGAACACCGCGCCGTGCCCGGCCTCGAGGATCTCGGGCGGCGTGTCGTGCCCGTGCGCCGTCGTGAACGGCTGGCGCTCCTGCGAGAGGACCCTGTGGCGGTGGAGATCGCGATAGATGCCCAGATTCCCGAGGAGGTCGAACGTATACGCGGCCTCCTCGAGCGCGCGTGGCGGCTTGTCGCGCCGGCTCCTCCGGCCCGCGGCGAGGGACGAGAGGAGCGCCGTGCGCTCGGGAGGGCTCATCGCCTTGACGCGCGAGCGCACGTCGGCGAGCGGCCGGTCCGCATGCGGGTAGAGAAGCGCCGCGAGGACCTTCTCCTCCCCGTCGCGGTCGAAATCCACGAGCGTCACTCCCGGCGCGGAAAGCTCGCCGGATGGAAGCGCGCGTATCGCGGCCGCGGCGACACGCGCGCGCAGGCCCTCCTGCCACGCGCTCTTAGCCGTCCGCTTCACGAAGGACGGAATCAGCCCATCCAGCTCATGGCGCATGGCCGCCGCGAGCGCACGGCACTCGTAAGTAGGATGCGTCAAAAGCCGGTTCAGGAGGTGCTCGAAGGCCTGCCCCGTCGCGAAAATGCCGAGGTTCGTGAGCGTGGCGGCAGGAAGGTAGCTGCGCATGACGTCGCAGGCGTGCGCCCGGACGGTCGCGGCGTACGCGCGCCGCGCCGCCTTGAGAAGCTCCTCGTCGCGCTTCACGTCCGAGTAGTCGAGCGGCTCGCCCGTCACCGGGTGGCGCACGGCCACGGACTCGATCGGGAGCACGCGCTCGATGTGGGCGATCATCGGATCGATCTGGGCCGCGTACGCGGAAAAGAGGCGGGCCATGAGCGCGGCGTACGCGTCGCGGTGCCGCGAGGCCATGAGCGACGGCTCGCGGAACCAGAGAAAATCCCCGGCCGCGTCGCGCTGGTCGAAGCGGACGTAGCGCGTGGACTTCTCGAGGAACGCGATTCCGACGCGCGCGTCTTCGAGCACCTGCGCCGCCACGTTCGAGACGCGCTCCACCGCGAGATGCGCGCCGCCGAGCTGCGCAACGGAGTCGTCGCCGTAGCCCACGAGAACGCGGTCGTAGAAGGCCCGCGCCTTTTTCAGCGCCTCGCCGTCCGCGGCCCCTTCCCCGCCCGGGAGGACGCCCGCCTCGCCGCGAAACTCGTCGAGGAACACGCGGCGCAGGCTCTTGGCCGACCGGCTGTAGCGCGAGAAAAGCGCCCCCGCGACCTCCTGCGGAAGCTTCAGCCCGAAGACCGGCGCGTCCACGTTCGTGAAGAAGGGCGTGAGCGCCTGCATCTCCTCATCGGTGAACTCGCTCATTCGGATGGGAGTTTAGCGGGCGGGAATCCGCGGCACCGTAGAATCCCACGGCCTGATGATCCGTTTCGGCACTTCCGGCTGGCGAGCCGTTCTCGGGGAAGAGTTCACGTTCCCGAACGCGCGGCGCGTCGTGACGGCGATCGCACGCGTCACGAAGGCGTCGGGCAGCATCTCCCCAGGCCTCGTCCTCGCGTCGGACACGCGGTTCCTGAACGAAAGGTTCGTGGACGAGGCGTCCCGCGTTCTCGTCAGAGAAGGTGTCCGTCCCCTTCGCGCCGACCGGGACGTGCCGACGCCGGCGGTCGCGTTCACGATCCGGCGCCTCGGCGCCGCTGGCGGCGTGAACTTCACCGCCTCGCACAATCCGCCCGAGTTCAACGGAATCAAGTTCTCGACGGCCGACGGCGCGCCCGCGCTGCCCGACGTGACGGCGCGCATCGAGGCCGAGATCGCGAAGACTTCGGAGGCCGATGCGGAACCGGCGCCGCCGGCGGCGGCGGACGCGATCGACCCGCGCGGCCCTTACCTCGAACAGCTCGCGACCTTCGTGGACACCGCAAAGCTTAGGAAGGCGAACCTCCGCGTGGCTGTCGACCCGCGCTTCGGCACGTCGCGCGGGTACCTCGACGTTTTTCTCAGGGACGCGGGCGTGGACGTCGAGCTCATCAACGGGCATCGCGACCCGTACTTCGGCGGCCTCTCGCCGCAGTGCGACGAGAAGAACCTCGCCGCGCTCGCGCAAGTGGTCGTATCCGGGAAGCGCCATCTCGGCCTCGCGACGGACGGAGACGCGGACCGCTTCGGCATCCTCGACGCCGACGGCCGCTACGTCGACCCGAACCTCTGTCTCATGCTCCTCGCCGACCTCCTGCTCGGGCGCCGCGAGGCAGGCGACGGCCGCGGCGTCGCGCGCTCGGTCGCGACGACGCACGGGCTCGACGCCGTGGCGAAGGCGTATGGCGCCCCCGTTTTCGTGACGCCCGTCGGCTTCAAGTACATCGGCGAGCTGCTTTTGAAGGACGCGATTGCGCTCGGAGGCGAGGAGTCCGCCGGCTTCACGATGGCGGGCCATGTGCCGGAGAAGGACGGCCTCCTCGCGGGGCTTCTCCTCGCTGAGCGCGTGGCCGCGACCGGCGAGACGCTCTCGGCCCTCCTCGCGGAGCTCTTCCGGCGCGTCGGGCCGTTCTACCCGAGGCGCGCGGACGCCCGCCTCGATCCTGCGCTCGCCGCCGCGCTGAAGAAGCGACTCGCCGAGAACCCGGACACCTTCGCAGGGCTGAAGGTGCAGTCGATCGACCGCACCGACGGGCAGAAGCTCGTGTTGGGCGACGGCCGCTGGAT
>CABDYV010000326.1_pt1 | contig 11587 bp, 10 predicted proteins | sample 3132041 | NCBI WGS metagenome assembly CABDYV01 (sample SAMEA5534338, study PRJEB31848) | metagenome | biome: tundra; feature: field; material: soil | place: USA | collected 2013-05 | depth 0.45 m | reverse complement strand
GCCGAGGTCGTCCACGAAAGAGGCCTCGGGCTTCACCTCGTCCGCCTGGACGCCGAGCTGCTCCACGATGATGCCCTTGACCTTTTCTTCCACCGAATTCGCCATCGCGCTCCTCCGAAAATTTTGTCGTCTCTAGAGACCGGCATTCTGAGGGCTGCCGGGACTCGAATTCAAGCGTGCGGAGTCTATCCGATGTAGAGCCCGCCGCTCACGTTGAGACAGGTCCCCGTCACGTAGGCGGCCGCGTCGGATGCCAAATAGACCACCGCCCCCGCGACGTCGTCCGCGGTTCCCAGCCGTCCAAGCACGATCTGGCCCATGAGGGCTTTCCTCCGGTCTTCGTTCAGCGCATCCGTCATGGACGTCTCGATGTAGCCCGGCGCGACGGCGTTCACGGTGATTCCCCTCGAGCCGATCTCGCGCGCGAGGGCCTTCGTGAACCCGATGACGCCGGCCTTGGCCGCGGCATAGTTCGTCTGGCCCGGGTTCCCCATGAGCCCCACGACGGACGTGATGTTCACGATGCGGCCCAAGACGCGCTTTTTCAGCATGACCTTCGCGGCCTCCTGGGCGCAGAGGAAGACCCCCGTGAGGTCGGTCGCGAGGACCTTGTCCCAGGACTCCTTCGACATCCTGAGGATGAGGCCGTCGTCGGTGATGCCGGCGTTGTTCACGAGGATGTCGAGTACCCCATGTTTTTCCACGACCGCCTTGAAGGCCGCCGAGACGGACGCGGGGTCGGCGACGTCGAGGCGCAGGGCCTCGGCCCGGCCGCCCGACGAAGTGATCGCCTGCGCGACGGCGGCGGCCTTGACTTCGTTGCGTGCGGCGACGACGACGTGCGCGCCCGCCGCGCCGAGCGCGTTCGCGATCGACTCCCCGATGCCTTGCGAGCCGCCTGTGACAAGCGCGACTTTTCCCTCGAGAGAGAACGAAACAGCCATCTGAGCTTCCTTTCTCCGTCAGGCGAACGTCACGAGCACCGCGGCCGTGGACGTAGTCTTCACGGGCCAGTCCTTCGCGATGCGTTTCGCGAGGCCCGCGAGGACCGTCCCCGGCCCGGCCTCGACCGCCGACGGGGCGAGGCCCGCGAGGCGCTGCACGGACTCGACCCAGCGCACGGGCGAGCAGATCTGGCGCCGAAGCGAGTCGCGCGCCACTTCGGGATTCGTGGTCTCGCGGGCGTCCACGTTCGTGACGACCGGGATCGCAAGCGGGCGGAACGCCGCCACCGCGAGGAACGGCGCGAGCTTTTTCTCGGCGGGCTTCATGAGCGCGCAGTGAAACGGGGCGGATACCGGGAGCGGGAGGACGCGTTTGGCGCCCTTCGCCTTCAAAATCTCTGCCGCCTTCGCGACGCCGGCCGCGCTCCCCGCGATGACGGTCTGCTCCGGCGAGTTGAAGTTCGCGGCCGAGCAGATCTCGCCGGTTGCCGCGGCGGCTTCTGCGCACGCCTCGGCGACGGCCTCGGGAGCAAGACCGATGACCGCCGACATGGCGCCCTGCCCCGGCGGGACGGCCTCCTGCATGAAGAGGCCGCGGCGCCGGACAAGGACGACCGCATCCTCGAGCGTGAGCGCGCCGGCGGCGACGAGCGCGGCGTACTCGCCGAGCGAGTGGCCGGCCGCGACCGACGGCGCGAGGCCCTTCGCCTTCAGGACTTCGAGCACGGCCACCGCGTGCGTGAGGATCGCGGGCTGCGTGACCGCGGTCTGCTTGAGGTCCTCGTCGCTGCCTTCGAAGGAGGCCTTCGAAACGGACAAACCCAGCGGCGCGAGCGCCGCGTCCGCCCGCTCGTAGACGTGGCGGGCCTCCGGAAAGGTCCCCACGAGGTCCCGTCCCATGCCGGCGAATTGCGAGCCCTGGCCCGGAAAAAGGAACGCGAGGCTCACCGGCTCACCAGCGGACGAGCGCGGCACCCCACGTGAGCCCTCCGCCGAACGCCGCGATGAGGATGAGGTCCCCGCGCTTCAGCCGGCCGTCGCGCACGTACTCGTCGAGCGCGATCGGAATCGACGCCGCGCTCGTGTTCCCGTAACGCGCGATGTTGTTCATGCAGCGCTCGGGCGGAATCTGCAGGCGCTCGCCGACACCCGTGATGATCCGCTCGTTCGCCTGGTGCGGGAGGAACCAGTCCACGTCGGCCGTCGTGAAGCCGCTCTCCGCGAGGACTTCCCTGCTCACGTCGACCATCGACCGGATCGCGACCTTGAACGTCTCGACGCCCCTCATCTGGATGAACGGGAGCTTCTTCTCGAGCGTCTCCGGCCGATTCGGCGGATAGTTGGAGCCGCCGCCCGGCATCGAGATGAAAGAGGCTCCCTCGCCGTCGGAATGGATCGACGTCGACAGGACACCGTGGTCGGACTTCGTCGCCTTGAGGATGCTCGCGCCCGCGCCGTCTCCGAAGAGAATGCACGTGTTGCGGTCGGTGTAATCCACGAAGCGCGTGAGGAACTCGGCGCCGACGAGGAGGATGTTCTTCGCCTTGCCCGACTGCACGAGCCCGTCCGCCACATGAAGGCCGTACAGCCAGCCCGAGCAGGCGGCGTTCAGGTCGAACGCGGCGGCCTTTTTCGCGCCCAGCTTGTGCTGCACGACCGGGGCGGCGCCCGGGATCAAGTGGTCGGGCGTGCAGGTCGCCAGTATGATCGCGTCGAGGTCGGCCGCCGCGATCCCGGCGTCCGCGAGTGCGGGCAGCGCCGCGCGCATGCAGAAGTCCGAAAGCACGTCTCCCTCGCTGACCACGCGGCGCTCGCGAATGCCCGTGCGGGACGTGATCCATTCATCGGACGTCTCGACCATCTTCGCGAGGTCCGCGTTCGTCAGGATCCGGTCCGGAATGGCCCGGCCCGTGCCGGCGATCGTGGCGTGAAACATCGTTCCTCCGTGCGGGCGTGAGACTGGAATGTTACCGGGAGAGCGATGGCGGCGCGAACAGGAGCGCCCGCTCGCGGATTTTCTCGGGAATTCCACGCCGCACGAAGTCGTCCGCGGCGCGGATGGCGTTGCGCACCGCCTTCGCGTTCGAGCGTCCATGCCCGATCAGACACGCCCCGTTCACGCCGAGTAGCGGCGCGCCGCCGTACTCGCTGTAGTCGAGGCGCTTCTTGAACGACCGGAAGGCGTCCTTGGAGAGAAGAAAGCCCATCGATGCCTGGAGGCTTCGCGTGATCTCCTGCTTGAGGGCCTCCTCGACGAGGTGCGCGAGGCTCTCGGAGACCTTGAGGATGACGTTGCCCGTGAACCCGTCCGTCACGATGACGTCCACGTCGCCCGCGTAGACGTCGCGGCCCTCGACGTTCCCGATGAAACGCAGCCCGGACTCTTTCAGGAGGCTGAAGACCTCCTTCACGGTGTCCGTGCCTTTGCCCTCCTCCTCGCCCACCGACATGAGGCCGATCTTCGGCTTTTCGATGCCGAGGACTTCCTGGGCGTAGCAGTGGCCCATGAGGGCGAACTCGCGGTAGTGCTCGGGCCGGCAGCGGAGGTTCGCCCCGACATCGAGGAGGACGCGCTTGCGGTCGAGGCCCGGCAGCACCGTCGCGAGGGCCGGCCGGTCGATCCCCTCGACGACGCCCATGATCATCTTCGCGACGACCATCGCGGCGCCCGTGTGTCCCGCCGTGAACATGCCCTTCGCGCGCCCGTCCCGCACGCATTCGGCCGCGATCCGGATGGACGCGCGGCGCTTCTTTCGAATTGGGGTGATTGAGGGCTCGTCGAAGAGGACGACCTCGTCCGCATCGACGACGCCCACATGGCTCCCGTTGTAGGCGGCCTTGTGGAGCTCGGACTCGATCTCCCGCCGCCGGCCGACGAGGAGCGTGTCGAGACCGAAATCCACGGCCGCCGCGACCGCTCCCTCCACGTTGACGCGGGGGGCATGGTCGCCCCCCATGGCGTCGACGGCGATCGTCAAGTCAGGCCTTCTCGGCTCCGCTCATGACTTCGCGGCCCTTGTAGTGACCACAGGCCGGGCACACCCGGTGCGGCAGCTTCTCCTTGCCGCAGTTCGTGCAGTTCGAGGTCTGCTTGGGCTTCAGGAAGTCGTGGGCGCGGCGCAGGTCGCGGCGCGTCTTGCTGTGGCGGTGTTTTGGATTCGGCATGGCGGTCTCCTGTGACGGTCCGACGCGCGGCGGCAAGGACGAAGAATCTTGATTCAGTTCCCGGGTTCGAGAAGCGTTCGAAGCGATTTCCAGCGCTCGTCCGCGAGAGGCTTGCAGACGCACGGCGCGAGGTTCCGGTCGGCGCCGCACATCGGACAGAGCCCGCGGCAGTCGTCCCGGCAGAGGGCCTTCAAGGGAAGCTCGAGCTGCACCTGCTCCTCGACGAGAGGGTCGAAGGAGACGACGAGGTCGTCGTAGTACAGGACGTCGAGGTCCTCCGGCGCGAGCTCGAGGCCGTCGTCCGGGTCTCCCTCTCCCTTCGCGCGCCTCTCGGTCCGGTCCGCCTTCGGGGCGGGCTTGCCCTCCCGAGGCTTCTCGTGCGCCGGCGCAAAAACCCAGAGCGCCTCGCTCGCGCGGCGGAACGAGACGTGGGCGAGGCAGCGCGCACACGCCGTGACGCCGTCGAAGACGACGCGGCCGTTCAGGACGAAGCCGGACCCCTGACGCTCGAGACGACCCGTGAACGTCACGGGCGAGAGCGACACGAGCTCGGGACGCGCCAGGCTCCCGGTCGGAAAGTCGAACTGATGAGAAAGATCAACCGGCTGGTCGAAAGCCGCTTCGAGGTTCAGGTCCATGGAGAAAAGGCTCCTCCTCCACGAAGAGGAGCCGTGGAATATAACATGGAAGCATGCGCCTCGCCGTCGACGCGCGCCCGCTCGAGGAGCGTCCGACCGGCGTCGGCCGTTATCTCGAAGGGCTGCTTTCCGCATGGCTCGACCAGGAGCCTTCGGACTCGTTCATCCTGCTTTCGCCGCGGAAGGTCCACGTGCCGGCGCGCCTCGCCGGGCGCGTGGAGGCGGCAGCCTCTCCCGCGCTGCCCGGGACGGTTTGGCTGCAGACCGCCGCCGCGCGCGCCGCCCGCCGCGCCGGCGCGGACGCTTTCTTCGGGAGCCTCGGCATCCTGCCTCTCCTCTCTTCGCTGCCGGGCGTCGCAACCGTGCACGACCTCACGCCGCTTCTGTTCCCCGAGTGGCACTCGCGGAAGAATCGCCTCGGTTTCACGCCGTTCATCGGCGCGACCGTCCGCCGGGCGCGACGAATCGCCGTCGTATCAGACGCGACGCGTCGCGACCTCGTCGCCGCATTTCCCGACGCCGCCAAAAAGACGGCCGTCGTGTACAACGGGATCGAGCCCGAGGCCCCCGACGCAGGCGGCGCGACGCCGCACGAGGGACGGCCGTATGTCCTCTACATGGGCACGCTCGAGCCGCGCAAGAACGTCCTCCGGCTCGTTGCGGCGATGGAATCGATCTGGGACCGCCGCCCGGACTTTCCCGATCTCGTCCTTGCGGGCGGAGACGGCTGGGGATTGGGCGGCTTCGCGAAAGGCGTCGCCCGCTCGCGCCACGCGGCGCGCCTCACGCTCGCGGAGTATCTCGGCCCGGGCGAGAGGGCACGATGGCTGAAAGAGGCGCGTGTCTTCGCCTATCCGAGCCTCTATGAGGGCTTCGGCCTGCCACCTCTCGAGGCGATGGCGCAGGGCACGCCCGTCGTGGGTTCGTCTTCGTCGTCGCTGCCGGAGGTGATGGGAGACGTCGGCCTCCTGCCCGACCCCACGAGCGTCCCCGACATCGCGGCGGCGCTCGAGAGGGCGCACGACGACGCGGACTTCCGCCGCCGCGCGGCCGCGGAGGGACCGCGGCGCGCGGGGAGCTTCACGTGGGCGGCCGCGGCCGCGAAGATGCGCGCGCTTTTCGAGGAGGCTCTCGGGTGACGGAGCGAAAGAAGCTCATCCTCGTCGATGCGCGCAAGGCGCGCGACTTCGGGATCGGCACGTACATCCGGGGCCTCCTCGGCGGCCTCGCGGGCCTGGACCGCTTCGCGCTCCAGGCGCTCGTTCTTCCGGGCGACGAGGCGCTCTTTCCCGCAGGCGTGACGACGACGGCCTGCGCGGCTGCGCACTATTCATTCGGCGAGCTCGTGGCCGTCCGGCGGGCGATCTCCGCGGCCAAACCGGATCTCTTCCACGCCCCGCACTACGTCGTGCCGCTCTTCCCGCCGCGCGCGACGGTCGTCACGATCCACGACCTCATGCATCTCACCAGGCCCGAGCACGCGACACCCGCGAAACGGGCGTATGCGCGGTGGATGATCGGGCGGGCCCTGCGGCTCTCCGCTCGCGTGATTGCGGTGTCGGAGGCGACGAAAAAAGAGATTCTTGCTTTCGGACCCTCGCTGGGCGGAAAGGTCGAGGTAATCCCGAATGGAGTCAGAGAAGAATTCTTCGAACGTGAAGAAAAGAATGCCGGAGCTCCCTATCTTCTCTTCCTCGGAAACGACAAGCCGCACAAGAACCTCGACGGACTGCTCGCCGCGTTCGCGCGCCTCCGCGCCTCCTTTCCCTCTCTCTCGCTCGTTCTCGCGGGCGTGGCGCCCGGCCGCGTTCGCGCCGAAGGCGTTCACGCGCTCGGCTTCGTGCCCGACGCGGACGTGCCTCCGCTGCTCGCCGGCGCCCGCGCGCTCGTCCTTCCCTCTTTGGCGGAGGGCTTCGGTCTGCCGGTTCTCGAGGCGCAGGCGGCGGGCACGCCCGTCACATGCTCGGACCTCCCCGCGCTCCGTGAGGCGGCGGGCGACGCGGCGGTGTTTTTCGATCCGCACGACGTCGCGTCGATGGCGGCGGGGATCGAGAAGATTCTGAGAGATGAAAAGCTTAGAAGGGGATTGAGGGAGAAAGGCCGCGCACGGGCGGCAGCCTTCTCCTGGCGGCGTGCAGCGGAGCGCACCGCGGGCCTCTATGAAGAGATTCTTTCGTTGTGAGGACCGCCCTCGTCCACGACTGGCTGACGGGGACGCGCGGCGGCGAGAAGGTGCTGCGCGAGCTGGTGCTCATGTTCCCCGGCGCGCCGGTCTTCACGCTCTTCCATTTTCCGGGCTCGCAACCCCCCGAGATCGAGGCCGCCGAGATCAGGACCACGTTTCTCCAGAAGCTCGTCTCACCCCGCGCGAACTACCGGAAGCTGCTTCCTCTCTTCTTCATGGCGGCCGAAACGTGGGATCTCTCCGCGTTCGACCTCGTGATCTCGTCCTCCCACTGCGTCGCCAAGAACGCGAAGAAGGCGCCGGGGGCCTTCCACCTGTGCTACTGCCACACGCCCGTGCGATATCTGCACGACCAGTTCGACGACTACTTCCGGGACCGGCCGGCCCTGGCGACGGCCGCCGCCCGCCTCGCGCGCGCGCCCCTCCGCGCGTGGGACCGCGCAGCTGTGCCACGCGTGGACGCCTTCCTGGCGAATTCGGAGAACGTGAAACGCCGCATCTCTCGCCTGTGGGGACGCGAGGCAGCCGTGGTCTTCCCGCCCGTGGACACGAACTTCTACACACCGCCGCCGCCCGGGACGCCCCGGAGCGGTCTCCTCGTCGTGTCGGCGCTCGCCCCGTACAAGCGCCTCGACGACGCCATCGACGCCGCGAACGCCCGCCGGCTGCCCCTCACGATCGCGGGGTTCGGGCCGGAGCGCCCCCGCCTCGCGAAGCGGGCCGGTGAGACGATCCGATTCCTCGACACTCCCAACGACGAGATGTTGCGTGAACTGTACCGCGCCTCGGAGGCCGTGCTGATGCCGGGTGAGGAGGATTTCGGCATCGTGCCGCTGGAGGCGCAGGCCTGCGGGACGCCGGTCATCGCGCTTGGGCTCGGGGGGGCGACCGAGACGGTGTTGGACGGCGAGACGGGCGTCCTGTACGCCGAACCGGGAGCCGCGGGCCTCCTCGCCGCGTTCGACCGCCTGCGCGGCCTCACGCTCGACTCCGCGGCGCTGCCCCGCAACGCCGCCCGCTTCTCGCGGGACGTCTTTCGGGCCCGCTTCCGCGCCGCCCTCGAGACGGCGCGGGCCGGGCGCGACGGATCCGCGAGGGACGCTAGAATCCACCGTCCGGAGTCCGTGTGATCCGCCGCCAGACCCGCCGCCTCCAGGCCCTGTTCGTGGCCGCCGACGTCCTCGCGACCGTGCTCGCGCTGGGCGCGGCGTGGCTCATCCGGTTCGAGTCGGTGTGGCCGACGCCGAAGGGCGCGCAGCCCTTCGAGAACTACGTCGCGTTCATCCCGATCCTCGTCGCCATCTGGCCGGTCGTCTTCTACTTCCACCGGCTGTACCAGATCCGGCGCGACCGCTCGACGATCGACGAAGTGCTCGCGGTGATCGTGGCGGCGTCTCTCGGGACGATCCTCCTCGTGGGCCTCCTCACCTTCTGGCGCGGGTTCACGTACACGAGCCGGCAGCTCCTCGTCCTGTTCCTCTTTCTCGACGTCTTCTTCGTGTCGCTCGTGCGCTTCGGCATCCGCAAGTACCTCGAGACCATGTGGTCCACGGGCGTCGGCGTGCGGCGGACGCTCATCGTGGGCGCGGGGTACGCGGGCCGTGCTCTGGCCGACAAGCTGCTCGACCACCCCGCGACGGGCTTGAAGCCCGTGGGCTTCGCCGACGACGATCCGCTCAAGCGCGTCGAGGGCTACCGTGGCCTCGGCGTCCTCGGGACGACCTCGGAAGTCACGGCACTCATTCGCACGCACGAGGTCGATACGGTGTTCCTGGCGCTGCCCGTCGAGGCGTACCGCACGATGCTCACGATCCTCAAGGAGGTCGGCAACCAGATCGTCGACCTCAAGGTCGTGCCGGACCTCTTCCAGTACGTCACGTTCAGGGCCGGCATCGAAGACTTCGACGGGCTGCCCGTCATCAACCTGACGCAGATGCCGCTCGAGGGCTGGAATTCGCTCGTGAAGCGCACGATGGACGTCGCGCTCTCGGCGCTCGGCCTCGTCGCGCTCGCCGTTCTCTTCCCCATCCTCGCGCTCGCGATCTGGCTCGAGGACCGCGGGCCGATCTTTTACGCGCAGGAGCGCATGGGCCTCGACGGGCGGCTTTTCCGCATGCTCAAGTTCCGCTCGATGCGCGTCGACGCCGAGGACGACGGGGCGCGCTGGACCGAGGAGAACGACCCGCGCCGTACGCGGGTGGGGGCTTTCCTGCGCCAGACTTCGCTCGACGAGCTGCCGCAGCTCATCAACGTGTTCAAGGGCGAGATGTCGCTCGTGGGGCCGCGCCCCGAGCGCCCGGAGTTCGTCAGCACGTTCAAGGAGAAGTTCCCGCAATACATGCTCCGCCACCGCGTGCGCGCGGGCATCACGGGCTGGGCGCAGGTCCACGGCTGGCGCGGCAACACGAGCCTCTCCAAGCGCATCGAGTACGACCTTTATTACATCGAGAACTGGTCGGTCGGCCTCGACGTGAAGATCCTGTGGCTCACGGTCAAGTGGGGCTTCACCCACAAGAACGCGTACTGACGCCCGGCTTTCGCCGCGCTCAGATCACGAGCGGGCGCCCCGCCTTGAGCCGCATCGCGGCACCCTCGAGGAGCTCGGCGTGCTCGCGCTCCTCCGCCTCCAGCTCGCGGTAGAGGCGCCACTCGGGCGAGGCCTCGGAGAACGCGCGCCCGGTCTCGAGAAAAAACCGGCCCGCCCGCTTCTCGAGGTGGACGGCGAGGCGCAGCAGCGCGACGCCATCGTCGTCCTTCGAGGTCTCGACGCCCGAGAAGACGGCGAGCTGCGAGGGGGATGGCCCCCCGACCGAGAGGTCCGGCGCCTCGAGGTGATAGCGCCGCGCGAGCGTCTCCATGTGCTCGCGCTCCATGGCCGAAAGTCGATTGAAGAGCTCGATGACCTCGGGGTCGGCTCCGGCGCGCACCATCTCCTCCGCCCCGCGGGCGTAGAAGAGGACGCCGCCGATCTCGATCTCGTACGCGTGCCGCACGGCCTCGGCGAGCGCGCCTTCCGGGGTCGAGAGCTCCTCGCGGGGCGCAAACGCGCCGCCGCAGATCGGGCACAGGCCGTATGGGAAGGCGAAGCCCTCGGAGACCTTCTGGCAGGAGGTGCATTGGAAGGAAAGCCGCTCGAGAGCGCAGCAGACGTAGTCCTCGCCCTCCTCGATCGGGCGCCGGCACTTCTTGCACACGGACTCGGCGGGCGCGGCCACGGCCGGGATCTTCGATTCCGCGCGCACCTCGGGAGGCCAGACGCGATTCTTCAGGTATGACGTGATCGCGCGGGCCGCTCTTCGGCCGGCGCCGAGCGCGAGGATCACGGTGGCGGCACCGGTGACGATGTCGCCGCCCGCGAAGACGCCCGGCAGGTTCGCGGCCTGCGTCGTCTCGTCGACGTTGATGTACCCCTCGCCGCGCACATCGAGGCCCGGCGTGGACCGCGCGATGATGGGGTTCGCGCGCGTGCCGAGCGCGTAAATGACGGTGTCGCACTCGAACGTCTCCATCTCGCCGGGGATGGGGACGGGGCGCCGGCGGCCGGAGGCGTCCGGTGGACCCAGCTCCATCTTCTGGCAGACGAGAGCCTTTACGCCGCCCTTGTCGTCCGTGACGATCTCGGTCGGCCCCCGCAGCCAGTGGAACGTGATGCCCTCTTCCTCCGCGTGGCGAAGCTCTTCGACGCGGGCGGGGGCCTCCGCCTTCGTGCGCCGGTAGACGCAGCGGACCAGCTCGGCGCCGAGGCGCTTGGACACACGCAGGCAGTCCATCGCCGTGTTGCCCGCGCCGATGACGACGATGCTGCGGCCGAGCGTGACGGGCGTGTCCTCGTAGGGGAACTTGTCGCCTCCCATGAGGTTCACGCGGGTGAGGAACTCGTTCGCGCTGTAGACCTGCCCGGCGAACTCGCCCGGGATGCCGAGAAAAGTCGGGGCGCCCGCCCCGGTCCCCACGAAGACGGCGTCGAAGCCGCGCTCGCCGAGGAGCTGCGGGATCGTGAACGTCTTGCCGACGACCTTGTTCGTCTCGAAGCGGACGCCCATGTCCTCGAGCTGCTTCACTTCGCGGTCGATGATGTTGCGCGGCAGCCGGAAGGACGGGATCCCGTAACGCAGGACTCCCCCGATGACGTGCAGCGCCTCGAAGATCGTGACCTCCGCGCCGTCGCGCGCGAGGTCGCCCGCGCACGCGAGGCCGGCGGGGCCGGAGCCCACGACCGCGACCTTGCCGATCGGCGCCGCCCGGCGCGCCGGCGGGGCGGTGACGGGCGCATGGTCGCCCACGAAGCGCTCGAGCCGGCCGATGGCGACCGGCTCCATCTTCTTGATGAGGATGCACTGCACCTCGCACTGGCTTTCCTGCGGACAGACGCGGCCGCACACGGACGGGAAGTGGTTGGTCTCGCGGATGACCGCGGCGGCGCCCGCGAGGTCGCGGACGAGGAGGTGCCGGATGAAGCGCGGGATGTCGATGGCGACCGGGCAGCCCTGGATGCAGGAGGGCCTCAGGCACTGGATGCAGCGCTCAGCTTCCGTGAGCGCATCGGCGATGGTGTAGCCGAGGTTCACCTCGAGGAAGTTGTGCGCGCGCTCTTCGGCGTTCCGCTCGGCCATCTTCGTGGCATGCGGCGCCACGTCCTTCAGCTTCTTGTAGTT
>CABDYV010000317.1_pt1 | contig 11787 bp, 11 predicted proteins | sample 3132041 | NCBI WGS metagenome assembly CABDYV01 (sample SAMEA5534338, study PRJEB31848) | metagenome | biome: tundra; feature: field; material: soil | place: USA | collected 2013-05 | depth 0.45 m | reverse complement strand
GGCCCGATTGCGGCCGCGCCGGCGGGGCCGTGAAGAGGGCGGCGAGGGCGAGGAGCGCGAACGCGCGGACCCGCTTCGTCATACGGCCATCGTATGCTGTCTTTCTCAAGCGACACATCCCCGTTCAGGAGGGCTCGATGCAAGTTCCCTTCCGCCACCCCGCCGGGGCGCTTCTCGGCCTCGCCCTTTTCACGGTGCCGGCCCCGGGAAAGGCCGCCTCGCCCGCGGCCGCCGCGTCGGACGCCTGGCTCGACTCCACGTCCGCCCGCTGGAACGAGGTCTCCGAGAAGATCTGGGGCTTTTCCGAGACGGCTCTCAAGGAGACGAAGTCGGCCGCCCTTCTGGCCGACCTCCTGGAGAAGGAGGGATTCACCGTGATGCGCGGCGTCGCGGGAATGCCGACGGCGTTCGTCGCCTCCGCCGGAAGCGGGGCGCCGGTGGTCGGGATCCTCGCCGAATACGACGCGCTGCCGGAACTCTCGCAGGCGGGGGGCGCGTCGAAGAAGACGCCGCTCGTCGTCGGCGCGCCCGGCCATGGATGCGGCCACAATCTTCTCGGCACGGCGGCGGTCGCGGCGGCGGTGGCCGCAAATCGCCAGCGCATCGCCGACAAACTGCCCGGAACGATCAGGCTGTTCGGCACACCGGCCGAGGAGCAGCTCCTCGGCAAGCCCTTCATGCTGAGGGACGGCGTCTTTTCGGGAACCGATGCCGTCCTCGCCTGGCATCCCGCGGACGCGACCTACGTGTGCACGAAGCCTTATCTCGCGATCGCCGCGATCGACGTGGAATTCTTCGGAAAAACGGCGCATGCCGCGATGAACCCGTGGCTCGGGCGGAGCGCGCTCGACTCCGTCGAGATCTTCGATCATGCCCTCGCGCTCATGCGCGAGCACGTCCTCCCCACGGCGCGCCTCCATCGCGCGATCAAGAATGGCGGCCTCGCGGCGAACATCATCCCGGATTACGCGCGCGTCCAGTGGTTCGTGAGGGACGAGTCCATCGCGCGCGTCAACGAGATGCTGTCCCGCATCCGCAAGGCCGCCGAGGGTGCGGGCCTCGCGACGGAGACGACCTCGAAGGTCAGCCTTCTCGCCTCGACGCGCGAGCCGCTTTTCAACGACGAGCTCTCGAAGGTCCTTCAGAAGCATCTCGTTCGCGTCGGCGCGCCCGCGTGGGACGCCGCCGACCTCGCGCTCGCGCGCGGCATTCAGAAGGAGGTCGGCGTTCCCGAGACCGGCCTCGCGGACACCGTTCTCCCCTATGCTCCCGGCCACGGGTCCGGGGCCTCGTCCGACGTGGGAGAGACGAGCGGGGCGCTGCCGCTCGCCGAGCTCGCGGTCGCGACGGGCGCCGCCGGCCAGCCGTGGCACCACTGGGCCGTGACGTCCTGCGCGGGGCACGCGCTCGGGCAAAAAGGCATGCTCGTCGCGGCGAAGGTCCTCGCGTCGTCCGTGACCGACCTCCTGAACGATGCCCGGACGGTCGCCGCCGCGAAGGCCGAGTTTCAGAAGTCGACTGCCGGTAAGCCCTACGTCAGCCCGCTCGCGAAAGACGCGGTTCCGAAGGTGTACTGAGCCTCACGCCGCCGCCCGGCCGGCGTGGGTCGCGAAGAAGTCCTCGACGGCGTCGAGAAACGCCTGCGCGCTCTCGAGAGACGCGATGCGGCGGCGCAGCTCGCCCCCGTTCGGCAGGCCATGCGTATACCAGCCCGTGAACGTGCGGAGCTTCGCGATGATGGCCTTCGGCACGTCCGCGTCGTCCTTCTGGATGAGCCGGAAGTGGTCGAGGATCACGTCGCGCCGCTCGGCGAGCGTCGCCTCGCGGTAAGGCCGGCCCGCGAGAAGCTCCGCGGCCTGCCTGAAGATCCACGGGTTCTTCATCGTCGCGCGGCCGCACATCACGGCGTCGCAGCCGGTTTCCCGGAACATCGCGAGGACGTCCTCGGGCGTCGCGATGTCGCCGTTGCCGACCACGGGAATCCTCACGGCCTCCTTGAGGCGCGCGATGTATCTCCAGTCGGCGCGGCCCGTATACATCTGTTTCGCCGTCCGCGCGTGGAGCGCGACGGCCGCCACGCCCTCGCCTTCGCAGATACGGCCCAGCTCGAGGTAGTTCACCGTCTCGTCCGTCACGCCCAGCCGGAACTTCACCGTGAGAGGCGTCGTCTTCAGCGCCTTCCGGCAAGAGGCGACGATTTCTTTTGCCCTTCCGAGATCGCGCATGAGACCCGCCCCCGCGCAGCCCTTCAGGACCTTGTTCGAGGGGCACCCCATGTTGATGTCGCAGACGTCGACGCCCATCTCCTCGACGCGTTCCGCGGCGATCTCCATTCTCGCGGCGTCCGCTCCGTAAATCTGAACGGAGAGCGGACGCTCGGCAGGATCGAAACGGAGCAGCCTCTGGGTCTTGCGGTTTCCACGCGTCAAACCCTCGGACGAGACGAACTCCATCGTCACGAGGCCCACGCCTCCGATGCGCCTGAGGAGGAGGCGGTAGGTCATGTCCGTGATCCCCGCCATCGGGGCGAGGATCAGCGGCGGGTCGACGGCGCAGGGACGCGTCCCGGTGCCGCCGTAGACGAGGGCCATGCCGGGAAGTTTACTGGCCCGTGGCCTTCGCGGGAGGGGCCGAGCCCGGCGCCGCGGGGTTCGCCGCGCTCTCGACCTCGAAGGAGCCCTGGTAGAGCGCGAACGCGCCCGGTACGATCTTCTGGCCGCGCGTGAGGCCCACGACGTACACGTGCCGCCCGGGGGTGAGATTCTCGAGCCATACGGGCTCGATCTTCGCGAGCGTGACCTCGGGCTGCGTGTCGAACTTGTAGCGCAGGCGGCACGACTCAGGCACGGACTGCTCAGCGACCGGACATCCGGTGACGAGGACGTCGAGAAGGACTTTTCCGGTCTCGCCCTTCACCTTGCCACGCGGCGCGACGATCGTGAGAACCGGCGAGCCCGGCTCGGCCGTGTTCTTGCCGTCCTTCTCGCCGACGTGGAACGTGACCATCGCGAGAGCGGAAGGCTCCTTGATGGCCTCGCCCCACGGCCGCACCGGGAAGATCCTGACGGTGTGCGTGCCCTTCGGAAGGCTCTTGAACGTGTACGGCTTCGTCGCATCCCGCCACGGGAACAGGGCGGCGATGTTGTCGACGAGGATCTCGAGGTGCTGCCCGCTCTTCGTGGCGTCGTCCTCGAACGTCTCGAAGTTCGCGAGCTCCACCTTGAGCGTGACCGGAGCACCCTTGGCGGGAGGCTGCCCGGCCGGGGCCTCAGGGACGGGGATGATTTCATCCGCGGCCGGAGAGACGATCTTGAGCGTGACCGGGCCTGTCGGGCCGCGGCCGTCGGGAATGCCGGCGACGGGCGACTTCGGATCCTTCGGGGTCGCCGTCTGCGCGAAGGCCGGCTGGAGCAGGACGACGGTGAGGCCCAGGACGAAGGTCTTCGACAGACGGCTGGGGGTGAGTTTCACGCGCACTCCTTGAAAAAATGTTCCCGCGGCGCGACGGCGTCGCAGAGCCGCGGAGAATAACAGCAAGAACGGGGCCCGACAAAGGGAAGGTCAGGGAAGGTCAGGGCCCCGAACGCGCCCACCCTTCGGGAACGGAGAAGAGGCCGGGATCCGCTCCCACCCGCACGTTCGTGAGGCTCACGGTGGATTTCCGCGTCCTGCCGTTCGCGTCGGTCGCTTCGCGGTCGTACCGCGTCACGAGGCCGTCCAGATCCGCGGCCACCCAGTAGGTCGTCGTCGGGGACCCGGGCACGGCGGGATCGTCGTCGAAACGCCAGAGCGCGCACACGTGTCCCGCGAAGACTTCGTCGCCTTCGCGATGGTAGATGTTGAGGTTCCGCCGCGCCGCCTCCGCTTTTTCGTCGAATCCCGGGACGAGCGGGATTCCGCCGGGAAGCTCGCCCACCGCCTCCGAGAACGGAACGTCCCGGGCCGTCTTCGCGGCCGGATCAAGCCAGAACGCCTTGCGGGCGGCCAGGTCGAGAACGAGCGCCGGGCCGTCCTTCGGCCCCTTGCGCCTGAGGTCCCGGAACACGGCGAGGTCGAACGCCGCCTTCTCGACTCCGTCGCTCTTGAGCGTCACGCGCGCGCGGTAGCCGTTCGTCTTCATCCGCGGGGGCGCGCCGAAGGGATCGGCCACGCATCCCGGAAGGAGCGCCAGGAGGACCCCGAGAAGAAAAGGTGGGACCCGCCTCACGGGCGCCTCCTCGGTGGAGGCGTGCCCGGCACCTCGAGGCCGTGGAAGCGCTGCAGGATGGCCAGCGCGCGGAGCGTGACCCACCGCGAGAGCTCACCCGTGCGCTCGAGGGCGACGGGAAGCCGCTCGGGCCGCGGCCGCTCGAGCGTCCAGCGCGCGCGATGGTCGGCGCGCGCGGCGAGCTGCGCGAGGGCGCGGGAGAGCACCGGTTCGCGCCGGGACTCGGCGGGCAGCACCGAGGCGAGCGCGAACAGCATCTCGACGAGATCGGTCTCGTCGCCGCACGGGAAGCCGGGCATGAGGAGCTCCTCCGGCGCGCCGGGGGCGAGCGCGGCCGGCAGCTCGGCCTCGAGGAGCCGGGCCGAGAGGAAGGAGATGGCCCGTAAGACGCGCTCGCTTCTCGCGTCGGCAGGCAGCGACGCGAAGAGCAGAAGATCTTTTTCCGTCCGGCCGCGCCCCGCGAGCGCGCGCGCCGCGAGGGCGTCGGCGCCCTCGAGGACGCGCGCATCGCGTTCCCATCCGATCCGCACCAGGACACGGAGGGCCGCGCGAAACAGCGCGGCGTCGAGGTCGGCGTCCTCGTGCCGCTCGATCGCCACGAGCGTCTTCTCCCAACGCGCGAGGAGGACGTCGCCCGCGTGGTGAAGGTGAAGCAGCGCGCCGTCTGCACCCACCTCCGTCAGGAAAAGCGCGAGCCACACCCCGCCGTCGTAACGGCGCTCCAGAGCCGCCGCTCCCGCACCCGGCACGAGCCGCGTGCGCAGGAGCGCGAGCGCCTCGCGCACGAACGGCTCGCGTTGGAACCCCTGCTTCGCCCTCCTGAGGTCGGGATCTTTCGGGGGCCGGCCGAGAAGGTCGCGAAGGGCCACGTAGCGCGCCGCCGGGCTCTCGCGCGAGACGAGCCAGTCGATCGTCGACAGCGGCACAGTAAACGGCCCTTCGGGGAGGGGCCGCGCCGCGCGCCGGCGGCGCACGACTCCCTCTGGCCGCGGGCGTGCGAATCGCGACATGGACCGCGAGGATAATCCAGCTTGCATGAACTTCTTCGACGCCTCCCCCACGCGCGTCGTCGGGCACCGCGGCTCCCCGACGAAGGCGCTCGAAAATACCTTCGAGAGCTTCGACCGCGCCGAGGCGGATGGCGCCGACGCGTTCGAGCTCGACGTGCGGCTCACGCTGGACGGCGAAGCCGTCGTGCACCACGACGCCGAGATCGTCCGCGGCGGCCGGCGGGTCCCGCTCGCGACCCTCACGATCTTCGAGCTGCGCGAGACCCCGATCGTGCGCGGCGAGCTCCAGGGGTTCGTCCGGACGCTGCGCGACGTCTTCCTGAGGTACGGCTCTTACGGACGCTACCTCGTCGAGCTGAAGCAGGGGCCCTCGCCGCGCCCCTCCCTTCTCGAGTTCCGGGTCGCTGCTCTCCTCGCGCAGCTCGCGCTCCTCGAAAGAGCCGTCGTTCTTTCCTTCTCGCCCGACGCGCTCCGCCGTATCCGGGAGATCGAGCCCGCGATCGCGACGTGCCTCAACTACGACGGCACGGCACACCGGCCCGAGGGACGGCTCTGGCCCGATCTTCCCAAAGGCTGCGCCGCCATCGGCCCGAACGTGGCGCTCGTCTCGGACGCGCTCTTTGCGCGCGCGAAGGCCGAGGGCCTCTCTGTCCACGTCTGGACGGTGAACGACCCCGCGCTCGCCGCGCACCTCGCGCGCCAGGGCGCCGCGAGTGTCATCTCCGACGACGTCTCCGTCACGGGACCGGCGATCCGCGAGGTGACCGGCGTTCCCGCACCGCTCGCCGTCGCGCCCGTCGTCAGGTCGTGAGCCGACGGGAACGACTGGTCGGGGCGGCCGGGATCGAACCGGCGACCCCCTGCTCCCAAAGCAGGTGCGCTACCACTGCGCCACGCCCCGTCCGGTAGGATTCTGAGTCATGGCCGCGAAGAAGTCGAAGAGGACGCTCGTCCTGCTGCACGGCCTCGGCGGCTCGTCCGAGGATTGGGCCGAGGTCGCGATGCTTCTCGCGAAGGACTTCGCCGTGCGCACGCTCGATCTCCCGGGCTCGCCTCGCGGCCCCCGGCCGGCGACGGGCTACGCGCCGGAGCCGCTCGCGCACTGGGTCCTGGGCGAGATCGGAGAGAAACCTGTTCTTCTCGCGGGCCACTCGCTCGGCGGGCGCGTGGCCGGCGAGATGGCGGCGCTCGCGCCGGGCCGCGTCCGTGCCCTCACGCTCGTGTCCCCGCTCGGATCCGCGCCGTATGGCCTCATCGACCGCCTCAAGTGGATCGCGATGTCCCGGCGCGCGGTCATCGAGAGCGTGCCCGAAAGCTCGCTCCGAAACGCCGCGGCCTATGGATTCTCGATGGACGGGCCCGGGCGCGCGGGCTTCGTCGCGCGCACAGTCGCCGCGCGGACGGGGCCCCGACGCGAAGAGGTCGTCCTCGCGATCGAGCGGCTCGTGGACGGCGTCCTCGCCGCCCAGCCGCTCGCGGAAAGACTCGGGGGGACGTCGATGCCGCTCCTTCTCGTGACCGGCGCGCGCGACCCGCTCGCGCCCGCCGAAGAGCTGCGCGCGATTCTTTCAGCGCGCCGAGACGCGACATTTCTCGAGCTGCCCGGGATCGGGCATTACGCTCTTCTGGAAGATCCTCCGCGCCTCGCCACGACGCTTCGCGATTTCTTCGCGGACGCCTGAGCGGGCGCGGCGAGCGCGGAGGGAGCCAGCGCGCCGAGCCAATCCTCCGGAAGCCGGCCGAGGAGCGCGGCGCGCTGCGCCGCGAAAAGCACGGTGAGCCCCTTGCGGCCGGCCGCGAGCAGCCTGCCGAGCTGCTCCTCGTCGAACGGCTCGCGCTCGGCGGTGCCCTGGATCTCGACGAACCTCCCGCTCGACGTCCCGACGACGTTCAGGTCCACGTCGGCCGTCGAATCCTCGGCATAGTCGAGGTCGAGGAGGACGCGCCCCTCAGCGACGCCGAGAGAGATGGCGGCGACGGCCTCGCGCAAGGGGTTCGCCCGGATGTCGCCCGCCTTCGCGAGCGACGCACAGGCGAGCGCGAGCGCGACGTACGCGCCCGTGACGGAGGCGCAGCGGGTTCCGGCGTCGGCGACGAGAACGTCGCAGTCGAGCGTGATCGTGCGATCGGCGAGCCGCGAGCGGTCCACGACGCCGCGCAGGGCCCGCCCGATGAGGCGCTGGATCTCCACCGTCCTTCCAGACTGCTTGCCGCGCGCCGCTTCGCGGGGGCTCCTCTCGTGCGTGGCCCGCGGCAGCATCCCGTATTCGGCCGTCACCCATCCGAGGCCGGTCCGCTGCAAGAAGGGCGGGACCTTCGCCTCGACCGAGGCCGTCACGAGGACCTGCGTGCAGCCCTGCGTCACAAGGCAGGAGCCTTCCGCGTGAGGCACGGGATCGCAGACGATCGTCACGGGTCGGAGGTCGAGCTCTCCCCGGCCGTCGGGGCGCGGTGGGCCATGCGAGGCGGAAGCCATGACGGGATTCTCGCGCAACGACGCGCCGGCCGCTAAGGGAGATCCACGAGCGTCAGGTCCACGGCCGGACGGCCGAGAAACCGCTCCGCCACGCGGCGCAGGCGCTCGGACGCGTCGGTCACGAGGAGGCGTGTCGTTCCATGGGAGGTCTCGCCCCGGCGCGACCCGGGCAGCAGGGCCGCCTCGACGGCGCGCGCCGTCGTCTCGGCGGAGTTCACGAGAATCGTGCCCATCGGCAGCGCGCCCGCGATCGTCCGCGTGAGGAGCGGATAGTGCGTGCACCCGAGGACGACGACGCGCGCGCCTGCGCGGGGCACCTCCGCGAGATAGCGCGCCGCCGCCGAGCGCGCGACCTCGTTCTCCGTCCAGCCCTCCTCGGCGAGAGGCACGAAGAGCGGGCAGGCCGTGTGCATCACGTCCCGTCCCGGATCGAGCGCGCGGATGGCGCGGCCGTACGCGTCGGACGCGACGGTCGCCTCGGTCGCGAGAACCGCGATGGGTCCCTGCACGCCGCCCCGGTCCGAGGCCCGCGCCGCGGCGACCGCGGCCTCGGCGCCGGGCGCGACGACGCCCACGACCGGGACCGGCGACATCTCCTCGATTGCGTCGAGCGCGAGCGCCGAGGCCGTGTTGCAGGCCACGACGACGGCCTTGACGCCCTGCGAAAGCAAAAAGCCGATGGCGCGGCGCGCGTAGCGCCGCACCGTTTCGGGCGACTTCGTGCCGTACGGCAACCGCGCCGTGTCGCCGAGATAGAGGAGGTCCTCGAACGGCATCCGCCGCGCGACGGCTTCGAGCACCGTGAGGCCTCCGACTCCGGAGTCGAACAGGCCGATCGGACGTGAGTCGCTCATGTTCGCTCGGCCGGCGCGCGCCGGCGCGGAACGGGCCGGGCGGGCGGAACCGCGGCGGAAGGGGCGGGTGAGGGCACGAGGGGCGAGGGCGCAGCGGCGGGCGACGGTGTGGCGGTTGGCGCGGTGGGCGCCTCGAGCGCCGGCTCTTCGGCGACGCGCCTGAGATCGGGCGCGATCGGATGCAGGAGATCCGCGTGGCCGCCGAGAGTCTCCGCCGCCTCACCCGCCACGAGGAGCACGACGCGCGTCACCGCGGGCAGGTTCTTCGCGAGGGTGACGGCGAGCGCCTGAATGGCCGAGTCCTCTTCGTGAGAGCCAGCCTGCCAGCGCGGGCCCATGGGCGTTCCGGGCTCGCGCGGCGCGAGAAGAGGCGGCGGTGAGAGGTCGATGACGGCGATTCCCTCTCGCAGGAGGTACGCGCCGCGCAGGGACCAGCCCTCGGGAAACGGTCTCACGAGCTCCTGGCGACGCGGCCCGTCCATCACGGCGGCGGCGACGGATCTGAGGAACGCCACGTCGTCGACCGCCGCAGGAACGTCCCGCGCTTCCGGGTGGAGCCGATCGTCGGCAAGAGACTCGAAGTAGAGCGAGACCTGCCGGGCCGGGATGGGGGTCGGTGGAATCACGGCCGTCGGCCGCAGCGTGGGCACCGCGGCGGCGGCCGGCGACGGCCCCCTCATGCGGCGCCCGAGGAGAAGGGCCAAAAGAAGCAGGAGAAGCAGGACGACGAGCGCGAGGGCGAGACGGCGCGGCATGCGGCGGCCGTGCCTAGCTCTTGCCGGGCGCTTTCGGCGCGTACGGCACGGGCGCCACGGAGTCCGCCGTGCGGAAATACGTGTCGAGGCTTCCCGCGAGCGTTTCCGCCGCCTGACGCCGGAACTCGTCCGACCCGATCCGTGTCTCTTCGTCCGGGTTCGTGATGAAAGCGACCTCCACGAGGACGGCCGGGGCGTTGACGCCGACGAGGACGCGGAACGGCGCCTGCTTCACGCCGCGCGTCGTGATCCCGAGCAGCCGGTTGAAGTCGGCCTGCACGATTTCCGCGAGCCGCGCGGACGCCGAGAGATGCTGGTTTTGCGCGAGGTCCCAGAGGATCAGGTCGAGATCGCGCACGGCCGCGTTCTTCTCGGCCGTGTCCGGCGTCGCGGCGGGCGTCGCGTTCTCGCTCTCGGCGAGAAGAGCCGCGGCGCGGTCCGATGCGTCGAGCGACAGGTAATACACCTCGGTCCCGTGCGCGGTGGCAGCGCGCGACGCGTTGCAGTGGATCGAGAGAAAAACGTCGGCCTTCGCCGCGTTCGCCTGCGCGGCACGGTCGTCGAGGCCGACCGTGGCATCGGAGAGGCGCGTCGCTACGACGCGGTAGCCGCGGCGTTGGAGGACTTCCTGGATCGTCTTCGCCAGCGCGAGCGTGGCGTTCTTCTCGAGGAGGCCGCCGGGGCCCTTCGCCCCTTCTTCGACGCCTCCGTGCCCGGGGTCGAGGACGATGGTCTTCGCCCTCGCGGCCGGCGGCGGCCCCGGCGCCGGAACCGGCGGGCGCACGCCGGACGGCGCGGGCGAGCCTCCCTTCGCCACGTCCACGACGAGGCGCGGCGGCGCCCCGAGCGCGTACACGTTCGGCACGAGACCTTTTTCCCGAAACACGATCGTGATGTCGCCGCCCCGCACGAGCAGGCGCGCGACGCGCGCCGAGTCGAGGAGCCTCTCCGGAGGCTGCATCACCAGGCGCGCGTTCGGGACGTGGAGGACGACCTGATCGGCGGCCTTCTCGACGGCGTACGACGGCGCCTGCGAGAAGCGCAGGACGACCTTCGTCGTCTCGCCGAGATCGGCCACCGACGACTCGACCGTGATCTCGGCGGTTTCTCCCCTTCGCACCGACAGCGTCCGCGTCGCGCGGTCCCATGAGAGGGAAAGACCCGCCATCGGCCCGATGACCTTCTGGAAGAACTCCGGCTCCGCCCATGCGAGCGCGCCGTGGCCGCGCACCGGCGCGCCCAGGGAGACGAGCTTCGTGTCCACGACCGCGAGCGCCGCGTCCAGGCCGAAGACCGCCGAGCGCCCCTTGAGCTTCACCTCGTACGACCGGCTCTTGTCGTCGAACGTCATCGAGCCGTCGAGCGCGGTGACGGCGTCGTTCACGGAGAGGTACGTCCGGCCGTCGCGTTCCTCCGCGCGAAGGCTCGCCGGAGGCCTGCCCGGGCGGGAAAAAGTCGCCGTCACGTCCTCTCCGCGCGCGGTGGATGCGGCCAGAAACAGCGCGGCTAGGGCGGCGCAAAAGGAGAGCGGCGCTCGACGTCTCACCCCGGGATTATGGCGATTCCCCGCCTGGCCCGCCGCCCGTGGTTCTGATAATATCGACGGTCACGATTGGGGGCGTCCCGGTTTCGACGGGGCATTCAGCGATCGAGGAGCACGCCGAGCACGGCCGTTCGCTCGTAAAAACGACGGTCAACAACTAGCTGCCAACACCAGCGACCTCGCTCTCGCGGCCTAATTAGCCGTGGACGGGCGCCGGGGAGCCTGTCCGGGGCGCCTCGGCGTTTGACGCGAAATCCGGGCTGGGGCCGCCTCCGCCATCTGAAGAGGCGTCCCGAGAGTTTCAGGTTCGCTGCCGCGCCCGGTCGTCCGGACCTGAAGACGCGGCGGCTAAAAAAACAAGTCCGGACTGAGCGTGGAGAATCTCGACGTTCGGGCGCTTCGGACGGGGGTTCGACTCCCCCCGCCTCCACCATTCTTGCCTGCACCAGACTCCCCTGGAGGGCCAAAACTCAAAGGTTTAGGCCTTCCCGGAGGGGTCCTCCTCTGCCGCCTAGTCGGCCTAGTGTCCGGGAGAACACGGACACAACACGGACACCCGGTCGCTCCGAGGCCTCCCGAAACGTCCGCGGCGCCCCCGCTCCTCCGAGCGGAAACCGCACGCTTTCGGGCCGTCGCGGAGTAGCTCCCCTTCGACCACGACGTGACTCCAGCGGGCCGACTCACGGGCCCGCTGTCGGTCGCGTGAGGAGAACCCATGAAGATTCGTGACCGCGTCACCGAGCTTCGCCGTGTCCGCGCAGCCGACCTCCGCCCCAACCCCAAGAACTGGCGGACGCACCCGAAGGCGCAGCAGGAGGCGCTCCGGGGAATCCTGGCGGAGGTCGGATACGCCGACGCGCTCCTCGCCCGCGAGACGCCAGACGGCCTTCAGATTATCGATGGTCATCTCCGCGCTGAAACGACCCCCGACGCCCAGGTCCC
>CABDYV010000315.1_pt1 | contig 11814 bp, 6 predicted proteins | sample 3132041 | NCBI WGS metagenome assembly CABDYV01 (sample SAMEA5534338, study PRJEB31848) | metagenome | biome: tundra; feature: field; material: soil | place: USA | collected 2013-05 | depth 0.45 m | reverse complement strand
CACCTGGAGGCCTACCTCAAGCCGATCCACTTCAACAACCTCGGCCTTCTCCTCCTGGTCTTTGCGCTCCTCTGGTTCTACTTCACCTTCGCGGAATTCCTGACGACCTACTACGGCGCCGAGCCGAGTCACATGATGATTTTCCGGTCGAAGACGGAGGGCGCGTTTTCGCCTTACTTCTGGACCATGGTCGTCACGTGCTTCGTCATCCCGTTCACGTTCCTCTGCAATCGCCGCACGCGGGGAACGGTCTGGGGCTGCGTGGTCGCGTCGGTGTCGGTCGAGGTCGGGATGTGGCTGGAGCGGTTCCTGATCGTCGTGCCCAGCCTTTCGAACCCTCGGCTTCCCCTCACCGCCCCGTCCTACTCCGCCTCCTGGGTGGAGTGGTCGCTCCTCGCGGGTTTCCTGGCCATGTTCATCCTCCTCTACGGAGTCTTCACGAAGTTCTTCCCCATCGTCTCCATCTGGGAGATCCGCGAGGGACGGGAGCAGTCGGTCAACGAGGTCATCACGAGGATCGAGAGCTACCTGCCTGGAATCCCGGAGCCAAGCCATGAGTAAACGTTCGGGTCGCCGCCTGGCTATCGCCGCTCTGTTCGCGCTCACCGTCTCGCTCGTCACGGCCCCAATGGCAAAGGCGGAGTTCGGGGATCCGATGAGGGGCCAGTCCCTTTTCGTGACCAAGGGATGCGTCCAGTGCCACGCCGTCCGCGGGGCGGGGGGCCGCATCGGCCCCGATCTCGGCCGCACGGCGGTGAAGGGCTCTTTCTTCGAGCTCTCTGCCGCCATGTGGAACCACTCGTTCGTCATGGACGAAAAGATGAAGGAGTTTCGCCTGGTTCGTCCCACCTTCAAGGAGGACGAGCTGGCGGACCTCTTGGCGTTCATCTTCTTCCTCAACTACTTCGACGAGCCGGGGGACCCGAGGATCGGGAAGGTCCTCTTCTCCGAGAAGCACTGCATCCAGTGCCACAGCCTGGGGCGGGAGGGCGGCTCCACCGGCCCGCGGCTCGACCAGCTTCCACGGGGAACCTCGCCGCTCCGGATCGCCCAGGACCTGTGGAACCACGGCCCCGCCATGGTGCCGGCCATTCGCCGGATGGGCCTCGATGTACCCAAGTTCGAGGGCAGCGAGATCATCGACCTCTTCGCGTACCTCAGGAGCCACGGGCAGCGCCAGGTCGCCCGCGACTTCCGGTCGGCGGGCGATCCCGGCAACGGCAAGCGCCTCTTCGTGACGAAGGGCTGCTCGCGCTGCCACGCCGTCTTCGGAAAGGGGCCGGACATCGGTCCGGATCTCGGACGGTCGGAGATGCGCGGCAGCGTGACCCAGCTCGCCGGAAGGATGTGGAACCACTGGTCGGCCATGTCGGAGGCCATGGGAGCGCTCGGCATGGCGCCTCCCACCTTCAAGAACGAGGAGCTCGCGGACGTTTTCTCCTACCTCTTCATCACGCGGTACGAAGGGCGAGCGGGAGACATGGAGCGAGGCAGGGCCGCCTACCAGCAGAAGGGGTGCGCGTCCTGCCACGGTCCGAGCGGCGAAGGCATCGTCGGGCCTCCCCTGAAAGGCGCCACGGGCGGGGAGCCGAAGGAGCGCATCGCCCAGCGGATGTGGAACCACGCGTCCCAGATGCGAAACCATATGGGACCCCGCCAGATCCCCTGGCCCCGCTTCGAGCCCGACGAGTTGGCCGCGCTCCTCGCCTTCCTGGCCGACGGCTGGAAGACCTCCCCGGCCTCCAGTCCGGGCCGCGGGACCCCATGAAAACGAGTCGCACCCAGGTGCGAGATGAAACGCAGGAGATCAACATGAAGACTTTCGTCCGCCGCGTCCTCTGGATCGCCGCCGTTCTCGTCATGCCCGCCGCCCCGCTCCTTCAGGGTGCAGCGCCCTCCTTCGTGGGAGCCAAGAAATGCAAGGCCTGCCACCTGAAGCAATTCAACTCGTGGTCCGAGTCGAGGATGGCGAAATCGTTCGACCTCCTGAAGCCCGGCGCCAACGCGGCGGCCAAGAAGAAGGCGAAGCTCGATCCGGACAAGGACTACACGAAGGATGCCACCTGTCTGGCCTGCCACACGACGGGGTACGGAAAGCCCGGAGGCTTCGTCGACATCGCGAGCACGCCCGACCTCGCCGGCGTGGGGTGCGAGATGTGTCACGGCCCGGCAGGAACCTACCTCCAGAAGGAGTACATGAGCCTCCAGAACAAGGAGTACAAGAAGGCGAGCCTGGTCGGGGTCGGCCTCGTGGGGCGGATCACGAAGGACCAGTGCGCCGGCTGCCACAATGCGAAGAGTCCCTTCGTGGGCAAGGACTACGTATTCGACTTCGAGGCGCGAAAGACGAAGGGCACGCACGAAAAATTTCCCCTGAAATACGCTCACTGATCGCCGCGCGCCCCTGACCAAAGCGCGCGGGGTCCGCGGTCACGCGTGCCTAGACATCTTGCATCATGGCAGGCGTCGAGACAACATGGCACCATCTTGCGGTGGAAAGAGATTCTATGGACCTCTCTCGGCGCCGCTGGATCGACGTGGTCCTCGGGAGCAGTGCCGTCGCCTGGATGGGGGCCGTCATGTACCCCGTCCTCAAATATCTCACCCCCCTGAGTGACGGCGGCGGATCCAACAAGGTCACGCTGACCGACGCCCAGAAGCAGGAGCTCACGGGCGCGGGGTTCCTGATCGCACGGCTCGGCACGGACCGCGTCCTCGTCGTGAAAGAGAAGGACGACAAGCTGCGCGCCCTTTCCGCCAAGTGCACGCACGAGGGCTGCACCGTCCAGTACGTTCCCGCGGACGGCATCATCTGGTGCGCCTGCCACAACGGCAAGTTCTCCCTCGACGGCCGGGTCATCTCCGGTCCGCCGCCGAGACCGCTGGCGGCGTATCCCATCGAGGGAGACCTCAAGGGGACCGTCAGCATCGTCAAGCCCGGGAGTCTCGCGTGAGCGCCCGCGCGCCTTCGCCGCCGGGTCTCGCCGTCCGGATCTGGAACGCGATCGACGACCGTTACCAGATCGGAGGGCTCGTCGAGTTTCTGCGCCACAAGGAGATCCCGGTCAGCGCCCACTCGACCGTCTGGTACTACCTGGGCGGGGTCTCGCTCTTCCTCTTCGTCGTCCAGATCGGGACCGGCATCCTGCTCCTGATGAACTACCAGGTGGGCGAGAACACGTCGTACGAGAGCATGAAGTACCTCGTCGGGCGCGTGCCGTTCGGGTGGCTCATCCGCTCGATCCATTGCTGGTCGGCGCACCTGATGAGCATGGCTGTCCTCCTCCACCTGTTCAGCGTCCTGTTCGTCAAAGCGTATCGGAAGCCCCGCGAGCTGACCTGGTACACGGGATTTCTGATGCTGGCTCTCGTCCTCGGCTTCGGCTTCTCCGGCTATCTCCTTCCCTGGAACGAGCTGAGCTACTTCGCCACGGCGGTCGGGACCGACTCCGTGAAGTCCGTTCCGGTCGTCGGGCCCTGGATGCTCCGCGTCCTGCGCGGCGGCGAGGAGGTCTCCGTCCAGACGCTGTACCGGTTCTTCGCGCTCCACGTCTGCATCCTGCCGCTCGTCATGGGGGTTCTCATCGCGATTCACCTTCTCTTCATCCAGCGGCAGGGCATGGCCGAGCCCCTCGAACCGCACGCGGGAGCGACGCGCAAGGGAATGCCGTTCTTCCCGAACTTCGCGCTCCGGGACGTCCTGCTGTGGGTCATCTGCCTGAACGTCCTGGCCATCTTGGCCGTCGTCCTGCCCTTCGGCCCGGGCATCCCGGGAATGGAGTGGGAGCTCGGGCAGAAGGCCGACTCCCTGAAGCCCGCCTACCCCGGCATCAAGCCCGAGTGGTATTTCCTGTGGGTGTACCAGATGCTCCGGGAGTTCCCCGCGCACCTTCTGGGGATGGAGGGGCCGCAGGCGTGCCTCCTTTTGACCACGATCCTGATGGGCGTCGCCTTCCTCTTCCCGCTCCTCGACCGGCACGCGGCGAAGGGCAAGCCGAGCCCGCTCTTCACGGACCTCGGCGTGGCTGGAATTCTCTTCGTCGGCTTCCTCACGTTGAAAGCGTGGGACATCGGCGTCCACGTGCCGAAAGGACAGGATCCGGCGGCCGATCCAGCGCTCGCCACCACAATCGCCCGGACCGCCGCCGTCTGGATCATCGGGCTCGGCCTCGCCGCCACGGTCCTCCGGAGGGTCCGCTACCGGCACAGGCACTTCCCCTACACCGCGGCCGCCGTCCTGCAGGCTGTGTTGAACGGATTCGCCGGCCTGACTTGGCTCGCCGCCGGCGCCGTGGCCGCCGTGGCCGCCGGGATTCTCGCGGCTGTCACCCTTCGCAAGCGCTCCGGTCCCGGAGCGGCCCTCTTGATCCTCGCATTGCTGCCCTTCGCGGCCGGCGCGGCAAGAGCTGAGGAGAAGCCCGCGGCGCCCGCGCCCGCTGTGGCCGCTCCCGCGACCGGGTCCGCTCCCGGACACGTCTCGGAGGAGGCCTGGCCCTCGGAATTCCGGAAGATGTTCCTTGCGGCAGAGAAAAACGCGCCGGTCGTGGACGACAAGGCCCGCGCGCGCTTCCGGGCGCTGCCGAGCCACGCGCAGGAGCTGTTCTTCGCGGCGGCGAAGGCGGGCACGCTGTCCTCGCCGGCCCACCTCGCGACGCTCCTCGGGCTCGACATCGACGACCGCAAGGTGGAGCTGATCCTGGGCGACAACTGCGTCCTCTGCCACTCGAACCCGGACCTGCCGGACGAAATCCTGTTCAAGCCCCGGGGGAAGGGCGATCCCTATGCCCACCTCGACCTGCGCGAGATCGTGAGCGACGTCCACTTCCGCGGCGGGCTCATGTGCGCGGGCTGCCACGGCGGAAACCCCACCGACGCCGAGATGTCGGCCGAGATCGGAAAGCGCTGGCCCGCGTCCGACCTGCGACACAAGGACCGCTCGTGGATCCCGGAGTTCTGCGCCCGCTGCCACTCCTCGAGCGAGTTCATGCGGGAGTACAACCCTTCGCTCCCCGTGGACCAGCTCATCAAGTACCGGACGAGCAGGCACGGGCAGCTCCTCCTCCAGAAGAAGGACTCGAAGGCCGCGCAGTGCGTCAGCTGTCACGGTGTGCACGGGATCCGCCCGCCCGATAGCACGAACTCCCTTGTCTACCGGGAGAACATCCCGGCGACCTGCGGACGCTGCCATGCGGACGCGGCCTACATGAAGGGCTACACGCTCGACGACGGCAGGACGCCCCTCCCGACGAACCAGCTCGAGCAATACCGCAAAAGCGTTCACGGCGTCGCCCTGTTGAAGAAGCACGACAAGGGGGCGCCCGCCTGTAATGGCTGCCACGGCAATCACGCCGCCCTGCCGCCGAAGACCGCGTTCGTGTCCCAGGTCTGCCGTAACTGCCACGCCGCCAACGGATCTCTCTTCGACGGCAGCCCGCACAAGAAGGCCTTCCAGACCCACTCCTGGCCCGAATGCGCGACCTGCCACGGGAACCACGACATCGCCGTGCCTACGGACGAGTTGCTCAAGACGGATCCGAAGGCTCTCTGCCACGACTGTCACAAGCGCTACGGCACACCAAAGTGCGAGGAGGCCGCGACGTTCTTCTACAACTCGATCGTCGAACTGCGGGATTCCCACGCGGCACTCGAGAAGGACGTGGACCGGCTGGCCGAGCGCGGCTTCGACGTGGACGAGCTGAGGTTCCAGTCGAGCGCGGTGCACGACGCGCTGAACAAGACACGCCTCGGCATCCACACCTTCGACCTCAGCGACTTCGTGCGCAACTCCCAGGCGACTTCCCGGGCCGTGAAGGAGCTCAAGCAGGAAACCCAGAAAATGCGGAAGGAATACGGCTATCGCCGGAACGGTCTTCTCCTCGCCACGGCCGTGATCTCGATCTTCGGCGTCCTGCTCTACATGAAGACCCGCCAGATGGACCGGGAGTCGGGCCCGAAGAGCTGAATCAGTGTCGTTCCTCGGGCGCCACAAGATCAGGGTCATCCAAAGACGCGCCTACGGCATCCGCAACGACAGCCTATCGAGGGGCCGTATGGTTCAAGGCCCTGCCGCGATTCCGAAATGCGGCTGCCTTCTCCTTTTCGCCGAGTGAATTGAGGGTGCTCGCGGCCAGGAGGTAGCTTCTCGGCGAGGGGTTCGCGCGGACCATTTCGTTCAGCTGGCTTTCGAGGCCGGGCCGATCTCCCTTCATGAAGCGGATCACTGCCAGGCTCGCATACGGCTGCGCATGGGCGGGAAACGCCGCGATCTCCGCTCGAAAGGCCACTTCCGCGTCCTCCAGCCGATCCATGCGGGCAAGGGCATCGCCGCGAAGAAACTCGAGGTTGTAGATCGCTCCCAGCCGCTTCTCCCTGGCGGCAGCCTGCGCATTCTCGACGGCCCGGAGCGCTTCGGCAGGCTTCCCTGCGCGCAACTTGACCTCGGCCATGACCAGGATCGCGGAGGGTTGAGGATTGCGCGACACCGCTGCTGCTCCCGCCTCGCTCTCGGCGGCAGAAAGGTCTCCGCGCGCCAGCGCGATACCGGCGAGGAGTTCGCGAGCCTTGGAGGGAACCGTCGCCAGCGAGGATCTTGCGAGCCGCTCCGCCTCGTCGAACCGCTGGCGCCGGAGTTCGACGAACCCGAGCGCTACAGAGATGTCGGGGAGGAACACTGGCGAGCGATCGAGAGCCTGGCGGTACGCGGCTGCGGCTTCCTCGTCCAGACCGGCTTCCGACAACAGCTCGCCGAGCTTGACCCAGGCGTCGAACATCCCCGGGTTCTCCCGCACGCTCGCGCGCAGCACTTCGATCGCCTGTGGGACCCGTCCTTCCGCGCCGAGGCGCCAGGCTTCCTCCATCCGCCGCAGAGCGGGGAGATTGTCGGCGGGGTTCGGCAGGTCCGCACCCTGGCCGCTGTCGCGCAGCGTCCCGAGGTATCCCAGCGACGAAAGGCGCCGCCTGGTCTCCTGGTCCACCGACGCTGGTTTTTCGCTCCCTCTCGGGAAGCGGTACAACTCCCTCGCGAGACGGGAAACGGTGGCCGGATCACTCTTGGCCAGATCGTGTTCCTCGCGAGGATCCACCACGGTGTCGTACAGCTCGGGACGGGGCCCGTGAATATAGTGGTACCTGGCGTCCAGGGCACTGTGAAGATCGCTCCACCCCAGCTGGAGACGCGGGAAGAGCGTCTCACCGTAGATCACGCGGCCAGCCGCCCCCTTCGCGCCGGCCGAAAAGAGCGACGTCCCGCTCACCTCCTTGGGCGCCGGAAGGCCGAGCGCCGACGTGACAGTCGGAAAGATGTCCGAGAGCTGGACGGGAGCCGCCACGCGGCTTCCTGCGCCGGAGTTGGCTGGGAGCTTGACCAGGAGCGGCACCCGGATCGCCTCGCGATACAGGAAGATCGAGTGTTGCTGCTCGCCATGTTCCCCGAGACCCTCGCCGTGGTCGGAAGTCACGATCACGATGGCCCTGTCGTACACCCCGAGCTTCTTCAGAGTGTCGAGAAATGCTCCCACGATGGCGTCGGAAGTCGCCACCTCGCCGTCGTAGGTGGCACCGTACTGGCTCCTGAAGGGCTCCGGGGGGTCGTAGGGAACGTGAGGTTCGTAGATGTGGAACAGGAAGAAGAACGGCTTGCCGGCGTGCTCGCCGACCCAGGCCTCTGCGAACGCCGCCGTCTTGTCACCGGACCGCTGGTAGTTGACCGGCTGGACCCCGGGGGTCGTGCCGAACGAGTCCTCGTAGAAGTCGAAGAGAGCGCCCAGGCCGGTTTCGAAGCGCAACACGTAGGAGGAGACGGCGGCCCCGGTCGCATAGCCACGCTGCCTGAGGAGGCGAGGAAGGCTCATGTGGGCCTCGCCGTCGAAGACGAAGCCGATGTTGTTCCGGACTCCGTGCTCGGGCGGGAGCGTGCCGGTCAGCATCGTCGTGTGCGCGGGGAGCGTCATGGGGCAGGGCGAGTACGCGTTCTCGAACAGCCAGGCGTCCTTCGCGAAGCGGTCCAGAAAAGGCGTTTGGATCTTCGTGTACCCGTACAGCGGAAGGCGGTCTGCGCGCAGCGTGTCGATCGAGATCAGGATGACCGGCGCATCGGGAAACGTGGGAAGGGCACGATCCCGCGAGCACGAGCCCAAGAGGAGACCGAAAAGCGCCACCGCGGCTAGGCTTGCTCGGGTCACCCTCGTCACTTGGCGAACCGCGGGTACCTTCTGGCCCCCTCGGACCTGTAGACAGAGGCGCGAGCCGTGTCGCCCAGAATCGTCAGAGTACGGACGGCCACGGCGTAGGCTTGGGGAGACCCGTTGGTCCGGACCATCTCAGCGATGATCTTCTTCGCTTCGGGGACCCTGTTCTGCGAGGCATGCGCCATCGCGAGCGCCTGCCAGGCTTCGACGTACCAGGAGAAGTTCTTGACCTCTTCGGCGAACTCGGCCTCGGCTTCCGGCAGACGGCTCATCCGGGCAAGGATGTTCCCGCGCAGGAGGCGGAATCCGGCGAGATCCGCCAGCCCCCGATCTCCCACGAGCGCCTTCACCTGCTCCGTGATCTCCAGCGCCTTCCCGAGGTTTCCTCGCCGGGCCTCGACGTCGGCGAGGACGAGATAGGAGCGCTTCCGCGTCTTCTTGGATTCGATCGACTGGCGTGCTTCGGCTTCGGCGCGAACGAGGTCGTTCTTCGCGAGGTAGGCGCGGGCCTTGACCTCATGCCCGCCGGTGTCTCCCCTGGAGACGGCGAGATCCGCGTCCTCGAGCGCCTCGTCGAAACGGCCGATCTGCATGCAGACGTTCGCGGCGGAGAGGAGGTAGTTCGTGCGGTCGGGGGGCGAGAGCTCCACCATCTTTCGGATCGCCTCGAGAGCTTTCTCCGGCCGTCCGGTCTGGACCAGCCCCTGCGCGTAGGATTCCCACGCGTCGACGATTCGCGGGTTCCTCGCCAGGAGCTTCTCGAAGGTCTCCGTGCTCTCACGGAACCGTCCCGCCGCCGCGAGTCCCAACCCTTCCTTCAAGAGCTGCAGCGTCGCGATCTCGTCCTTGGGGTCCGGCGCCGGGCCGCCCGTCGGGGAGGACGTCATCGAGAGATACCCGAGAGACGCGAGCTTTTTCGCATGATCCGGATCGACGGATTGGGGAGCCTTGAACGCCGTCTTTCTCTTTTCCAGCTCGACCTTCATCGACCGGAGTGGGTCGGGCTTCCCGTCCACCAGGTTGCTCCGCTCGCCCGGATCCTTCGCGAGGTCGTAGAGCTCGGGTCGGGGTGCCTCGATGTACTGCCAGCGCCCGTCCACGAGCGACCGGAGCTCACTCCACCCGAACCGGATCCTCGGGTAGAAGGTCTCGGCGAGGATGCGGCGCTCCGGGGGCCTCGCACCGGAAGCGAGCTCGATGAGGGAGAGCGTCTCGGGAGGGGGATGGAACCCGGGAACGGCGAGGGTCTTCCCGATGGTCGTCACGACGTCGATGAGCTGGACCGGAACCGACACGCTCGTCCCCGCAAGAGCCGGCTTTGCCTCGCCGTCTCTTTTCGGAAGCTTCACGAGGAGCGGGACCTGGATGGACTCGCGGTACAGGAACACCCCGTGCTCGCTTTCGCCGTGGTCTCCGAGGCCTTCGCCGTGGTCCGAGAGGAACACGATCATCGAGCGGTCGTAGAGGCCGCTCTTCTTCAGGTGGTCGAGAAAGGTGCCCACGATGGCGTCCGCAGTAGCCACCTCGCCGTCGTAAGGGTTCGGGTAGCGGCTGCGGAAGGGCTCCTTCGGCTCGCAGGGGGCGTGCGGCTCGTAGAGGTGGAGAAAGCCGAACACCCTGGTCTGCTTCACGCCATCCAGCCACTTGATCAGGAGGACGGCCGTCTCGTCTCCGGCCCTCCGCACGTAGCCGACGGGCTGCCCGGGCGACGAGGGCTCGATGGCGTCGTCGTAGAAGTCGAAGCCGCGAGAGATGCCGCTGGTTCCGGCGAGCACGATCGAGGACACGGCAGCCCCCGTCGCGTATCCCTGCTGCTTCAGCATCTCGGCGAGCGTCGGAACGGACGGATCGAGACGATATCCCCCGTTGTCGAGGACGCCGTGAATCGCCGGGAGCGTTCCGGTGAGAAGGGATGCGTGCGCGGGCAGGGTGAGTGGAACGTGGCTGTAGGCCTTCTCGAAGAGGATGGCGTCCTGCCTCAGGGCCGAGAGGGCCGGCGTCTCGACGCCATGGTAGCCGTAGAACGGCAAGTGATCCGAGCGGAGAGTGTCTACGACGATGAGGAAGAGCGGCGCACCGGGATGGGTTGGGGCGGCCCCTCGACTGCCGGGTCCCTTCCGGGAACACGAAGAGCCCAGGAGACAGAGGAGCAGAAGGCCGGCCAGGAAGGCGGAGCGCGTCGTGTTCATCGCCGGAGTGCCGCCTCCTCGCGCACGAGGCGCTGGTCCTGAGGATAGAGCCGCTTCGCCTCTCCGAGGAGGACTCGCGCGCGTGAAGCATTCCCGAATCGACCGAGGCTCCGGACGGCCATGAGGTAGGTGAACGGGCCCGGCACGGCGCGGACCATCGCCTCGATCCGGCGGGAGGCCTCTTTCATGTCCCCGCGCGAGGCCGCGATGATGGCGAGCCCCGTGAAGGCGTCGACGTTCTTCGGAAAGACCTCCAGCTCCTTTCTGTGCTCCGCTTCCGCGAGATCGAGCTTGTCCTGGCGTCCGAAGATCTCGGCCCGCAGAACGTGGAGACCCATGGGGGGCGTCGCGCCGGCGATCTTCGCGGCTTCGTCGACCTTCTCGAGAGCTTCGGCGAGCTTCCCCTCGAGCATCGCGATACGGGCCAGGACCAGCAGCGCCGCTGGGAACGCCCCTGGCCGGGAGAGACACTGCTCGGCCCAGCGTTTCGCGCCCGCCGGGTCGTTCTCCGAGAGGCGGAGCCTTGCGAGGACCTCGGCCGCGCGGGCGTCCCCCAACTCCCATGCGATTTCCGCGTGCTTCCGGGCTTCCTCCGTCCGTCCGGCCCTCAGCGCCAGGCTTGCGACATCCACGAGATAGTTCGTGCGCCCAGGCGGAGAGAGCTGGGCCGTTTTCTTCAGGGCCGCGAGAGCCTCGTCCATTCGCCCCTGACTTTCTAGCGCGGCAGAGAGGATCTCCCAGCCGTCGATCAGCCGGGGATTCGCCTTCAGGAGGCCGAGCAGGATCGGAATGGCCTCGGCGTTCTTTCCCGCCTGGTGAAGCTCGACGGCCCGCTGCAATTCGACGAGGCTGCCGATGACTTCCTTCGGGTCCGGCAGCGGACCACCGGTCTCGGAGGCCGAGCCCGTGAGATAGCCGAGGGACTGGAGCTTCTTCGCCTGCTCGGGGTCGATCGCCGAGGGAGGCCTGAGCGCGGTCCTTCGCCTCTCCATCTCGGCAACCATCGAGCGGAGCTCGGGCGGCTTCCGGCCGGCCAGGTTTTCCTTCTGCGCGGGATCCCCGGCGAGGTCATAGAGCTCGGGAGTGGGTGCCTCGATGTACTGATGACGGATGGAAATGAGAGAACGGAGCTCGCTCCATCCGAGCCGGATACGCGGGCTGTAGTTCTCGGCGAAGATCCGCCTATCGGGCGCGGGGCCTCCCGAAGCCAGCCCGATGAGGGACGTCGTGCCGGGTCTTTCCGGAAAGCCCGGAACCGCCAGCGCCTCGCCGATCGTCGGGAAGACGTCGGAGATCTGAACCGGCGTCTTGACGCTCGTGCCGGCCAGGGCGCCTCCGGGTAGCTTGATCAGGAGCGGGATCTGGATCGACTCGCGGTAGAGAAAGATGCCGTGCTGCATCTCGCCGTGGTCTCCGAGGCCTTCTCCGTGGTCGGAGAG
>CABDYV010000303.1_pt1 | contig 12242 bp, 7 predicted proteins | sample 3132041 | NCBI WGS metagenome assembly CABDYV01 (sample SAMEA5534338, study PRJEB31848) | metagenome | biome: tundra; feature: field; material: soil | place: USA | collected 2013-05 | depth 0.45 m | reverse complement strand
GTCCTGGCAGCGCTCGGCTCCACTGCCCGCGCCGACTACCTGCCCGGCTGCCCGCCGCAGGCCGTCACGCGGGAGGCGATCGAGGCCGCGCTCCCAAAGCTTCGTACGTACGCGAACGAGGCGATCGCGACGACCGGCGCTCCGGGGATCGCGATCGCGATCGTATGGAAGGACCAGGTCGTGGCCCTCGAATCGTTCGGGGTGCGCGAGGCCGGGAAGCCCGAACCGGTGAACGCCGACACCGTCTTCCAGCTCGCGTCCGTGTCGAAGCCGATCGCGTCGACCGTCGTCGCCGCTCTCGTCGGGCGGGGTCTCGTGTGCTGGGACGCCCCGGTGTCCAAGTACGATTCCGACTTCGCCCTCTCGGACCGCTACGTGACCCGGAACGTCACCTTCGCCGATCTCCTGTCGCACCGGAGCGGCCTCCCCGATCACGGCGGCGACGAGCTGGATGACAACGGCTTCGGACGCGACCAGATCCAGCGGCGCCTGCGCCAGCTCCGCCTCTACCCGTTCCGCGGGCAGTTCTTCTACACGAACCAAGGGTTCACCGCGGCCGCCCTGGCGGCGGCGAAGGCGTACGGAAAGTCGTGGGAGGAGACGTCGGCCGAGGTGCTCTACCGGCCGCTCGGCATGACGTCGACCAGCTCGCTGTACAGCGACTTCATCCACGCGCCGAACCGGTCGTCGATCCACATCTGGGAGAACGGGGGGTGGGTGGCGAAGTACCGCCGCCAGCCCGACGCCCAGTCGCCGGCCGGCGGCGTCAGCTCGAGCGCGCGGGACATGGCGCAGTGGATGAAGCTCCTCGTCGGGCACGGCACCTTCGGCGGGCAGCAGGTCGTGGGCAAGAACGCGCTCGACGAATCGCATCGGCCCCTTCTCGTGAACAGCCGGGCCGACACCGCCGACCAGCGCTCGGGCTTCTACGGCATCGGCTGGGGCACGCCGATCGACGACATGGGGCGCGTGCGCTGGTCGCACTCGGGCGCGTTCGGCCTCGGCGCGAGCACGAACGTCACGATCCTCCCGGCCGACGAGCTCGGGATCACGGTGCTGGTGAACACGCAGCCCATCGGCGTGCCCGAGGCGATGGTCGAGACGTTCCTCGACATCCTGCAGTTCGGCGATCGGCGGCAGGACTGGGTGCCGCTCTTCCGCCAGCTCTTCCTCGCCCTGGTGAAGGCTCCGGTCGACCCGCCGGCGAATCCGCTCCCCCCGCGCGAGAACGGGGCGTACGTGGGGGCCTATACGAACGCGTATCTCGGCGACATCCAGATTACCGAGCGGAGCGGGCGCCTCGCGCTGACGATCGGCCCCGACCACGCCACGTTCCCGCTCGACCACTTCGACGGCGACACCTTCGCCTATTACCCGCCGGTGGAGCGGGCCGATGGCGCGAGCGGCGTCATCACGAACCTGGGGGGCGCGCCGGTGGCGAAGGCGCCCGTGCGCTTCGAGGTCAAGTCGGGTCACGGGCATGCGAGCGTCGTGCACCTCGAGAACTACGACGAGGTGGGCCTCGGCACGTTCCACCGGCGCTGAGCGGGGATGCGTTTGCGCCCGCGCCTCCGCGCCGCGCTGATTCTCGCCGCCGGCGGCGGCGGCCGCCTCGTTGGGCGCCGCACCTCCGGCCGCGAAGAGAGACGTCGGCCGGTTGCGGCTGGTTGTGGCGCGAGCCGGCTGGAAGCTCTCGGCGAGGACGGTGGGTCGGATCCGGAACGAGCGGCGGCCATCTCCCCTGCTCCCCGAGGCGGGCTCGGCCAGTCGGCGAGCCGTGAGGGCACGGCACCCGAATCACATCTGGATGGTGGACCTGACCGACGTGAGAGGGTTGTTCGAGCCCGTGTATGGAGAGCGTGACGTCGTCGACCTCGCGAAGATGCGCGAGCTCGGGCTCCCGTTCTGGCTGGCGGGCGGGCGCGGCACGGCCGAGGGGTTGCGCGACGCCCTCGCGTGCGGGGCCGCGGGCATCCAGGTCGGCACCGCGTTCGTCTACTGCGCGGAGTCCGGGCTGGACGCCGCGACGAAGGAGCGCGTCCTGCGCCTCGCGGCCTCCGGCGGGGCGCGCGTCTTCACCGATCCCGTCGCCTCGCCGACCGGGTTCCCGTTCAAGGTCGTGCAGCTCGAGGGCACGCTGTCGAGCGAGGCCGAGTACCTCGCGCGCACGCGCATCTGCGACCTCGGATACCTGCGCGAACCGTACCGAAAGGCCGACGGGTCGACGGGGTACCGCTGCGCGTCCGAGCCTGTCGCCCACTATGTGGCGAAGGGAGGCGGGGAAGGGAACGCGCAGGGCCGCAAGTGCCTCTGCAACGCACTCATGGCGGACATCGGGCTCCCGCAGACGCGGAGCGGGGGGCTCGCCGAGAAGACGCTCGTCACGTCGGGCGACGACGTCGCCCGCTTCCTCGCGCCCGGCGCGGCGTCCTACGGCGCGGCGGACGTCCTCGCGCGGCTGCTCGAAGCCTCCTAGCGCTTCACCGGCTGTCCCCCGGTTAAGCGCCCGCAAGCAGCGCAGCGCTCCGGTACCGCCTAGACCGGGCTGGCACCAGCAAATTTAAGCAAGGCATCAACCCTCCTCACGTACTCGGCTATGCCGACGTCGACGAATAGCTCGCGAGCTTTTCGCCAAAGGAAGATACCGGTCGCACGCAGACCTTGGCGTGAACTGGTCGATCGCACTTGAGGTGCGCGAGAAGCACCAGCTCGTCACGCAGGGCATCTACCGCCACATACGTCACCCGATGTACCTCGCCCTGTTGCTCTACTCTTCGGCGCTCGCGTATGCCGCCTCATCGCATCACTGCCAAGCCTGTTAACCAGTGAAGCCTAGCCCCGGCGGACCTGTTAACCGCTCTCAGCCGCTCTCGACATTACAGGCCGTCAGAGAGCGCGATCGTGCTCGAAGTGGGCTTCCAGGGCGCTGCGCACCGTTCTCAGTTCCACCGACAGAGAACCGGCCCGCAAGGGCGCGCCATGCGGAAATCCTTGTGATTCCACGGCCTTTAGACGCGAAACCGCGCAAGGAGGTCTCGCGGGGTATCTGTTAACCGCGGACCCTTCTTGAGTTCGCGGGGGAGAAGAGTGGCTCCCCGGAGTAATGGCTCAGCGCGCGAGCCTTCTGGACCGAACGTCTCTGGCCGTCGAGAAGCGGCGATCAAACCGCACCGTATACATCCTCCGCAGCGGCACTCGAGCAGCCTAAGGAACCGGTCTGACGCCTAGGTGGATGGCTCAAAGCGCAGTGGTCAGGGACTACCGGACCCTGGAGATCGGCCGACGGCGGGCGAACCGCCTCGTGCTAACCGTTGGGGGATGAGGAGCTTGCCGCTTTTTCCCATCCCCGAAGCCTTGCCGAGGCGAACCCAAATTGTTATCCCTTAATAAGGGAGACGAACAAGCGCGGTCGCAGACACCGATGAATGTCGAAAAGAGAAGGGGAAAATGTCGGATCCCAGAATCGCCACCAAGCAGCCCATCGACGTGAAGCTCGAGGCGGGAGAGACCTACGCGTGGTGCCGCTGCGGCCTCTCGAAGGGACAGCCTTTCTGCGACGGCTCGCACAAGGCGCTCTAGACTGCCGGACGAGTGTTTCCCTCAACGAGCGGCTCCCGGAGCTCGAGAAGAGGCGCTTCGGCCTCGAGACGGGCGGTCGCTTTAGGGGTGCAATGGAAATTTGGCACCGAACCTCGATAGAGCAAGCCGCCGCCTGGACCTGATGGAGAAGACATGAAAGCCAACCGGCGCATCGTTCCCGCCCTCTCGCTTTGCCTCGCCGCGACCGCGGCGACGCTGACCCTCGCCTGCGGCAAGGGCCGATCCGGTCCCCCGCAGCAGGGTCCGGTCGAAGTGGGCACCGTGACGGTAAACCCCGAGAAGGTCGTCCTGACGACCGAGTTGCCCGGCAGGACCTCCCCCTACCTCGTGGCCGAGGTCCGGCCGCAGGTGAACGGCCTGATCCGCGAGCGGGCGTTCGAGGAAGGCTCAAACGTGAAAGCCGGGGCCCTCCTCTACCAGATCGACCCCGCTCCGTACCAGGCCGCTTACGACCAGGCGAAGGCGGCGCTCGCGATGGCCGAGGCGAATGTTCCGGCAGCCCGCCTGCGCGCCGAGCGCCTCAAGGGGCTCGTCGAGATCCGGGCGACGGGCCGGCAGAACTACGACGACGCCCTGGCGGCCCTCCAGCAGGCCGAGGCGAGCGTGGCGGCGAGCCGGGCGGCAGTGGAGAGCGCCCGCATCAATCTCTCGTACACGCCGATCCGCGCGCCGATCCCGGGGCGGACCGGCAAGTCGAGCGTCACCGTCGGGGCGCTCGTGACCGCCTACCAGCCGGTCCCGCTCGCGGTGGTCCAGCAGCTCGACCCGATCTACGTCGACGTGACCCAGTCCTCCGCTGACCTGCTCCGTCTCCGCCAAAGCCTCGAGAGCGGCCGCCTGAAGCGGAGCGGCGAGTCGTGGAGCCGGGTGAAGCTGATCCTCGAGGACGACAAGGTCTACTCGCGCGAGGGAAAGCTCAAGTTCCGCGACGTCACGGTCGACCCGACGACCGGCTCGGTCAGCCTCCGGATGGTCTTCCCGAACCCGGACAACGTCCTCCTTCCCGGCATGTTCGTCCGGGCGATCGTCGAGGAAGGCGTGAACGAGGAAGCGATCCTCGCCCCCCAGCAGGGCGTCACGCGCGACCAGAAGGGACTCCCCTACGCCCTCGTCGCCGGCAAGGACGGCAAGGTGGAACAGCGGATGCTCACGCTCGACCGAACGATTGGCGACCGGTGGCTCGTCACGAAGGGGCTCGCCGCGGGGGACCGCGTGATCGTCGACGGGCTGCAGCGGATCCGCCCCGGAGCCGACGTGAAGGCGGTGCCGTTCCCCGCCGGGCCGAATGCCGAAGCCGCTGCCAGCAGCCAGCCGGCGGCCGCGAAGTAAGGGGGCCGCCCATGTCCCGGTTCTTCCTCGCGCGCCCCGTCTTCGCCTGGGTTATCGCGATCGCGATGATGCTGGCGGGCGTCATGGCGATCGTGAAGCTCCCGATCTCCCAGTACCCGCCGATCGCACCGCCGTCGATCTCGATAAGCGCCGTCTATCCCGGCGCCTCCGCCAAGACCGTCGAGGACTCGGTCGTCCAGATCATCGAGCAGAAGATGACGGGCCTCGACCGGATGCTCTACATGGACTCCACGTCCGACTCCTCGGGGAGCGCGGCGGTCACGCTCACTTTCGCGCCCGGGACCGACCCCGACATCGCCTGGGCGAAGGTCCAGAACAAGCTCCAGCTCGCGATGCCCGCCCTCCCCGACGTCGTCCAGCAGACGGGCGTCACGGTGAGCAAGTCGACCCGGAACTACCTCCTCATCGCCGGTGTCGTCTCCGAGGACGGCAGCATGGACAACGCCGACCTCAACGACTACACCGTCTCGAAGATCGAGTCGGTCATCGGCCGGGTCCCAGGGGTCGGCGAGGTCCAGGTCTTCGGCACCGCCTACTCGATGCGGGTCTGGCTCGATCCGGACAAGCTGACGAATTACGGGATGACGTCGGACGACGTCGTGCTGGCTCTCCGGGCCTACAACGTCGAGGTGTCTGCAGGGCAGTTCGGCGGCGCTCCGGCGGTTCCGGGACAGCGCCTCAACGCCTCGATCCTCGTCCAGTCGCTCCTGAAGACGCCCGAGGAGTTCGCGTCGGTCCCGCTCCGGACGAACCCGGACGGGTCGGTCGTGAAGGTAAAGGACGTGGGGCGGACCGAGCTCGGGACCGAGATCCCCGACCTCAAGTTCCGGTTCAACGGGAAGCCCGCCGGGGTCTTCGCCGTCCGGCAGGAGGCGGGGGCGAACGCCCTCGAGACCGCCGACCGGATCAAGGCGAAGATGGCGGAGCTCTCGAGGTTCTTCCCTCCGGGGATGAAGGCCATCTTCGTCTACGACACGACCCCCTTCGTGAAGGTCGCCATCGACGAGGTCTTCAAGACGCTCCTGGAGGCGATCTTCCTCGTCTTTCTCGTCATGTACCTCTTCCTCGGGAACTTCCGCGCGACCCTCATCCCGACCATCGCCGTCCCGGTCGTCCTCCTCGGCACTTTCGGCGTCCTGGGCTTCCTCGGCTACTCGATCAACATGCTGACAATGTTCGGCATGGTCCTCGCCATCGGCCTCCTCGTGGACGACGCCATCGTCGTGGTCGAGAACGTGGAGAGGATCATGAGCGAGGAGGGGCTCCCCCCCTTCGAGGCGACCCGGAAGTCGATGGACCAGATCACGAGCGCCCTCGTCGGCATCGGCCTGGTCCTCTCGGCGGTCTTCGGGCCGATGATCTTTTTCCCCGGCTCTACCGGCGTCATCTACAGGCAGTTCTCCGTCACCGTCATCGCCTCGATGCTCCTCTCGGTCCTCGTGGCCCTCATCCTGACGCCGGTCCTCTGCGCCTCGTTGCTGAGGCCCGTCGCGAAGGGGCACGAGGCAGCCGAGACCGGGGTCCCCTTCCTCCGGCCCTTCTTCCTCTGGTTCGACCGCTCCTTCTTCCGGATCCGCGACCGGTACGTGGCGGTAGCCGGACACGTCCTTGGTCGGCGCGCCCGCTACGCCGCCGTCTTCCTCGTCATCGTCGCGTTGATGGCGGTCCTCTATCAGCGGATGCCGACCGGCTACCTCCCGGACGAGGACCAGGGGACCCTGATGGCGATGGTCCAGCTTCCGGTCGGCTCCACGCTCGAGCAGACGCAGGCGGTCATGGCCGACGTGGAGCGTCACTTCCTCGTCGACCAGAAGGACGCCGTGAAGTCGTGCGGGGCGGTGGCGGGGCAGGGCTTCGGCGGACGGGGCCAGAACATGGGAATGGTCTTCGTCCAGCTGAAGGACTGGAAGCTCCGGGATCGCCCGGGCCTGCGGGCCAAGGACGTCGCGGGGAAGGCGATGCGGGCACTCTCGGCGCAGCGCGGGGCGATCATCTTCGCCTTCCCGCCTCCCGCCGTCGTCGAGCTCGGCACGGCCACCGGGTTCGACCTGATGGTCCAGGACCGGGGCAACCTCGGGCACGAGGGTCTCTCCAAGGCGATCGACCAGCTCGTCGGTCTCGCCGCGAAGGACCCGCGTCTCTCTCGCGTCCGGCTGAACGGGATGACGGACGTTCCCCAGTACAAGGTCGACGTCGACTGGGGGAAGGCGGGCACGCTCGGCGTCAGTGTCAGCTCGGTGCAGAGCTACGTCTCGACCGCGTTCGGCAGCGCGTACGTTGGCAACTTCGTCCAGGGAGGACGCGTGAAGCGCGTCTACGCCCAGGCCGACGCTCCGTTCCGGATGCTTCCGGAGGACCTCCACCGGCTCCAGGTACGCAACCGGCAGAACGGGCTCGTCCCGCTGTCGGCGGTCGCCTCCGGCCGGTGGGTCTACGGCTCGCCGCGCCTCGAGCGGTACAACGCCTTCCCGGCGATGGAGATCCAGGGGGAGCCGGCGCCGGGCAGGAGTTCCGGCGAGGCGATGAACGCGATGGAGGAGCTGATCAAGAAGCTCCCGGCCGACGTCGGCTTCGAGTGGACCGGCCTCTCGTACCAGCAGCGAATGTCGGAGTCGCAGGCGGGGCTCCTCTACGCATTCTCGGTCCTGGTGATCTTCCTCGTCCTCGCGGCGCTCTACGAGAGCTGGACGGTGCCGATCTCGATCGTCCTCGCCCTCCCGCTCGGAGTCATCGGAGGCGTCATCGCCTCCTCGTTGCGGGGGATGTCGAACGACGTCTACTTCCAGATCGGGCTCCTCACCGTCCTCGGCCTGACGACGAAGAACGCGATCCTGATCGTCCAGTTCGCCGTGCAGAACCGCGAAAAGGGGATGGGCCTCATCGAGGCGACCGTGGAGGCGGCGAAGACGCGTCTCCGTCCGATCGTCATGACGTCGATGGCGTTCGGCTTCGGCGTCCTCCCGCTGGCGCTCGCCACCGGGGCCGGCGCCGGCGCGCAGATGGCCATCGGCACGAGCGTCCTGGGCGGCATGCTCAGCGGCACGTTCCTCGCCGTCCTCCTGATCCCGCTCCTCTACGTCCTCGTCGTCCGGGTCTTCGAGAGGAAGAAGGCCCGCGCGGCCGTTCCCGCTCCCGAAGCGCCGCTCCCGGCGGAGGGAAAGCCATGAACCGCAGGCTGATCGCTCTCGTCCTTGCTGCACCCCTCCCTGCGGCGCTCCTCATGGGCGGCTGCACGATGATCCCGAAGTACGAGCGCCCCGCGCTGCCGGTGCCGGATGTCTGGGCGGACGGAACCTGGTCGAAGGCTGACCCGGCCCGGGCCGGGGTCGAATCGCCGGCGGCCCCCGCCGCGGCCGACCTCCGATGGCAGGACTTCTTCACGGACGCCCGCCTGCGGTCGCTCATCGACCTCGCGCTCGCAAACAACCGGGACCTCCGGGTCGCGGCCCTCAACATCGAGAAGGCCCGCGCCCTCTACCGGATCCAGCGCGCCGAGCTGAACCCCACCGTCGGAGTCCAGGTCGCGGGCGAGAGGTACCGGATTCCGGAGAAGATGGGGGACAACGGCAACGCCAGCACGGTCTCGGACTATTCGGTCAACGTCGGTCTCGCCTCATGGGAACTGGACCTCTTCGGGCGACTCCGGAGCCTGAACGCCCGCTCCCTCGAGCAGTATTTCGCGACGGAGGAGGCCCGCCGGGCCGCGCAAACCGCGCTCGTGGCCGCCGTGGCCGGAAGCTACCTGAACCTCGCGGCCGACGACGAGAACCTCCGTCTCGCCCGGGTGACCCTCCAGGCGCAGCAGTCGTCGTACGAGCTGATCCGGGAGACCCGGGACGCCGGCCTCGCCTCCGACCTCGACCTCCGCCAGTCACAGAGCCAGGTGGAGGCGGCGCGGGTGAACGTCGCGGCGTACACCGGCGCCGTCGCTGTCGACCGGAACGCGCTCCATCTCCTCGTCGGCTCGCCCGTCGGTCCCGATCTCCTCCCCGACCGGTTCGGCACCGTGACGGACCCGAGAGGAGTTTCCGCAGGACTGCCGTCCGACGTCCTCCTCCGCCGGCCCGACATCCTCGCGGCCGAGCACCAGCTCCGCGCCGCGAACGCGAACATCGGGGCAGCCCGGACGGCCTTCTTCCCGCGGATCTCCCTCACGGCGAGCTTCGGCACTCAAGGCCCCGAGCTCTCCGACCTCTTCGGGGCGGGGACCAGGATCTGGAGCTTCGCGCCGCAGATCGTCGCCCCCCTCTTCGCCAGCGGCTCCCTCTTCGCGAACCTGAAGGTTTCGAAGGTCGACCGCGACATCGCCATCGCGCAGTACGAGAAGGCGATCCAGGTCGCCTTCGCCGAGGTGAGCGACGCCCTGACGCTCCGAACGACACTCGTCGCCCAGCGCGAAGCCCAGGAGGCCCTCGTCCTCGCGCTGGACGAGACGCTGCGTCTCTCCGACGCCCGCTACCAGGGAGGCATCGACGGCTACCTCGGCGTCCTCGTGGCCCAGCAGGCGCTCTACGCCGCGCAGAAGGGGGAGGTGAACGTCCGCCTCGCGGAGCAGGCGAACCTCGTCACCCTCTACAAGGTCCTGGGCGGGGGGGTGTGAAGCGCCTGCACGGGCGCATTACTCGGAAACCCTTCTGACTACACGTGTAGGGGTGCAATGGGAATTGCCGGGAGGTGTGGCGCGTAGAGACCAGAGTTACGCCCTCGGTTCCCTTCTCAATCCCGGCCCGTAGACGGGCATTCTGGCCGGACGGGGGCCGACCTGTGGCCCTGACCTCCGAGGCGAGTCCGAAACGCTGGACTGAGCGCGCCAAGACGTCGGGCAATTCCCATTGCGGCCCTACAACGGTGATCATCTTGTCGGGTTGGAGGGACGGGTGCGCCCCGGCAACAACGATTCGAGCGCGTCCGCCGCTGCCGCCGGGCCGCCTGCCGTACGAAACGCGTCGGCGATCCGCTCCGCGCCCGCTCGGCATTCACGAGCGCCCGCCACCGCGGCGCGGAGCCGCGCCGGCGTGAGCTTCTTCGGCAGCAGGCGCGTCCCCGCGCCTGCGACCTCCACGTGACGGGCGACCTCGAGTTGGTCGCGTCCGAACGGAACCACGCAGACCGGAACCCCCGCGGCCAGCGCTTTCTGCGTGACGCCCATCCCGCCATGGCACACGACGGCAACCGCCCGCCGGAGGATCGGGCCGTGTGGCACGAACCGTTCCACGTGCGCGTCGGCGGGCGGCCGGAAGCGAGCGGGGTCTACGGCGGCGGTCGTCACGACGACGAAGACGTCTTCCTTGGCGAGCGCCTCAAGCGCCACGTCGACCAGGCGGCCGTCGTCCTGGAACTCGGTCGAGCAGGTCACGAGCACGAGTGGTTTCGTCACGCGCGCGAGCCATGCCGGCGGATCGCTGGGCGGGTCCCAGAAGCACGGCCCGACGGGCACGACGCGGGGCGGGCGCGCGGGGCATGCGTACTCGAACGGCTCGGCCGTGTAGTACAGGATCCGCGGCGCGGTGCGGCCCAGGTCCGTCATGTGCCCGAGCGGCGGCAGCTCCACACGCGCACGGATCGAATTCAGCGCGGGAAGATTTCGGTTGACGACGCCGTGGACCAGCTTCCCCATCACCGTGTCGCGCAGCCGGCCGAGCAGATCACGACGGGGCTCCAAACCGGGACCGAACGGCGGCAGCCCCGGCAACTTCCACGGGAGGAAGTACGGCAGGAAGAGCGCCCAGGGCAGGCCCGACCGCTCCGCCACCGCGGCAGCGCCCCAGCAATTGAAATCGACGAGAAGGAGGTCCGGCTGATCCGTCGCGATCGCGCCTTGGAGATCCGGGATCTCGTGCTCGGCACGGGCGACGAACACGCGCACGGCGCGGTCGAGGGCGGCCGCCGGCGATGACGCGCCCCAGTCGTCGTGCGTCACCGCCTCGATCGCCGGGTCGATGGGACGCGTCCGCAACCCGGCCGCGGTCATCCGCGCCACCTCGCCCGACAACGTCATCAACGAGACGTCGTGGCCCCGGCGCACCATCTCGAGGAGCACCGGCACGGTCGGAAACAGGTGACCACGTCCCGGCGACGTGTAGCAGAGTACCTTCGCCATCACTTGCCTCCATGCGCGCAGAGCGCGTCGATCATTCCGAGCACAATTTCCTCGGCGTCCGCGCGCGGCACGGTGAGATCGCGGCGCAGGAGCTTCCAGACGTACACGTCCGTGAGCGTGATCAGCTGCGTGCGCCGCCGGGCGCGCGCGCGCCCTCGCAGACGGACCAGCTCGGGTTCGAAGACCCGATCGACCCACTCGGCGTGCGTCCGTCGCCCCTCCCGCGCGATCGCGCCGACCTGCGGGTTTCGCTCCTCCTGCTCGAGCACTCGCATCACGGTCCGTCCCCAGCACTCGTAGTGGTCGAACAGGTTCTTCACCGCGGAGGCGGGATTCCCGACCGGCGCCGCGCCGCGTTGCGCCAGGATCTGCGCCCGTCCCTCTTGTACGGCGGCGACGAAGAGGCCTTCCTTCGAGCCGAACCTGCGCAGCACCGTCTGGACCGTGACTCCCGCGCGCGTCGCGGCCGCATCGACCGTAATCCGGTCGTACGGCTTCTCGGCGAAGAGTTCCTGCATCGCGTTCACGATCCGCCGGGCCGTCTCGGCCGCGGCGTCGGCGCGCGCGCGCATCCGGTAGGGTCGCCGCTTCAATTTCATGTTAGTGCCACTAATACTAACAGCAGCGACGCTCAAGAGCAACACGGGCGCGGGACGACTGCAAGCGGGTGCGATCCCACGCCGCATCCTGTAGGGGCGCAATGGGAATTGACGGGGGCCTGTGGCGCGTAGCGACCAGCGTCACGCCCTCGGTTTCTTTCTCAATCCCGCCCCGTAGACGAGCATTCTGTCGGGACGGCGATTTAGGTTCGAGTAATCGGCCTTTTCCTAGAAGGCGTCCCCGGAATAATGGCTCAGCGCGCGAGCCTTCTGGACCAGACCCCGCTTTCGGTGGAGAAACGGCGCTCTAATCGCACCGTGTACGTGCTCCGGAGCGGCGTTCGGGCAGCCTAGGGGGCCGGATGGATGGCTCAGAGCGCGGTCGTCAGGGACTACCGGGCCCTCGCGATCGGAAGGCGCCGGGCGAATCGGCTCGTGCTAACCGTCGCGTGATGAACCTCCTGCCATTCTCTGTAGGGGTGCAATGGGAATTGCTGCGAGCGTTGGCGCGCACAGACCAGTGATTCCGTCGTGGGTTTACGCCCGAGCACTAACACCGCGGGCGCCTATACTTCATTTTGAGGTACCGAGAA
>CABDYV010000299.1_pt1 | contig 12409 bp, 4 predicted proteins | sample 3132041 | NCBI WGS metagenome assembly CABDYV01 (sample SAMEA5534338, study PRJEB31848) | metagenome | biome: tundra; feature: field; material: soil | place: USA | collected 2013-05 | depth 0.45 m | reverse complement strand
AACCTAAACCGCGGTCCGGACAGAATGCTCGTTCACGGGTCCAGATTGAGGGAAAAACCGGCGGCGAGACCTTAGTTTCTGCGCGCCACAAGCCCCCGGCAATTTCCATTGCACCCCTACAGATCATTTCAAACCTGTGCCAAGGAAGAGCTGCGAGAGGATCCTTGGATAGCTGTATGCATAGCTTTTTCCATCCGGCGTCAGCAGGATCGGCGTGATGGTGACGACTCCGGAAGGGTCGCTGGGCAGCACGTCCTTCCACGGCTCGCGTTTTCCCGTCACGAGATTCAGGCGAACGACTCTCGCCGGAAGCTCGCCGTGGCGGAAGACGTAGAGCGACATTCCGTCGGATGTCCAGCGGCTGATTTCGTCGTCTTCGGAAAGGCCGGGTATCAGGCGCGGCTCACCTCCATCGACGGGATAGACGTACGACCTTCCGTCGCGGCCTGTCGCCGTGACGAACATGCCGTCGGGCGAGACCGGCTTCGAGCCATTGATCCGGACGCCCTCTCCGCTGATCGGCCTGATGGATCCTCCATCCGCTCCGGCCACGTAGAGCCTCGCGCCATGGTCCGCCTCGTGTCCCTCCAGGAGAATCCGGCGGCCATCGGGGAACCAGCTAGCCTGAGCGCCCTCGACGGCTCCGAAAGGCAGCGTCTTCGGCTCGCCGGCGCCGGTCGGCAGGAGAACGATCTGGGGTGGGCTTGAGAGTGTCTTTGCGATGGCAAACCTGCCGTCCGGCGACAGGGACAGGGGGGCTCCATCCCCGATGCGCACCGCCGGAGAGCCGTCGGTCCGGCGGATGAAGACGTCGTAAGTCGGGGCGGCGCCCAAACCGCTTTCGTAGAAGAGGACAGTATCGCCGCTGGCGAGCATGTCGACTGGATAGGACCAGTCGAACCAGGAGAGGTCGCGCTCCCGGGCTTCTCCGGCCCGGCCGAACGTCATCTCTCGCTGATTGACGGACCGGCTCAGCAGAACCTTGCCGTCCCGCGCGCAATCGAGGATAGCCATGTCACCGAGGCCGCGGTAGACAACGCGTGTCTTGCCGGCTGGCGTCACGGCCAAGACTGAATCTCCCCCGAGACCAGGTCCGGCCGAATACCAGATCTCGTCTCCAGAGGGCGACCAGCTGAGGCCTTCTTCGCTGTTGTAGATCTGCGTCAACGTCTTCCTGTGTCCCTGCCGGTCCACGACCGCGACCGCTCCCCGGTTGTCCCACCGGTCGTTGTGATCGAAGAAGGCGACCTGATCGCCTCGCGGTGAAACGCGAAGGTGGCTCATCCACCCGACGGTCTCGCACAAAACCGTTCCGAGCGGGTACTCGAGGCGGTTCTTTCCCTCCACTTCGCGGATGACGGCGAGGCTCTTTCCGTCCGGTCCGAAATCCGCCGCCTGGACGTTTTCGAGAATCTCGTGCGCGGCGCCACCCGAAAGGGGAGCGAGCGCGAGGGTCCCGACGCTGTGATGGGTCGTCAGGTAGTGGCGGCCCAAGGAAATCAAAAGCTCGCCGCTGGCGTTGATCGAGAAGATGTCAGCATCGGGCAGCGCGATCGGAACCGACTCGAGGTGCTCCACGCTCGCCGAGAAGAGCCGGATCGGTGCACCCTGCCACGACGCGCCGTAAACGATCGTGTGGCCGTCGGGCGCGAATCGAGCAGAGCGAATCGTGCCGCGGCGAAACGTGAAGGCGCGGAAGCTCAATGGCTCATTGCGGCGTGCGCGCGTGCCCCAGAAAAAGGCGGCGGAGAGAGCGAGAAGCAGGACGAGCAGGGCAGCCGCTCGCCGCCCGAATCGGCTCCCTACGTCGCGAATCGCAGCTTCCGACGCGCCGGTGACCGCGGCCGACGAGCCCGAAAGCGAATCGAGGTCGAACGCGAGGTCATGGGCCGAGTGGAAGCGCTGCTCGGGGTTCTTCTCGAGACAGTGGGCGACGAGGCGCTCGAGCCCCGGCGGCACGTTCTGGTTCGTGACCGAAAGATCCGGCGGATCCTCCTTCAGGATCGCCGAGATCGTCTCGGCCGCCGTCTCGCGGTGGAACGCCCTCTGCCCCGAGAGCATCTCGTACAGGATCGCCCCGAACGAGAAAATGTCGCTGCGCGCATCCGCCGGTTTGCCCTTCACCTGCTCGGGCGACATGTACCCCAGCGTCCCCATGACCATTCCAGGCTCGGTCCCCCGCGTGGCGGTCGGCAGGTTTGTGACGTTCGGGCTCTCCTCGGCCTCGGTGAGCTTCGCGAGCCCGAAGTCCAGGATCTTGATGCGCCCGTCTTTCGTCACGAACACGTTCTCGGGCTTGAGGTCCCGGTGGACGATTCCCTTCTCGTGCGCGGCCGCGAGCCCCTGCGCCATCTGACGCGCCCACTCCAGCGCCTTCTTCGTCGAGACTTTCGCTCCCGCCAGCGCCGACCGCAGCGTCTCGCCTTCGAGAAGCTCCATCACGAGGATGTGGAGCGTGGACCGAGAAGCCGGAGAGAGAGAAGACCCGGAGATTTCTTCGAAGGAATAGAGAACGGCGATCCCCGGGTGGTTCAGGCTCGCGAGCAGTTTCGCCTCGCGCTCGAACCGCCCACGCCTCTCACTGTCTTCGAAGAACTTTTCCGGCAGCACCTTCAGTGCGACCGTTCGGTCGATGCGAGGGTCCTTCGCCCGGTAGACCTCTCCCATCCCGCCCGCGCCGAGTGGCGAGAGGATCTCGTAGGGACCGAGGCGCGTGCCGGGATGGATGCTCACCGCGCGCCCTCCACGACGAAGAGCTGCGATGTCGTCCGCTCATAGCTGTACGCGTAAGACTTGGTGTCGTCCGACAGCGCGGCCCCTTTGCTGTAGATCACACCAGCCCTGTCGGCGGGAGCTACCTCGCCAATCACCACGCGGCGGCCGGTGGCGAGGTCAAGCCGCTCGAATCGGAACGGCATATCGGCAACGCGGTAGACGTAAACGGAGAGGCCATCCGCGCTCCATCGGATGAGCCGGTCGTCCGTGGTCAACCCGGGCACGGTCTGAGCTGTTCCTCCCGCGACGGGCTGGATGAACCAGGTCCCGAGTTTCGAGTACAGGATTTGCAGGCCGCCCGGAGAAACGCTGCCGTTCATTGTTGCTTCCGGTGTGACCGGCCGTGGCGGACCGCCCGAGACGTCCTGCGCGTAGCACCGCGAAGCCTTGCCGGCCTCGTTGCCGACCACCAGAACACTCTTGCCGTCCGGGAACCAGCCGGCCGATTGGTATGTCTCCAGGTCGCCTCGTGGAAGGCGCCGAGTCTCTCCAGGGCCGGTCGGGTAGATCACGAGCTGCGGCGGCGTAAAGACGATGGCGAGGGCCGACTTCCCGTCCGGCGAGAGGCCGCAGGGAGCGCCTTCTCCGAGGCGTACGACCGGACCGCCATCGGTTGTCCGCAGGCAGACCGCGTAGTTCGGTCCGGCGCTAGCGGAGTCGTCCCCGAAAAGCAGCATGCGCCCATCCCGCGAAAGAAACGGGGCAAGCGAGTAATCGAGCCAGGAGAGATCGCGCTCGATGCTCGCGCCCGGGGCCAGGACCGAGATCTCGCCACGACCATCGTCACGGGTTACGAGCCAGCGTCCGGTGCGGGAAACGTCATGCATCGTCAATCCCCCGGCGCTCGCAAGGGCGACTCGCCGGCGTCCGGAAAGATCGACGCCGTAGAGGGTCTGAGCACTCCCTTCCGTGCTCGCGGTGAAGAGGACCTCGTTGCCTGCCTGAGACCAGGACAGTCCCTCTTCCCCCCAATATTCGCCGGACAGGACCTTACGGTTGCCCGCCCGGTCTACGAGGATCACCGTCCCGCGATCGTCCCACTGCTTGGGGTGCTCGAACAGGGCGATCCGGTCGCCTCGGGGCGAGACACGTAGGTCGCTTAGGTAGCCCGCGGTCTCGTAGAGCACCTTGCCGATCGGGAACTCCAGCCGGTCCTTGCCTTCGGCCAGGTGAAGGATGGCCAGTTCGGAGCCGTCCGGTGACCAGTCGGCTTGACGGACACCCTCAAGGATCTCTCGGGGGGCTGTACCTCCGAGCGAAACCTGGGCGAGAGTGCCGATGAATAGGCGCTGGTAGACGAAGCGAGCGTTCGTCAGGACGGCCAGTTCCCCCTTGGAGGAGATCGACAGGAGATGTGTGCGCGGAAGACCGAGCGGCTGAGGCTCGGGCTCCCCGGGGCGGATCACGAATAACTCAGGGACGTTGCCACCGAGCGCCGCGCTGTAGACGATCGTCTCGCCGTCGGGCATGAAGGCGGCCTGGAAGATCGTCTGCCGGCGGAAGGTCATCTGGCGGAACGTGATTCCTGGAGCCGAACGTCGCTCCGCCTTCTGCCCGGCTCGGTACAACGCCAGACCAGCAACGCCCATCAGGGCAGCGACGGCGATGACCGTGAGCCACAGACGCGAACCCCTGCGTGTGACCGCGATCGACGGCCCGCTCGCCACTGTGGTCGAGCCCGAGAGAGCCTGAAGAGCGAAGGCGATGTCCCGCGCCGATTGGAAACGCTCGCCCGGCTTCTTCTCAAGGCAATGCTGGACGATGCGCTGCAGCCCGGGCGACGGGCCGGGGCCGCCGGCGGCGATCTCCGGCGGGTCCTCCTTCAGGATCGCCGTCATGCTCTCCGCCGCCGTCTCGCGCTTGAATGCCTGTTGCCCCGTCAGCATCTCGTAGAGGACGATGCCGAACGAGAAGATGTCCGAGCGGTGATCCGCCGTCTCGCCCCGCACCTGCTCCGGCGACATGTACATCACGGTTCCCATCACCGTGCCGGGCTCGGTGTGCTTGTCGACCGTCTGCAGGCGTGAGCCCGAACCCATGGTCGAGTCCGTTCTTTTCGCGAGGCCGAAGTCGAGCAGCTTCACACGCCCCTCGCCTGTCACGAAGACGTTCTCCGGCTTCAGGTCGCGGTGAACGATCCCTTTCTCGTGGGCCGCGGCCAGCCCCTCGGCGATCTGCACGGCGAGATCGACGGCCTTGCGGGCGGGAAGCGCACCTTGCTCGAGGCGCGCGCGCAGCGTCTCGCCTTCGAGGAGCTCCATGACCGCGTACGCCGTTTCACCTTGCCGCCCGAAGTCGTGGATGGCGAGGATGTTCGGGTGGGAGAGCTGCGCGACGGCGCGCGCCTCGCGCTCGAGGCGGGAGAGCGCCTCGGGATCGTCGGCCAGATCGGCGGGGAGGACCTTGACGGCCACGTCGCGGCCGAGCTTCGTGTCACGGGCGCGGTAGACCTCACCCATGCCACCCGAACCGAGGGGCGCGAGGATCTCGTACGGACCGAGACGGGAACCCGCGGAGATGGACATGGGTCGCGGGCGCGATTGTAGCCGTCGGACTCAGACGAGCGGCTCGAAGCGCCCCTGGAAGAAGCGAAGGGCCGGCGGCTCGTAGACGAACCGGAGCCCCTTGATCCCCTCCCGCCGCTCGTGGAGTCTCGCGATTCCGTCGGCCACCGCCCTCATCTGCTCGTTCGAGTAGACGCGCCGCGGGATCGTGAGCCGCACCAGCTCGAGCGCCGGCCGGTAGTTCTTGCCGTTCGGATCGCGCCCCTTCGACACGTTGCCGCGCTCCATCACGCGGACGCCCGTCTCGAGGAAGATCTCGGCCGCCAGCCGCTGGGCTGGGTACTCGTCCTGGTCGACGTGCGGCAGGAACCTTTTCACGTCGATAAAGACGGCGTGGCTGCCCGTCGGCATCACCACCGGAACACCGGCCTCGATGAGACGGTCGGCGAGCCACGCAGCCTGCTCGACGCGTGTGCGGATGTAACGGTCGTCGAGCATTTCCTCGACGCCTCGGGCCATCGCGGCGAGGTCGGCCGCAGGGAGGCCGCCGTCACGCACGCCCCCTTCGTAGATCCGCAGCTTCTCCTCGGAGGCGCGCGCCCACTCCGCGTTGTCCTTGAACGCCAGGAGCCCGCCGATGTTGATGAGGAAGTCCTTCTTGCCTGAGACGGTGCAGCCGTCGCCGTGCGCCATGATCTCGCGCAGAATGTCGCGGATGTGCGTCGCGTGGTATCGCGCGTCGCGCTTCTGGATCATGTACGCGTTCTCGACGGCGCGCGTTGCGTCGAAGAGTACCGGGATCCCCTTCGGCCGGCAGTAACCGTACACCTCGCGCAGGTTGTCCATGCTCACCGGCTGACCACCCGCCATGTTCACCGAGAGTTCGAACGACAGGTAGGCAATCTTCTCGGCGCCCTCCCGCCTCACGAGGGCGTCCAGCTTTCCGAGGTCGACGTTGCCCTTCCACGGATGCACGCTCACCGCGTCGTGCGCCTCGTCCACGATCACGTCGACGAACGTTCCGCCCGCGAGCTCCTGGTGGATCTTCGTGGTGGTGAAGTACATGTTGCCCGGGACGAACTGGCCGGGCTTGATCAGCACCTCGCTCTGGATCTGCTCGGCGGCGCGGCCCTGGTGCGTAGGCAGGATGTATTCGTAACCATAGATGTCCTTCATCGCCGCCACGAACGCGAGGTACGCGTCGCTCGTGGCCGGGGTCGTCCGGGCGCCGTCGTAGGCCGCCCACTGGTCGGTGCTCATGGCCGTGGTGCCGGAGTCGGTCAGGAGGTCGATCGTCACCTCGGCCGAGCGAAGAAGGAACGTGTTCCAGCCCGCCTCGCGGATGGCCCTCTCGCGCTCCTCGCGGGTCGTCCGCGCGATCGGCTCGGTGGTGTGGATGACGAACGGGTAGCAGTCGAACTCGTAGGTGGCAAGGTCCGCGAAGACCGACCGGAATTTCAGTTGGTCGTTCCAGGTTCCGGTCAGCTCGACGTCGAGCGGCGGCACGCGGTCACGCTGCTGGAGCAGCCGGATCACGGCATCGGCCACCTGGTCGAGCTGCCGGCTCGTCATCGCGAGGCGCGGGATCTGGACGGGCAGGAGGTGGTCGCGCGCGGCGAGCCCGGGGCCGACGGCGCGGACGCCGGACATCTGGTAGAGGGCGCTCGACAGCGCGTGCTCCGGGTGGACCGGGACGTGCGGCAGGAACAGATCGGCCTTCAGATAGGCGCCGTCGCAGCCCCGCTCGAGCGGGACGCCGCCCGCGCGCAGCCGCTCGGTGAACCGCTCGGTCTGGTGCATCACCCATTGCACCTCGGCCTCGTCGCACATCTCGGCAAGGCCCCGCGCCAGGACCTCCATCGTCCGGCCGGCCATCCCGCCATACGTGTGGAGCCCCTCGTACACCACCACCTCGTTCATGAAGCGCTCGTGAAGGGCGGGGTTGTCGGTGGCCAGGAGTCCGCCGGTGTTGCTCTTCGCGTCCTGAGCGCCGTCCAGCAGAATGACGTGCGCCGTCTTCGCGATCTGCTTCACCAGCTCGGCGATCGACCGGGCGCCCTGCCCGCCCTCGTGCCGCTGGATGTACCAGGCGTTCTCGATGACGCGCGAGACGTCGAGGACGAGGTTCAGGCCATGCCGGTCCGCGAGCGCGCGGACGCCCCGCAGGTTCGCGAGGCTGAATGGGTGCTGCCCGTCGGCAAAGGCCTGCCCCCCGATCATCGCCGCCTTCCGCCCGAAAAGGAGCGTCTCGAGGCGAGCGAGGTCGAAGTTCCCAGTGAAAACGGGATCTCTTCGATCGCGGACGTCGGCGATCTCGATTCCCCGCGGCGCGTGGACATCCACCCGGCCGCGCGCGTTGCTCGGGATCAGGGAGCCCTTCGGCGTCAGCGTGGCCACGAGGAGCTTCACCGCCCCGAGGCTGTTGTGCGTCGGGCAGACGTACGTGTGCCCGAGGACCTTCGTCACGAGGGCGACGAGCGTCTCGAAATTCCGCGCGCCGGCATAGGCTTCGTCGCCCACCAGTTGGCCGGCGATCTGCTCCTGGCTCATGGCGCTCGTCCCGAACGACATCATGTCGAAGGTGATCTGCGACGGCGTCAGGTTGAAGACGTTGAAGTGCGCCCGGAGCAGGTTCCGCTTCCTCTCCTCGAGTGTCGGGAAGGCGATCAGCCGGACGGTCTTGATCTTGTGGGGCTCGTGAATCGGTGTGTTGGCCACGTCACGTTCTCCTGTTCCCGCAATACTAGAAAACCCGGGTGGACGGAAGTCTTTCAGTCCTCAGGGGTAGACTTGCCCGCAGCAAATTGTTGTCCCCCGGCACTCGTCTCGGCCCCTACGAGATCCTGACCCCTCTCGGCGCGGGCGGGATGGGGGAGGTTTACCTGGCCCGGGACACGCGGCTCGGGCGGGAAGTGGCGGTCAAAGTGTTGCCGGAAGGGCTGGGCGGCGACCCGGATCGGCTCAAGCGGTTCGAGAAGGAGGCGCGCTCCACCTCGGCGTTGAACCACCCGAACATCGTGACGATTCACGAGATCGGCAGCGAAGGCGGCGTCTCGTACATCGCCATGGAACGTGTGGAGGGCTCGACCCTGCGGGAGCTGCTCGCCGGCGGGCCGCTGCCCACGAAGAAGATTCTCTCGGTGGCGGCACAGGTGGCGGAGGGGCTGGCAAAGGCCCACGCGGCCGGGATCGTGCACCGGGATCTGAAGCCCGAGAACCTCATGGTGACACCCGACGGTTTCGTGAAGATCCTGGACTTCGGCCTCGCCAAGCTCACGGGTCCGCCCGAGGCGTCCGGCGAGGTGTCGATCGCGCCGACGGTGTCGGGGGGCACGGAGCCGGGAATGGTGATGGGCACGGTGGCGTACATGTCACCGGAGCAGGCCGTCGGCAAACCGCTGGACTTCCGCTCGGACCAGTTCTCGTTCGGAGCGGTGCTCTACGAGATGGCCGCGGGGCGCCGCCCGTTCGAGCGCCCGACGCGGCCGGAGACGCTGACCGCGATCCTCCGGGAGGAGCCGGAGCCGCTCGCATCGGTGGCCCTGGCGACACCGGCGCCCCTGCGATGGATCGTGGAGCGTTGCCTGGCCAAGGACCCCGAGGAGCGCTATGCCTCGACGAGAGACCTGGCGCGGGATCTGGCGCAGATGGCGACGCGCCTCTCCTCGATGTCCGCGCCGGGCCCGGCGGCGGAGGAGGCGGCGCCGCGGAAACGGGCCCTCTCGCGCACGGGTCTCGTGCTCCTCGGCGTCGCCCTCGGGCTTCTCGCGGCCGGCGTGGCGGTTCGGGTCCGCGGCCTGGGGCGCACCGAGGCCCCGCCACGACTCACGCGTGCGACGTTCTCACCCGGGCTGCAGGAGCAACCGGCCTTCTCGCCCGACGGCAAGCTCCTCGCGTACGTCACGGACGAGCGCGGGAACCTCGACATCGTCGTCCAGCCGCGCGGCGGCGGGGCGCAGATCCCGGTGGCCGCGACTGATGCCGACGAAGCGCAGCCGGCCTGGTCTCCCGACGGGACAAAGATCGCATTCTGCTCGGCGCGCGACCATGGGGGGCGGCTCAACTTCGCGCTCGGCCAGAGCAATCTCACGGAGCTGGTGGACGGGAGGGGCGGGGATCTCTTCATCGCGCCCGCGCTCGGCGGGGCGGCCGTCAAGCTCGTGGAGGACGGCTACTACCCCGCCTGGTCGCCGGACGGGAAGCGCATCGTCTACCAGTCGAATCGTGGCGGGAAATGGGATCTCTGAACGATCTCTCCGGAAGGCGGGCAGCCCGCGCGGCTCACGAACGACACCGAGTTCAACTATCAGCCGAGCTGGTCTCCCGACGGGAGATGGATCGCGTACGCCTCCGGGACCGAGGGCGTCTACAACCTGCGCGTTGTTCCCGCGGCGGGCGGTGCGCCGGCAGACTTGACGCATGTGACGACCTTCGTCCTCCACCCTTCGTGGTCTCGCGACGGCTCATCGATCGTCTACTCCGCCTTCGACAACGTCACGAACCTCTGGGAGCTGCCGGTTTCGAACGGCCGTGCCGCTGGCCCGCCTCGCCGCATCACACTCGGCGGAGGCCAGGACGTGGATGCCGCGGCGAGCCGCGACGGCAAGCACATCGCTTTCGCGACGACCCGGACCAACGGCGACATCTGGGAGATGTCGCTTCCGTCAGGCGCGCTGCGCCAGGTCACATCCGAGACGACAGTTGAGCAATACCCGGAACTCTCGCCCGACGGGAAGACGCTCCTCGCCTGGTCGGATCGCAAAGGCCAGCCCGCTGTCTGGACGCTCGACCTCTCCGGCAGGTTCCGCGAGCAGGTGTCGCCGCTTGACTCATCAGGGGGAGCGTACTGGTCGCCGGACGGCCGGCAGGTCTCCTACAAACTCGGAGGGACGATTCGCATTCACCAGCTCGGAAACGTTTCAGGAGTCGACACCGGTCTTCGCACGACCAGCCAGACCCCCTTCTCTCCCGATGGGACGAGGCTGGCGTTCGTCGCTCCGGGTGACGCTGCCGCCTCCTTGTACACGATCTCCTCGCGCGCGGTCCGTCGCCTCGGCGCGGTGCCGCGCGCGAGTCGCGTCGATGACCCAACGTGGTCCCCGGACGCAAGCGCGCTCGTGGCGCACGTCCAGCAGGAGACGACGCGGGAGCTGTGGATCTTCCCGGCGGACGGGAGCCCGCCGAAGAGGCTCACGAACGGCGAGTCCGAGGACTCGCATCCCCGCTGGTCCCCCGTGAACCCGGACGAAATCCTCTTACTGCGCGACCACCGGCTGCTCTGCGTGATCTCGGTCTCGACGGGCCGCATCCGCGACCTGCCCTTCCGGATGGACGGCACGTACTACCTCGACTATCCCTCCTGGAGCCGCGACGGCAAGAGGGTCTTCTTCAGCATCCACAAGAAGTCGGGGAACATCTACGTGATCGAGCGGTGACGGCAAGCGTCAGGTCTACGGCTTCTGGCGCGGCCTTCTCGACGGGGTCGTCGCGCGATACCTCGACTGCGGCATCTTCGAGCGGGGCTTCGCCCGCATCCGCTGTCCCGACTGCGCCGCCGAGTTCCTCCTCGCTTTCTCATGCAAGGGCAGGGGTCTGTGCCCCTCGTGCGGGGCCAAGCGCGCGGCCGAGTTCGCGGCCTTCCTAAAGGACGAGGTGGCCGCCGACGTCGGCCATGCCCAGTGGGTCTTCACCGTCCCGAAGCTCCTTCGCCCGTACTTCATGCATCATCGCGAGTTGCTGGGCCCCCTGAGGACGGGTGGTCGAGGGGTTCAGGAGCGCACTCTCCGGCCGGGAGGTGCCAATGGTGGAGCCCGGAGGTCGTCGTGAGGATCCGGAGACCGAGGTGCGTTCGCATGCCCTGCAGGTGATAAGGCTCTTACCCTGCGACGGTTAAGACGAGCCGGTTTGTCCGCCGTCGTCCGACCTCCAAAGCCCGGTAGTCTCGGACCACCGCGCTCTGAGACATCAGCCCGGGGAGCCGGGCAGGACTCGAACCTAGTGGCTCGCCGGCAGAACGGGGGCGGTCTGTGCGGGCGGTGTAATGCTGAGAAGTGGCGAAATGAGGCCTCGTCTAGCACACGGGTCGACCCACTCCTGCTCGGTGGCCGAGTGTAGGGAAGGCCCTCTCATCACCCCCCCCGAGGAGCTGGATCTCTAAGCTGCTCGGACGGAATCCGGCGAAGATCAGTCTAAGAGTTCGTCGTCACGGACGGAGTTCACGGAGAAGTTCACGCCACGACTATGCGATCCTATGCGACCCTCCGCGGTTGTGGGGGGTGCGCGGAAAATCGTCGATGCGCGATCGTCCGCGATCGTCTGCAGTTCCGCGACCATCTTTACACGCAGCAGGCCGCCGGTTCGATCCCGGCACCTCCCACCATCCACGTCAAGTGGCGTCGATCTTGCGTAGCGGAGTGAGAAGAGGTAGGGCCCAGATGAAGGCCATCCGTTCCATTCTTTGCGCCGCGCTCTTGTCCGCCGCTTCAACTGCAACCGTGATGGCGGCACCCTTTGATCTGCCCCCGCTCAACGAGCCCGCCAGCACCGAGCACCACGTCGGCAAGGTGATCTGGGTCGATCTCGCGACCCCGAACCTCGCCAGCGCGAAGAAGTTCTATTCAGGATTGTTCGGCTGGACTTTCCGCGACATTCATACCGGCAAGACGGACTACTCGGTCGCGTCTCTCGGAGACCGGCCGGTGGCAGGCCTCGTCCACCGGCTCGTGCCGCCGGCTGAACCGAAGCGGCCGGCGTGGCTGGCCTTCGTCTCCGTTCGCGATGTCGACGCCGCGCAGCAGAACGCGCTGGAGCACGGGGCCAAGGTAATTTCCGGACCCAAAACTTACCCGCATCGCGGCCGCCAGGCAGTTCTGGCCGATCCGGAGGGGGCAGTTTTTGCAATTCTCGCCTCTGGCAGTGGCGACCCACCTGACTTTCTCGTGGCGCCCGGAGAGTGGATCTGGAGCTCGCTTCTCGCCCGAAAGCCGGACACGGAGGCGGCTTTCTACCAGGCGGTCTTCGGCTATGAGGTTTTCGACGTCCCGAGTGAAGACGATCTGGAACACGACATCCTCTCGAGCGACGACTTCGCGCGCGCGAGCGTGAATCCCCTGCCTGGCGATTCGCCCCGC
>CABDYV010000248.1_pt1 | contig 13764 bp, 10 predicted proteins | sample 3132041 | NCBI WGS metagenome assembly CABDYV01 (sample SAMEA5534338, study PRJEB31848) | metagenome | biome: tundra; feature: field; material: soil | place: USA | collected 2013-05 | depth 0.45 m | reverse complement strand
CCTCGGGCGGATCGCGCGCCGGCCGGGGCCGGAATGGCGGGCATGGGCCGCCGGACTCGCGGCGGCGGCGGCCCTCGTCGTCCTCCCGAACGTCGGCTTTTGGTCGCGCAACGCGCGGGCCCTCGGCTCCCCCGTCGGCTCCGCCTACGAGGTCGTGCGCCCCTCCTCGTTCCTCGCCCTCGGCCTCCGCAAGGCCCCCGCGCTCGCGGTTTCGCAGATCCTCCGCGCCGCGGTTCTGCAACTGGGCCAGCTGCGGAAGGCGGGTGTGCGCGGCCGCGCCCTCGTCGCGGCCACGGCTCGCGTGCACCGCGGGCTCGGCATCGGCGTGGACGAGCCGGCGATCTCGGGCCCGCTTCCTTTCTCGAGCGCCGAGTGGCCGCCACTGAACCACGAGGACACGGCGCCCTCGACGGCCACGTTCCTCGTCCTCGCGGGGGCGACGGGCGTCGCGCTCGCACGGCGGTCTCTCCCCGGCAGGCGCGCCGTGCTCGTCTCTTTCGCATCGGGCTGGGCGGCCTGGCTCCTCGTCGCCCTCTTCGTCCGCTGGATGCCGTCGAACGCGCGGCTCCATCTGCCGGCGCTCGTCCTCCTCTCCATTCCGGCGGCCGCGGTCGTCGCGGAGTGCCTCGGCCGTGTCCCGCGCGCCGCCCTCGCGTCCCTCCTCATCCTCCAGGCCCTTCCGGCGCTGCTCCTCAACTCGAGCCGCCCGCTCCTCGGCGTCTCGCCGTCGCCCGAAGATCCCGTCTGGCTGCGCACGATCGTTCCACATGGAACGCGGTCGATCCTCGCGACCTCGCGCTGGGAGGATTACTTCCGCAACCGGCCCGCCCTGCAGGCCGAGGTCGAGGAGGTGATGGGGGCGGTGGTGCGGCGCTGCGGGCCGGGCGGCGTCGTGCAGCTCGTCCTGGACGGCGACGCGTGGGAGTACGCGCTCTGGGCCGGAGCCCGTCGCTTCGCCCCCGGGGTGCGGCTGCGGACGGGCGCCCCCCGGCCCGGGGAGCTCGCGCCCTGCGCCGTCGTGCGGACGAAGTGTCCCGACGCGAGTGCCTTTTGCCTCGACAGGCCCGCTCGATGACGAATCCGATGATCACCTCGTCCCCTTGGACGGCGAAGGCGAAGGGGCAGTTCGCGAAGTGGTCGCCGCACCTTTACGCCGACAGGATCACGACGCCCTATACTGGCCGACTGAGGAACGCCAACCGGAAGGAAGTCCTCGCCGCCGTTCTGCTTCTCCTCGCCGGGCTACTCATCCGTGTGGCTCTCTCGAGCCCGACGACCATAACGGGGGACAGCCTTCGGTTCCTGGCCCAGGCCAGGGACCTCGCTGTGGGCTCCGCGGATCTGATTCCGGGAGACCCGTTCTCCGCCGTCCCTCCCGGCTACCCCCTGTTCATCCGGGCGACGGGCTGGATAACGCCCGGAGTTGCGTTCCTTCTCGGCGTCCAGCTTCTCCTTTCGGTCCTGACGCTTCTATTTTTCTGGCTCGCCGCCCGGCGTCGATCCCGGAAAGGAGCCCTCGTGGCACTGGCCCTCCTGGCCCTAAACCCATGGCTCGCGCGGCAGCAGGCTCTCGTCATGTCCGAGACGCTCGGAGCATTTCTGATAGCGGTTACAGTCCTGCTCTGGCCCGCGCCCGGGCGGCCGCTCGCGGCCTTGCGGGCTTTCGCCCTCGGCGCGCTGGCCGTGGGAACCTCTCTCGTGACGCCGGCAGCCGCCTTCGTCGCCGTTCCCGTCCTGGGCGTTCTCGCCTGGCGGAACCGCCGCTGTGCCGCCGCCGTGGGCCTGATGGCGGCCGGTATGTTCCTGGTCCTCGCTCCCTGGCAGTTGTACCTGCTCGAGAAGACCGGCCGCGTGGAGCCGTTGCTTCTCCGCCCCCTCGGATCTGGAAGAGCGGGGCTCCAGATGTGGCTCCGGACCTGGTCCACGACGCCCCAGGACAAGTGGGTCTGGTGGAGCCGGGAGGTGCGGCGCGAGCTTCCCGAGTGGGCCCTCGGGCAGGGTCCGGAGCGGGCTCTCATCCGGAAGGCGCTGGAAGAAGCCCCGGGCGGCTACGCCGGATACGTCATCGGCAGCGGCTACGACGAGACCTTCCGCGAGGCGGCGCGCGCCCGGAGAACCGAGCATCCGGTCCTTTTCTGGATCGGCCTGCCGCTGGTCCGGTCCGTGACGCTCTGGCTGGACTATCGTTCGATGATCGGGGTGCCGGAGTACCTGAGGCGAGCCGGCGGCTTTCTCCGGACCTCGTACTGGGCCACTCACGTCGTCTTCTGGAGCGTGAACCTCGTGACGCTCGGGCTCTTCGGGTGGGGGACCGTCCGGGCCTTCCGGTTGAGGGACGCGCTCCTCCTCGCCGTCGTCGCCGGGGCCGTGGCGTATTCCCTCGCGAGCGCGGCCACCGCCATGGGCGAGTTCCGGAGAAACCTGACGCTCGAGCCGGCCCTCGCACTTCTGGTCTGCGCCGTGCCGGCGAGCGGGCGTCCGGGGGAGCCGGGCTCGTGAGCGCCTTCGAGCTCCTCCTCTTCTCGACCGACCCGGAAACGGTGTCTCGGAACACCGAGGCTGGTGTCGACGGCTTCATCGTGGACTGGGAGAGCAAAGGCAAGGAGACACGGCAGGCCGGAGCCGACACGGAGATCAACCACGACACGCCCGAGGATCTCCGGCGGGTGCGGGCCGCGACGAACGCCCGGCTTGTCTGCCGTCTGAATCAACCCGGCCCGTGGACGCCCGAGGAGATCGACGAGGCGGTCACCGACGGTGCGGACGAGGTTCTGCTTCCAATGGTGCGAAGCCCCGGGGAAGTCCTCGACGCGATCAGGCTCGCGAGGGGCCGCTGCGGGGTCGGGATCCTGGTGGAGACGGTCGACGCCGTCCGCTCCGCCCCGGAGCTGGCTCGCCTTCCGATCAGCCGCGCATACGTCGGCCTGAACGACCTCTCCATCGAGCGGAGGTCGCGATCGATCTTCGAGCCCCTCACGGACGGTCTCGTCGACGGGATCCGGCCGCTCTTCACGGTTCCGTTCGGCCTTGCGGGGTTGACTCTTCCGGAATGCGGGCGGCCGATCCCCTGCCGCCTCCTGATTGGCGAGATAACCCGTCTTTCGTGCGGCTTCACTTTCCTGCGCAGGTCCTGGCGGCGCGACATGGCTGGACGCGACCCTCGAGTCGAGCTTCCGCGGATCAGGGCCGCGATCGAGCGCGCCGGACGGCGGAGCGCTGAGGAGATCGCCCGGGATCGTGCGGAGCTGGTCGAGTCCGTCGCGGCCGCCGCCGGCGGCGACGCGGGACCGAGAGAGACCCCTTGACGGGCCCCAGGACGAGCGGCGTCCCCGTAGATAGGGTGGAGGTCAGCGTCGTTCTGCCGGTCTACCGTAACCGTGCGACATTGGACGAGCTGCACCGGAGGCTGTCGACGGCGCTCGCCGGAGCGTCCCTGCCGTACGAGCTGATTTTCGTGGACGACGCCTGCCCGGAAGAGTCTGGTGCCGCCATCGCCGAGCTCGCGGCGCGCGACCCGCGTGTGCGCGGGATCTCCCTTTCCCGAAACGTCGGACAGCAGCGGGCGGCTTGGCTCGGCCTTTCGGCGGCGCGCGGCGCCTGGGCCGTCGTCATGGACGCGGACCTGCAAGATCCACCCGAGGCGATTCCCGCGCTTCTCGCGGCAGCGACACCCGGCGTCGACGCGGTCCTGGCGGCATGGAGGGGACGCTACGAAGGGAAGAGACGCCTCGTCACCTCCCGGGTCTTCAAGATCCTGCGGGAGAAGCTGACCGAGTATCCGCGGGACGCGGGGATGTTCCTCGCGCTTCGCCACCCCCTCGTCGAGGAGATCCTGCGCAACGACGTTCCCCATCCCTTCCTGCCATCCCTCGTCGGCCTTTCGGGACGCCGCTTCGTCACGGTGCCCGTCGAGCGGGCGACACGACCGCAGGGCGGATCGGCCTACTCGCAGGCCGCACTTCTCCTCCGGGCCGCGCGGGAGCTCGCTTTCATCTTCCAGCGCCGGGCGTGGCGCGTCCGGAGACGAGCAGGATGATCGGAGCGTGCTAGATTTGGCGGCCCGCGCCGCGGGAGTGGCGGAATTGGCAGACGCGCGGGACTTAGGATCCCGTGGGGCGACCCGTGAGGGTTCGAGTCCCTCCTCCCGCACCAGGTCAAGCGTCCGCACAACGCGCCCGGAAGGAATCCGATGATCACCTCGTACGTCGACGAATCCCCCACGAAGAAAGTCTTCACCTTCGAAGTGCCCGTGGACGACGTCCGCAAGGCCACCGACCGCACGGTGAAGGCGTTCGCCAAGCAGGTGCGGCTTCCGGGCTTCCGGCCCGGGAAGGTGCCGCCCGAGATGATCAAGAAGCGCTTCGCCGAGGAAGTGAAGGGCGAGGTGCTGGAGCACCTCATTCAGGCCACGGTCGGAGAGGCGCTGCGCGAGAAGCACCTCGTGCCGCTCGGGCAGCCGAAGATCGGAGACCTGAAGTTCGCGTTCGAGGAGCCGCTCTCTTTCCGCGTGGACCTCGAGGTGCGCCCTGCGGTGGAGCCGAAGGACTACCGCGGCCTGAAGGTGCCGGCGGGCAACGCCGTTCCGTCCGACCAGGAGATCGACGCGCTCATCGGGCGGATTCGCGAGGGGCACGCGACGTACGAGCCGATCGAGGGCCGGGCCGCGAAGGACGGCGACTTCGCGCTCGTGGACATCAAGGGCTCGTTCCCGAAGGGGGATGGGAAGGACTTCGAAGCCGAAAAGACGATGGTCGAAGTCGGCGGCGAGCACACGATGCCGGAGCTTTCCGCGCACGTGCGCAACGCCGAGCCCGGAGTCACCGTGACGTTCCAGAAGGACTGGGCGGCCGACGTGCCGGACAAGGACTTCGCGGGAAAGACCGTCCTGTACACGGTGCACCTCGTGGCGCTCAAGACACGCGTCCTGCCCGCGCTCGACGACGAGCTCGCGCTCCTCGCGCTGACGCCGCGCGACGGCGAGGCTCCCGAGGGCGCGAACCTCGCGATGCTGCGCGAGAAGGCTGCCGAGTCGCTGAAACGCGAGAAGGAGCAGGCGGTAAAGGAGGCGCGGCGCCGCGCTGTCCTCGACGGCCTCCTCGCCCTCCACGAAATCCCGGCGCCCGAGACGATGGTCGAATCGGAAGTCGATTCCGCGCTCAAGGACTACGCCCGGCACCTGACGCGCGAGGGCGTCGACCTGAAGGACGCGCAGGTCGACTGGAACAGCCTGCGCAAGGAAGCCCGGCCCTCGGCCGAGCGCCGCGTGAAGGAGTACCTGATTCTCGACGCGATCGGCGACAAGGAGAGCGTGACGGTGACGGACACCGAGCTCGATGCGGAGCTGAAGCGCCGGGCGCAGGCGATGGGCCTGTCGTTCGGCGACCTCAAGGGCGCGCTCGTGAAGGCGGATCGCCTCGAAGGGGTGCGCGTGGAGCTGCGGATCGAACGCGTCCTCGACTTCCTCCTCGCCGAAGCCGCCGTCGCTCTCTGAGCACGCAGGCTGGGTACACTACGGAGCGGAGGCGATCCCCATGCTGATTCCGATGGTCATCGAGCAGACGAACCGGGGCGAACGCGCATACGACATCTACTCGCGCCTGCTCAAGGACAACGTCATCTTTCTGGGCTCCGCCATCAACGACGACGTCGCGAACCTCATCATCGCGCAGATGCTCTTCCTCGAGGCCGAGAACCCCGAGAAGGACATCACGCTCTACATCAACTCGCCGGGCGGCATCATCTCGGCCGGCCTCGCGATCTACGACACGATGCAGTACGTGAAGCCGGACGTTGCGACGTACTGCCTCGGGCAGGCGGCTTCGATGGGCGCCATGCTCCTCGCCGGCGGCGCGAAGGGCAAACGCGCCGCCCTCCCGAATGCGCGCATCCTCATCCACCAGCCGCACGGCGGGGCCGAGGGGCAGGCCTCGGACATCGAGATCCAGGCCCGCGAGATGCTGCGCACGAAGCAGCGCCTCAACGAGATCCTCGCGTACCATACGGGCCAGCCCGTCGAGAAGATCTCGCGCGACACGGACCGCGACAACATCTTCGAGCCCGACGGCGCGAAGGAATACGGCCTCATCGACCTCGTCATCCGGCGCCGCGAGGACACGAAGCCCTCGTCGTAGGGCGTCAGCGGAACATCCAGGAAACGAACGCGCGCCACTGGGTCGCGTCCGTGCGGAACGTGTCGAACTCGTCGTAGGTGCTGATGCGCTTTCCCCACGACCAGGAGCCACCCACGGCGAGCGGTCCGGCCACGGGGGCCCGCGCCTCGGCCCGGAAGGACTGGATGCTGCTGTTGCGCGCGATCCCGTTCGACGTGTGCGTCCAGAAGACAGAGTACGTGAGCGTCGCGAGGTCCAGCTCGTTCCGGCGGATCCGGATCGCCGTGAAGACGGCTGCCCCCGGGCCATAGTCGTACACGCGGCCCACGAGCCCGTGCGACTCGTCGGTATGGTCGTTCTGGAGCGCGACGAGGGGCGCGACGACGCCGAGGGCCTCGGCGCGCAGCTCGACGCCCTTCCCGAGGGGCCGCATCGAGAGGAGCCCGAAGCGAAACGACTGCGAGCTGAAGATGCGCGTGTCGTTGTTCGTGTAGTCGAAGTCGATGAAAAAGCCGAGGACGTGCCGGCCGCCCGGCGAGCCAGGGTCGAGGTCCCATCCGCCGAGGAGGCCTCGGATCTCGACGTGCGTAAGCCAGGCCGAGCTGGGCATCGACACGTCGACGGATGCCTCGAAAGAGTCGAAGGGCCGCGAGACGGCGCGCTCGAAGGGATCGCCGTAGCGCGCCAGCAGCGTGACGAGAGCCTGATCGGGGTTCGCGCGGCGGCTCGAGACGAAGTGGCGCCAGCCGACGTCCGTCTCGGCGACGAAACCCGACGGCACGAGATAGTCGCCGCGCTCGGTGCGGGCCGCCCAGAGGTCGCCCGTCGTGAGGCGCGTGACGAGCTGCGTCGGGTTCAGGAGCGCGGCGGCCGTCTCGCGCAGGACCCTCTCGCCGCCGCGCGCACGGTCGTCGAGGAGCATCTGCGAGAGCCGGTACGCAGTCTCGCCGGAAACCATGCCGCCGAATGTCGTGTTCACGAGGTCGTTCAGCGAGGGGCTCTGCGTTTCGAACACCATCTCCCAGACGTAGCTTCCCGCGAGGACGAAGGGCGCCGACTCCCAGAACGAATAGCCGTTCGAGCGCGGTGCGTTGAAGTAGAAGCTGCCGCCGATTGCGTGGCCGAGCTGGTTCGTCGTGAACTTGTCGTTGTCGAAGGCGAAGCCGGCCTGGACGTTGTTGCGCATGGTCTCCGAGGAGATGTGCGCGTAGTCCTGGCCCATGACGTAGCGGTTGAAGCCCCAGGACACGACTTCCAGCCCGAGCAGCTCTCCCGCCGCCATCCAGAAACGCTTCTCGGGCTTCGGTGCGGGGACTCCGCCGGGGCCCTTCGGAGAGGGCGGCGGCACGGCTTCGGGGAAGAGGCGGAAGCGCGGCGGTCCGGGGGAAAGCGGGGCGTCCTGGGCCCGGGCGCTCCGGGCCGCCAGCGCCGCGGCCACGAGCGCGACCGCGGCGAGGCGTCGGGCCGTCTGCATCATCTCGACGGGCCGGATCATAGGGTAGGCTCCCCGGTCGGGACGGCGGGAATGAGCCGGGCCCGCGGTTTGTTCCGTGTGGACGGAGAGGCGGTAAGATAGCGTCTTAGGACTCCGAGGGGGGCCGGGTAAGTTGATGACGAAGAAAATGGGCAACGGCGACGTTCTGCGTTGCAGCTTCTGCAACAAGTCCCAGAGGGACGTGAAGAAGCTCATCGCGGGGCCGACGGTCTACATCTGCGACGAGTGCGTCGACATCTGCCTCGACATCATCGCCGAGGACCGGGTGCTCGACCAGGCCAAGCCCGAAACGAAGCTTCCGAAACCGCGCGAGATCAAGGAATTCCTCGACGAGTACGTCGTCGGGCAGGAGACGGCCAAGCGCAAGCTCGCCGTCGCCGTCTACAACCACTACAAGCGGATCGACTACTTCGAGAAGAACCGCAAGCTCGACGTCGAGCTCCAGAAATCGAACATCCTCCTGATCGGCCCGACGGGCACCGGCAAGACGCTGCTCGCGCAGACGCTCGCGAAGATGATCTCCGTCCCCTTCACGATCGCCGACGCGACGACGCTCACCGAAGCGGGCTACGTCGGCGAGGACGTCGAGAACATCATCCTGAAGCTCTACCAGGCCGCCGGCCAGGACAAGGAGAAGACCGAACGCGGCATCGTCTACATCGACGAGATCGACAAGATCGCGAGGAAGGGCGAGAACACCAGCATCACGCGCGACGTCTCGGGCGAGGGCGTCCAGCAGGCGCTCCTGAAGATTCTCGAGGGCACGGTCACGAACGTGCCCCCGCAGGGCGGTCGCAAGCACCCGCACCAGGAGTTCATCCAGATCGACACGACGAACATCCTGTTCATCTGCGGCGGCGCCTTCGTGGGCCTCGAGGACATCATCGGCCGGCGGCTCACCGAGAGGTCCATGGGCTTCGGCGCGAAGATCATCTCCAAGAAAGAGAAGCGCGCCGGCGACATCCTCGAGAAGGCGCATCCCGAGGACATGATCAAGTTCGGAATGATCCCGGAGTTCGTCGGGCGCGTCCCGGTAGTCGCCACGCTGCACGACCTCGACCGCGCGGCTCTCGTCGCCATCCTGAAGGAGCCGAAGAACTCGCTCATCAAGCAATACCAGGCGCTTCTCGACTTCGAGAACGTGAACCTGCGCTTCACGGAAGACGCGATGGAGCAGATCGCCGAGGAGGCGTATGTCCGCAACGTCGGCGCCCGCGGCCTGAAGATCATCCTCGAGGAGCTGATGCTGGACGTCATGTACCGCGTGCCCTCGGAGGAAGAGATCGAAGAGTGCGTCATCACGAAGGATGTCGTGCTCCGCCGCGCCGCTCCCATCCTGTCGCTCCGGAAAGCGGGCTGAGAATTGGGATTGGTGACATCCCGATGAGCGATCCGACTTCCATCGAGTCGTTCGTGTCCGCCGACCGGACGCTTCCGCTCGTGCCCCTGCGCGACATGGTCGTCTTCCCGCGGATGATGGCGCCCTTCGTCGTGGGACGCGCGTCGTCCATCGCGGCGCTGGAGTCCGCGCTCGCGTCGTCCGAGAAGAAGATCTTCCTGGCCGCGCAGAAGGACCCCAAGGTGGACGAGCCGGCGGCGGGCGACATCAATGAGACGGGCGTCATCGCGTCCGTCGTGCAGTCGCTGAAGCTCCCGAACGGCCACATCAAGGTGATGGTCGAGGGCGTCGTGCGCGGGCGCATCCGCGCCTTCACGTCCGGCACCGGCCATCTCGCGGTGAGCGTCGAGCGGCTCGAGCCGAAGCCGCTTGGCGCGTCGGCCGCCGAGCTCGCGCCGTATCTGTCGAAGGTGCTCTCCGTGTTCGAGCAGTACGCGAAGCTCTCGCACAATCTCGCGTTCGAGGGGCTGCTCTCGTCGCTCAAGATGGACGACCCGGAGGCCTTCGCCGACATGCTCGCCGGGCATCTCCCGACGTCCATCGCCACGGCCGAAAAACAGGGGCTCCTCGAGACCGTGAACCCGCTCGAGCGCCTTCAGAAGCTGCAGGACCTGCTGGAGATCGAGATCGAGAAGATCAACATCGATCGCCGGATCAACAACAAGGTCAAGAAGCAGATGGAGCGCGCGCAGAAGGAGTACTACCTCAACGAGAAGATCAAGGCCATTCACCAGGAGCTCGGCAGGAAGGACGACAAGTCCGACGAGCTCGAAGAGCTGAAGGTCAGGATCGAGAAGGCCGGGATGCCGAAGGAGACGAAGGAGAAGGCGCTCGCCGAGATGAAGCGGCTCGAGGCGATGCCGAACGTCTCCGCCGAGGCCACGGTCTCACGCAACTACATCGACTGGCTCGTGAACGTGCCCTGGAAGAAGGCCACGCGCGAGATGAGGGACATCAAGCGCGCCGAGAAGATCCTGAACGAGGACCACTTCGGCCTCGAGAAGGTGAAGGAGCGCATCCTCGAGTTCCTCGCCGTCCGCCAGCTCGTCACGGAGACGAAAGGCTCGATCCTGTGCTTCGCGGGCCCTCCGGGCGTCGGCAAGACGTCTCTCGCGAAGAGCATCGCGAAGTCGCTCAACCGCAAGTTCGTGCGCCTGTCGCTCGGCGGCGTGCGCGACGAGGCCGAAGTCCGCGGCCACCGGCGCACGTACATCGGCGCGTTCCCCGGTCAGATCATCCAGCTCATGAAGAAGGCGGGCACGGTGAATCCCGTGTTCCTGCTTGACGAGGTAGACAAGATGTCGATGGACTTCCGGGGCGACCCGTCGTCGGCGCTCCTCGAGGTGCTCGACCCCGAGCAGAACCACGCGTTCGTGGACCACTACCTCGACACGGAGTACGACCTGTCGAAGGTGATGTTCATCGCGACGGCGAACGTCGTGCACCCGATTCCGCCCGCGCTCAGGGACCGGATGGAGATCATCCCGCTCTCGGGCTACACGCCGAACGAGAAGGTCGCGATCGCGAAGCAGTTCCTCGTGCCGAAGCAGATCAAGGAGAACGGGCTCAAGTCCGGGCAGGCCGTCTTCGAGGACGGGGCCCTGTACGGCCTCATCGAGAAGTACACGCGCGAGGCAGGCGTCCGCAGCCTGGAGCGCGAGATCGCCTCCGTGTGCCGGAAGATCGCCCGCAAGATCATCGGCAAGGACGCCGAGACGCCTCTCACGGTCACGGCCGAGAACCTCGGGGCGTACCTGGGCAAGCCGAAGTTCCGCCTGAACAAGAAGGGCGATACCGCCGAAATCGGCCTTGCTACCGGCCTCGCCTGGACGGAATCGGGCGGCGACATCCTCTACATCGAGACGACGCTCATGCGCGGCAAAGGCAACCTCGTGCTGACGGGCCAGCTCGGCGAGGTCATGCAGGAAAGCGCGCGGGCCGCGCTGTCGTATGTGAGGACGCGCGCGGAGCTGTACGGCGCGGACGCCGACTTCTACGAGAAGAAGGACATCCACGTGCACGTCCCCGAGGGCGCGATCCCGAAGGACGGGCCCTCGGCGGGCATCACGATGGCGACGTCCATCCTCTCGGCCGTCACGAGGATCCCGATCCGCAAGGACCTCGCGATGACGGGGGAGATCACGCTGCGCGGCAAGGTCCTGCCCGTGGGCGGCATCAAAGAAAAGCTCCTCGCGGCCTACCGCGCCGGCATCACGACGATTCTCCTGCCGAAGGAGAACGAGAAAGACCTCGACGACCTGCCGGAGGAGATCCGGACGGTCATGGAGTTCCATCTCGTCGAGGACGTGGACGAGGTGGTCCGCCTCACGCTCGAGGGCGCGCCTTCGCCCATGGCTCCGAAGGCCCTCGCGCCCGAGGCCGGAACCACGCCGCCGACGGCACACTGAAGCTGCATCCGGGCACTTTCGGCAGGCGCATTTCCGGATCCTGATAAGATCCGGCCGCGGGGCTTGTCTCGGCCCGCATTTTCCTTCTAAGAAAAATCAATTCTCCGAATCCCTTCCCAGGGGATTTCGACCTCTCCCATGACGATTCCCTCCGCCTCCGCCTCCCCGCGCGCCGGCTTTTGGTCCGGCAGCGTGCGAGGTCCGCTCGCCGCGGGCGCCGAGGTGCGTCTCGTCCTTCCGGCTTATAGAAGGGGCGAGCGCCCGAAGGGGGAGGCCGTGCCCGCTCTCGCGGTCCTCGGCCGGTCGAACGTCGGCAAGTCCAGCCTTCTCAACGCGCTCCTCGGCACCAAGGTCGCGCGCGTCTCGCAGACGCCGGGGCGCACGCAGGCTCTGTTCTGGTACCGGGTGGGCGAGAGATTCGACATCGTGGACTGCCCGGGCTACGGCTACGCGAAAACCGCGAAAGAGAAGCGGGAAGCATTTTCCGAGATGATCGAGGAGCTGCTCACGGGCACGAACACGCCCGTCGGCGCCGCCTTGCTCCTCGTGGACGGGCGCCTCGAGCCGCAGGCCTCGGACCTTTCCATGGCCCTTTTCCTGTCCACCTCCGGCGTCCGCGTTGTCGTCACGGCGACGAAATGGGACGCCGTGAAGCCCTCCGAGCGCGTGCGGCGCCGCCGTGTCCTCGCCGCCGCGTACGAAACCCCCGACCGCCCCCTCCTGCCCGTCTCGTCCGAGACGGGCGAACATCTCCCCGAGCTCGCGCGGCTTCTGCGCGCGGCGCTCCCTTTCCCCTCCCCGAAGGAGTGACTCCATGCCCCGACGCAAAGTCCCCGGCGCCGACTACGCCGCCCGCGACATCGACCCTCGCGATCTCCCCGCCGACGTCGAGGAAACGCCCGCCGCCCTCTCGGCCGCCGAGCCGGTGCTCGACATCCGCACGCTGCACAACCAATCCATGCCGCAGCTCGTCAAGATCGCGCAGGACCTCGAGGTCGAGGGCGCGCCGTCGCTGCGCAAGCAGGAGCTGATCTTCAAGATCCTGCAGACGCAGACCGAACGCCTCGGCCTCATCTTCTCGGAGGGCGTCCTCGAGGTGCTGCCGGACGGTTTCGGCTTCCTCCGCGCCCCCGAGTACAACTACCTCGCGGGCCCCGACGACATCTACGTTTCGCCGTCGCAGATCCGGAAGTTCGGCCTGCGCACGGGCGACACGATCTCCGGCCAGATCCGGCCGCCGAAGGAAGGCGAGCGCTACTTCGCCCTCATTAAAGTCGAGGCCGTCAACTTCGAGCACCCCGACGTCGCGCGCGAGAAGATCCTCTTCGACAACCTGACGCCGCTCTACCCGGAGGAGCGGATCCACCTCGAGACGCCGAACCTTTCCTCGCGCGTCCTCGATCTCATCGTGCCCGTCGGGAAGGGCCAGCGCGGCCTCATCGTCGCGCCACCGCGCACGGGCAAGACGATGCTCTTGCAGGCGCTCGCGAACTCCATCACGACGAACCACCCCGAGATCACGCTCATCGTCCTTCTGATCGACGAGCGGCCCGAGGAAGTCACGGACATGCAGCGCTCCGTGAAGGGCGAGGTCATCTCCTCGACGTTCGACGAGCCCGCGACGCGGCACGTGCAGGTGGCCGAGATGGTCATCGAGAAGGCGAAGCGGCTCGTCGAGCACAAGCGCGACGTCGTCATCCTCCTCGACTCGATCACGCGCCTCGCGCGCGCCTACAACACGACCTGCCCGCCCTCGGGCAAGGTGCTGTCGGGCGGCGTGGACGCGAACGCGCTCCAGAAGCCGAAGCGCTTCTTCGGAGCCGCCCGAAACATCGAGGAGGGCGGCTCGCTCACGATCATCGCGACGGCCCTCATCGACACGGGCTCGCGCATGGACGACGTGATCTTCGAGGAGTTCAAGGGGACCGGCAACATGGAGGTCCACCTCGACCGCAAGCTCGTCGACCGCCGCGTCTTCCCGGCCATCGACCTCAACCGCTCGGGCACGCGCAAGGAAGAGCTGCTCCTCGAGAAGCAGGAGCTCAACCGCGTGTGGATCCTCCGCAAGGTTCTCAACCCGCTCTCGACGGTGGAGGCGATGGAGCTCCTCATCGAGCGCCTCGACAAGACGAAGAACAACGCGGAGTTCCTCGGCTCGATGTCGGCGGGGTGAGGCCGCCGGCCTCAGGCGTGCAGCTCCACGACGTCCTTGTCGGCGAGGACGTGGTGGCGGTCGACCTGCTGGCCGTCGAAGCGCGCGTGGCCCCAGAGCCGGGCGAACTTCAGACGCTCGGCGATCTCCTTGTGGACGTGCGTCGCGAGGTCGTGGATCGTCGCGCCCTCGGGCAGGAC
>CABDYV010000242.1_pt1 | contig 13979 bp, 9 predicted proteins | sample 3132041 | NCBI WGS metagenome assembly CABDYV01 (sample SAMEA5534338, study PRJEB31848) | metagenome | biome: tundra; feature: field; material: soil | place: USA | collected 2013-05 | depth 0.45 m | reverse complement strand
GGCTGTTCGTGCCCACGGCAGCCGGGGCCGGCGGCTTCGCCCTCGGCGTGGGTCTCGGCGTCTTTTCGTGGTTCGCCGTCCTCATCCAGCTCGCGGACCGCTGGCGGAATCACGCGGGTGCATGGGTCTCCCGCTCGACGCTCGCGGCGGGCGCGCTGCTCGTCGTCTTCGGACTCTATTTCACGTGGCGCTCCTTCAACGCGCTATGAGGCGGCCATGATCGGCGGCGACCGCGTCCGGGGAATCCGGCTCTCCACGCGCCTGGGCGTGACGTGGGCGGGGATCCTCGTTCTCGCGGCGATCGCGCAGACGCTCGTCTACCTGCAGACGCGCAACGAGACCGTGGAGGAGGCGGACGCCTCGTACCAGATGATCGCGAAGGCGATCGAGGTGGGCCAGACGCAGATCGGCCCCGAAGGCTGGAAAGATCCGAAGGTGCTCGCCGACTACACGGCGGCGCTCGGCGTGCGCGGCCTGCGCGGCATCAAGGTCGTGGACGAGAGCGGCAAGCCGGTCTTCCCCGAGCCGCCGGCCGCCGCGAACGCGAAAAAGAAACCCAAAAGACCCGAGATGCCGAAGGACGTCGTCATCTCCGGCTTCATCGGCTCGGGGCCCACGAATCGCAGCCTCATCGTGCCGATCGTCATCGACGGCCACCTCCGCGGGCACGTGGAGATCGCCTACAACCTCGAAAACATCCGCGCCCAGCTCGCGGACAACTTCCGGAAGCGCCTCTTCGCGCTCCTCGGCGTCTTCGCGCTCGGCCTCGCGGTCATGCTCGTCCTCACGCGCAACGCGACGCGCCCCCTCGACGAGCTCGCCGACGGCGCGGCGCAGGTGGCCGAGGGACGGCTCGACGTGACTGTGCCGGTCGACCGCGACGACGAGATCGGGCGGCTGGCCTCCACCTTCAATCACATGACGGAGAAGCTGCGGGAGAGACAGGAGCTCGAGGTGCGCCTCGCGGGCGCCGAGAAGCGCGCCGAGATCGGCCACCTCGCTTCCGGCCTCGCGCACGAGATCAAGAACCCGCTGAACGCCCTGTCTCTCGGCCTCGACGTCCTGCGCCGCCGCCACCGCCCGGTCGACGAGGGAGCCGCCGCGGAATATGCCGCGCGCATCGAGGCGCTCCGCGAGGAGATCAGCCGGCTCGCGACCCTCATCAACAACTTCCTCGCGTATGGGCGGCCGCTCACGCTCACGTTCGCGCCGACGGACCTCGGCGCCCTCGTCCGCCACACGCTCGCGGATCTCACCGAGACCGCCGCCCAGGCCCACGTCGCGATCGAGGAGCACCTTCCGGCTTCCAGCCCCCTGCTTTCAGGGGACGCGAGCCTCCTGAAGTCCGCGGTCTGGAACCTCGTGCAGAACGGCATTCAGTCCATGGAGAGAAACGGAGGGAGCCTCACGGTGAGCCTCTCCGGCGAGAACCCTCCCGAGGAGTCCGGCCCGCGCCTCGTTCTCTCCTGCCAGGATGAAGGGCCGGGCATCCCGGAGTCCGACCTCCCGCGCCTCTTCGATCCCTATTTCTCGAAAAAGGAAGCCGGCGTGGGGCTCGGCCTCGCGATGGTCAAGCGCATCGTCGAGGAGCACGGCGGAAAGGTGACCGCGAAAAACAGGGCGGATGGCCACGCGGGAGCGATCTTCCGCATCTCGCTGCCCGTGGCCGGCTGAGAGGTAATCTTCACCCGTGAGCACGAAGGAGCCGAAGGCTTCCCTCCTCGTCGTCGACGACGAGAAGCACCAGCGCGAGTCGCTCGCGATGATCCTCGAGGATGAGGGCTATCGCGTGACGGCCGCGGCCGACGGCCGCGAAGCCCTCGCGAAGGCCGCGGAGATCCGGCCCGAGGTCGTCCTGACGGACCTCAAGATGCCGGGCCTCACCGGCATGGACGTCGTGAAGAGCCTCAGCTCGCTCTCGGAGGGGCCGCTCGCGCCGAAAGTGATCCTCGTGACGGCGCACGGCTCGGTCGAGCGCGCGCGCGAGGCGCACCACCTTGGCGCCTTCGACTACATGTCGAAGCCCGTCGTCGCCGACGAGCTGCTTTTTCGCGTGGAGCGTGCCGTCGAGGCGTTCCGGCTCGCCGAGAAGAATCTCCGCCTCGAGCGGCGCCTGAAGAGCGACGGGCTCGAGGCCATCGTCGGCGAGAGCGCCGCGATGCGCGACATCTTCCGGCTCGTGGAGAAGATCGCCCCGACGAATTCCACGATCCTGATCCGCGGCGAATCGGGCACCGGCAAGGAGCTTGTCGCCCGCGCGATTCACGCGCGCTCGCTCCGCTCCGCCAAACCCTTCTTCGCCCTGAACTGCGCGGCCATTCCGGAGAACCTCCTCGAGAGCGAGCTTTTCGGCCACGAGAGGGGCTCGTTCACGGGTGCCGAGGCGCGGAAGATCGGGCTCGTCGAGGCGGCCAGCGGCTCGACCCTGTTTCTCGACGAGATCGGGGATCTCACCCTACCGCTTCAGGGCAAGATCCTGCGGGCGCTGCAGGAAAAAGAGGTCAAGCGCGTGGGCGGAACGGAGACCATCCCCGTGGACGTGCGCATCGTCGCGGCCACGAACCGCGACCTCGAGGGGATGATGAAGACGGGCCAGTTCCGCGAGGACCTCTTCTACCGCCTCAACGTGATCCCCGTCGACCTGCCGCCGCTCCGCGAGCGCGCCTCCGACATCAAGGCCCTCGTGGGCCGCTTCCTCGAGAAGGCGAACGCGTCGCACGGCACCGCGGTGAACAGCGTCTCGCCCGAGGCGATGGACCTTCTCGTCCGGCACCCGTGGCCGGGAAACGTGCGCCAGCTCGAGAGCCTCGTCGAGCGCGCCGTGCTCCTCTGCGAGGGAAACGTCATCGGCCCCCAGGATCTCCCCGCCGACGTGCGGCTGCGCACGGCTCCGTCCGCGCACCCGTATGGCTTCGACATCCCCATCGACGGCATCGACATCGAGGAATTCGAGCGGCAGCTCATCGTCCAGGCGATGGAGAAGTCCGGCTGGGTCATCGCGAAAGCGGCGCGCCTACTCGGCCTGACGTATCGAACGCTCCAGTACCGCCTCGAGAAATTCGGGCTCAAGAAGCCGGCCTGACTGGGTCGCGGGGACTCGTCCATTTGGACGGAACCCTCGACCGAATGGTGCGGTTTATTTTCTCATCGATCCGAAAAGACGAGGGGGGCGGGGCCGCGAACGCCTAAACGACAGGGTTTCCGTTCAGAAGCCGCCCATGTGGCCCCGGCCAGACCGGGCACGTCTCGTGCACGCAAAAGAGCCCATGGCGGCCGTCGTCCTCCTTCTTGCACTCCTCGTCACGCCTGAGAACGCTCCGAAATCCGCGGCCGCATCTTCCGCGGCCGCATCTTCCGCGACTGCATCTTCCGCGACCGGGCCGAAGGCCGCGCCAGCGGCCCCCTCGAAGACGATCGTGGGTGAGATCGTGTGGGTCGACATGGCCTCGCGTCTCGTCCTCGTGCGCGAGTCGGTGAAGTCCACGGCCGTCAAGGGCAAACCCGCCGTCCGCGAGACGGTCGCCCTCGCGATCGCGCCCGACGTCCCCGTCATCCGGGGGAAGAAGGCTTCGACGCTTGCCGAGCTCAAGCCGAAGGACCACGTCGTCGCGCGCTACCTGACGACCGCCGAGGGCGCGAAGGCCGTTTCGTTGCGCGTGGCGGACGCCACGCCACACGCGCCGGCCTCTCCTTCGGCCGGCACCCCCGGCGGCGGCGAGACTAACTGATCCTTCGACGCTAGACTCTCCGGCATGGAATCTTCAGCCGCGCCCAAGGTCCGTTTCCGGACGACAGAGGGAGCAACCCTTTCGACGGCGGACGTTGTCGCGAGAGGACACTCTCTGCCCGTCCTCCTCGCATTCTTCAAGACGAGCTGCCCCATCTGCCAGCTCGCGTGGCCATACCTGCAGCGCCTTCATCGGGCCTCTGGAGCGAAGGCCGTGCACGTCGTGGGCGTCTCGCAGGACGACGCGGACTCGAGCCGCGCGTACTACGCGGAGCATGGCGGCGCGACGTTCGACCTCCTGCTCGATCCGGAGCCCACGTTCGCCGCATCGAACGCGTTCGGCGTCGAATCGGTTCCGCATCTCGTGCTCCTGTCGCCCGAGGGCCTGGTCGAGGACGTCTTCACCGGCTGGTCGAAAGCTCGCATGGAGGCCCTCGGCGCGCGGTTCGCGGCGAAAAACGTCCCGTTCATGCCGGTCGTCCCGCCGGGCGATTCGGTGCGAGACTTCGCGCCCGGGTGACTGGGTCGCAACCGGTGACCCGGGCGGTCACCTCCGAAAGTGGTTCGGGCGACGACGCCCGTGACGCGTAATCTTCCCGAGGAGCAACATGCCGGAACGTCCCACGACTCTCGGTGAGCTGATCGCAGCAGGCTACGAGCCGAAGACCGTCAAGGACGAGGTACGCGACAACCTCATCGCGAAGCTGAAAAAGGGGGAAAACGTCTTCCCCGGCATCCTCGGCTACGAGAAGACGGTCCTGCCCGCCCTCCAGAACGCGATCCTCGCGCGGCACGACATCATCCTCCTCGGCCTGCGCGGCCAGGCGAAGACGCGCCTCCTGCGCGCTCTCGTGAACCTCCTCGACGAGGAGATCCCGGTGCTCGCGGGCTCCGAGCTGAACGAATCGCCCTTCGCACCGTTCACCGCCTTCGGCCGCCGCATGGCCGCGAGCGTCGGAAACGACATGCCCGTCGCCTGGCTGCCGCGCTCGGCCCGCTATCGCGAAAAGCTCGCGACGCCGGACGTCACGATCGCCGACCTCATCGGCGACGTCGACCCCGTGAAGGCCGCCACGCTCCGGAAGACGTTCGCCGACGAGGACGTCATCCACTACGGCATCGTGCCGCGCACGAACCGCGGCATCTTCGCCATCAACGAGCTGCCGGACCTGCAGCCGCGCATCCAGGTCGGCCTCCTGAACATCCTCGAGGAGCGCGACCTGCAGATCCGCGGTTTCCCCCTGCGCATCCCGCTCGACATCCTCATGGTGTTCTCGGCGAACCCCGAGGACTACACGAACCGCGGCAACATCATCACGCCGCTCAAGGACCGCATCGCCTCCCAGATCCTCACGCATTATCCCGTCGACACGAAGACGGCTTCGGCCATCACGGACCAGGAAGCCTGGACGGACCGCGAGGCGGCGGGCCTGACGGTGCTCCTCGGAGACGAGGTCAAGCTCCTCGTCGAGGAGATCGCATTCGTGGCGCGCCGGAGCGAGCTCGTGGACCAGTCCTCGGGCGTGTCGGCACGCCTCGCGATCGCCGCGCGCGAGCTGCTCGTCTCGAATCTCGAGCGTCGCGCGCTGAAGACGGGCGAGAGCGTCGTCGCGCCGCGCCTCGTGGACCTCTTCGCCACGCTCCCGGCCATCACCGGAAAGGTGGAGATGGTCTTCGAGGGCGAGCAGCAGGGCGCGGAGATCGTCGCCAAGAAGCTCATCGGCGACGCCGTGAAATCGCTCTTCGAAGCGAAATTCCCGCCCGTGGAGGGCCCGCGCGCCCGCGCCGAGAGCCGGCGCCGGCCGCGCAGCGGCGAGCTGGACGAGAACGACGTGAGCGGCCCGACGACACTCGAGCGCGCCGACGCCCGCCGAGGCATGGCGGCCGCCACGGCGGCCCCGGGCCCGTACGACGACATCGTCGGAGCCTTCACCAGCGACAAGAAAATCATCCTCTCCGACGACACGCCGTTCTCCGAGCACCTGAAGACGCTCGAATCGGTGAAGGGCCTCTCGGACTTCGTCCTCAAGCACGCGAAGCCGCGCGACCACTACGAGCGCGCGTTCCTCATGGAGCTCGTCCTCGAGGGCCTCGTCCAGCACCTGCGCATCGCGCGCGAGGACCTCGACTCGACGGTCACGTACGCCGAGCTCGCGAAGTTCAATTTGATGCGCAGCCGGGGGTAGCCGCCCCCTACCGCTTCACCGGCCCCAGGTACTTGTCGAGCCAGTCGAGGCTCTCCCGGATGAACTCCTTGCGGGGAGGAGCGTGACCCGTCTCGTAGATGACGTGTTTCTTGTCCTTCGCGGGTGTACCGAGCAGGCGGAAAAGCGGAAGCTGGGATGACTCGACAGGGAAGAAGTGGTCGTACCGGCCGTTCAGCATCAGGACGGGGATCCTTACGCGAGTCACGAAGTTGATCTGATCGGCCTCGGGCAGGGCTCTCTGGAACTCGAGGCCCCCGGACTCCAGGACCGCGACCCTGAAACGGCTCTCGACTGCGAGGACGATGGGCGCGACGGCGCTTCCCCAGCTCAGACCGAGGAACGCCAGGTTCCCGTGGTCGATGTCCTTCCGCGTCTCGAGGTAGTCGATCGACCGGCCTACGTCTTTCGACCACGCGACGTTGTGGTCGCGCCAGAAGGCGGTTGGCTCGGGATAGTCTGATCTCAGGTTGTCCCGCCGCTCGAAGGTGCTCTTGTAGATCGGGGCCATCAGCGCCCGGCCGCTCTTCGGGATGAAGTCCGCGTACGGCGAGAGCGTGAACTTGTCGGCGTGGATCGCGCCCGAGCCGGGAAAGTAGACGACCGTCTGGTAGGGGGGAGAGCCATTCTTCGGCAGGAAGAGATGGGCGACCACGCGCTCACCCCCATACGCCGCGTCGAAGCTGACCTTCTCCCGCGTCCAGTCCTCGGTCGTCTCCGTCTCCTCGATGCGCGCGTTCAGATCCCCCCTGTCGTAGGCGTAGAGCCCCTTGTAGGCGCGGAAGACGTCGTCTGAAACCGGTTTCTCCCTCGAGAAGTCGCGAAAGGGAGCCTCGATGCGCCTCGCCGCGGCCTCGGGAGGCGGCGAGGGGACCTTGACGCAGCGGAAGCCGTAGTTCGATCGGCGATCCCACGGCGACTGCGCATCCTGATCGATGAACATGTAAGTCGGCTCGCCGAAGCCCCCGCCCAGGATGAACCGTTTTCCGCCAGCGCTCTCGTTCTGGCACCACTCCTTGACGTTGCCCGCCATGTCCGTCGTGCCGAAGCCGCTGACAGCGCCGTCGCCTCCCACCGGGACCGTCCCGGCGCCCGAGAAGTTGCTCCCCGGAACGATGAGCTGGCTGGCCCGTGTCTGTGCAGCCCAATTCCAATGGTAGATGGTGGGAAGACTCTTCCCTGCGAACGCGGCGTAAGCGGCGGCCTCGTACCAGCTCAAGCCCGCCACCGGGTGCTTCTCCAGCCCCTTCGGAAAGGTGCCCAGCTCCCAGGTGGCGGGACCTGGGCGCCCCGTCGCGTCGTGGAAGAGAGCCAACGCGTCCGCCCACGGCACGGTGCGGCCGTTCTTGACGAATGGCTCCTTCCAGTACTCGCGTTTCTCGTAGCCCCCGGTCTCGACGAACCTTCTGTAATCCTCGTTGGTGACCTCGTGGTGGTCGATCAGATAGTCGTCGAACGGGACCTCGGGAAGTTGATCGAGCCCGGGGATCGCGAGCCCGATCATTCCACCAGGCACACGTACCATGTCGGCTGGGACGCTCCCCTCCGGGTCGAGACGGAAAGTCAGGCCGCGAGCCGGCAGACTGGGGGCGATGGCCCATGTCGGCGCGATCTTGTATGAAGCGGCGAAACCGGGCTTCGTGATGCGCCAGACGTAGTAGTCCTTCGGCACCCGGATCTTCGTGAGGGGCGTCTGCCCGAGGGTCTCCCAGCTGCGCGGGTCACCACGATAGGGGCGGTAGGACACGTCCGCGCCCGGCGGGATGCTCTCGACGGAGATGTCCATCGTCGCCTGCGCGAAGAGTTTCTCCAGCGTCGGATCTTTCGGAAGGACGGCGACCGCCTCGCGAGCCAGCGTCGCCGCCTTCGTGAAATCCTCTGCGGCCACGAACCGCGCGACCTCGGGCGTCGCCACCTCGCGGGCCCACCGCGCCCGGGAGGCGCGGTGCCAGAGCCACCCGCCCAGAACGACGCCAGCGACGGCCGCGGCGGCGAACAGCACGCGGGCACTCCGAGAGAAGCCCGCCGAGCGAGCGGGAGCCATCGACGCCTGGAGCGTCTTCAGCCCGGCGTGGACCTCTTCCGCGCTCGCGTAGCGGCGCTCGGGATCCTTCTCGAGAAGCTTGCGAATGATCGCCTTGAGCGCCTCCGGAAGGAGCTTCTCGCCGAAGTCCCGCGGCGCGGCGTGCAGGATCGCGTCGGCGACGGCAACGATGGTGCTCCCCTGGAACGGTAGCCGTCCCGTGACCATCTCATAAAGGACGACGCCGAACGAAAAGAGGTCGCTCCGCCGGTCGACCGCCTTTCCGAGAAGCTGCTCGGGCGACATGTAGGAGAGCGTGCCCAGTGTCGTTCCCTCGCGCGTCAGCTCCGGCGCCGCTTCGCCGGACGCGGGTCCGGTCGCGAGGCGCTTCGCGAGGCCGAAGTCGAGGACCTTCACCTGCCCGCGAGGCGTGAGCACGATGTTGGCGCTCTTGATGTCCCGATGGAGGATGCCGGCGCGGTGCGCCTCGGCGAGCGCATCGGCGATCTGGAGCGCGATCGAGACGGCCTCTCTCGCGGGGAGCGGCCCGTTCGCGAGCGCCGCATGAAGCGTCTTCCCTTCGACCAGCTCCATCACGATGAAGGACTTCTCGCCCGCCTCTACGAGGTCATAGACCGTGCAGATGTTCGGGTGGTTCAGAGCCGACGCGGCCATCGCTTCGCGGCGGAAGCGCTCGCGCCGCTCGGCGTCCCGGGCGAAGTCCTCCGGCAGCACCTTGACCGCCACCATCCGCCCGAGGCGCGTGTCACGCGCTCGGTAGACTTCGCCGAAGCCTCCGGCGCCGAGGAGCTCGAGCACCTCGAAGTGATCGAGCGTCGTCCCGGAGTCGATCGAAGAAGCGGGCCTCCCGTGCGGACCCGCGCTCGGCGAGGGCGTCGCGGCCGTCATCTCCCTCGACAGATCGGAGCTTTCGCCCGCCTCTCGGCCGGTGCCGCCCGGCTTTTTCGAGTCATCACCCCGGAAGCCCATCAGGGAGAGCATACCGGGCGGCTGTAGACTTCGCGCCATGCCGATGAACCGACGCGACCTCCTCGGTGCGGCCGCCGCCACGGCCGCCGTGTCGTCCCTCCCCCGCTTCGCCTTCGCCGCGGACGATCTCTCGGCGGTCTACGCCGAGATCGGCCGCCGCCACGACGAGGCGGTCAAGCGCCTTCAAGACTGGGTGCGCCAGCCGGCCATCGCCGCCGAGAATCGCGGCATGAGCGCAGGGTGCGACACCATGGTGCGGCTCGCGAAAGACGCGGGCTTCCAGAGCGCCCAGCGCGTCGAGACCTCGGGACACCCGGGTGCCTTCGCGACGCTCGACGCGGGCACGCCGCGCACCGTGGGCGTCTATTTCATGTACGACGTCAAGCAGGTCGACCCCGCCGAGTGGTCGTCGCCGCCGTTCGACGCGGCGCTCGTCGACAAGCCGGGCTTCGGCAAGGTGATCGTGGGCCGCGGCGCGGTGAACCAGAAAGGGCCCGAGTCCGCGTTTCTCGCGGCGCTCCACGCCATTCGCGGCGCGGGAAAAAAGCCGCCGGTCAACCTCGTCCTCGTCGCCGAGGGCGAGGAGGAGATCGGCTCGCCGCACTTTGCCGAGGTCGTGCGGCGGCCCGACGTCAGCGCCGCGCTCGCGAAGACGACGGGCGTCTTCATGCCGTCCGCCTCGCAGGATCCGGACGGCGCCGTCACCGTCTCGCTCGGCGCCAAGGGCGTCGTGGAGCTCGAGCTCGTCTCGAGCGGCGAGAAGTGGGGACGCGGCCCGTCGAAGGACGTCCACTCGAGCAACCGGGCGCGGCTCGACAGCCCCGCGTTCCATCTCGTGCAGGCGCTCGCGACGCTCGTGAACGCCGACGGCGACCCGGCCATCGACGGTTTCGCCGACAAGGTCCGTCCGCCTTCGGCGCGAGAGCGCGAGATTCTCGACCGTGCCGCGGCGCGCCTCGACGAGGCGACCGCCAAGAAAGCGCTCGGTGCCCAGCGCTGGGCGCACGACCTGCCGTGGCGTGCCTCGCTCGAGCGCTTCCTCTACACGCCCACCGTGAACATCGAGGGGCTCGTGGGCGGCCATACCGGGTCGGGCGGAAAGACCGTGCTGCCGCACCGCGCGGTCGCGAAGCTGGACCTACGTCTCGTGCCCGAAATGACGTACGACACCGCGATCGCGGCGCTGAAATCGCACCTCGCCAAGCGCGGCTTCGGCGACATCGAGGTGAATGCGAGCGGCGGCTACGATCCGACCGATTCGCCCGCGGACGCGGCTCTCATCCGGGCTCAGATGGCGACCTACCGGCGTACCGGCCTCGATCCGATCCTCTGGCCGCGCAACGCCGGCTCGTACCCCGGCTGCGTGTTCACGTCCGCTCCGCTCAGCCTCGCCTCGGGCCACTTCGGTCTCGGCCACGGCAGCGGCGCGCACGCCCCCGACGAGTACTACGTCATCGAATCCTCGAACCCGAAAATGTCGGGCTACGACGGCGCGGTGCGCTCGTTCGTGGACTATCTCTACGAGCTGGCCACCGTGGCCTGAGGCGCGCCTCTTCTCCACGCCTCGCGGGCGCAAGCCGGAACGTAGAATCGCCGCGCATGTCCGAGCGCCCGCGCCGCCTTCTCCCCGAAATTCTCTTGTTCCTCGCGTTCCTCGGCCTGACCGCCGTCATGACGTGGCCGTGGGTTCTCCACGTGCGCGATCACTGCTCGGACGCCGGAGATCCCTATCTCGTGTCGTGGACTCTCTGGTGGGATTTTCACCAGACGTTTCACGATCCGCTCCACCTCTTCGACGGCAACGTCTCTTTCCCGATGAAGTACAGCCTCGCGTTCAGCGAGCACAACTACGGCATCGCGCTGCCGTTCTTCCCGCTCTTCGCGCTCGGCGTGCGCCCACTGACCGTGCACGGCCTCGCGATGCTCCTCGGCTTCGCGCTCGCGGGATACGGGACGTTCCGGCTCACCCGCACGCTCACGGGCTCGACGGGAGCCGCGTGGGTCGCGGGAATCGCCTACGCCTTCGTGCCGTACCGCTTCGGCCAGATGCCGCACCTGCCGTACCTGTTCTCGGGCTGGATTCCGATCCTCCTCGAGGCGCTCGTCCTCTTCGTGCGCGAGCGGAGCCGAAAGCGCGCCGCGTGGCTCGGCGTCTCGTTCTTCATGAACGGGCTTTCTGTCATCCACTGGTTCGTCCTCACGTTGATTCCCCTCGCGGCGACGGGCCTCATCCTCGCCTTCCGCCATGGCGCCGAGCGCGACCGCGCCGGGCTGAGGCGCGGCGCCCTCGCTCTCGGAATCGCCGGAATCGCGCTTCTGCCCTTCCTGCTTCCCTACCAGAGGGCGGCGAAGCTCTATGGCTTCACGCGAACCCCCGACAACGCGATGGCGTATTCCGCCCACCTGAAAGACTGGCTGAGCGCGGACTTGTGGAACCGCACCTGGCGGGGCCTCGGCGCGCCTCCGGCACCCGAACGCGGCCTCTTCCCCGGCCTTCTCCTGCTCCTCTTTCCGCTCGCCGCCGTCCTCCTTTCGCGCGAGACGCCCGGCAACGCCGCGTTGCCCGGCTCCGCGCCTTCGCCCGATCCGGGCGCTCTCCGCCTCCTCGTCTGGCTGGACGGGACTTCGGTCGTCGCCGGGACGCTCGCGCTCCTGGCCTCCAGCACGACCGGCATTCACGTCAGCCTCGGCGGCAAGGAGGTCTTCAGGGCCACGGACCCTTCGCGTGCGCTGGCTCTCCTCGCGGTCGCTCTCTTCGCGCGGTGCTGGATCGCGTACCCGAAGGCGCTGCCCCTCGTGCGCGGCCGGAATCTTCCCGAAAGCCTGCGCCTCCTCCGCCGGCCCGAGGCGATCCTCGTCGGCGGCGTCTGGGCCGTCCTCGGCTTCTTCGGCTCGCTCGGCATGAACTTCCCGTTCCACCGCGTGCTTTTCGAGACGGTGTTCCTCTTTCGCAGCGTGCGCGTTCCCGCGCGTTGGGCCATGGTCGCGTACCTCGGCCTCGCGGTCCTCGCGGGCGCCGGGGCGCAGGCCCTGGCGGACGCGTGGCGCCAGCGCCGGAGCGGGACACGCGCGGCGGCGCTGATCTTCGTGCTCGCCGGCCTCGGCCTCCTCTTCGAGAACCGGGCCGCGCCGCTCGAGCTCATCCGCGGCGAGACCGATCCCGACGAGGCCACGCTCTTCCTCGCGAAGACCCCGATGAAGGGCGGCCTCGTCGAGCTCCCGGCAGGCACCGAGGACCATGGCAACTACCGCGCCATGCTCCGCGCCGCGGATCACGGAAAGCCTCTCGTCACGGCCGTCTCGGGCTTCCCGTCTCCCATCGTGAGCCGCATCGAGGAGGACGAGCGGAAGACGCCGATTCCCGATGAGCTCCTCGACTTCCTCGAGAAGCTCCCGACGTCCTACATCCTCGTGCGCGACTCGTGGCTGTCGCCCGAGTTGCGCGGCCCGCACCGCGAGTGGCTCGCGCGGGGGATGGCCTCGGGAAGCCTGCTTTTCGTGAGGCGCTTCGACGGCCGCGTGAAAAACGACCTTTACGCGGTCGTGAAAAGCGAGCCGGAAGCGAAAGCGCTCGACCCGCTGCCGTGGACTCCGGCGGGCGGCCCGCTCGCGCCCCAGGCGCTCTATCGCGAGGACGCGTCCCTGCCCGGTTCGATCGACGCCCCGGCCGACAACGCCGTCGTGACGGGACCGCTCGCGGTGCGCGGCTGGGCCCGCATGCGTGGCAAGGACCTTCACGTCACCGTGACGATCGACGGCAACCAGCGTAACCCCGTGAAGGGCGCTCGCGTGCCGCGTCCTGATGTGCAAGCTGCCGTTCCGTCCCTTGGCGATTGCCGGACCGCCGGCTACGAGGCGACGTACGCGTTCGAGGCCGGCGACGAGGGCGCACACGAGATCGAGGTGCTCTTCCGGGCCGCCGACGGCCGGCAGCGCCACTACCCGCCGCGGAGATTCACCTGGAAGAAGGGGCTCTGAGGAGCCACACGGACACCGCGTCGGCCCGGGCGACGAGCTTCGCGCCGCTTCTCTCCGAGAGCCCGCCGTCCGCGAAGAGCACGACCGCGTCTTCCCGCCCGTCGCGCGCGTAGCCGCGGCCGAACATCGGTCGCCACTTCTCGTCGATCGCGAAGGGAAGGCGCGCGCGGTCCAGCTCGAGGACCACGCCGGCGGCGCGAAGCCGCGGCGGCGAGCGCCACGACCGTCACGGCGCGGTGCGATAGGCGGCGCCCGCTCATGGATTCCAGATGAACCGCCGCGCCGGGTAATGGCGCTCCCAACCATCGTGCGTCCGGAAGAGAACCTGGATGTCGTGCGCACCGGCGTTCTCGGGGGAAAAGGCATACGTGAACTCGTAACCGGCCGAGGCGCAGTCGCCAAGAGACGGGATGGCATTTTGAACGTCCCGGCGCTCCGGGCGAGCGCTCGTGGCGAAAGGACGCTCCTTGCCATCAATGAGAACAGTGACGCGAAGGTCCTGACCGGGAACGCGCGCCCAGCCCCTCACTTTGAGTTGGCCGTGGACCGCGGAGCCCTCGGCCGGCTCGTCCACACTGCCCGTGAGCGAGGCATCCTCTCGTCACGGAGAGCGCGTCGGGGTGGGAGCCGCGGCCGAGGCCGCTTGCGCCCTCTCAGCGTTCTGGTGGAGGTGCGACGACCACAGCCACACGGCGACGACAGGCAGGGCCGCAAACGCGAGGAAGACGAGGAACCCGCTGCGGAAAGAAGGAACTCCCCTGGCCCGCGGAAGTGGCCGGGCCAGCGCGACACCGCGGGAGAGCGCTGATCGTGTCACGGCAAATCGCGCTCGCCATGCGGCCCGGAGGGCGAGCGCGAGGAGAACTCCAAGGGGCACGCTGAGCTGAATCATCAGGCGATTCCACGTGGAATGGATCTGCTCCACGCCCGGCCACGTCGAAAGGAGGAGCGCGAGCACGTAAGCAGCGAAGCAGTAGAAGAGTGCGAGGAGGATGGGAGCGACCACTCTCCGACGCAGCCCGCTCGCCCCCGCGGCGATCATGACGGCGCCCGCGAG
>CABDYV010000236.1_pt1 | contig 14144 bp, 5 predicted proteins | sample 3132041 | NCBI WGS metagenome assembly CABDYV01 (sample SAMEA5534338, study PRJEB31848) | metagenome | biome: tundra; feature: field; material: soil | place: USA | collected 2013-05 | depth 0.45 m | reverse complement strand
CACTTCGTCGCGTGGGCGATCGTGCGTGCACTCGAGAAGCATCCGTCGATGAACGACGCGTACGGCGAAGCCGGCGGCAAGCCCGCGCGAATCCGCAAGGCGGCCGTGAACCTCGGCATCGCGATCGACATCACGAAGAAGGACGGCACGCGGAGCCTCCTCGTCCCGAACATCAAGAGCGCCGAGTCACTGTCCTTCGCCGAGTTCCTCGAGGCCTTCGACGGCATGGTCGCGAAGGCGCGGAAGGGAACGATCGAGCTGGACGCGTTCGCCGGCACGTCCATCACGCTCACGAATCCCGGCACGATCGGCACGACGGCGTCCGTGCCGCGCCTCATGCCGGGGCAGGGCGCGATCATCGCGACGGGCGTGATGGGCTATCCGGCCGAGTTCCAGGCCATGCCCGAGGAGGCCCTCTCCACGCTCGGCATCTCGCGCGTGATGAACGTCTCGTCCACGTACGACCACCGCATCATCCAGGGCGCCGAGTCGGGCCAGTTCATCGGCACCCTGCAGGACCTCCTCCTCGGAGGCGACGGCTTCTACGAGCGCATCTTCTCGGACCTCAAGGTGCCGCACCGGCCGATGCGCTGGGAGAAGGACTCGTCGACGCCGCTTTCGGCGGGCGGCGGCCGCGGCCTAGAGGCCGTGGAGAAGCAGGCGCGCGTCCTGCAGCTCATCAACGCATACCGCGTGCGCGGCCACCTCGTGGCGGATCTGAACCCGCTCGGCAGCGACTCGGTGCCGTACCACCCCGACCTCGACCCGGCCACGTACGGCTTCACGCTGTGGGATCTCGACCGGCCGTTCATCACGAACGGCCTCGGCGGCAGAGACCGGGCCACGCTGCGCGAGATCCTCGAGGTCCTGCGCCAGACGTACTGCGGAAAGATCGGCGCCGAGTTCATGTACAACCCGGACCCCGCGCAGAAGCAGTGGCTCATCGACCGCATGGAGTCGACGCGCAACCGCTCGCTCCTCTCGGTCGACGACCGGCGGCGCATCCTGAAGAAGCTCGTCGAGGCCGAGAGCTTCGAGAAGTTCCTGCACATGAAGTACGTCGGCCAGAAGCGCTACTCGCTGGAAGGCGGCGAGGCCGCGATCCCGCTCCTCGACCGCCTGCTCGACCGCGCGGCCGAGGCCGACCTCGGCGAAGCCGTCATCGGCATGTCGCACCGCGGGCGGCTCACCGTCCTCACGAACACCGTCGGCAAGCCGGTGGGGAAGATCTTCGCGGAGTTCGAGGGCGAGGTGGACCCCGAGTCGATCCAGGGCTCGGGCGACGTGAAGTACCACCTCGGCGCGTCCGGCACGCACGTCGCGCCCGGCGGCGCGAAGCTGAGCGTCTCGCTCGCCCCGAACCCGAGCCACCTCGAGGCCGTGGACCCCGTCGTCGAGGGCATGGTCCGCGCGAAGCAGACGCACCTCGGGGAGGACCGCGTGCACGGCAAGGTCCTGCCCATCCTCCTGCACGGCGACGCGGCGTTCGCGGGCCAGGGCATCGTGGCCGAGACGATCAACATGTCGCAGCTCCACGGTTACCGCACGGGCGGCACCGTGCACGTCGTCGTGAACAACCAGATCGGCTTCACCACGAACCCCGCCGACGCGCGCTCGTCGCCATATTGCACGGACGTCGCGAAGATGGTTCAGGCGCCGGTCCTCCACGCGAACGGCGACGACCCGGAGGCCGTCGTCCACGTCGTGGACGTCGCGATCGAGTACCGCAACACGTTCCGGCGCGACGTCGTGATCGACCTCGTCTGCTATCGCCGGTACGGGCACAACGAGGGGGACGAGCCGAGCTACACGCAGCCCCTGATGTACCAGAAAATCAAGAGCCACACCTCGGTCGCGCATCTGTACGGCGAGGCGCTGGTGAGGCAGGGGCATCTCACCTCGGCCGAGGTGGACGGACTGTGGGCGTCGGAGAAGACCGGGCTGGAGCGCGCGTACGACGAAGCGCGCGGCACCCCGAAGGCTTCCTTCGTCGACTCTCTCGTCGTGCCGTCCGCGCCGCGCCTCCATCCGGAAGGCGACGCCCGTGCGCGCCTCGCGCGCATCATCCGCGCGGTTTCGACGGTGCCCGAGGGCTTCGAGGTTCACCCGAAGCTGAAGCCCCTCCTGAAAAAACGCGCTGAGTACGGCAGCGGAAGGCCCGAGATCGACTGGGCCGGCGGCGAAATGCTCGCGTTCGGAATGCTGCTCCTGGAAGGAACGCCCGTGCGACTCTCGGGGCAGGACTCCGGCCGCGGCACGTTCAGCAACCGCCACGCCGTCCTTGCGGACGTCGCGAGCGGCGCGGAATGGGTCCCGCTCAACACGATCGCGACGGAGCAGGCACGCTTCGAGGTCATCGACAGCCTGCTTTCCGAGAACGCCGTTATGGGCTTCGAGTTCGGTTACGCCGTGACCGACCCGTCGACGCTCGTCCTGTGGGAAGCGCAGTTCGGCGACTTCGCGAACGGCGCGCAAGTCGTCATCGACCAGTTCATCTCGGGCTCGGAGCAGAAGTGGAATCAGCGCTGCGGCCTCGTGCTGCTGCTGCCGCACGGGCAGGAAGGGCAGGGGCCCGAGCATTCCTCGGCGCGCCTCGAGCGCTTCCTCACGCTGTGCGCCGAGGACAACTTGCGCGTCGCGAACGTCTCGACGCCGGCGCAGTACTACCACCTGCTGCTCAGGCAGATGGCGAGCGAAGAGAAGAAGCCTCTCATCGTCATGACGCCGAAGAGCCTCCTCCGTCACCCGAAGGCCGTGTCGACGCTGGACGACCTGGCGGACGGCGCGTTCCATCCCGTCCTCGACGACCCGGCGTTCCAATCCGGCGACGCGTCTTCCGTGCGACGGGTCGTGATCACGAGCGGTAAGCTCGTGTACGACCTCCTCGCGGCGCGGGAGAAGGCGGGGAAGGGCGACGTCGCGATCGTGCGGCTCGAGGAGCTCTACCCGTTCCCGGCCCGCGACCTGGGGCAGGCCCTCTCGCGCTACCCGCAGGACGCGGAGCTGGTGTGGTCGCAGGAAGAGCCCCGCAACATGGGCGGCTGGCGCTTCGTGCGCGAGCAGTTCCTCGACGGCAAGGTCGAGGGCGTCAGCCTCGCGCGCACGCTCCGCTACATCGGCCGCCGCGAGCTCGCCAGCCCTGGCCCCGGCTCCCACCACGTGTTCCAGACCGAGCAGGATGCCCTTGTTTCCGAAGTGCTGAGTGTGGGCGTAAGGAAGACGGCGACGGCGTGAGGAGCCCCGCGAAACGAAGCTGAGAGACCTCAGGGAAGGGACGTCTCGCCGTACATCAGGTAGCGATCCACCCCACGAGCCGCCTTGCGCCCTTCCTCGATCGCCCAGACGACGAGGGACTGGCCGCGCACCATGTCGCCGGCGGCGAAGACGCCCGGGACGTTCGTCATCCTCTCGCCGTCCGTCACGACGTTTCCGCGGTCGTCGAGCTTCAGCCCCAGGTCGCCGAGGAGGCCCGCCTTCTCGGGTCCGACGAACCCGAGAGCCAAAAGGACGAGCTCGGCCGGGATGACGCGCTCGGTCCCGGGGATTTCGACAGCGTGAAAGCGCCCGTCGGGGCTCTTTTTCCAGTCGAGGTCGACCGTGTGAACCTCGCGGACCCGTCCCTCCGCGTCGCCCACGAACCTCTTCGTTTCGACGGACCAGCGCCGCGGGTCGGCGCCCTGCAGCGCGGCGGCTTCCTCCTGCCCGTAGTCCATCTTGTAGACCTTCGGCCACTGCGGCCACGGGTTGTCGGGGGCGCGCCTGTCGGGTGGGCGCGGGAGGATCTCGAGCTGAACGAGGCTCTGCGCCCGGTGGCGCAGGGCGGTTCCGACGCAGTCCGTTCCCGTGTCGCCGCCCCCGATCACGACGACATTCTTCCCACGCGCGGGGATGAACTCGCCGTCGGCATGCCCTGAGTCGAGGAGGCTCTTCGTGTTCGCATGGAGGAACTCCATCGCGAGATGGATGCCGGAAAGGCTCCGCCCCTCCACGGGCAGCTCGCGGGCCTGCGCCGCGCCGCAGCAAAGGACGACGGCATCCCAGTCGGACAGGAGGCTCCCCGACGGGACGTCTCGCCCCACGTCGACGCCCGTCACGAAACGAACGCCGGCGTCCGCCATCAGGCGGACGCGCCGCTCGACGAGACTCTTGTCGAGCTTCATGTTCGGAATGCCGTACATCAGCAGGCCCCCGACGCGGTCGGCGCGCTCGAAAACGGTGACGGTGTGACCCGCATGGTTGAGCTGCTCGGCGGCGGCGAGGCCGGCGGGCCCGGACCCGACGATGGCGACACTCTTGCCCGTGCGGGTGGCGGGAACGTCCGGGCGGACCCACCCCTCGTCGAAGGCGCGATCCGCGATGACGCACTCGATCGTCTTGATCGTGACCGGGTCGTCGTTCAGACCGAGGGTGCAAGACCCCTCGCACGGAGCGGGGCAGACGCGGCCCGTGAACTCGGGGAAGTTGTTCGTCTGGTGGAGGCGAACGGCCGCCTCCTTCCACTGGCCGCGCCAGACGAGGTCGTTCCAGTCCGGAATCAGGTTGTGCACGGGGCAGCCGGAGGCCATTCCCCCGATGAGCTTCCCCGTGTGGCAGAACGGGGTCCCGCAGTCCATGCAGCGCGCGCCCTGCCGGCGGAGCGTCGCCTCGGGAACCGGGGAGTGCCACTCATCCCAGTCCTTGACGCGCTCCTCGGGCCGGCGGGAGGCAGCGGCCTCGCGGCGGAACTCGAGGAATCCGGTCGGCTTGCCCATCGTCAGTTCCCGCTCACACGGACCGGGTTCTGGGCGTTCTCCTCGAACGCGGCCATGACGGCCTCCTCCTCGGAGAGCCCGCGCTCGCGCATCCGGGCCTGCGACTCGAGGACCCGGCGGTAGTCGTGCGGGAGAATCCGGACGAACTTCGGGAGCCACGCGTTCCACTCCTCCAGGATCCTCCGGGCCACCGAGCTCTGCGTATAAGCCGCATGCCGCTTCACGAGCTCCTGCAGGATTCCCGCCTCGGCGACCTCCTCGACCGGGCCGAGGCCCACGAGCTCGGTGTTGCAGCGCGTGGCGAAGTCGCCCTTCTCGTCGAGCACCCATGCGACTCCGCCGGACATGCCGGCCCCGAAATTCCGGCCGGTCGGCCCAAGGACGACGACCCGTCCCCCGGTCATGTACTCGCACCCGTGGTCGCCGATCGCCTCGACGACCGCCTGAACTCCGCTGTTGCGCACGCAGAAGCGCTCCCCAGCCACGCCGCGGATGTAGGCCTCGCCAGACGTCGCCCCGTAGAAGGCCACGTTTCCGATGATGATGTTCTCCTCCGGGACGAAGGTGGAGCCGGCCGGCGGGACGACCACGATCTTGCCGCCCGAAAGGCCCTTGCCAATATAGTCGTTGGCGTCCCCTTCGAGGAGGAGTGAGAGGCCGCGCGGGATGAAGGCTCCGAAGCTCTGCCCCGCGGAGCCCTGGAAGCGGAGACGGATGGTGTCCTCCGGCAGCCCCTCCGCCCCCCACCTCTTCGTGACCTCGCTCCCGAGCATCGTGCCGACGACACGGTTCCCGTTGCGGATCGGGAGCGTCGCCGTGACGGGCGTCCTGTTTTCGAGGGCGGGCCGGCAAAGCGGAATGAGGGTCGTGGCGTCGAGGGCCTCCTCGAGGCCGTGCTCCTGACGGATCCTGGAGGTCCGCTTCACGTCCTTCGGGACGGTCGGCTTGAAGAGGATCCGCGAGAAGTCGAGCTTCCGCGCCTTCCAGTGATCGACCGCGCGGCGCATCTCGAGCCGCTCGCTCCGGCCCACCATCTTGTAAAAGGACCGGTATCCGAGATGCGCCATCAGCTCGCGCACCTCCATGGCGATGAATCGCATGAAGTTGACGACGTGCTCCGGTTCGCCCGTGAACGCCTTCCGGAGCTGGGGGTCCTGCGTCGCCACGCCGACCGGGCACGTGTTCAGGTGGCAGACGCGCATCATGATGCAGCCGAGAGCGATCAGCGGCGCGGTCGAGAAGCCGAACTCCTCGGCGCCGAGGAGGGCCGCAATGACGACGTCGCGCCCCGTCTTGAGCTGGCCGTCCGTCTCGAGGGCGACGCGGCTCCGGAGATTGTTGATGACGAGGACCTGGTGGGCCTCGGCGAGACCCAGCTCCCATGGGATCCCGGCGTGTTGAATGCTCGTCAGGGGTGAGGCCCCCGTTCCTCCATCGTGGCCGCTGATGAGGATGACGTCGGCGTGCGCCTTGGCTACGCCGGCCGCAATCGTCCCGACCCCGGCCTCGGCGACGAGCTTCACGCTGATCCGGGCTTCCGGGTTGGCGTTCTTCAGGTCGTGGATCAGCTGCGCGAGATCCTCGATCGAGTAAATGTCGTGATGCGGGGGAGGGGAGATGAGGCCTACGCCCGGCGTTGCGTACCGCACTTTGGCGATCCACGGATAGACTTTGGGACCCGGGAGCTGGCCTCCCTCGCCCGGCTTGGCCCCCTGGGCGATCTTGATCTGGAGCTCGCGGGCCTTCACGAGGTACTGGCTCGTGACGCCGAACCGCCCGGAGGCGACCTGCTTGATGGCGCTGTTCTTCGAGTTGCCGCCCGGAAGCGGCTCGTATCGGGCGGGATCCTCGCCTCCTTCGCCCGTGTTGCTCTTGGCGCCGATCCGGTTCATGGCGATGGCGAGCGTCTCGTGCGCCTCCTGGCTGATGGAGCCGTACGACATGGCGCCGGTCTTGAACCGGGCGAGGATCGCCTCGATCGGCTCCACCTCCTCGAGCGGGACGGACTTTGCGAGGGGGCGGAAGTCCATCAGGCCCCGTAGCGTCACCGGGTGCTTCCCCTGCCGGTTGACAAGCTCGCTGTACCGCTTGAAGAGCTTGTAGTCGCCCGTGCGGCAGGCGGTCTGGAGAGAGTGAATCGCCTCGGGTGTGTTGAGGTGGTCCTCACCATCCCGGCGGTATTGGTAGCGGCCCCCGGTCCCGAGCGTCGTGTGCTCCACGGGGCGTTTCGGGTAGGCCCACTCGTGCCGCAGAAGCACCTCGCGCGCGATCGCGTTGATCCCGATGCCGCTGATCCGCGTGGGCGTTCCGGTGAAGTACTCGTCGATGAAGTCCTGCGAGAGCCCGAGCGCCTCGAAGACCTGCGCGCCGTGGTAGCTCTGCACCGTGGAGATCCCCATCTTGGAGATGACCTTGACGATCCCCTTGTTGACGGCCTTGACGTAGCGCTTCTCGGCGTCGTCGGCGCTGCCGGAGATCATCCCCTGGCGGATCTGGTCGTGAATCGTCTCGAACGCGAGGTAGGGGTTGATGGCGCTTGCGCCGTAGCCGATGAGGAGACAGAAGTGATGGACCTCGCGCGGCTCGCCCGTCTCCAGAACCAGCCCGACGCGCGTCCGCGAGCCCTCCCGGAGGAGGTGGTGCTGCACCGACGAGAGAGCCAGAAGGGCGGGGATCGGCGCGTCCGTGGCGTCGTGGCCCCGGTCCGAAAGGATCAGGACATTGTGCCCTTCGGCGATCGCCTCGCTGCACCGGCGGCGGAGGTCCTCGATCGCCTTCCTCAGGCCCGCTCCGCCGTCGTGCACCGAAAAGAGCATCGGCAGGGTGATCGACCGGAAGCCTTTCGATCCGGGCCTGCCGTCGAGCGCGCGGATCTTCTCCAGCTCGACGTTCAGAAGGACCGGCGTCGGCAGGTCGAAGTGAAGCGCGGCCGTGGGAGTCGGCTCGAGGAGGTTCTCCTCCGGCCCGATCGCGGTGTCCACCGCCATGACGATCGTCTCGCGGTCGGCGTCCACCGGCGGGTTCGTGACCTGAGCGAAGAGCTGTTTGAAGTAGTCGTAGAGGGGCTGGGGACGCTCGGAGAGGACGGCGAGCGGGATGTCCGTCCCCATCGATCCGATCGGCTCGGTCCCCTGCGCCGCCATCGGGTTCACGAGCATCCTCACGTCCTCGAGCGTGTAGCCGAACGTCTCCTGGCGCCTGAGGACGGTCTCGTGATCGGGCTCGATGACGGCAGGGGGATCGGCGAGGTCGCGGAGCCTCACGAGGTGCTCCTCGAGCCAGAGCGCGTACGGCGCGGCCGAAGAGAGCGTGCCTTTGATCTCGTCGTCGGGGATGATCCGCCCCTCCGCGGTGTCCACGAGGAACATCCTCCCAGGCTGCAGGCGCCCCTTCCGAAGGACGCGCTCGGGAGGGATGTCGAGGACGCCCACCTCCGAGGCCATGACGACAAGGCCGTCCTTCGTCTCGACCCAGCGCGCGGGGCGCAGGCCGTTCCGGTCGAGGACCGCGCCGATCCGGATCCCGTCCGTGAAGGCGATCGAGGCCGGACCGTCCCAGGGCTCCATGAAGCACGAGTGGAACTCGTAGAAGGCCTTCAGCTCCTCTCTCATCGACTCGTGCCGGCTCCAGGGCTCGGGGATCATCATCATGAGCGCATGCGGGAGCGAGCGGCCCGCGAGGAGGAGGAGCTCGAGGACGTTGTCGAACATCGCCGAGTCCGACCCGTCGGTGTCGATGACGGGGAGAACCTTCTTGAGATCGTCTCCGAACAGCTTCGACGAGAACATCCTCTGCCGGGCCTGCATCCAGTTGACGTTGCCGCGGAGCGTATTGATCTCGCCGTTGTGGGAGATGTACCGGTAGGGGTGGGCGCGTGCCCAGCTCGGGAAGGTGTTGGTGGAGAAGCGCGAGTGGACCATGGCGAGGCACGCGATGAGCCTCTCGTCCTTCAGGTCCGGGTAGAAGGCCGCGAGCTGGTCGGCGTTCAGCATCCCCTTGTAGACCAGCGTCCGCTGGGAGAGGCTGGCCACGTAGAAGTGCCCGCGCCCGGGTATTGCCGAGCGGCTGACGGATTTCTCGACGAGCCGGCGGACGACGTAGAGCTTTCTTTCGAACGCGTCGCCCTCGGGGGTGGCTTCACCCCGCGCGACGAAGACCTGCCGGATGACGGGCTGGCTGGCGCGGGCGGTCGGCCCGAGCGTTGCGTCGTCGGTTGGGACGTCACGCCAGCCGAGGACGGCCTGCCCTTCTTCCCGGACGACCCCTTCGAAGCGCCGCTCGCACGCCTGACGGCTCGCCGCTTCGGGCGGGAGGAAGACCATCCCGACGCCGTAAGCGCCCGGCGCGGGGAGCTCGATTCCGAGGCCGCGACAGCTCGAGGCCAGAAAGCCATGCGGCACCTGGGTCAGGAGGCCGGCGCCGTCGCCCGTGTTTTTCTCGCTGCCGGTTGCGCCCCGGTGCTCGAGATTCGAGAGGACCTGCAGCGCCTTCCGGATGAGATCGTGCGAGGCGCGCGCTTTCAGATCGACGACGAATCCGAATCCGCACGCGTCGTGCTCGAAAACCGGGTCGTAGAGACCCTGTCTGGGGGGGAGGTCGGGGCCAGACATCCTACCCCTTTTGATCGGCCGGAATCTTCCGCAAGATGCGCACCGCCGACACGGCCCCGCAGCGGGCCGCCTCGAGCGGGACGCCTCGGAAGATCGTCCTCATCGAGGAATCCTAGCACCGGTGTCCAGCGCGAGAAATCCCGGCCGCAAGCCCTAGACGAGGCAGCCCGGCCTTCCCGCCCGTAGAATGCGCCATTCCATTCGGAGGTGTCGCTTGGCCGTCGAAGTCTCTCCCTCGAAACGGATCTGCCGCCTGGACACGCTGAACGTACTCGCGGCGCTGGCCGGCGCGTTGCTCCTCGCCGGGCCCTCGACCGCGCAGACCCCGGCGGCCGCGAACGCCGCTCCGGCGCCGACGCCGCCCCCCGCCATGTACCCCGCGCTGCCCAGCGAGATGCCGGCGAGCTTCGTGTCGACGAACGACGGCTTCGACCACGTGAGGCGCGAGGTGATGATCCCGATGCGCGACGGCGTGAAGCTGCACACGGTCATCCTCGTGCCGAAGGCGGCCCTGGGCGCGAAGGCGGCGCCGATCCTCCTCACGCGGACGCCCTACGACGCAGACAAGCTCACGACGATCACCGATAGCTCTCACCTCGGCCCGACGCTCGACGGCTACGACAACCCGGTCGAGACGATCGTCGAGGGCGGCTACATCCGCGTCGTGCAGGACGTGCGCGGCAAGCACCGCTCCGAGGGAGACTACGTGATGAACCGCCCCGTGCGCGGGCCGCAGAACCCGACGCCGGTGGACCACGCGACGGACACTTACGACACGATCGACTGGCTCGTGAAGAACGTCCCGGAATCGAACGGCAAGGTCGGCATCCTCGGCATCTCGTACGACGGATTCCTGCCGCTGATGGCGCTCGTGAATCCGCATCCGGCGCTCAAAGTGTCCGTGCCGATGAACCCGATGGTCGACGGCTGGATGGGCGACGACTGGTTCCACAACGGCGCCTTCCGCCAGCTCGGGATGTCGTATTTCTACGATCAGGAAGCGACCCGCAAGTCGGAGAAGAAATGGTGGACGAGCCACTTCGACGACTACGACACGTTCATGGAAGCGGGGTCGGCGGGGGAGCTCGGGCGCCTCAGGGGGCTGGAGCAGGTCGGCATGTGGAAAAAGGTCCTCGCGCATCCGAGCTACGACGCCTTCTGGCGCGATCAGGCGGTCGACAAGGTCCTCGCGGCGCTGCCGCTGAAAGTGCCCGTGATGCTGGTTCACAGCCTGTGGGACCAGGAAGACATCTACGGCGCCATCGCCGTCTACAAGGCGATCAAGCCGAAGGACAAGGGGCAGGACAAGGTGTTCCTCGTGATGGGGCCCTGGCATCACGGCCAGGAGATCAAGGAAGGAAGCGCGCTCGGCGCGATCAAATTCAACAGCGATACCTCCCTCACGTTCCGGCGTGAGATCCTGCGTCCTTTCCTCGACCAGTACCTCGTGGACGGCGCGCCGAAGGCGGACATCGCGCCCGTCACGGCGTTCGAGACCGGGACGAACACCTGGCGGCGGCTGCCCGCGTGGCCGGCTGGCTGCGCGAGCGGATGCACGGTGAAGGCGACGCCGCTCTATCTCGCCTCCGGGTCGAAGCTCAGCTTCGCCGCGCCGAAGCCCGACGCGTCGGAACAAGCGTTCGACGAATACGTTTCCGATCCCTTGAGGCCGGTGCCCTTCCACGCTCGCCCGATCGTTCCGAACAGCTTCGACAAGGGACAGAGCTGGAGGGAGTGGCTCGTGACGGATCAGCGGGAGGCATCCGGGCGCCCGGACGTCGCCGTGTTCGTGTCGGACGTCCTTTTCGCGCCGCTCAAGATCAGCGGAGAGCCGATCGCGAACCTGGTCGCCTCGACGAGCGGAACGGACTCCGACTGGGTGGTCAAGCTGATCGACGTCTATCCCGACGAAGTGGCGGGCCAGCCGGCGATGGGCGGGTATCAGCTCGCGGTCTCGATGGACATCTTCCGCGGCCGCTATCGCGAGAGCCTCGAGACGCCGAAAGCCATCGCGGCGGGCATATCGCTGCCATACCGCTTCGCGCTGCCCACGGCGAACCACGTCTTTCTGCCGGGGCACCGGGTGATGGTGCAGGTCCAGTCGAGCTGGTTCCCTCTCTACGACCGCAATCCCCAGACGTTCGTGCCGAACATTTTCTGGGCGAAGCCGGCGGATTACCAAAAGGCCGTGCAGCGCCTCTACCACGCCCCCGGTCAGGCGAGCTTCATCGAGCTGCCGCTGGTGACGACGCACTGAGGAGCCTCCCAGCGTTGAGAGCCCGAAATGATGAACGGTTGAGAGGTTGAATGATTCCGGCCCTCGCCCGCGGCCCGAATCCTGCTTCGATTGCCGGAGACCGTCCGGAGGTGCCGATCTGTCCTCCCCGGGAATCGCTGCGCTCCTGATCGCCGCGCTGCTCGCTCAGGGATGCTCGAGCGTGCAGAAGACCGAAAAGCGGGCATTCCTCGCGGCGAGCCTCGCGCTCCAGCGGGAGGCGCCCGAGCCGTCGTTCGACGAACTGAGAACCGAGCTCGACCTCACCCTGAACGACGAGCTGCAGGACCTGAAAGATCGCGCCAAACTCCAGGAAGACAAGGAGCTGGACCTCTACCGGAAGATCGCTCTGATCGGCTCGGGCGTGACGGTCCTCGCGATCTCGTCGGGCACGCTGAACAATCCGGGGAACCGCGGCCTCCAATACGGCGTCGGCACCGTGAGCGCGGCCGTCGCGCTCGCCGGTTTCGGGCTCTATCTCGTCCGCACGGGCGAGATGAAGGAGTGCCGCGAGTTCCTGGATCACGGCGGGCAAGATCTTTCCGCCTGGGGGCGCCTCCACCTCGTGCCCTCGAAGGAAAAAGTGCCTCGCGCGCTTTGGCTCGACTACGTGGACCGCATCGCCGCCCTTCGCGCCCACGAGTCCTGCCTGCGGATTCGGTAATCGCACGCCGGAGAAAGACCTCTGGAACGCTTCTTGCGTCAGCCAAGGACGCGTCGGTCCGGCCTTGGCCGGGTTTGCAAAGGAGCGCTATGCGAATCGCCCTTTCTCGTTGTTACCTCACGATTTCTCTGGCGCTGGCATCCGCTGGCGCCCCTGTCCTGTTTGCGCAACAGGTCCCGGGTTCGCAAGGTGCCGGCGACGAGCAGGACTTTCAACAGACGGTTGCGCGCGTCTCCTCCGTCACGGGCGACGCGTCGTTTCAGAGGGGTGATGATCCGGATCATTGGCAGCCCGTTGGCATCAATGTTCCGATGACGATCGGAGACCGCATCTACTCCACGGCGGCGGGACGCGTGGAACTGGAGGCGCCGGGATTGCGCGCGTTCGTGGCTCCGGAGACGGAGCTGACGATCCTCAACCTCACGGAAGACGTTCAGCAGTATTCGATGGCGCAGGGCACGGCCACGTTCCGCATTTCCCACATGGACGACGAAGACGTCTTCGAGATCGACACGCCGAACGCGGCCATCACGCTGGAAGCCACGGGCCTCTACCGCGTGTACGTCGACGCGGACGGAAACACAAGGGTTTCCGTGAGGCGCGGAGAGGCGCGCGTCTCGGCGGGCGGCGGGGAGGTCACCGTGCGTACGGGCGAGGCGATGCACATCGACGGCATCGACGCGCCCGAATACGACGTGTTCGCGCTGCCGTTGGCCGATTCATGGGATCGATGGGTGGACTCCCGCGAGCTCCGGCGTCACGGCGTCGTGTCGTACGACTTCGCGAGCGAGGACATTCTCGGCGCGTCCGATCTCGATTCGTACGGACGGTGGGAGGAGACGCCGGAATACGGTCACGTCTGGTTTCCGGCGAACGTCGCTTCGGACTGGACGCCCTATCGGGCTGGACACTGGATGTGGCAGGACCCGTGGGGCTGGACGTGGGTGTCGTCGGAACCCTGGGGCTGGGCGCCCTATCACTACGGCCGCTGGGCCGTGCGCGCGTCGCGCTGGTGCTGGGTTCCGGTCGCTCCCAACGTGAGACACGTCGCCTACGCCCCCGCGCTGGTCGGTTTCGTGGGCGGCGGTCCCGGCTGGTCGGCCTCGATCTCCGCCGGCGGCGGCTTCATCGGCTGGTTCCCGCTGGGCCCTCGCGATCCTCTCGTCCCCTGGTGGGGAAATCGGGCGTTGACGCCGGTCAACGTCGCGAACGTCACGTACGTGAATCGCAGGTACGTGACCGTCGTCGACCGCGGCGCGTTCGTGAATGCCCGGCCCGTGCAGGCGGCCCTCGTGCGTGACGGCGGCGTCCTGCGGCAGGTCGCCGAGCAGCCCGTGGTGCGCGGCCCGTTGCCGGTTCTTCCGACCGCCGAGTCGATCCGCGGGCCGTCGACGGGGCGTGTCGCCGCACGGCCGCTCCAGAAAATCGTGGAACGTCCCGTGACCGCACGCCTCGCGCCGCCTCCGGCCCCCCCGGTCTTCTCGGAGAAGCTCAATGCGATCCGAGAGAACCGCGGCGCCCCCATGACTCCATCTGCGGCGGCCAAACTCGTCACGCAGTCGCCACAGGGCGTACGTGCGGCCGTTCCGATTCGTCCCGTCGCGCGGGAGAGCGGCCGCGTGGAGCTCGCGCCCCGCCGGGACGCCGAAGGCGCGCCGCCGCCGGATCCGATTCGAGCTGGCGGGCGCACGATGGCGTCTCCACAGGCCCCGTTCATTTCGCATCCGTCCGCCTCGCGCGAGAACGCGCCGCCGATGCGCGTGGCGCCGGGCGCGGTGACGTTGCCGAGAACGATGCCGCCCGCCCGTGCAGCGGCGCTCGAGGACTCCAGCAAGGCTGCGGCG
>CABDYV010000233.1_pt1 | contig 14311 bp, 7 predicted proteins | sample 3132041 | NCBI WGS metagenome assembly CABDYV01 (sample SAMEA5534338, study PRJEB31848) | metagenome | biome: tundra; feature: field; material: soil | place: USA | collected 2013-05 | depth 0.45 m | reverse complement strand
GGGCTGGCTGAAGGAGTTGCGTTGGATGAGACGCGCGTTCTGTCCGCTCAGGAAGGCGGAGAACTGCGGCAGGGTCATGCCGTTGGCCTGGGTGATGTCGATGATCGACCCGTTCCCGTCGACGAAGACCGGGGTGAAATTCGCCGCCTGGGTCGTCTGAGGCTGTCCGGTCAAGCTGTTGGCATTGCAACCGCCGCAGGTGAAGCTTATGGCAGCGGTGTACGGGAAGCCGCTGTGCCAGAAGGCGACGCCGGAGACCTCGAAGCCCCAAGGCAGGCGATAGGTGAAATCGCCGACGACGCGGTGCTTCATGTCGTTGTCGCTCGGTCCCTCGCTCAGCGCGGGATTATTCGGGTCGATGAGGAAGGTGCTCGACGTGGAACGGGTGTTCGTCTCGTAGTCGACCGAGTCGGCATGCGTGTAACTGATGTCCCAGGAGAGCTTCGCGCCGCCGGTGGCAAACTTGTGGAGCTCGATCGTCTGCGAGCGGTACCACGCCTGCTCGTTGCTGGTGACCTCGCGCATGATGCCCATGTCGGCGTAAGGACGGGCCGGATTGAGCGAGCTGTTGTATTCGTAGACCGGCATGTTGCCGAGGGAGTAGCCCGTGGGGACGAGGTTGATGTTCACCGTGCCCTGAATGCGATCCAGCTTCGAGTAGACTGCGCTGACACCCGCGACGTAGCCCTCGCCGAGGCGCTGTTCGAACTGCAGGCTCGTGCGCCATGCCTCCTGCGCCTGGTAGTTCGAGCCAATGGTCACGAGGTTGGCCGCGAGCTTCGACTTGGCCAGGAAATCGGCGGGCGACAGGAGGTTGGGGAAGGTCGGGCAGGGATTCGACGCCGTGGTCGTGCAGGTAAACGTGTTGGTGATCAGCGCGCCGCTGATGCCCTGAATGGGGCCCGCCAGCAGGATGTCCGGCATGTACTCGAAGAACTTGCCGGTGCCGCCGTGGAGAACGGAACGGCCGTCGCCGAACACGTCCCAGGCGAACCCGACGCGGGGAGCGATGTTGTTCGTGTCGTCCTTGATCTGCGTGAGGAACTCCGGGTGCTGCGGGTACGCATTGGACGACGGACGCGGCGTCTTCATGTAGTCGTACCGCAGGCCGAGGCCGAGGGTCAGGCGCGGAGTGACGTGGTAATCGTCGTTGACGTAGAGCCCCCAGACGTCGGTGTTCCACTCGACGTCGCCATTCTGCGGACCGTAGGCCTGCATGAAGGTGTTCGGTATCGGTGTGGTGGCCGCGAAATTGGCCAGGCTGCTGAACGAATAGTAGCCAGCTGCGTAACGCGGGAAGGCATCGAACAGGTCTCGGTGCAGAAGTTCCGCGCCTGCCTTGAGGGAGTGGCCCTTCCACTGGAACTGAACGGTGTCCTTGAACTGGAGTTTCTTCTCATCGGCCGTACTCGGGGTGGTGTCGTTGAAGCCGAAGTACTGTGTGGTACCGAAGTTGATGGAGAACTCGGTGCCGCCATACACGGTGGTGACCGGGCGCTGGTCCCGAGCGACCTGTGCGATGAAGACGTTGGACAGGTTCCTCGTGAAGACCGAGTCGACTTCGGCGACGGCCTGGTTGAACTTGTCGACCTCGTTGGTCTGATTCAGGCCGAAAGTCGACGTGGACCCGCTGTTGGTGGTGTCGAAGTTCGTGATGTTGTCGCGTAGCGACCAGTGGTGGTTATCGCCGATGCTGCCGTCAAATTTCAAGAGATAGGTGCGGAGTGTGTTGTCCACGGAGTAGTTGAGGCCTGCCTCGTAAGGCGCCCCCACCGCAGACTGGATCTTCGAGAGCGCCGCCTGCTGCTGAGCAGGTGTCAAGGCGAGGAATTGCGAATAGGTTCGCATGTCGTTGCCGATGATGGCAGGCTGGCTTGTGGTCATCGAGTCATAGCCGCCGAAAAAGAAGATCTTGTCGCGCAAGATCGGCCCGCCGACGACGAATCCCGGCTGGGTGACGTCCTTGGCCAGATAACTGTCAGAGACGGCGAGCGGATACGTGGTCCCCCCGAAGTCCGTGTTGAACACGGTCGGGCGAGTCGCGGCCCACGATGCCTCCCGGTCGTAGAAGAACGCCGAACCATGGAAGTCGTTGGTTCCGCTCTTCGTGATCGCGTTCACCGCGGCGCCCACGCCGCGGCCGTATTCCGCGTCGTACTGCGTCCGGATGACCTGGAACTCCTGGATGGCCGCCTGCGAGAAGGTGAATGGTGCACGCGTGCCGCCGGTCTGCGAGCCGTAGAAGTCGTTGTTCGAGCTTGCGCCGTCGATGTTGAAGTCGGTGGAGAGCGGGCGCGCGCCATTCGCCGTGATCGCGTTCGTGTCGAACGAGCCGGCGCTGACACCGGGCGTCAGCGAGGCCAGGGAGCGGAAGTCCCGGCCGAGGAGCGGGAGGCTGTCGATCTGCTGGTTGGTCACCGACTGGGTCATCCCGGTGCGAGTCGTGTCGATCATCGACGGGGCGGCCGTGACGGTCACGGTTTCGGATACCTGCATCGTGAGCTTCAGGTCCGTCCTCGTCGTGTTGCCGAGGAGAACCGTCGCGCGCGGCACCTCGGACTTTCCCAGCCCCTTCAGCTCCGCCAGGACTTTGTAGTTGCCGGGCGGCAGAAGGTTGAGATCGTACCCGCCATCCTTGTCGGTGAACGCCGTACGAGTCTGGCCGGTGTCGAGATTCGTTGCCGTGACGGTGACGCCGGGAAGGCCGGCGCCGGCGTCGTCGCTCACCGTTCCGTGGATCGAGCCGGTCGTGTAGTTGACCGTCTGGCCGAATGCCACCGTCGCGACCCCCAGGACGCAAACGACGGCCAGGGCCGCCAGAGCGATGCGTCTTATCTTCATGCACTTTCTCCCTGAAAAAGAAAAATCGAAGTGGTTCGGGACGGGGAACGACACCAACGGCGGGCGAGTCTGCATCATAAAACCTCCATACCTGAATTGAAATGGAAGGAAGAAACATAGAAAAAGGACGCGGCGTTCACGGGGCGGGCACCCTCCGCGGCGCCTCGGGGGCCCAGGCAGCGTCCGGCGCGACGACCCAGTTGTGGTCCGACCGCGGGCGGACGTGGCCGAGCTTCCGAAGCCGCTCGATGAGGAGTTCGCGGATCTCGTCGGGAATCTCCTTGACGACCTTGGCGCCCCGGAGCGCCTTGTATCCGCCGGAGCCCTGGGCGCGGTAGGCGTTCACGGCGAGCGTGAACCGGTCCGCCAGCTGCATGGGACGCCCGCGGTACGCGAGGTCCTTCACGCGCGAGCCGACGGGCGCGGTCGGGTCGATGCGGTACGTCGCGCCCTGCACGACGTCGAAGTTGTAGGGAATCATCCCTTCCTTCGGCTTCAGGACAAGCCGCCCGTCCTCCCACGCCGCGCTCCCGTAGAACTCGGCGGCATGCTCGAGGCAGGCCTTCAGGGTCGCCCCGTCGATCTCGATCGCGACGAGGGTGTTCTCGTAGGGGTAGAGCGTGTAGACGTTTCGGACCTTGATGGGGCCCTTGCGGAAGCCCTCGAACCGCCCCGGCAGGAGCGAGGTCATCGAGAGGTCGGCCCCCGTCGCCTCGCGCATCGTGTCGTTCACGAAGTCGAGAAGGGCCGTGTCCTCGAGCCGGGCGCGCGCGCCCGGGAAGTCCTCCTCGGCGACGGCGACCTGCTCCTCCATGTAGGCGCGCGCGATGGCGTCGTGCGGCGCCGCGATCGCGGCGATCGCCGCGTCCGTCGCGACGGAGGCGTCCGAGGGAAGGAGCGCGGCCGAGACGTCGGCCACGGTCACCTTCCCGCCGGTCGTCTCGAACGTAACGTCCACGCGCGCGAGAACGTCGCCCCAGCGGCCCGGCTGGATCATCGGCACGCCATTGAGCCGCGTCAGCGGAATGCGCCGGTGGGTGTGCCCCGTCAGGAGGAGGTCGATCCCCGGGACCTTCGAGAGCGCCGCGACCTGGTTCTCGTCGTCCGTGCCGTCGGGCTCGCCGGTCTTGAGGTCGATTTCGGGCCCGCTGTGGATGAGCGCGACGACGAAGTCGCATTTCTCCTTACCGCGCAGGACGGGCACGAGGCGCTTCGCCGCGTCCACGGGGTCCTCCCACCGGAGGCCCGGACGGTTGCGCGCCGGCTCCCAGTTCGGGATGTTCGGCGTCGTGAGGCCGAGGATTCCGATCCGGATCCCGGCGACCGTCTTGACGAGGTACTCCGGGAACGCGGCCGAGCCGTCCGAAACGTTCCGCGTGTTCGAGGAGAGCCACGGGAACGAGGACTCCTTCTGGGCCTTGCGGAGGACCGCGAGCCCGAAGTTGAAGTCGTGGTTCCCGACGGACATCGCGTCGTACTTGAGGGCGCTCATCGCCTCGGCCATCGGGTCGGGGCCCTTCGACGAGTCCTTCGCGTGGAGGAACTCGATCGGCGTGCCCTGGATCGTGTCGCCCGCGTCGAGGAGGAGCACGTTCGGCGTCTCCTGGCGGATCACGGCGACGCGCGAGGCGACGCGCGCGAGGCCTTCGTCGGCGGGCTGGGCGCGCTGGTAGTCCCACGGGAGAAGGTGACCGTGGAGATCCGTCGTTTCGAGGATCGTCACGACGACGCGATCTTCCGCGGCGCCGGCGAACGAGGAAAACGAGAGCGAGGCGCACGCAAGCAGAGCTGCGAGGGCGCGCACGGGTAACCGGCCGGGTTTCACGTGGCGCGAGTCTTAGCACCGTGGTCCGGGCGACGCAAGAGTTCGCATGCTTCACCGGCGGCTCGCCGCGGTTATGCTCCGGCCCTGAAATGGCGGATCGAGACGTGCGGAACGCAGCCCCCGTCGACCTGACGCTGAAGCGGCTCGAGCACCTGTACGGGGACGCCGCGTGCTCGCTCGATTTCCAGAGCCCGCTCGAGCTCCTCGTCGCGACGATTCTCTCGGCGCAGTGCACGGACACGCGCGTGAACATCGTGACGCCCGAGGTCTTCCGGCGCTTCCCTGACGTGGCGGCCCTGGCCGCCTCGCCTCCCGGAGCGCTCGAGAAGATAATCCGCTCCACGGGCTTCTTCAACGCGAAGGCGAAGTCCCTGCGCGGGATGGCGAAGGCGCTCGTCGAGAAGCACGGCGGCGAGGTCCCGCACACGATGGCCGAGCTCCACGCGCTGCCGGGCGTCGGGCGGAAGACGGCGAACGTCGTCCTCGGAAACGTCTGGAACGCGCCCGACGGCGTCGTCGTCGACACCCACGTGGGCCGCCTCGCGCGCCGCCTCGGCTGGACGAAGCAGACGGACCCCGTGAAGGCCGAGCGGGATCTCAACAAAATCATCCCGAAGGACCGCTGGACCTGGATCAGCCACGCGCTCATCCAGCACGGCCGGCGCATCTGCACGGCGCGCCGCCCGCAGTGCGAGCGCTGCACCCTCGCGGACATGTGTCCGAAGGTGGGCGTCGCGAAATCTTCGTCTTTCTCTTCCTCTTCAAGCAGGACCAGAAAATGAACCCACCCGGCACCGGTTCCCTCGAAGTGATCTGCGGCTCGATGTTCTCCGGAAAGTCCGAAGAGCTGATCCGCCGTCTCACGCGCGCGCAGATCGCGCGGCGGCGCGTGCAGGTCTTCAAGCCGAAGATCGACGACCGCTTCTCGGAAGTCGAGGTGGTCTCCCATGGCGGCCTGCGGCTCCTCGCGCTCGCCGTCACGTCCTCGGCCGAAGTGCTCGAACGCACCGACGCGCGCACGGAAGTGGTGGGCCTCGACGAAGTGCAGTTCTTCGACGCCGGCATCGTCGATGTCGCGAGCCGCCTGGCCGACCTCGGCAAACGCGTGATCGCCGCGGGCCTCGACCAGGACTATCTCGGCCGGCCGTTCGAGCCGATGCCCGCGCTCATGGCGGCCGCCGAGGAGATCACGAAAACGCGCGCCATCTGCGTGCGTTGCGGCGCGCCCGCGAGCCGCACGCAGCGCCTCGTCGCGTCACGCGAACGCGTCGTCGTCGGTGCCGCGGGTCTCTACGAGGCGCGCTGCCGCCGCTGCTTCGAGCCGGGCGTCGCGTCGGTCGAGGGCTCGCTCGCCTTCCCGGAAGGCGGCGAAGGGCCGCCTCCAAACCCTTGAAGACGAGGGATTTCGGAAGATCCGCAAGATTCTGTGAATTGTCCTGTGCATTCGCGTGTGCAAAAAACGGAGAGGGCGCGCCAGACGGCCTCTCCGAAAAGTTTGCACATGTTTGGGTGCAGTCGACAAATCGCCCGCTGACAATCACTTGCGATTTGTACGCCGTGTAAGAACGGCGCGAACCCGCATTCGGAGCGCGTTCCGGCGAATTACACAGGTGCGAGTCGGCATTCCGTGCGGTTCGCAGCGTCTCTCGCCCTCTCAAACCCGCATGGAATGCCGGTTTGACGCACCTGGACGGAGACCTGCGTCACCAGGCCGCGCTCTCGCGGTGATCGCCGAAGACCGACCGCAGTGACTCGATGATCTCGCCGAGCGTGACGAGGTCCGTGACGGCATCCACGAGCGGGGGCAGGACGTTTCGCCCCTCGCGAGCCGCCTCGACGACCGCGGCGCGCCGCCTCTCGGCCGCCGCCGGATCGCGCCGCGCACGCAGCGCCTGAAGGCGCAGGACCTGGTCCGTCTCCACGGCCGGATCGACGACGAGCATCGGAATCGGGCGCTCCTCGCCGCCCACGAACTCGTTGACGCCCACGACGATCTGCTCCTTCAGCTCGATCGCGCGCTGGGCCCGCCAGGCGCTCTCCTGGATCTCGCGCTGGAAAAAACCCGCCTCGATCGCCTTGAGCGCGCCGCCCATCCCGTCGATCTTCCGGATGAGGGCGCCCGCGCTCTCCACGAGAGAGGCCGTCAGCGCCTCGATGGCCCACGAGCCGCCGAGCGGGTCGACGATGCGCGCGACCCCCGTCTCGTGCGCGATGACCTGCTGGGTCCGGAGCGCGAGGAGCGCGGAAGCCTCGGTGGGGAGCGAGAGCGCTTCGTCCTTGCCGTTCGTGTGGAGGGACTGGGTGCCGCCGAGCACCGCGGCCAGCGCCTGGATCGCGACGCGCACGACGTTCACGTCGGGTTGCTGGGCCGTGAGCGTCGATCCCGCCGTCTGGGCGTGAAAGCGCATCGCCGAAGCGCGCGGGTCCGTGATGGAGAAGCGCTCGGCCACGAGCCGCGCCCACAGCGTGCGCGCCGCCCGGAACTTCGCGATCTCCTCGAGAAAATCGTTGTGCACGTTGAAGAAGAACGACAGCCGCGGCGCGATCGCGGACGGGTCGAGGCCCGCCGCCTTCGCGGCCGCGAGATACTCGAGCCCGTCCGCGAGCGTGAAGGCGATCTCCTGCACGGCCGTCGCCCCCGCCTCGCGGATGTGGTAGCCCGAGATCGAGATCGTGTTCCAGCGCGGAACGTTCTCCTGGCAGAACGCGAAGACGTCGGTGACGAGCCGGAGCGAAGGCTTCGGCGGAAACGTGTACGTCCCCCGCGCCGCGTATTCCTTCAGGATGTCGTTCTGGATCGTCCCCGAGAGCTTCTTCCACGACGTGCCGCGGCCCTTCGCGACGGCGAGGAGAAACGCGAGGAGAATCGACGCGGTCGAGTTGATCGTCATGGAGATCGAAACCTTGTCGAGCGGGATTCCGGCGAGCAGCGTCTCCATGTCCTCGAGAGACGCCACCGGGACGCCCACCTTTCCGACCTCGCCACGCGCGAGCACGTGGTCCGAGTCGTAACCGATCTGGGTCGGAAGGTCGAAAGCCACGGAGAGGCCCGTCTGCCCCTGGTCGAGGAGAAACCGGTACCTTAGGTTCGACTCTTTCGCGCTCGAAAAGCCCGCGTACTGCCGCATCGTCCAGAGCTTCGTGCGGTAGCCCCCGGGAAGAGGGCCGCGCGTGAAGGGCGAGACCCCCGGAAGAGGGGGCGCCCAGCCGGGCGGGACGTCCGCCGGGCCATAGACGGTCCGGAGCGGAAGGCCGGAGGATGTCGTGACAGTGGAATCGCTCATGAGCCCGATGCTAAGCTTGATTGTTTGAGGTTTGAAAGGGCGCCTTCCGCGCGCGCCGGGCGGCTTCGTGTCAAACTCGCGCCAAACGTGGCACGCACGCTCAGCGGAAACCTCGACACCTTTTCGCTCGCCGATCTTCTTCAGTGGCTGGAGATCAACGCCCTCTCCGGCCGCGTGACGGTCTGGCGCGGGGAGGTCCTGCGCACGATCGACCTCAAGGGTGGCGCGATCGTCTTCGTGTCCTCCTCCCTGCCGAACGAGCGTCTCGGCTTCTACCTGACGCGCCGCAAGGTCCTGCCCGAGGCGTCGGTTTACGAGCTTCTCGCCGAGAGCTTCGCGACCGGCAAGAACCTCACGCGACTCATCCTCGAACGCGGCCTGCTCGGCCGCGAAAAGCTCGCAGAGGCCGTCGAGGGCCTCGCGATAAAGATCCTTCTCGACCTCTTCCACTGGGCGGGCGCCTCGTTCGAATTCAACCCGCTCTTCAAGATCGAGGACCTCATCCGGATCCACCTGTCTCTTCGCGGACAGGTTCTCGCGTTCCACGGCGCCAAGTCGGTGGACGATTCGCGCGTGAACCCGGGAGCGGCCGCCGGCGCCGACGAGACCGGCGCCCGTTGGGAAAAGGAGTTCAAGCCCGACGCGCTCGCGGCCCTGTTCTGGACGATTCTCGAGGGCCTGCCCGGCGAAGCGCCCGCGCCCGCGGCCCTGCGCGAGGCGTTCCAGGGCTTCACGTCCTTCGCGGACCGCGTCCACAAACGGCTGCGCGAGCCCGCGCGCCTTTTCCCGATCTACGACGACACCGCGACGATGCTGAAAACGGCCCTCGACGAAAACGGCGAACCCGAGCGCATCGTGCAGATCGCCGCTCTCGACCCGTTCCTGACGATCGACCTCCTCTACCTCGCGAACTCCCTTCGCACGGACCCGAAGGAGCTCATCGGCACGGCCCGGGAAGCGGTCCGGGTCGTGGGTGCGCCGGCGATCCGGCGATTCACCGGCCTCCTCGCGGACACCGGGTCTCCCAAGGTGCCGTCCGACGAGAAGATGGAGCGCGTGGTGAGGCGCTCGGCGCTGTCCACCGCGGTGGCCAGCTCGCACCTCGCCGAGGACCAAGGCTTCGAACGGGAGGACGCGTACACGCTCGGGCTGCTCGAGCCTCTCGGCAGCTACGAGCTTCTCAAGCTGTTGATCTCCGTGGCTTTTCCTCCCGGTCCGATCCGCGCGGGCGCCCTCTCGCGCTTTCGGGCAGCCGCGGGCCACGTGCTGGCCCGGAAGTTGAATCTCCCGCAGACGGTCGAGGACGTCCTCGGCTCGAGCGGGCGGGTCACCACCAAGAGCCCGGCCGCCGAACGGTTGATCTTTCTCGCCAAGCAGGCCGCTCCCTCCGAGCAGATCGGGCAGGAGTGGACGAGCGACGACTCGCGGCTCACCGAGCAGGTCGTGGCGCTGACGGCGCGCCCCGAGCGGAGCGACGTCATCTCCCGGGATGCGGCCACGCTGCGCGAGATCCTCCAGCTCTGACCACCTTCCACTTTCGGAGGTCAAGTCATGCGCGTCGCTTTCCCTCTGCGGCTCTTCTTCGCCCTGCTCTTTCCTCTGCTGGCATCCAAGCCCCGTGCGCGCGCGGACACCCCGCCCCGAGCGCCGGGCGTGCGCGCGGCCGTCGACGTCACCGTGATGGACCTCGACGTGGTCGCGACGGGGAAAGACGGCCGGAACGTGCCGGACCTCACGCGCGCCGAGATTTCCGTGACGGTGGACGGCAAGCCGCTTCCGCTCGACTATTTCGCCCGGGTCGAAGCGGGCCAGCTCCACGGCCCGGATCTCGCGACCGCGTCGCCGGACTTCATCCTCGAGACGGCGGCGGCGGGCGCCGACCGCTACGTGCCGCGCCAGTTCCTCGTGTTCTTCGACGATGAGCACCTCCTGCCGTTCGACCGCAAGCGCGTCCTCGAAGGGCTTCGCGATTTCGTCACCCGGCTCTCCCCGTCGGACAGCATGGCGATCCTGTCGTACAACATCTCGTCGCACGTCATCACGCCGTTCACGAGCTCCAAGGAGACCCTTCTCGACGGCCTCTCGCGCCTCGAGAAGGTCGCCCCACGGGGGCTCTTCTGGGAGTTGCAGTACCGCCAGGACGTGAATCTCGCGCGGCGTTCGCGCGTTTCGTCTCGCGACTCCATCATCCGGAGCTACAGCGACCAGATCAGAAGCCGCGAGAAGGGCACGCTCGACGAGCTCAAGCGCGCGTTCGCGGCCCTCGCGGCGCGCTCCGGCAAGCGCGTGGCGTTCTGGGTCTCGAGCGGGATCGAGCTCCGGCCCGGGCAGACGTTCGCGGGGGCTCTCGCCTCGACGCCCCTGAACCAGTTCGAATACTCGGTCACCGAGGACTTCCGCACCGTCGTCGCCGAGGCGAACCGGTCCGGCATCACCGTGCACGCGCTCGACGCGCGCGGCCTCGCGACCGACGTGGACGCCTCGGAGTCCGAAGCCTCGCCCGTGACCGGCTTTGCGGCCGACGTGAATCGCCGCGAGGCGCTCGCGGGCCTCGCCGAGGAAACGGGCGGAATCCTCGTCCAGAACCGCAACACGTTCGGCGGCGCCCTCGAGCGCATCTATCAGGAGTCGGCGAGCTATTACTCGATCGGGGTCACGCTCACGGCCCTCGACCCGAAGAAGACCGACCACGCCGTGCGGGTCACGTCGACGCGCCCGGGCGTGACGCTTCGCGCGCGCCGTGCTTACGGCGCGAAGACCGCAGACGCGAGCGCCCGCGACCGCATGGAGCTCGCGCTCGTGATGCCGGACGCAAGCGGCGAGTTCCCCGTCGCGCTCGCGATCGGCCCCGCGAAGAAGGGAGGCGGTATCGGGCGCCGCATTGCGCCGTTCAAGGTCTCCGTCCCCCTCTCCGCGTTCACGTTCCTCGAGGAGGGCGGCAGGAAGAAGGCGGTCGTGGACGTCACGCTCGCGGCCGTCGAGGACAGCGGCGCGCGCTCGAACGCGGTCCCGGATCGCAAGACGATCCTCGTGGACGCCGCCACGCTCGCGAAGGCGGCGAACGAACCGTTTGTCTACACGGGCGAGGTCAAGTCCCGCAAGGGCAACCTGCGCTTCGTGGCGACCGTCCGAGACGTCGCCACGAACCGGATCGGCGTCGGCTCGGCGAGCGTGAGGATCGAATGACGATCTCCCGCTGAACGCCGGCTTCGAGCCTCAACCCTTTTTCTTCGGCGCGGCGGCCGGAGGCGGAGCGGCTGGCAGCGTGCCCGTGACCGTGAACGGAGCGGCGAGGTCGAGCTTCTTCTGGGTCGCCGAATCGGTGAGCGTGAGCCGCAGCTCGTAGTCGCCCGGCTTGAAGTACTGCCCGAGGTTCGACTCCACGACGCCGCCGGCGATGTCGAGCACGATCGCGCCGGGCTCCTTCTGCTCGGGCACCTTCGCGGGCTCCTCGGGCGGCGTCGGAACGTCGATCGCGGGCTGCCCCTTGGGCTTGATCTTCAGGGTCCGCTTGAGCGTGATCGTCCGCGTGACCGGGTCGACCGGAGGGTTGTAGAGGCGTACCGCGTACGAGAGGCCGTCCGTCGCGTCGACCCGCCCGTCGCCCTTTACGACGAACCGGCGCGCCGAGAACGTAAACGGCTCGTCGGGTTTCGGCGCGTCCACCGGGAAGTCGTTCACGGAGACGAGAAGCGGCGACGCCGCGAACTCCGTGGGAAGGCCGGGCACCGAGACCGGACGCCGCGCCGAGACGAGCACCTTGCCTGATGCGTCCACGAGGGCGGCGGCCACGTCGTAGTCGCCCGGGACGATCCGGAACGCGCGGTCGGCGAAGAAGTCGGACTTCGTCTTCCGGAGCGCCGCGGCCTCCTCGAGGCGCACGGCGTCCTTGCCGTCCTTGTCGCGCGCGAGGATCAGGAGCTTCGTCCCCTCGCCCGTCCCGGCCGCGGACGCCGGAACGAAGAGCTGGACCATGAGGCGCGTCGCGCCGTCGCGGTAGGAGAGGGGCAGCAGCGCGAGCGGCCCGAACGGCTCTTTCGCGAGGCCTCCGAGCGTCGCGCGCGCGCCGTCGGACAGCGCCGGCCCCTTGGACTCCTCGGCGGCCTTGTCGGCGGCCGCTTTCTGCTCGGTGGCGGCCTGCTCTTTCGTCTTGTAGACCGGCACTTCTTTGAGCTGCGGGTTCACGAGCGCCATCTGCGCGGCTTTCGACTCGAGCCGCTTGGCGGGGCCCATGTCGATGAGCGACTCGCGCTGGTCGCCGACGTCCACCTGGAATTTCAGGTCGAGCGACTGGACGTCCGCCCAGGGAGGGAGCTGAGGCTTCTCGTAGAGAAACTGCGTCAGGATCGTCGTCGCGCCGGCGTTCCCCATCACACCGGTGCCCTGCAGCGACCCCTGAGTCCCGAGACCAGTCGTCGTTCCGCCGTAGGGCGTCGACGAGGACGAGTCGGCTTTCTGCGCCATCGACTTCGGCGGGCCGATGAGGATGTAAGCCTTGCCGCGCTCGGTGAGCGCGCCGCGCTTTCTTCCAAGCGGGAAGAGGTCGTCGGCTTTCTTGACGAGAGTGTCGAAACGCGCGCGGAACTCGTTCTCCGGCGTCTTCAGGTCCGGATCCCGCCGCGCCCAGAAGAGCGCGATGAACTTCTCGGCATCCTGGTCCGAGGCGATCTTCTTCCATTCCTTCTTCTCGTCGTCGGTCGCGAGATAGACGGACGCAGGCGACTGGGCCCAGTCCTTGTACTTGTCGAGAGCCGCGAGCGACGGGAAGGCCGCGACGGCCGAGAGGAGAAGCAGAGAGAGAGCGGAAAGAACCGTGCGTTTCATGGTGCCGCCTTTCGCTCTGAGACCCTACTTCTTCTTCGGCGGGAGTGTCCCGGTCACGGTGAACGTCGCGCTCGTCTCCGCCGTCTTCTTCGCCACCTGATCCGTGACGGAGACCTTCAAGTCGTATTCCCCCGGCTTCCGGAGGTATTCACCGAGATTGGCGTCGATGAGCGCCGCGGCCACGTCCACGCTGAGGATCGCCGTCGGGTCCTTCGAGTCGGCGACCGGAATCGGCGGGTCTGCAGGCTGCGGGACGTCCATCGCGGGAGAGCCCTTCGCCTTGATCTTCACGCTGCGCGACAGTTGCACGGTCTTCGAGAGGGGATCCACCGCCGGGTTGTAGACGCGCACGACGAACGAGAGCCCATCCTCCGGGTCGAGTCGTTCGCCCTTCGTCACGAAATGGTTGCCGTTCAGGGTGAAAGCCTGCTCGGCCGTGCTCTTCGGGACAGGATAGAAGCTCGACGCGATGAGCAGCGGCGACAGCGAGAAGTCCTTGCCCGCAGCCGTGACCGCGATCGAGCGCTTCGCCGACGCTACGACCTTTCCCGACGCGTCGAAGACATCGGCCGCGACGCCGTATTCGCCGGGCGGCACGGCGAAGAAGCGGCTGGAGAGGTATCCCCCGCGGGTCGAGTCGAAGCCCGTGACCTCTTCTAGGCGCACCGCGTCGCCACCGGCCTTGTTCTTCACGAGGATCGCGAGCTTTGCGTCGGGACCCGGCGCCCCGGCCGGAGCCGGCACGAAGAGTTGGACCTCAAGGCGGACCTCTCCCTCCCTGAGGGTGATCGGGAAGAGGGTCAGAGCCCCCGCATCCTCCTTGGACAGCGTTTCCTCGAGCGCCTGGCGCACCGGCGCGGACAGCGTCGGACCCTTCAGCGCCTCGGCGGCGGCTGCCTCGGCCGCTTTCGTCTCGGCCTCGAGCTCCGCGGCCGTCCGGAAGTGCGGAGGCTCCTTGAGACCGGGATTGAGAAGCAAGGCCGTGCGCGCCTTGACCTCCAGCGAGTTCACCGTTCCCGCGCTGTTACCGCCGACGTAGTCTCTCAACGCTTCGACGACGAACTGCGCCGTTAACGACTTCACGGGCGACCAGGCGGGAAGCTTGTCGGCGTCGTACTTGAACGTCACGATGCTTTCGCCGATCGAGGTGCCGGGATCGTTCGCGGGCTGGATCATCCCGGGGGTCGATCCCGAGTCCACGTCCTCTTGTGACTTCATCGCGAAGGAAGGTTGAAGCTTGATCCCGGCCAGCCTCTGCAGCGCCGTCGGTTCTCCCAGGAGGATGTAGAGCTTCCCCCGCTCGGTGAGGGCGCCGCGAACCCGCGCCATTCCGAAGTTCTGATCCGCATACTTGACGCGCTCGTCGAAGACGACCTTGAACTCGTTGACCGGCGTCTTGAGGTCCGGATCGCGCTTCGCCCAGAAAAGCTGGATGAAGTGATCGGCCTCCTCGTCGGTCGCGATCTTCTTCCAGGCCTTCTGCTCGGCGTCCGTCGCGAGCCAGTTGTACTCGGGGGACTTGGACCAGTCCTTGTAC
>CABDYV010000227.1_pt1 | contig 14445 bp, 11 predicted proteins | sample 3132041 | NCBI WGS metagenome assembly CABDYV01 (sample SAMEA5534338, study PRJEB31848) | metagenome | biome: tundra; feature: field; material: soil | place: USA | collected 2013-05 | depth 0.45 m | reverse complement strand
GCCTACCACGGAGACGACGGTGTTTCCCGTGAGCCCCTTCAGGAGGAGCAGCACCGCCGCGGCTCCCGCCATGGTGCCGAAGTTCACGTCGAAGGCCGAGGACGGGCCAGAGCGCACCAGATGGCCAGGCGCGGTCTCGCGAACCTCCGGGGTGGTATAGACGCCCTGAACGTACTGTCCCGTGCGTTTCATGAAGTCCGCGATGTCGGCATCACCCTCGAGGCGCCTTTCCAGCTCCTGCCGCACGTATCTCCCTGCGCCCGCGAGGCGCTTGTGGCCGAATGCGTCCACTCCCGCCGTCTCGTCGTAGAGGTTTTCTCCGTCGGCCTTGCGAAGCCCTTCCGCCACGACAATGAGGTACGTGCCCGCCTTCACGTCGCTCTTCTCGACGCGCGCGCAGTAAGTCGCCTTCAGGTGGCCGTAGACGACGTCGAAGTCGACGGGGATCTCGGGTATGAGGATGCAGTCGGCCTCGGCGCCGGTGCCGCCGCGAAAGGCCGTATGGCCGACATAGCGCCCGAATACCTCCACCACGAGGATCCGGTTATGCGAGAGCCCGGTCGTCTTCAGGTCGTTGCAGAACTGCGCGATGCGCGTCACCGCCGAGTCGCCGCCCACGCTGTAGGTCTGCAGGTCGAGGTCCATCGTCTTCGGCACGTGCACGCACGGAATTCCGCGAGAGGAAAGGTCCACGGCGACGCTGCCGGTGTCGTCGCCGCCGCTGATGACGAGGGCTTCGATGTCGAACTTCTTCAGGCCCTCCTTGATGCGGTCGTACTTGGCGGGATCGGCGATCTTCGAGATCTTCACGCGCGAATGGCCGGCTTCAGAGCCGGCCTGCGCGGCGTCGATGAGGAGGAGCCGCTTGCCGTCCAGGACAGCCAGTTCCGGCAGGTCCACGAGGTTGTAGAGCCCCGCGTACCCGTTCGGGATGACGACCGTCTCGACGCCGTGAATCGCGGCCTCGCGCGCGACTCCCTTGATGACGGCGTTCAGGCCGCCGCCGTCGCCTCCGCTCGTGATGACACCGATTCTTTTCACGCGGCTCCTCCGGACTCGGCTCCGAGACGCGCCGCGCCAAGGAGCGCGCACGCGTCGTTTACCACGACCTTGATCGGAATTCTCGCGAGAAGCGCCGCGAAGCGCCCCTTGTCGCAGAAGGCCCGGAAGAATGTCCCGTCGAGGAGCTTCGGCAGGATCCGGGGTGCGATCCCGCCGCCCACGAACACGCCGCCCGTCGCGAGGATCTTGAGCGCGAGGTTTCCGGCCTCGCCGCCATAAATCGAGGTGAAGTGCTCGAGGGCGCGCGCGGCCACGGGATCCTTCCCCGCGAGCGCGGCAGCCGTCACGGCCGGAGATGCATCGCCGGCCGCCGCGATCTCGGCCGAGAGCCACGCAGGCTCGCTCTCCTGAGAGCGCGAGCGCTCGAACATGTAGAGCGTGGCGAGGCCGGGCCCCGAGAGAACCCGCTCGAAGGAGACGTGGCTGTATGTGCGATGGAGGTGCCTCAGGAGGTCGATCTCGAAAGGATTGCGCGGCGCAAAAGACGCATGTCCGCCCTCGGAGTCCTGTGGCGCGAACCGGCCGCCATTCCGCACGAGGTAGGCCTCCCCGAGGCCGGTCCCGGCGGAAATGAGGGCCGCGCTGCCTTGGCGATCCGGCGTGCCCGCGTTCACGACGGCGAAGTCCTCGCCGGAAAGCTCCGACAGGCCGAGCGCGTTCGCAAAGAGGTCGTTCACAAACGCCACGCGAGAGAGAGCGAGCTGCCTGGCGAGAAGGGCCGCATCCACGACCCAGGGCAGGTTCGTGGCCTCGCAGCGCCCTTCGCGCACGGGGCCAGCGACGCCGAAGCCGGCAGCGTCCACGCGCCGGCCCGCGAGAAACGTTTCGACGGGCCCCTCGAGTCCCGGGACCTCGCGGCTCCGAAACTTCTTCTCGTCCTTTCGCACGAGCCTTCCCGACTCGATCTCGAAGAGCGCGAGACGCACGTTCGTGCCGCCGATGTCTCCCGCGAGGATCATCAGTCGGCAGGGGCCGAGGCCTTCGGCCGCGGAAGATTCTTCGAAAGGAAAAGAGCGGCGGAGTCCGCGAGGATCGCCAGTGTTCCGTCGGGGCGCACGCGCGTGGCCGGCAGCGCCTCGTCGTCCGCGAGGACGCGGGCGAGGGCCGGGGCCTTGTCCTTCCCCGTGACGAGAAGCGCCACGTGGTGCGCGGCGTTCAGAAGGGGCAGCGTGAACGTGACGCGCGAGGGTGGCGGCTTCGGCGAGTCGTCGACACGCAGAACGAGCCGCTGCATCTCCTCGAGGGAAGAATGCCCGGGGAACAGAGAAGCCGTGTGGCCGTCCGGGCCGAGCCCCAGGAACACGAGATCGAAACGGGGAATTCCCTTCGAAGAGGACGGGGAGAAGATGGAGAACGCCCCGCGCACGTCGGATTCATAGCGCTCCGCGGCGTCCGGTTCGTCCACGGGGACGCGGTGGACGTTCTTCGAAGGGATCGGGACGTGGCGCAGCAGCGTGTCGAAAGCCGCTTCGTCGTTGCGATCCGGATGGCCCGCGGGTACGCGCAGCTCGTCGCCGAAAAAGACGTGCGTGGCTTCCCAATTCACCTTCGAAGCGATCAGCGGTGCCGCCAGAAGCCGGTAACACGCGAGGGGTGTCGTCCCCCCTGCGAGGGAGACAAAGAATCTTCCTCTTTCCGCGACGGCCTGGGCCGCGAGGTTCACGAAGAGAAAAGCCGCCGCGTTCGCGACATCGTCCGCCGTGCCAAACGCGAGAACTTCCCTCACGGCCTCCGCCAACGTCTCCCGTCCCTCGCGAGCAGCGCCACGGACGCGTCGGGCCCCCAGGTGCCCGCTTCGTAGTTCGGGTGGTCGAGAGGCGGGTTGTCGCGCCACACGTCGAGCAAAGGCGTCACGTGCTCCCACGCGGCTTCGACCTCGTCGCGCCGCGCGAAGAGCGTGGAGTCACCGTGGATCGCGTCCATGAGGAGCCGTTCGTAAGCTTCGGGCTGCGACGCGCCGAAGAACTCGCGATAGCGGAAGTCCATCGTGACGGGGTCGATCTTCGTCACGGGCCCCGGCACCTTCGCCCCGAACTTCAGCGCGATGCCCTCGTCGGGCTGGATGCGCAGGACGAGGACGTTCGGCTCCTGCCGGAGGACGCCGACCTGGCGGAAAAGAGCGATCGGCGGCGTCTTGAACTGGATCGCGATCTCCGTGACGCGCTTGGCGAGCCGTTTTCCGGCGCGCAGGTAGAACGGCACCCCCGCCCACCGCCAGTTCTCGATCTGCACCTTCCACGCCGCGTACGTTTCGCGGAGCGACATCGGGTTGACGTCCTTCTCCGCGCGATAGCCCACGACCGTCTGCCCGTCCAACGCGCCCGGTCCGTACTGTCCGCGCGCGCTGTCGCGCAGGATCTCCTCGGCCGACTGCGGCTGGATGGACCTCAACACCTTCACCTTCTCGTCGCGCACGGCGTTCGGGTCGAAGGCGACGGGCGGCTCCATCGCGACGAGACACAGGAGCTGGAGAACGTGATTCTGGATGATGTCGCGGAGGACGCCGGCCTCCTCGTAGAACTTCCCGCGGTTCTCGACGCCGATGGACTCGGCCACGGTGATCTGCACGTGGTCGACGTAGCGGCGGTTCCACAGCGGCTCGAAAATGCCGTTTCCGAGCCTCAGGACGAGGATGTTCTGCGTCGTCTCCTTGCCGAGGTAGTGGTCGATGCGGAAGATCTGCCGCTCGCGGAAGACCTGGGACAGCTCCTCGTTCAGCGCGCGGGCCGTCTGGAGATCGCGCCCGAACGGTTTTTCCACGATGACGCGCGACCACGGGCCGCCGTCGACCCGGTAGACGAAGCCCGCCTGGCCGAGGTTGTTCACCACGATGCCGATCGAGGAGGGCGGGATCGCGAGATAAAAGAGCCGGTGACCCGGCAGGCCCCGCTCTTTCTCGATCGTCTCGAGGCGACCCTTGAGGTCGGTGAAGTTCTTCGGAATCGTCAGATCGCCCCGGTAGAAGAAGAGCCGGGAGGCAAACGCGTTCCATTCCGCTTCGTCGACGGGCTTCTTCCGCGCGAACTCGGCGAGCGCGGCCTTCATCTCGGCGCGGTAGGTCTCGTCGGACTCGCCCGTCCGCGCGTAGCCGACGATGGCCGTCGCGGGAGGAAGCTGCTTTTCCCGATGCAGCTCGAAAAGCGCGGGCACGAGCTTGCGCTTGCTGAGGTCGCCCGAGCCTCCGAAGATGATGATCGTGGCGGGGTCGGTCGGAATCGCGCTGCTCATCTTGTCCTCTCCGGCGTCAGCGCTTCCAAGACAGAGCTTCGCGGACGGCTTTCGCGATGGCCGGCCCGTCGAGGCCCATGAGCGCATACAGCTCCTTCGCGGGTCCCGACGACGAGTAGAACGTGACGCCCATCTTCCGCACGCGCGCGGAAAGGCCGAGGTCGTTGAGGCGGGCCTGGATCCACGTCCCGAGGCCCGTCTTCGGGTTGTGGTCCTCGACGGTGACAACGCATCCGTGCCGCGCGATGTGCGCGAGGTCCGCGTCCGAGAGGTCGCTCCACGCCGCCACGGACACGAGGTCCACGCGCGTCCCTTCTTTCGCGAGCGCGTTCCACGCGTCCAGCGCGTACGGCAGCATGTTGCCGGCGCAAACGAGGGAAAGGCCGTCGCCCTCGCGGATCCTGTCGGCGCGCATCGGATCGAAGACGTAGTCGCCCCCGAAGAACGGCATCCCGTCTTCCTTCAGCGCGACCGGGATCTTCGAGCGCCCCATGACGAGCGCGTGGTTCCCGCGATGCGTCGCCATCCACCGCGTGGCGCGGTCGGTCTGGTTCGGATCGGCCGGCGTGAGGACCTTCCAGCCGAACGTGGAGTTCAGAAGAGCGAAGTAGTCGATGGAATGGTGCGTCTTGCCGTCCTCGCCCACGTCGATCCCCGCGTGCGTCACGGCGAGCTTCACGTTCGCCTCGTTGATGTCGTTCAGGCGCTGCTGGTTGTAGGACTCGGCCACGCCGAACATCGCGAACTCGCCCCACCATGCCGCGACGCCGGCGAGGGACAGCGCGCCCGTGACGACGGCCGCGTTGTGCTCGGCGATTCCACCCTGGAAGAAGCTCTTCGGAAACGTCTCCAGGAACTTGTCCGTCTTCGTCGAGACCGAAAGGTCGCAGTCCAGAACGGCCATCGGGACGCCGGAGGACGCGTGCGCCGCCGCCGAGAGAGCCCCGAGATCGGCGAGCGCGGTGCCAAAAGCGCTCCGGTTGTCGGTCTTCATGTCGGGAGCGTAGGTCCGCGGCGTGCCGCCCTCGGGAAGGACGACCGCCTCGTCCGGGCGATGCGGAAGGACGCGGTGCCAGTCGGGCGCGGGCTTCTTCCTCTCGGCGATCCAGTAGTCGAGATCGTCGCTCACGCCCAGGATGGCGAGCGCCTCGCGGCATTTGTCGCCGGGCAGCGCCGCCCCGTGCCACTTGAAGCCCTCCTTTTCCATGAAGGGGACGCCTTTCGACATGACCGTGCGGCAGGCGACGAGCGTCGGGCGGCTCGCGTTCAGGGCCGCGCGCACGGCACGGTACACGGCTTTGACGTCGTGGCCGTCGACCTCGATGACGCCCCAGCCGTCCGCCTCCCAGTCGGCGACGATGTGCTGCGGCATGATGTCCGCGGTGCTTCCGGAGAGCTGCTCGCGGTTCCAGTCGAGGGCGACCACGAGGTTCGTCAGGCCGTAACGCGCGGCGAAGCGGCGCGCCTCCGAGGGCTGGCCCTTCTGCTGTTCGCCGTCTCCCATTCCGCAGAACACGCGTGCGCCATTCCCCCTGATTTTTGCCGCGAGCGCGAAGCCCACGGCAGCCGAGAAGCCCTGTCCGAGATTGCCCGTGCCCCAGTCGATGCCCGGCACGTCCCTTTCGACGTGCCCCTCGAACGGCGAGCCGCCGCGGCGAAAACCCAGGAGAGGCAGGGAGGGGTCGAAGTACCCGAGCCCCGCGAGCGCCGCGTACGAGCCGGGAGAAATGTGCCCGTGGCTGATCACGACACGGTCGCGATCTTCCTTGAAAGGATTCTTCGGGTCGCAGTTCCCGAAGCCCCACAGGACGAGCAGGAAGTCGAGGGACGACATCGAGCCGCCGGGGTGCCCCGAGGCGGCGAGCGTCGTCATCTTCAGGATGTCGCCGCGCGCGGCGGTCCCGAGCGCGGCGAGACGCGCGACCTGCACATCCGTGAGCTCGGCGCCGTCGAAGCTGCCGAGAATCACGCCTTCACTCCCGCGGACGCCTTCACGGCCTCGGCGCGGCGCGACTCGATCGTCGCGAGAAGATCGTCGTAGGACTTCGCGAAGAGGACGACGCCGTCTTTTTGCAGCTGCTCACCCACCGCCTCGACGTCGATCCCGACGGCACGAAGGTCGTCGAGCGTCTTTTTCGCCTCGGCCACGCCTTCGCGCACGGTGTCTCCCGGCGTCCTGCCGTGATCGAGGAGCGCCTCGAGCGTCTTTTCGGGCATCGTGTTCACGGTGTCGGCGCCGATGAGGTTCTCGACGTAAAGGAGATCGGAGTAGGCGGGGTTTTTCGTGCCCGTGGACGCCCAGAGCGGCCGCTGGACGCGTGCGCCTTTCGCGCGAAGGGCGGCGAACGGCGCGGCGTTGAAAATCGAGAGAAAGTCCTCGTAGACGACCTTCGAGTTCGCGAGGCCCGCCTTGCCGAGGAGACTCTCGAGGCGGGTCTTCTCCTTTCCTGCGGCCTTCTGGATCTTCTCGCCGAGGAGCTTGTCGATGAGCGTGTCGACGCGCGAGACGAAGAACGATGCGACCGAGTGGACGCGCGGGAGGTCCCCCCCCTTTGCCGCGAAGTCCGAAAGACCATCGAGGTAAGCGTTTGCGACCTCGCGGTAGTGCTTGCGATTGAACATGAGCGTGATGTTGATCGAGATTCCCTCGCCGATCAGGCGGCGGATCGCGGGAACGCCGGCGGACGTCGCGGGCACCTTGATGAAGACGTTCGGGCGGGCGAGCGCCGAAGAGAGCCGCTTCGCCTCGGCCACGGTCTTCTGGGTGTCGGCCGCGAGCGAGGGCAGGACTTCGAGCGAGATCCACCCATCCACGGGATTTCGGTCGTGCAGCGCGCGAAACGCGTCCGCGCCCTCGGCGATGTCCTTTCGGGTGAGCGCATCGTAAATCGCGAAAGCGTCTTTCCCGTCGCGCACGAGGCGTTCGAGGTGCGCGTTGTAGTCGCCTTCGTTCTTCACGATGGCCTGGCCGAAAATCGTCGGGTTCGACGTCACCCCGTAGATCGAGCCGGCTTCGATCAGCGACGACAGCCGCCCCGAATGGATCATCTTCGAGGAAATGCTGTCCAGCCACACGGCCTGGCCGCGGCGGCGATATTCGATGGGTGTGCTCATGGCATTTCCTCCCGGACGTGACAGATCGTATTACGAAGGGGGACCATAGAAAGGCATCCGCGCACCGAGAGCGGTCAGCCGCGCCACGATCGCCTCCCGAAGCTCGGGAACCCCGTCTCCGGTCGCCGCCGAGATCCGGATCCCGTCGGCCGCGAGTACGTCCGGGTGCGGGCGGTCGGTCTTGTTGTACGCGAGGAGGATGCGCCGCTTCTCCACGCCGAAACCCGCGATCACCTCCTCGGCGACGGCGCGCTGCTCGGCTGCCTGCGCGGACGACGCGTCCACGATGTGGACGAGCAGGTCCGCGTCCTTCACTTCGGCGAGCGTGGACTTGAACGACGCCACGAGCGTGTGCGGGAGCTTGCGGAGAAAGCCGACCGTGTCGACCAGGACGATCGCGCGTCCGCCCACGCCCTGGAGCCGCGCATGCCGCGGGTCGAGCGTGGCGAACAGACGGTCTTCGGCGAATTCCTTCGAGGACGTCAGCCGGTTGAAGAGCGTCGTCTTTCCCGCGTTCGTGTAGCCCACGAGGGAGACGGTCGCGACGCGCTTCATCCCCTTCCGCCTCACGTCGCGCTGAGTCTCGATGCGTGAGAGCTCTTCCTTGAGCTTCGCGATGCGCGTGCGCACCCGCCGGCGGTCCAGCTCGATCTTTCGCTCGCCCGCGCCGCCGCGGAACGCGCCTCCGCCGCGCTGCTGGGCGAGGCCCCTGGACGGCCCGGCGAGGCGCGGGAGCTCGTACTGGAGCCTCGCGAGCTCGACCTGCGTCATGGCTTCCCGCGAACGCGCGCGGGAGGCGAAGATGCGCAGGATGACGCCGGCGCGGTCGAGCACCTGCGTCGGAAGCTTCTTGTCGAGGTTCCGCGCCTGCGTGGGCGTGAGCTCGTCGTCGAAGACCGTCCAGCCGGCGCCGAGGGCTCGCGCCGCCTCGGCGATCTCCTCGACCTTCCCCGAGCCGACATACGTCGCGGGGTCGGGCCCGCGGCGCTCCTGAAGCGTTCGCGCGACCACGAGTCCGCCCGCGGTGTCCACGAGGCGTTCGAGCTCGTCGAGCTGGTCCTCGGCCATCTCCCTCGGGATCTCGCGCCCGTAAACGCCCACGAGGATCGTGCGACGGGAATCGGGCTTTTCTTCGGGTGGAGGAGGAGCTTCCTTCTCGGGACGTCGCGGGCTCACCGTGAGGATGCTAGCGTAGGAGTCGTGAGACGCGCGGCCGGCCCCCCGAACCTCGCCCTCCTCGGCGAGCGCCTCGAGACCCTGAGGCGCGAGTGGCGCTCGCGCCGGCTCGACTCGGACCCGCTCGTCTTCGCGCACCGCTATGCCGATCCGGCGGATCGCGAGGTCGTGGCCTTCGTCGCCGCCTCGCTCGCCTTCGGGCGCGTCGCGTCCATTCAGGCTTCGATCGCGCGCGTTCTCGCGGCTCTCGGGCCAACACCCGCGGATTTCCTCGGCTCGTGGAACGAGCGCCCGATCGCGGGCCTCGCACGCTTCGTCCACCGGTGGGTCACGGGCGAGGACGTCGAGGAGCTTCTTCGAATGGTGAAGAGGGCGCGGCACGCACACGGCTCGCTCGGCGCCCTGTTCGCGGCGGGAGACGGAGATTTCTGCGAAGGGAAAGACGGAGACGGCAGCGGTCGCAGCAGGCGCGGCGGGCGTTTAGCCTGCAGGAATCGCTTCGCCGGCGACGACTTCGTCGCCGCTCTCTCCACCTTCTATGAGAATCTTCGCACCCTCGCGCCTGCAAGAGGTTCCGCTTCACGAGGCCTGCGCTTCCTCCTGCCCTCGCCCGCCGGCGGCTCCGCGTGCAAGCGCGCGCACCTTTTCCTGCGCTGGATGGTCCGGCGCGACGATTTCGATCTCGGCCTGTGGACCGGAGGCGCCTTCTCTCCGGCACGACTCCTGCTCCCGATGGATGTCCACGTCCACCGCATCTCGCGCCGCATCGGCCTCACGCGCCGCAAGGCCGCCGACCTCGCCGCGTCGCGCGAGGCCACCGCGTGGCTCAGGCGCATCTCGCCAGCCGATCCCGTCGCCTACGACTGGTCGCTCTCGCGCCTCGGCATCCTCGGCCTGCCCGTGACGCTGCCGGCGGCTCGCGCATGAAAGATTCGCAGCGCCTCCTCGCCGTCCTCGCGGCCGCGGCCCTCGTCGCTGCGGCGCTCGGCTACTTCGCGAAAGACGCGTTGCTCCCGCCGGCCGCGCCCCGTCCCGCCGCCGTGTCCACAAAGGCGACGGCGCCCGCGGGATCTCTCGTCGTCCTTGCGCGCGACGGCGCGCGACGCGACCTCGCGTCGAAAACGGGCAAGGGGCTGATCCTGCATTTCTGGGCCACGTGGTGCCCGCCGTGCCGCGAGGAAATGCCCGCGCTCGTGAAGTTCGTCGGGGACACGAAGGGCGACGCGAACGTCGAGTTCCTCTCGGTCTCGACGGACGAGGACTGGAAGACCGTGGACGCGTGGTTGAAGGAGCACGGGATCTCGGGCCTGCCCGTTACTCTGGATCCCCGGGGTGCCACCGCGCACCTTTACGGGACGGACGCCTACCCCGAGACGTGGTTCATCGCGCCGTCCGGCGAGATCGTCCAGCACGCCGTGGGTCCGACGGACTGGAGCTCCCCGAAGTTCCGCGCGTTCGCGGCGGAGTTCAGCCTCGCGTCGGGCGCGCAGAAGGCCAACTGAGCGTTTCGAAGCGCACGTGCTGTTGACATGAAGAAGTGATGAAAGTATACTTTCCACATGTCTACGATGCTGCAGATCCGCAACGTCCCGAAAGACCTTCACCGTCGTCTCAAGGCGCGCTCGGCCCTCGCGGGGATGTCCATGTCGGAATTCGTGCTCAGAGAGATCGGGAAAGAGCTCGCGCAGCCCACGCGCGAAGAGATTCTGGAAAGGCTTTCGAAGCTTTCCGGGGTCCGGCTCGACCCGCCGCCCGCTGACCTCATTCGCGCCGAACGCGACAGCCGTTGATCGTTCTCGACGCGTCGGCTGTCCTCGAGCTGCTGCTCGCGACAGTGGCCGGGAGAAGAGTCGCCGAGAGAATCCGCTCGCCCCGGCTTTCACTCCACGTGCCGCACCTCCTGGACCTCGAAGTCCTGCAGGCCCTTCGCCGATATGTCGCGACCGGCTCCCTCAGCTCCGAACGAGCGCGCCTGGCGCTCGAGAACCTCGGAGACCTTGGCTTGGTGCGCCATGAGCACGACGTCCTGCTCCTGCGAATCTGGGCGCTCCGAGAGAATCTCACGGCATACGACGCGGCTTATGTCGCGCTCGCCGAGGGCCTCAAAGCCCCCCTCCTCACGCTCGACAAGCGCCTCGCATCCGCACCTGGTCATCGGGCTCGGATCGAGCTCGTCGGCTGATCGACGACCGCGGGCGCTTTCGTCTTGTTCGGCGCCTTCGGCGCCTGCGGCGCCGTGAGAAAGTCGTTACCGAGCGACCAGACGTGGTCGCGCAGGGCCTTCGTGACGCGGTCGGGATCGCCGATGTAGGCCTTCGCCTCGCCCTCGGAGCCCCAGATCGCGACGAGGTCCTTCTTGAGCCCCGCGAGCGCGGGCGCGTCGAGCGCCGGCGCGAGAGGCGAGATGCGCTTCTCGGGCTTGCCGGGACCGTCGTCCATTTTCGGGAAGTTCGTGGGCATGCGCGTGCCCGGCATCCACTCCTCGGGCCGCTTGATCCAGTCCGCGATCCATTCGTACCGCAGGCGCGTGTGCGCCGCCGCGAGAATGGGCGCGAGATCCGCCGGCGTCTTGCCCGCCCGGAGCGCGAGCGCGAAGGCGTCCTGCGACGTCGGATGGCACTGGGCGCACTTGAGCGCGTCGAATGTCTTCGCCCCCGCCGCGCGCGAACGCGCGTCGAGCGTCTCGACGCGGTTCTCGAAGGGATAGCGCGCCTTGTCGAGAGACGCGAAGTACGACGTGAGACCGTTGAGCTGATCCGGGTTGAATTCGAAGGTCGGCATGCGGACCTTCAGCCACGGCCGGATCTGGCCGGAGCGCGGCGCGTTGAGAAACGAGAAGAGCCAGTCGCTCTGCACCTTGGCACCCTCGCCGCGGATGATGGGCGGCGCGAGCGCGAGATCGATCTTGTTCGCCGTCATCGCCTCGCGGATCTGCCCGCCCTTGTCCTCGAGGATGTGGCAGCCCTGACAGTTGTAATCCTTCACGATGCGGCGCCCGGCCTCCACCGCGCCATGTGAGCCGGCGGCCTTCACCTTGAGCGCGTCGGCCATGTCGTCCTTCTGCATCCCCAGGACGACGGTCTCCACGGCTTCGATCTCCGCCGTCGAGAGGGAGAACTGCGGCATGCGCAGCTTCTCCTGGAACGTCTTCACCTTCTCGCGGTCGAAAGAGCGCGGCTGCCCCGCCTTCTGCGCGAGCCAGTCCGCGCGCGTGTGCGGCAGGTGCACGAACCCGAAATCGAGGAGATGGACCGGCTTGTTTCCCCACTCGGACAGCTCGACGCCGATCGGCTTGGCCTTCTCGAAGCCGGGAATCGCGTGGCAGGAGGAGCAGCCGTAGTGGCCGATGATCTTCTCGCCCACGAAAAGGTCCTTCTCCCTGGGCGTCATCCTCGCGACGTCGGCCTTCGCCTCCACGACGGACTTCGTCTGCGTGAGGTAGTCGTAGACGAGCGCGTCGCGCTCCTTCTCGTCCGCCTTCGGCGGGCGGTTGCGCGCGAACTCGGGCTGCGCGGGCCGGCTCATGAGGTACGCGACGAGGTCAGCGATCTCGTCGGCCGCGAGACGCAAGTTCGGCATCCGCGTCTCGACGTTGTAGGCCTTCGGATTCTTCAGCCAGGCCGCGAGCCACTCCGGCGTCACTTTCTGCGAGAGGCCGATCAGGTTCGGGCCGTGCTGGCGCCAGCCGTCCATCACGTGGCGTTCGGCCCCCACCTCGGAGATGTGGCAGCCCTGGCAGCCCACGTTCTCGAAGAGCTGCTTGCCGCGCGCCGCGTCTCCCGCCGCGACCGCGGGCCACGACGCCTTCTCCGACTTCTCGAAGAGGTAGGCCGTGACGCCGGCGATCATCGTGTCCGTGAGATGGTGCCCCGATTCTCCCTCGAAGTTCTCGAGGTAGAAAAAGCGCGGCATCTTCGTGTTGTTCCGGAAGGCGCGCGGGTTCACGAGCCAGCGCTCCGTCCACTCGGGCGTCGTCTTGGACGCGACCCGGGAAAGATTCGGCCCGACGCGCGGCAGATCCTCGAGGCCTTTCATCTTGTGGCAGCTCCAGCAGCCGAGCTGCTCGACGAGCTTGCGGCCCTGGTCGAGCTTCACCGCCTTCGGGTGCCCCGCGTCGCTCCGGTGGCAGCGGAAGCAGCCGGCCTCCACGGCCTTCATCGGGTACATGGGCAGATCGTTGAACTTGTCGACCTCCCAGTCGTATTCCTTCATCCAGCGGCCCGTCTGCGTTTCGCCCATCGCCTCCTTCACCGCGTCATCGTCCGTCGGCAGGCCCTTGTCGTCGTGCCCCTCCTCGAGCTGCGCGGCAAGGTGCTCGTACCGCCCGGTGTCGTTCGGCATGTGGCCGGCGCGCGTGAAGTCGGTCGCGCGGTCGCGCCCGCCGTGGCACGACGTGCAGCCGAAAGTCGCGTACGGATGCGGCGAGGTCGAGTCGACGAAGAGATCGAGGCGGGGATGCGTCCTCAGGACGGACTGGGGGACCTTCTCCTTGTCCTCGAAGCCCCGGGTCTCGGCCGCGATGTGGCAGGTCATGCAGCGGTCGACGCGCTGGCTCCTGAGGAAGTTCACGTCGTTGGTGAGGCCGTCGAGCTGGACCTGCTGGATCTTGAGCGACGGCGCGAGCATGTCCGCGATGGGCGCGTTGCGCACGAAGTAAAAAGCGTCGTTCTGCCGGAGGGTCCCGAGCTTCGCCTGGAACCGGTCGTAGTCGGCGTCGAGCTTGACGAGCGCTTCCTCGGCGTCCTTCTTCGTCCGCTCGAGCGCGTTGAGCTCGGCTTTCGCCGCGTCCCATCGCGCGCGCGCGGCCTGCTCGACGATCGTGCTCGCTTCGTATGCCGCCTTCAGGCGTTCGTACTCCTTCCGAGCCGACTCGGTGCCCGCCGATTTCGGGCTCTCCTTCTGGCGCGTCTCGAAGTTGTAGCGCGCCGTGTCCATCTCGGCCTTCTTGAAGCGGAAGTCCTGGTCGGCGTCGTACCAGGCTCCTTCGGCCTTCTTCGTCCGGTCTTCCGCTTCCGAAACCGCCGTGCGATTGCGGCGCAGCTCGCGCGCGCCCTCGCGCTTCTGCTCGAGGTACTTCTCCTCGGCCTCGGGATCGATCTTCTCGGAGGCCGCCCGGAGCGCCGCGCGCGTCCTCTTGCGGTCGTTCTCGACGAACTTTTTCTGCCAGGACTTCCAGTCGCGCCCGTAGTCCTGCCACGTCATCCACCCGAACACCGGCAGCACGAGGATCGACGCGATCGCGAAGACCTTCGTCAGCCGCTTGATGTCGTAGTGGTGATCGATCGGTTCGGGCGGCGGTGCCTTGGCCATCTCAGATGTTGCCGAGCATGTATTCCATGCGATTCATATATTGAAAGAAAACTCCTGGATGTTGACGATGTACTTGAGGTTGAAGATCCACCGCAGGTACATCTTGATGGGCACGGCGAGCATGATGAGGAACAGGTTCACGCCCACGAAAAAGCGCACCATCCCCATTTTTTCGTAGAAACGTCTGAAGAGCGTCTTGGAGAGAAGGCCCGGCAGCGCGCCGAGATAGAAGAGGACGAGGAGGATTCCCGGCAGCTCGCGCTTCAGCCAGAACGTCGGAAGCGCCGTCTTCAGCCACTTGACCCAGAAGATCTCCGAGACGCTCACGTTGTTCAGCGGAACGAGCTTGTTCGGATCCCAGTATTCGTACGGGCCGAAGAAGTTCCAGTTCGGCCCGCGCAGGAACGTCCCGAGGATGATGAGGACGACCCACAGGATGATGAACCCGAAGCAGAACATGACGATCTCCCACTTCCTCTCGCGGAAGGAGAAGTAGCCGTTCCCGCGCGGGTTCGTGTCGATGTACGGGATCGCCATGAGGCCCACGATGATCAG
>CABDYV010000221.1_pt1 | contig 14849 bp, 12 predicted proteins | sample 3132041 | NCBI WGS metagenome assembly CABDYV01 (sample SAMEA5534338, study PRJEB31848) | metagenome | biome: tundra; feature: field; material: soil | place: USA | collected 2013-05 | depth 0.45 m | reverse complement strand
GCGACCTGCCGATCGTGCCGGTTCTCCTCGGCCTTCCGGACGTCGCCTCGCGCGAAGCCCTCCGGCAGCGTGCGATCGCCTGGAGCGCGAACGTATGAGCGCTCATGGTGCTGGGCGCGCCGCCCGTTAACCACCAGGATGGCGTGAGACAATTCCGCCCCGTCACGAGATGAAGAGTCCTCTCGCCCGCCGCCTCCTCGGTGCCGCCGTGATCGCGGTTCTCCTCGCGCCTGTGGCGTGGACCAAGCAGTCCTGCGCGGACGACTGGGCGGACGAGACGTCTCCCACCGACAATCCCGAGACGCCCGCTCCGGACCTTTACGCGAACAAGCGCTTCGAGGACGGCGTCCAGTCGATGCCGGACCTCATCCCGTCGACGCCCGCCCGGGACGTCGTAGAGGTCCCCCCGACCGGACACAGCCCCTTCTTCGCTGAGACTTTCCGCCCGGGCCGCGCTTCCTTCAAACAGCTCTTCTCCGGCTCGCCCCGCGCCCCTCCCGCCTTCCCCGCCGTCTGACGTCTCTTCTTTCTCCAGACGCCTGAACCGGCGGAGCCATCCGCCCGCGGGGAACCATGCGGAATCTTCTGTCCGGGCTCCTTCTCGGGAGCGTCAAGACAAAGGAAGGTAAAACTCATGAAACGTACCCTGCTGTTTGTGATTCTCGTAGCATGCCTTTTCACTATCGCCATCGCGCCTGTCGCATTTGCTGACGATAGTGCCATCAAGGACCAGATCGACCAGATGCAGAAGCAGATTGACTCTCTGAAAGCGCAAGTGAACCAGCAGCAAGCACAGGCATCTAAAGGCCAACCACCTGAAGCTGCAAAAGAGAAGCCCGTCGGCTTTTCGTATCGCGACCCGCTGAGCCTGAGGGTCCTGGGAACCGAGGTTTCCCTGTATGGACTGGCCGACGTTTCTTTTGACTACACTGACAACGGCCTCAACGGACGTACGGGCGCCGTCGGAAACAACGGCTGGCTGCCCCAAATCTCGTCCAACCTTTCCTATCTGGGCGTACGTGGTTCCCATCCCCTCTCCGGCGGCAAGTTATCCGCCATATTCCAGCTCGAGACCGAAGCTGCATACTCCTACACCCCCGGGGGTCCCAATCCTCAAACGCAAGATACCGCGATCAACAACGGTCTGGGCGCTCGTAACAGCTATATCGGCCTGATCGGCGACTGGGGAGCCCTGAAGGTCGGCAAGACGGACGCGCCCTACAAGACTTCAACGGCGAGAATGGATCCGTTTGATCGTACGCTAGGTGACTACAACGCGATCGTGGGAAATACCGGAGGCGACAACCGCGCCGAGTTTGACACCCGGTTGGCTCATTCGATCTGGTATGAGTCGCCGAACTTCTCCGGGTTCAACTTCGCCCTCCTCTGGGCCCCCGGCCAGAACCGCGGCACGGACAACATCATTGCAGCTCGCGGCGAACCGAACTGTACCGGCGGTAATCCAGAGCCGTGCAACGACGGTTCGTTTAGTGATGCGTACAGCACGGCGCTGAGTTACACATCGGGTCCTCTGTATCTCGTCGCTGGATATGAGCTCCACAAGGACGTCAACCGCCTTGGCGACGAGGCCGACCCCGTCGTGACCGGCGTCCACGACGAGTGGGCATTCAAGGTCGGCGCTCAATTTACTGTGGCCCAGACCGGGACCACCGTTAACGCGCTCTACGAGAAAATGGAGCGGGTCGGCGCGCCTGATGCATACAACGAGCGTTCCCGAAACCTGACCCTCTGGTTTGCTGTCACCCAGGACCTCACGAAATCACTGGCGCTGAATCTCGGCTGGGCGCATGCCGGATCGAGTCCCGGAAGCCCCGGTTGGACGGCGCCCGATGGCAGCGGCCATGTCGGCCCAGTCAACAATGCGGCCAACATGTACGACATTGGCTTGAAGGACAGATTCGATAAAGCGACATTCGTCTATTTGACGTTTTCCGACATGGTCAACGAGGAGGGAGCGCATTTTGATCTCGGCGCAAGCGGACACGGAGCCAAAGTCGATTGTAAGGATCAAACGGGCGCTTGCTTCACCGGGACGACGATTAAAGCGATTACGCTCGGGATGAACTACAGGTTCTAAGGCGAGTGCTCAGCACTCAAGGGGAGGACACTTCTATGGAGGAAGCGAAAAGCCCACTCGAAGGCGCAGCAACACTGCCTCCCGAAGGCTCGCAATCCATTTTATTCAACCGCTGGCTCATTCTGGCCGCCAGCGTCCTCAGCATGGTGGCCGTGGCGAACTTTCAGTACGGCTGGACCCTGTTTGTGTCGCCGCTCCAGAAACAGCTCAAGGCGGAGCAGGCCCTGATCCAGGTGACGTTCACCGTATTTGTTCTGCTGGAAACCTGGCTCGTCCCCTTTGAAGGTTGGCTGGTGGACAAGTTCGGTCCACGCTTGCTGGTGATGGCCGGCGGCGTGTTTGCCGGTCTGGGCTGGGTGTTGAGCGGCAAAGCCACGTCGCTGACCGAGCTGTACCTGGCCTATGCCATCGCCGGACTCGGCGCCGGCATTGTTTACGGGACCGCCATCGGCAGCGCGCTAAAGTGGTTTCCTGACCATCGGGGGCTGGCCGCAGGTTTGACCGCGGCGGGCTTCGGTGCCGGGTCAGCCTTCACGGTTGCACCTATTGCCAATATGATCACGTCGGCGGGATATCAAGCGACGTTCATCCGTTGGGGCATCATCCAGGGCGCCGTCGTCGTCGTTGCTGCCTCGTTTTTGAGAGCGCCGCCGACCGGCTGGCTGCCCCATACCTGGCGTCTCAAAGGCAGCGAGGAAGTAAGGACGCGCCAAGCCGCCATTTCCTTTACACCCGGCGAAATGGCCGCAACACCCCACTTCTGGCTGCTGTACCTGATGATGACCATTGTGGCGACCGGAGGCTTGATGGCCACGGCCCAGCTGGCTCCTATGGCGAGGGACTTCGGTGTAGACAAGACAATGGTCAATATCCTTGGGTGGACGGTGATGGCCCTTCCCTTTGCGCTCAGCCTGGATCGCCTGGTCAACGGGCTTTGCCGGCCTGCCTGGGGATGGGTCTCCGACCATATCGGACGCGAGAAGACCATGGCCCTCGCCTTTGGCCTGGAAGCGATCGCCATCTTTTTATTGGTGTCGTTTGCCCACAGGCCGCTGTTCTTCGTGATTTTCAGCGCCTTCACGTTCTTCGGTTGGGGCGAAATCTTCTCGCTTTTCCCGGCCCTGTGTGGAGACTTCTTCGGCCGCAAGTACGCCACCACCAATTACGGTTTCCTCTATACCGCCAAGGGCACATCGTCCGTGCTGATACCGATTGGCTCGGCGCTGGCTGCGGGCAAGGCCTTTGATTTCCGGGCCGATATCCTGCTTTTGTTGGGCCTCATTCTCGTGGTGTTTGCCCTGTTTCTGGCGCCCACGGTGTTTCGTATCAATCTTGGGGCAGTTAAGGGAATTCTGCTAGGCGTGGCTGGCGCGCTGGTCGTCTACGGTCTGGTTCTCACCGTGGTGCCAGCGGTGTGGACACCCTTTGCCGCCAAGTTCAATGTGCCCAAGGGCGGATGGAGCGGCGTGTTCAAGATTGCTATTGCCTTCGACGCGATCGCGGCTTTGCTGGCTTTCTTTGTTCTGCGCAAGATGAAGGCTCCGTCCAAGCTTGCAACGAGCGATGCCAGCGTGGCGGCTTAGAGGGCGAGACACAGGAACAGGAAACTTCACACTCTCTTCTCATCTGGGAAGGGAGTGTTTTAGTGCGGCTGAGGAGATAGCTGGGGTAGGGCCGCAATGGGAATTGCGGCCCGTCCGATCCCCGCTATGCGGGCTTGTCGCTCCAACTCTGCCTGCCGACCTTCCAGGCGCCTCCCTCCTGGATCATCTCGACGTTGCCGTACGAAGGTTTTGGCTCGCTTTTCGTCGTCCCGCCAATCGCGGCCCGCCGAGGCTGACGGCGCCGACTACAGTCTCGACCGCCCGCGCGTGAGCGCGAGCGTGAAGTCGAGCCGCGTGTTCGTGCCGCGCACGGAGATGCGCTTCAGCCGGAAAGGATCGGAGAGATCTTTCGAGATGCCGCCGCGGATGACGGTGGCCGCGCGGTACCCCGCCGCGCGCACCGCCTCGACGAGGCGGTCATCGAAGTCGCCAAAGGGATAGCAGAAGGATGTGACCGGGGCGCCGACGAGGCGCTCGAGCGTGTCCCTGCTCCCCGCGAGCTCCCGCGAAAGCTCGCCGTCGGAGAGCCGGGTGAGCGCGCGATGCGTGGCGCCATGCGAGCCGATCTCGATGCCTTTGGCGTGAAGGGCGCGGATCTCGTTCGCCGAGAGGAGCGTCTCTCCCGGCGTCTCGCCGTCCCAGTCGTTCACGCCGCCAAGCCTGTCCGCGACGACGAAGACGGTCGCCGAGAACCCGCGGGCAAGAAGAGCCGGTAGCGCGCGTTCGAAGACGCCGCGGTAGCCGTCGTCGAACGTGAGGACGGCTCGATGGCTCTCGGCCGAGGGCGCCTCGAGAAGTTCGCGCAGCGCGGCACCCCGATAGCCGCGGCGTAAGAGAGCGTCGAGCTGCCAGCGGAAGTCCTCTTCCTTCACGCGCCACTTGTTCAGCGCCGAGCCGGAGCGGGGTGCTCCCACCTGGTGGTACATCAGGATCGGCGTGCCGGAGCGCTTCTTTCGCCACCAGTTGAAACGCAGCGAGAGACCGAGACCGGCCGCGCCGCCGAGGCCCGCCGCGAGGAGAGCGCCGCTCACGCCGTCGTCGCCGTCAGCGTGCCCTGAGGAGCGCGCGGATCCGGAGCGTCGCGGTGTCTTCGATCCTCACGCCCTCGGGCGGCGTGCGCTCACCACGGTCGATCGCCCGCTCCAGCTCGCGCAGCTTGAGATACTTCAAAAGCGTGTTCGCGGACGAGAGGGCCGCGAACGTGAGCCCGGCCGAGCCGTCGAGGAAGCCGAGGCGCAGGAACGCGCGGTCGAAGAACTCCCAGAGGACGCGCGCGGGCAGAAAGCCGCCGCCCCCTTTCCCGGCGGCCCACTTCGCCTCGGCGGCGAGCGTCGTGTAACGGTCGAGCTTCTCGAGGTAGTGCGCGAGGTCACGGTAGGAGCGGTGGAGGACGGATTCTTCGAGCGATTCAACCGGGCCCGTGGCGAGGATCTTTTCGTGAACGGGATCGTCCGAGAATCGCGCGCGCATTCGGTCGTACAGGCGGGCGGGCCTCACGACCGTGTCGCGCCCGAAGAGAAGCTCGCGTCCGAGGAACTCGAGGCGGATGGGCACGCGGAAGGCGGCGGGTGGAGACGTTTCCGACGCGGCCGCGGCGAGGCAGGCGCGAATCTCGAGGGCGAGCTTCGGCGAGACGATCTCGTCGGCGTCGATCGAGAGGATCCAGCGGTTGGTCGCGAGGGCGGCCGCCGCGTTCTTCTGCCGGCCGAAGCCGTCGAAGGGCCGCACGAGGACGCGGGCGCCCGCCCGCCGCGCGACCTCCTCGGTGCGATCGGTCGACGCGGCATCCACGACGACGATGCGCTCGTCCGCGAAGGCCACGGAGGCAAGCGCGCCCGGCAGGCGGTCCTCCTCGTCGCGGGCGATGAGCGTGACGCTGAGGCGGGGCTCTTCCGGGGCCGTCATCGTCTCCTCAGTATGAACCCGAGGCCTCCGGGGCGGCGCCTCCGTATACTCCCCGGCCGTGACGTCCGGGCCTTCTTCAGACGATCCCGAAGCGTCCGGGCGGATCCTCTTCGCGGCCGCGCTCGCGGCCGGCGCCCTGCTGAGGCTCGTGCTGCTCGGGCAGCCGGACCTTTTCGGCGCGGACGAGGGGCGCTGGGCGATCGGCGCGCAGAACCTCGTCGCAGGCGGGACGGGCCAGCTGCTCGGTCTCTCGGCGACGCCGCTGGGGCCTTCGGGGGGCACGCCGATCCTCTTTCCGTGGGTCCTCTCCGTGATGGTGCGCGTTTTCGGGCCGGAGGAATGGGCGGTCCGGCTGCCCTCCGCGATCCTCGGACTCATCGGCGCGTTCGTGCTCGAGCGCGTGATCCGGCGCGGTTGGGGCCAGCCCGCCGGCCATCTCGCGGGCGCCTTCGCGGCGCTGTTTCCCCCGCTCGTGGCGGCGTCGCGGGCCGCGACCGTCGAGCCGACGCTCGTGACGCTCGGGCTTGCCGGCATCATCTTCGGCCTCAGGGCCTTCGAGGAGGACGTCCCCTTCGCGGGCGCCGTCGCGGGTGTCTTCTTCGGCCTCGGCTTCCTCGCGAAAGGCTATGCCGTCGGCCTCTACCTGATCCCGCTCCTTCTCGCTCTCGCGGCGCGGCCGCGCCTGTTCGGTCTCGGCCGCACGAAACGCGCGCTCGCGCTTCTCGCCTCGGCCTTCGTTCTCGTCGGCTTCTCCCACCTGTTCGCGGTGTTTCTCTTCCGGCGCGCGGCCTTCGGCTTCGAGCTCGCGACCGCGTTCGGGGCATCCGAGGCCGCGTCGCGAGCGGCGGCGCTCCCGACGGCGTTCGGGGTCGACGTCCTGACTCTCGTGCGCTCGCTTTTCTTTTTCCTGCCGCTTGCGGCGCTCGGGGTGGTCTTCCTCGGGCGACCCGTGGGCGAGGCGGAGATCGCGTCGGGGGCGACGGGAGGCAATCGCCGTCTTGCGCACGGCGTCCTCTGGGGAGCCTATGTCGTCGAGCTCCTCATCCTCGTCGCGGTCGCGGGGAGGTACCGCCTCTCGTCGATTCCCGTCATGCCGGCGCTCGCCGCGTTCACGGGGCTCGGCGGCACGTGGCTCATGCTCGCGGCGAGGCACCGGACCTCGCCGCACGCGGGCCGGCTCGCGAGGGGCGTCCTCGTGGTCCTCCTCGCATGGGGAGGGATCGAGGCCGCGCGCCAGATCCGGCACGATTTCCTCACGCATCGCACGGGCGCGCGCCAGCTCGCGGATCAAATCGCTCCCGCGCTCGCGCCCGTGCCGCCGGGGACCCCGTCGTTTCGCGCGAACGAGCCCGAAGGGCTGGAGTTCCGGTTGTTCAAGACGGGCCTGTCCTGGGACGGCATGACCTCGGCAGCGGCGATCGAAGACGAGGTGCGTGCCGGACGCATACGCTGCTGGGCTTACCGCACGGACGGAAACGTTCCTCCTCTCGAGGTCAGGTCCTGGCTCAAAGCGCATACGCGCGACATGACTGCCGACGTGAACGCCCGCGCGGGCCGCGTTACCGGCCTCGGGGTCTTCGTCCCATAATCCCCTTCCCATGACGACCGTCCTCTTCGCCGACCGCGACGGCACCTCCTTCGGCCCTCTCGGCGCGCGCACCGTGCCGGCGCTCCTCCCGCTCGGCGGCATCCCCGCGCTCGAGCGCGCGCTGGAGGCGCTCGTCCGCGCGGGGCGGCGCTCGGCGCTCCTCGTCGTCGGCCCGCGCGCGGGCGAGATCGAACGCCGCTTCGGCAAAGGCATTCGCTGGGGCATCGCGCTCGAGATCGTGCGGCGCGAGGACCGAGAGACGCCCGGCGACGTGCTGCGGCGGCTCGAGCCGCGGCTCGACGGCGAGACGATCGTCGTGCGCGGCGACGTCGGCCAACACGCCGTCATCGGCGAGTTCCTCGCGAAAGTGGACGAGGTGCGCGGCCCGGTGGTCGCGGGTCTCCTCGGCGGCCGTCCCGCCGGGCTTTGGCGCCTCCTGCCCGGAGCGCTCAAGAAGAAAGACTTCCCGGTGGAGCCGGGCACGGCCGAGTGGGTGAAGGACCCCGACTTCGCGGCGCTCGCGCTCTCGGAGGGGCCGATCCTCCTTGCCGACGTCGCGTCGTATTACAAGGCCGACCGCATGGCCGCCGGCACCGCCCCGGCGCTTTCGGAGCGCTCGATGGTGGACGGGTCCGCGGCGCTTCTCGAGGGCACGACCGTCGCCGAGGAAGCCGTCGTCCTCTCCGGCACGCGCCTTTCCGCGGTGAGCGTCCTGCCGCGCACGGCGATCCCGCCCGGCGTCACCCTTGAGAACGCCATCGTCTCGGGCAACCTCGTCGTGGACGCGGCGACGGGCGCGGTCAGCCTCCTCACGGATCGCCTGCCGCCCGCGCAGAAGAAGCCCTCCTCGTCCTCGAACCGGGGACTCGGGCTCGTCGCCCTCGCCCTCTCGCTCCCGCTCTGGCCCGTGGCCGCCGTCTGGAGCGCGATCGCGAACGCGGGCCACGCCACGCGTCCCGTCACGCTCGCGGGGAACGCCCCGGACGGCTCTCGCACGTCGTTCGCGACGTTCCGGTTCGAGACGGCCGTTCCCGTCCTGCGCGACCTGCCGCTTCTGTTCGCGGTGTTGTCGGGGCGCCTCTCGCTTTCCGGCGTGACGCCGCTCGCGCCCGCGGAGGAAGCGGCGCTCAAGGAGCCGTGGGAGAAAGTCCGAAACGAAGCGCCGGCCGGTGTGCTTTCGCTCGCGCGCCTCACGGCGCCCGCGTCCGCGCCGCCCGAGGTGGCGCGCGTCGTGGACGCGTTCTGGGCCCGGACGAGAAGCCCGCTGATCGGGCGCTCTCTCTCTGCGTTCTTTTCGGCGCGGGCGTGGACGGCTGCGAGAGGCTGGAATCCGGACGCGCTCAAGGATGAGGGGAAGGGATGAGCCTCGAAGAGCTCGTCGTCACCGCGCCGTTCGGAGGCCGGGAGCTCGCGCGGATTCCGTCCCCGTCCGCCGAAGACATCGAAGCCGCCGTCCGGCGGGCCGTTCTCGCGTTCGAGAAAACCCGGGTGATTCCCACGTTCACCCGCGTCGCGATTCTGAGAAAGGTCGCCGCCGAGCTCGAGGAGCAGCGGGACGATCTGGCGCGGACGATCGCGGCCGAAGCCGGCAAGCCGCTGAAGGCCGCGCGCACGGAAGCCGAACGCGCGGCGGCGACGTTCTCGGCCACGGCGGCGGCGCTCGAGGCACAGAAGGGCGAGATGCTGCCGCTCGACGTGAACGCGGCCTCGCTCGGGCGCTGGGGCGTCGTGAAGCGCGTCCCTCTGGGACCGGTCCTCGCCATCACGCCTTTCAATTTCCCCCTCAACCTCACGTCGCACAAGGTGGCTCCGGCAATCGCCGTGGGCGCTCCCGTCGTCCAGAAGCCCGCTTCCAAAACGCCGCTCTCGGCGCTCGCGCTCCGGGAGATCGTCCTCGCGGCCGGCTGGCCGACGGACGCGTACGCCGTCCTCCCGATCTCCGGCGCGGCGGCCGAGGGGCTCGTGACGGACCCGCGCCTCCCGGTCGTCTCGTTCACGGGCTCGGGCGCCGTCGGCTGGCGCGTGAAATCCCTCGTGCCGAAAAAACGCGTCGCCCTCGAGCTGGGCGGGAACGCCGCGGTCGTCGTCCACTCGGACGCGGACCTCGACGACGCGGCGCGGCGCACGGCCTCGGGCGCGTTCTCATACGCGGGCCAGTCCTGCATCTCGGTCCAGCGCGCGCTCGTCCACCGCCCGGTCCTCGAGGCGTTCCGCGAGAAGCTGCTCGCCGCCGCCTCGACGCTTGTCGTGGGCGACCCGCTCGACGAAAAGACGGATGTCGGCCCCATGATCACGCCGGCGGAGGCCGCGCGCGTCGAGGCATGGGTTGCCGAGGCCGTGGCGGGCGGCGCGACGGCGCTCTGCGGAGGGACGCGCGTCGGAGAGTGCCTCGCGCCCACGATTCTCGCGAACACGACGCCGTCGATGAAGGTCGAGGGGCAGGAAGTTTTCGCCCCCGTCGTCACCCTCAACGCGTATGACGACTTCGAGGAGGCGCTCCGGCGCGTGAACGACTCGAAGTACGGCCTGCAGGCGGGCGTCTTCACGCGAGACCTCGCGCGCATCCAGCGCGCCTTCGACGTTCTTGAGGTGGGCGCGGTCCTCGTCAACGACGTCCCGACCTGGCGCGCGGACCGTATGCCGTACGGCGGCGTGAAGGAGTCGGGCTCAGGGCGCGAGGGCCCGGCCTACGCGATGGAAGAGTTCACGGAGCCCAGGCTCCTCGTGATCCGGAGCTGAAAAGAGGAAGAGGAGACTTATGTCCGAGCAAGTTTTCACGATCGCCGCGACCTGGGATCCCGCCGCGAAGCAGGGCACGCTCGCGACCGCCGACGGCAGCCTCAAGACCGCGCACGTGGGCGCCGCGTCCCTCGGTGGAGGGAACGGCGCCCCGAATCCCGAGGAGCTGCTCCTCGCGGGCGTCTCGGCGTGCTTCGTCCAGACATGGGCGATTTTCCTCGCGAAGCTGCAGGTCCCGATCGACAAGCCGGCCCTCGACGGCTCGTGCGAGCTGGACAAGGACCCGGCCGACGGCTTCCGCCTCACGAAGCTCGACCTCGCGCCGCGCGTGCCGGCGGCGCTCTGGGAGACGCGCCGGGCGGATGTCGAGAAGACGCTGTCGCTCGCGGAAAAGTACTGCATCGTGTCCAAGGCGGTGAAGGGCTCGCTCGCGCTGACGGTGACGCCGAAGCCGGTCTGACCGCCGTTGCGCCTTCCGGGAGTGAGAGAATTCGGGACAGGTGGTCCCATTCCGCCGTGGTGAGGAGCTGTCCTTGCCCGCGCTCGCGCGGGTGCAGGGATTCGACTCGGACGTGTTCACGGTGGTGGACGTCATTCGGGGAGGAATGGGCGTGTGCGCGCGGGTGAGGCAGACGCCGTCCGGCCCCAGCTTCGCGCTGAAAGCGCTTCCGCGCGGTGCCGACAGCAAGGAGGACTTCGAGCGCTTTCTCGCCGAGCTCCAGGTCTGGCTGACGCTCTCCGCCTGCGACGGCATCGTCGAGGCGCTCTGCGTCTTCCCCCTCGAGAAGCTGCCGGTCGTCTGTTCGCGGTGGATGGCGGGCGGAAGCCTGAGGTCGCAGATGTCCTCGAAAGACCCCGAGCTTTTCTACCGGACGCTCGTGCGCATCGCGGGTGCTCTGGAGTGGGTGGCCGTCGAGCACCACATCGTGCACCGCGATCTCAAGCCCGAGAACATTCTCCTCGACGAGGTGGGGCGCGCCGCGGTCAGCGACTGGGGTATCTCGTCGCCGCTTGGCGAGAACGAGATGGAGTCGACGCCCGGCGGAGGACACGTCATCTTCGGCACGGCGGCGTACGCCTCGCCCGAGCAGCTCCTGGGCGGCGTCCCGCTCGACCTGAGGTCCGACATCTACAGCCTCGGCTGCCTGATGTACGAGTGGGAAACCGGCCGAAAGCCGTTCTCGGGCACGTGGCACGAGATCCGGGAGGCGAAAATTCGAGGTGAGCCCCCGAAGATCGCGAGCGGGCTCTTCCGGAAGACCTCGTTCGGAGCCGAGGACGTGATCATGCGCTGCCTCCAGCGAGAGCGCCACGACCGCTATCCCGACTGGAAGGGGTTCGTCAACGTCCTCACGATGGCCGCGGCCCGGCGCGGCATCACGGTGGCGCCATTTGTCCCGAAGATGCGCTATCAGGCGTCGGCGCGCGGGGCCGGCGTGCTTCGCGCGCGTGTCGTGGGCGGCGCGGTCGTCACGGGCCGCGGGGCTGAAGGACGCGCGTCGGTCGACGTGCGCGGCGCCGCGCGCGACCTCGACGAGGCGAAAAGGCTCGCGGGAGCCGGCGACTGGAAGGCCGCCGTCGACCTCCTCTCGCGCGTCGTCCTGCCCTCGGTCGTGCGCGAGCTTCCCGACGACCCGCTGCAACAGACGGCGGTTCTCACGTTCGCGCGCGGCCTGCTCGAGCTCGGCCGCGCGGCGGAGGCCGTGACCGCCCTCGAGGCCCTGTTTGGCGCGATGGAAAAGCCGGCGGAGCTGTTCATCTCCCTGGTACGGGCACATCTCGCTCTCGGTCACGCGCCGCTCGCCGAGCGCGCGGCCCGGGTGGGGCTCACCGTCCATGAAGGGAACCCGAAGCTGCTCGAATGTCTCCTCGAGGCGCAGCGGGCACAGGGGCTCTTTTCGGACGCGGTCGCCACCGCGCGGCAGAGGCTCGCTGTCTCGCGCGACGCCGGCTCTCTCTCGACGGCGGCCGAGCAGCTCGTCGAGCACGCCGCGCGCGTCTCCGAGGCGCGCCTTCCCGAGGGGTTCTCATCCTTGCACGAAGCGGTCTCCCTCCTCTCGGAGGCACGAGAACAGGCGCCTCACGATCCCTCCTGGAGACTTCCGCTCGCACGTGCGTTCGCGGCGCTCGAGCGCTGGCCGGAGACGCGCGTGGTCCTCGAAGGAATCACGGATGCGCGCGACCCGCGCCGCGCAAGGGAATCCGCCGAGCTTCTTGCGAAGTGCCTCCTCAGCCTTCGCGAATACGCGGCCTGCCTCGCGCAGTGCAACCGCTCGCTCGCCCTGTTTCCCGACAGCGTGGCGCTCGCGCGCAATCGCGCGCTCGCCTTCGCCGAGGGCTTCGTCCTCGGCGTGGAGACGGACGGGCGGCGGGTGGTGGACGACGCGGCGATGAGCTTCTTCGAGAAGGTCATCGCGGACGCCGCGCACTGCGAGCCTGTCGATTTCCTGACGCTCGCGCGGTATCGCGAGTGGACGGGACGGGCCGACGAAGGTGTCGCGCTGCTCGCGGAAGGACGAAAGGCGTTCCCGGAGTCGTGGGAGATCGCGACCGCCCAGGCGCGGCATCTCGAACGGCGCGGCGCCTTCGAGGAGGCTCTCGCCGGGGCGCAGGAAGCGGCGCGCCTCGCGCCTTTCCGCCCGGAGGGCTGGGGCGCCCTCGCGGCGATCCGCGGCATTCTCGGGCCGGAGGAGGAAGCGAGCGACGCGCGCCGGAAGGCGGGGCAGGCGGAGAAGCGGTTGAGGTCGCTGCGCACGAAGCCGCCGGAGACGAAGAAGAAAGCCTGACTTCTCGCCGCCGCGGCGGGAGACCGGGGCGACCTCAGATGAAGCGGCGGATGTGCTCTTTCCAGAACGGCCAGTCGTGGCCGAAGACGCCGGGCCAGAACTCGGCCAGAACGCGCTGCCCCTGACGCTCGAGAAGGGCCGCGAACTCGCGGTTCTGGCGCGCGAGCGAGTCGTTCTCGCCGGTCGCGACGACCCATTCGACCTCGCGAAGCTTCTCTTTCCACGCGTCGTCCATGTTCGCGATGGTGGCCATCGGCGTGTGGGTGTAGCAGGTGTCGTCCCAGTACCCGTCGAGGAACTGGTACACGTCGTACATGCCGGAGAAGCAGATCGCCTTCGTGACGACGCCCGGGTATCGCGCCGCCACGTTCGCTGCGTGGTACGCGCCGAAGGACGCGCCGACGGTCACGATGTTCCCGCCGGCCCGCGACGTGATGTACGGGAGCATCTCGTCGCGCAGGTATCGGTCGTACGCGTCGTGGCGCCGGACGCGATCGGCGGGCGCGATCTTCCTGTTGTACCAGCTCTCGGCGTCCACGGAGTCGACGCAGACGAGCTGGAGCCAGCCCGCGTCGACCTTGTCCGCGAGCGCCCCCGTGAGACCGAAGTCCTCGTTCTGATAGAAGCGCCCCATCGACGTCGGGAACATGAGGACCGGGCGGCCGCGGTCCCCGAACCAGAGGTACTCCATCGGGCGTGAGAGAGCGTCGCTCATCCACGATCCGTACTCGCGCCTCATGAACAGAGTCTAACCAAGTCCTTTGCGCTTTGGCCTGAAGGAAGCCCGGTGAGCCGGACGGATTGCGCCCTTTCTCCGCGCTCCGTTAGGATGCGCCCGCGGCGCGCGCCGCGCGGGGGAACGTGATGACGCAGGTGGCGAACAAACGGATCGGCATTCTCTTCGGCATGGAGGACACGTTTCCCTGGGCCCTGATCAACGAGATCAACACGCTCGCGAAGAAGAGCGGCGATGCGATCGAATGCGGTCCGGTGAAGATCTCGCACCTCACGCAGGAACAGTCCTTCGAGGACTCCGTCATTCTCGACCGCATCAGTCACGAGGTTCCCTTTTACCGGACATTTCTGAAGTGCGCCATCGCGCGCGGCGTGGACGTCGTGAACAACCCGATCTGGTGGTCGGCGGACGACAAGTTTTTCGACAACGTCGTCGCGCTCGCGGCGGGTGTCGCCGTGCCGAAGACGGTCCTTCTGCCGCACAAGGAACGCCCGCCGAACACGACCGCAAAATCCTTCCGCAACCTGGACATGGTGGACTGGGACCGCGTGTTCTCCTACCTCGGCTTCCCGATCTTCCTGAAGCCCGCGAACGGCGGCGGCTGGAAGGACGTCACCAAGTGCGACACGCCGGACGAGTTCTTCGCCGCATACGACAAGACACGGGACCTCGAGATGATGGCGCAGGAGGCGATCGAGTTCACGGACTACTATCGCTGCTACGTCGTGGGACGCAAGCGCGTGCGCATCATGGGATATGCGCCGAACGAGCCGCACCACCTCCGCTACGAGGCGGCGCGCGGCAAGAGCGTCCCGGCGGCGATGGTCGAGAAGATGACGGCCGGTGCCCTCGCGCTCTGCGAGGCTCTCGGGTACGACCTGAACACCGTGGAGTTTGCGGTGCGCGACGGTGTTCCCTACGCGATCGACTTCATGAACTGCGCACCCGATGCCGACGTCGCCTCCGTGGGTCAGGAGAACTTCAACTGGATCGTCCGCGCGATGGCCGAATACCTCATCGATCGCACCAAACATCCGCGTGCCTTCGAGAGCACGGGAACGTGGCCGCGCCTGCTTGGTCTCACGAGATGAGCCGGGGCTGCCCCCTCGCAGAGGGACGCCACGTCAGCGACTGAGCCGCTCTTCACGGCCGAGGAGGTCGCGCGCGCGACGGGGGCGACCGCGCCCGCCGGTGCGCTGGCGGCGTTCCTCTCCGTCTCGACGGACACGCGCGCGATACCCGCCGGGGCGCTCTTCGTCGCCCTCGAGGGCGACCGGTTCGACGCGCACGACTTCCTCGCCGAGGCGAGGGCGAAGGGTGCGGGAGCCGCCGTGGTCCGGAAAGGCACGCCGTCCGTCCCGGGCCTCCCGCTCTTCGAGGTCGACGACACGCT
>CABDYV010000213.1_pt1 | contig 15017 bp, 8 predicted proteins | sample 3132041 | NCBI WGS metagenome assembly CABDYV01 (sample SAMEA5534338, study PRJEB31848) | metagenome | biome: tundra; feature: field; material: soil | place: USA | collected 2013-05 | depth 0.45 m | reverse complement strand
GTGTCGAACCCTTCCACGAACGCGCGCTCCTCGAACGTGCCGTCGCCTCGGTTCCAGAAAAGCCTCTTCGGCGTCCGCGAGGCCATGCCGTTGACGCCGAAGTCGATGCCTCCCCACACGCCGTCGTGAAAGTTCACGCCTTCGCGCCCCATCGCGTTCCAGAATGAAATCTCGTCGTCCTTCCCCGTCGTCGCCCGGTACATGCCGTTCACGACGAGGAGGTCCTCCCGGCCCTTGCCGTCGAGGTCCACGAACTCCGTGCCCCAGGCCCAGCCGCCGTCCACGACCCCGGCCGCTTCCGACGTGCGCGCGAACTTCAGGCCCCCGAGATTGCGGAAGAGCGCGTCCCCTCCGGAGCGCCGGCGCATGATCTTCGCCATGTATGGGCGCACGAGGCCCACGCCCGGAAGCGGCGGCATGGGCCAGCGCGAGTCGTTGAGGATCCAGCGATAGGGCGTCCAGTAATCCGAGACGTGCAGGTCCCACCGGCCGTCGCCGTCGTAGTCCCCCCACGCGACGCCCATTCCGTAACCCTCGTCGTCCGTGCCGTTCGTCCTGGCGATGTTCACGAAGAACGGGTGGCCGGGGGTGGAGCGGTTCTCGAAGAATCCGTTCTTGCCGAAGTCGTTCGCGACGTAGAGGTCGTCGTCGCCGTCGTCGTCCGCGTCGCAGGCTCCGGCGGCCAAGCCCCAGCCCACGTCGCCGAGCCCGGAGGCCGCCGTTTCGTCCACGAAAAAGGGATGCCCGTTGCGCTCGACGTTCCGGAAGAAGCGATCGCCTCCGCCGTTCCTTCCGTCGTAGGCGGGACCCGTGACGCGCGCGTCTCCGTAGCTCGCGACGAAGAGGTCGACGCGGCCGTCCCGGTCGGCGTCGAAGAACACCGCGGACGTGAACGGCCCCGAGAGACCGGCAAGACCCCAGGCCTCCGTGACGTCGCGGAACTTCCCGTGCCCGAGATTCTTCAGGAGGCGGCACGGGGAGATGTGATTCGAGAGGAAGAGGTCCGGCAGCCCGTCCCCGTCCACGTCGGCCGCTACCCCGCCGGAGGCTTCCATCTCCGGCAGGAGGTCGAGCCCGGAGCCGGCCGTCGCGTCACGAAAATGGCCGGTTCCGTCGTTCAGGAAGAGCCGCGGGTGCCGATTCGGGACGATGACGTCGACGAAACCGTCGCCATCGACGTCGACGAGGAGGACGCCGGGATGGTGGTGCGTCGCGGGGAGGCAGAGATTCGTCGACTCCACGGGATCGAGGGGCTCGTGCGGCGCGACGAGGCCGCGAGAGGCGGCCTCCTCGAAAAGATGAGGAACGCCGCGCTGGATCGCGGCGGGCCCGCCGATGGCGGCCGCCGATCGTAGCCGCCAGCCGCCGACCGGAAGAGAGTCCGGGGCTTTTCCGCGAAACAGAGAGAGATCGAAGAGGGCGAGCGCGGCCACGCGCTCGGCGTCGCCCGCGCGCGCCCAGCCCTGCAGGCGGACCTCGACGCGCAGGGTCACGTCCGAAGAGGCTTTCTTCTGAAGGTCGACGATGCGGATCGTCGCGCGGCAGCGGGAACGGCACGCGGAACGCCACCGCTCCTCGAGCTCCCGAAGAGGCGTACCGGCCTCCCCTGCCAACGCCTCGCCTCCCCTCTTGCCTTCCACCAGGAAATCCCTTCTCAACTCTTCGACGAACACCGACGTCCCGACCGAATAGTCCTCGAGCGTGGGCATGGGCCGGGTGCCGCCGCAGCCCGCCGCAAGGATCACGGCGATGAGCTCGGACAGAGCGATGGGACGCCGCACCACCCGGCAATGGTAAAACGGAATCGTGACGAGACCCGCCGTTCGCGCTTTCGCCGCCGCCAGCCTCGCCGTGCTCCTCGCCGGGTGCGCCCATTGGAGCGCCAACACACCCGACACGCCCGCGACACGATGGACGCCCCCCGCCGGGGCGATTGCGCCCGCGCCGACGCCCGCGCCGCCGCCGCCGGAGCTCGCGCCCGAGAAGCTCATGGGCCGAACGGTCTCACTCACCGAGGCGGTCGACGTCGCGCTCCGGAACAGCCCGCTCACAAGGCAGAGCTGGCTTCTCGCGCGGTCCGCCGCGGCGGGCCTCGGGAGTCGGCGGTCGGCGCTCTTCCCCTCCGTCGAGCTCGACGCGCAGGCCGGGAGGCAGAAGCAGACCTCCTCCGGCGGGAACCTCTCGACGCTCCTGACGACGTACGGCCCCACGGCGTCGCTGAGCTTTCTCGTCCTCGACCTGGGCGGCCGATCGGCAGACATCGCGGAGGCCGAGCAGTCGCTCTACGCCGCCGACTTCACGCACAACGCCACGATGAACGACCTGATCCTCCTCGTCGCCCAGAGCTACTACAGCTACCAGGGCGTCCGCGCGCTTCTCGTGGCGCAGGAGGCGAGCCTCAAGCAGGCCGAGGAGAATTACGCGGCGGCAACCGAACGGCACCGGGCCGGCGTCGCGACGATCGCCGACGTCCTCCAGGCCCGGACGTCCCTCTCGCAGCAGCGCCTCGCATACGAGACCGTCAAGGGACAGATCGAGACGGTGCGCGGTCAGCTCACGACGGCGCTCGGCGTGCCCATCGACCTGCCTTTGGACGCGGCACCGCTCCCCGAGGACCAGAACGTCGACGAGGTCGTGCGGTCTGTCGACATCCTCATCGCGGACGCCGGGCGGCTTCGGCCCGACCTCGCGGCCGCGCGCTCCCGCGCCCTCGCCGCCAAGAGTCACGTCCGTTCCGTGAGGTCGGGCGGCCTGCCGACGCTTTCGCTGGGCGCCTTCATCAACCGCACGTGGTTCGAGGGCTCGGACGCCTTGAGCGCCTACGGGGACAACTATTCTCTGAGCCTCTTTTTCCGCTGGCCGGTCTTTACCGGGTTCAAGACGGCGTACGACACGCGGCAGGCGGAAGCCCTCGCTGAGGCCGTGGGTGCTCAGGCCGAGACCGCCGCTCAGCAGGTCATCTACCAGGTCTGGAGCAGCTACTACAATCTCCAGACGTCCGTGCAGCAGGTACGGGCCTCACGCGATCTCCTCGAGAGCTCGAAGGAGTCCGCGGAAGTGGCACGGGGCCGCTACAAGGAGGGCGTCGGCAGCATCCTCGATCTCTTGACCGCCGAAAGCGCCCTCGCGACCGCGCTCGCGCAGGACGTGAAGAGCCGTGCCGGCTTCCTCCTCGCCGTGGCACAGCTCGCGCATGACACCGGGACCGTCGATCTCGGGCCCGACGCGCCCGAAAAGAAGGGAACTCCATGAAGCTCCGGCGTCTCGCCGCTCTCGTTTCGGTCGTTTTTCTCGCTGCCTCCTGCCGCGCGAAAGACAAGAAGACGGCGGCGCCTCCCGGCATTCCCGTCACCGCCGGCGTCGTCGAGAAGAAAGACGTGCCGCTCGAGGCCGTTGCGGTCGGACACGTGGACGCCTTCTCCACGGTCGCGGTGCGGACGCGCGTGGGCGGCGAGGTCACGAGCGTCGGTTTCCGCGAAGGCCAGGACGTGAAGAAAGGCGACCTGCTGTTCGAGATCGACCGCCGGCCCTACCAGGCCGCGCTGGCCGAGGCCGAGGCGAACCTCGAGCGGGATCGCGCCCGCGCCCGCGAGGCGGGCGAAAACCTGAAGCGTTACGCCGAGCTCGTCAAGAAGGACTACGTCACGCAGGAGCAGTTCTCTCAGGCGAATGCGAACGCGGATGCCCTGAAGGCTACCGTGAAGGCGGACGACGCCGCCGTCGAGACGGCGCGCTTGAACGTCTCGTACTGCCAGGTCGCCGCGCCGATCTCGGGCCGCACGGGCGGCCTCCTCGTGCACTCCGGCAACATGATCAAGGCGAACGACGATCGCGCTCTCGTCGTCATCAACCAGGTCGAGCCCATCTACGTCACGTTCGCCTTGCCCGAGGCGGTCCTCGCGGACGTCAAGAGGCGTGCGGCGGCCGGCGTGCTGAAGGTGAGCGCGCTGCCGAACGGACCGGGCCTGACGCCCTCCGAGGGCACGCTCTCCTTCATCGACAACACGGTGGACACGACCACCGGCACGATCAACCTGAAGGCCACGTTCCCGAACCACGACCGCGCGCTCTGGCCCGGACAGTTCACGAACGTCTCGCTCACGCTCGCGACCGAAGCGAACGCCGTCGTCGCGCCCACGCCGGCGGTCCAGGCCGGGCAACAGGGCTCTTACGTATACGTCATCAAGCCGGACGACACGGTCGAGGCCCGGACCGTCGTCGTGCGCCGCACCTGGCAGCAGTGGTCCGTGATCGACAAGGGGCTCGTTCCGGGCGAGCGGGTCGTGACCGACGGACAGCTTCGTCTCGCGCCCGGGGCGAAGGTCGCGATCAAGACCGACGCCGCGCCCGTTCCCCCGGTTCCCGCGGAGAAGAGATCGTGAACCGCTGATGAACATTTCCGAGGTCTTCATCCGGCGCCCGGTCGCCACGACGCTCGTGATGGTGGGGATCCTCTTCTTCGGCATCGTGGGCTACCGGCTCCTCCCGGTTTCGGACCTGCCGAACGTGGACTTTCCGACGATCCAGGTGACCGCGGCGCTCCCGGGAGCGAGTCCCGAGACGATGGCCTCGGCCATTGCGACCCCCCTCGAGAAGCAGTTCACGACGATCGCGGGCCTCGACAACATGAACTCGACGAGCATCCTTGGCGTCACCCAGATCACGTTGCAGTTCAGCCTGAGCCGCAGCCTCGACGCCGCCGCGCAGGACGTGCAGGCCGCCATCGGCGCCGCCTCGCGCCAGCTCCCTCCCGGGATGCCCAGCCCTCCCACATATCAGAAGGTCAACCCGGCCGACCAGCCCATCCTCTTCATCGCCCTCACCTCGCCGACGCTCGCCCTCTCGACGCTCGACGAGTACGCCGAGACGATCATGGCGCAGCGCATCTCGACGGTCTCCGGCGTCGCGCAGGTGCTGGTGTATGGCGCGCAGAAATACGCCGTGCGCGTCCAGGTCGACCCGCGCGCCCTCGCCTACCGGGGCATCGGAATCGACGAGGCTTCCGCCGCCGTCGCCGCCGCGAACGTGAACATCCCGACGGGGACGCTCTGGGGCGCGAACACGGCGTACACGGTGCAGGCCACCGGCCAGCTCACCGAGGCGGCCGAGTACGGTCCGCTCATAGTGGCCTACCGGAACGGGTCGCCGGTGAGGGTGAACGACATCGGCCGCGCCATCGACAGCGTCGAGAACGACAAGACGGCGTCGTGGTACGTCGACAAGAACGGCCCGACCCGCAGCATCGTCCTCGCGATCCTGAAGCAGCCCGGCGAGAACACGGTCGAGGTCGTTTCGAACATCAGGAAGCTGATCCCGGTGTTCCAAGGCATGCTTCCGGGCTCGGCGAAGCTCAACATCCTCTTCGACCGCTCGCAGTCCATCCGAGAGTCCGTCTCCGACGTGAAGTTCACGCTGTGGCTGACGCTCGCGCTCGTCGTCCTCGTGATCTTCCTGTTCCTGAGAAACCTCTCCGCGACCGTCATCCCGTCGCTGGCCCTGCCGCTCTCGATCGCCGGAACTTTCGCCGCAATGTATGCGCTCGGCTACAGCATGGACAACCTGTCGCTGATGGCTCTCACGCTCTCGGTGGGGTTCGTCGTGGACGACGCGATCGTGGTCCTCGAGAACATCGTCCGGCACATCGAGATGGGCGAGAAGGTCCTCGAGGCCACCCTGAACGGCACGAAGGAGATCGGATTCACGATCCTCTCCATGACGTTGTCCCTCGCCGCCGTGTTCATTCCGCTGCTCTTCATGGGCGGGATCATCGGACGGCTGTTTCGCGAGTTCGCGGTCACGATCACGGTCGCGATCCTCGTGTCCGGCTTCGTCTCGCTGACACTCACGCCCATGCTCTGCGCCCGCTACCTGAAGGCGCACGACGAGAAGAGGCAGCCCGGCCATCTGTACCTGGCCTCCGAACGCGTCTTCGACGCGTCGCTCGGCTTCTACGAGCGCGGCCTGAAGTGGGCTCTGAGGCAGAAACGGCTGATGCTGGCCTTCTCGGCTCTCATCCTTCTCGCCACGATCTGGCTCTTCATGATCGTCCCGAAGGGCTTCATTCCGAGCGACGACACGGGGCAAATCTTCGCCCCAACGGAGGGAGCGCAGGGCATCTCATTCGAGGCCATGGCCCAGCACCAGCAGGCGGCCGCGGAGATCGTGAGGGGCGACCCGAACATCGAAGGCTTCATGTCGAGCTGCGGCAACCGCGGCAACAACGTCCAGGGCGGAAACTCGGGCACGCTCTTCATGCGCCTGAAGCCCCGTGACGAGCGCAAGCTCTCGGCCGACCAGATCGTCCAGGAGCTCCGCCCGAAGCTCGCGCAGATCCCCGGAATCCGAGTCTATCCCCAGAACCTGCCGCCGATCCGGCTGGGAGGAGCGCTCACGCGGGCGCAGTACCAGTTCACGCTGCAGGCGTCCGACACGAAGGACCTCTACCTGACCGCGCCCCTTCTCGAGGAGAAGATGCGCGGGATCAAGGGCCTCCAGGACGTCAACAGCGACCTTCAGCTCCGCAACCCGACCGCCTATCTCACGATCGACCGCGATCGGACGGCGTCGCTCGGCGTCACGCCGGAATCCATCGAGAACGCGCTCTACACGGCGTACGGCTCGCGCCAGATCTCCACGATCTACTCTCCCAACAACGAGTACCAGGTGATCATGGAGCTGCTGCCGCAGTTCCAGCGCGACCCTTCGGCGTTCCAGCTCCTGTACGTGCGGTCGAAAAAGGGCGACCTCATCCCTCTCTCGGCGATCACGAAGCTCGAAAAGACCGTGGGCCCCCTCGCCGTCAACCATGCGGGTCAGCTTCCGGCCGTGACGATCTCCTTCAACCTGCCGCCCGGCATCTCGCTCGGCGAGGCGGTGGCGGGAATCAACAAGGTCGCGCGCGAGACGCTGCCCGCCACCATTCAGACGACCTTCCAGGGGACGGCCCAGGCGTTCGAAGCATCGCAGAAGGGACTCGGGCTCCTCCTCCTCGTCGCGATCCTCGTGATCTACATGGTGCTCGGCATCCTGTACGAGGACTTCCTGCACCCGCTCACGATCCTGTCGGCTCTTCCCTTCGCCGGCTTCGGAGCGCTGCTCACTCTCCTCATCTTCAAGGTGGAGCTGTCGATCTACGCCTTCGTGGGCATCATCCTGCTCGTCGGCCTCGTGAAGAAGAACGGCATCATGATGGTCGACTTCGCCGCCGGAGCGCGCCGCGCGGGCAAAGGCGCCGAGGAAGCGATTTACGAGGCCTGTGTCGTGCGCTTCCGCCCGATCATGATGACGAGCATGTCGGCGCTCATGGGCACGCTTCCGATCGCGCTCGGCTTCGGAGCGGGCGCCGAGTCGCGGCGACCGCTCGGCCTCGCTGTCGTCGGCGGCCTTCTCTTCTCCCAGATGATCACGCTTTACGTCACGCCGGTCTTCTACGTCTACATGGACCATCTCGCGGAGTGGCTCAAGCGCCGGCGTGGAAAGAAGGCCGACACCGGCCCCCAGGCGGTCCATCCGGCCGCGGCGGCCGCGGGCCTCTGAGCGGGGGCGACGCGCTCTCGCACATTTGACGCAGCGCGTAATAAGTCCTATATTGTCTCCGGGAGCCCTGCTTAGCGGAGGTGACCCGTGAACCGAACACCAGAGCCAGTCCCGAGCCTCCGAAGAACCAGGACAGTAGCCGTTGCCGAGCCAGGCCACTACACCTGCATCCTGTGTCCGGCGTGCGGCACCGAGACCTGCAAAACATTGCAGGATCTCGGGATGTACTGCGACACCATATGCGCCGCCACCGAGGCCATGCGGGGGGAGTCCCGCAGAAAACGGAAGCTCGCCGTCGTCTGAGCCGTCTCAGCCCACCAGCAGCGTCACGATCCGATTCGCGACGTACGCGCCGGAATACGCGAGAAGGCCCATGTACGCGAACTGGATCGCCGGCCATCTCCAGCCGCCCGTCTCGCGCCGGACGACGGCGACCGTGGAGAGACACTGCATCGCGAACGCGAAGAAGACGAGGAGCGCGACCGCGCCGCCAGCCGTGAGGTCGTGCCGGAGCGCGGCCTGCAGGCCTTCGCTGCCCGCCTTCGGGTCCATGCCGTAGAGCGTGCCGAGCGTGCCGACGATGACCTCGCGCGCCGCGAGCGACATCACGATGCCGATGCCGATCCGCCAGTCGAATCCGAGCGGCCTCACGAACGGCTCGATCAGGCGGCCGATCGTGCCGGCCACGCTGTTCGCGATCTCGGGCATCTTTCCGCCGGAGAGCGGCAGGTGCGCGAGGATCCAGAGGACGATCGCGACGCCCAGAATCACCGTGCCCGCGCGGCGGAGGAAGATCTTCGCCCGGTCGTACATCCTCAGGCCGATCTGACGGAGCGTGGGGCGCCGGTAAGGCGGCATCTCGAGGAGGAACGGCGCCCCGTCGCTCTTCAGAACGGACGACTTCAGGAGCCGCGCCGTACCGAAGGCCGCGAGGAAGCCGAGAAGGTAGAGGCCGAGCATCGCGGCCGCGCGCGTGCCGAGGAACGGGCCGAGCAGCGGACGCTCGGGAAGGAAGGCCGCGATGATGAGCGTATAGACGGGCAGCCGCGCCGAGCACGTCATGAACGGCGCGATGAGGATCGTCGCGATGCGGTCGCGCTTGTTCTCGATCGTCCGGGACGCCAGGACGGCCGGCACGGCGCATGCGTACGCCGAGAGGAGCGGCAGGAACGACTTCCCCTGAAGGCCCGCCTTCCGCATCGTGCGGTCCGCGATGAGGGCGGCGCGCGCGAGGTAGCCGGAGTCCTCGAGGAGGCCGATGAAGAGGAAGAGCAGCAGGATCTGCGGTAGGAAGATTACGACCGAGCCCACGCCGCCCCACACGCCCTCGAGGAGGAGCGACTTGAACAGGGACGCCGGGAGGAGCGCCGACAGCCAGGCGCCCGACGCCGAGACGGCGTGGTCCATGCCATCCATGAGCGGGCGCGCCGCCGAGAAGATCGTCTGGAACACCGCGACGACCACCGCGAGGAAGATGAGCGGCCCCGCGAAGGGATGCAGGAACACCGCGTCGAGCCGGCGCGTCCAGACCGGCGGCGCGGGCGCGGCGTAGCGCGCCTCGTCCCCCATCGCGACGGCCCACTGCCGGCACTTCGGAATGTCGGCGAGGACCGGCAGGTCGAGGGACGCGGGTACGCCCACGGCCCCGCTCAGGAATTCGCGCACCATCTCGAGGCCCTCGCCCTTGGACGCGCTCACGAGCGCGACGGGCACTCCGAGACGGGTCGCGAGCGCCTCCGCGTCCACCGCGCCGCCGCGGCTCGACAGCTCGTCGGCCATGTTCAGGACGACGAAGGTCGGAAGCCCGAGAGCGAGAATGGGAGCCGCGAGGACGAGATGCCGGTTCAGGTTCGTCGAGTCGAGGATGAGAAGCACGGCGTCGGGCTTCGCCATGCCCTTCATCTCGCCCTTGAGGACGTCGCGCGTGACGCGCTCGTCCTCCGAGCGCGGCGACAGGCTGTAGACGCCCGGCAGGTCGACGAGCACGACCTCGCGGTCGCCCTCGAGCCGCGCCCGGCCGCGCCGCTCCTCCACGGTGACGCCCGGGAAGTTCGCGACCCGCTGCCGAAGGCCGGTGAGGCGGTTGAAGAGCGTCGACTTGCCGGAGTTCGGCGGCCCGACGAGCGCGACGAGCCGGGGAGCGCCGCCATGGACCGGAAGCGCCGCCACCGGGCATCCCTCGCAGCTGTGGAGCACGCTCACACGGCCCCCTTTCTCGCGACCTCGACGAGGAGGCGCCGCGCCGTGTCGCGCCTCAGGGCGAACTCGGTGCCGTCCACGCGGAAGACCCGCGGGTCGCCTCCGGGCGCGCTCCGGGCCGCCACGATGCGCGCTCCGGGCAGGAAGCCGATCTCCATGAGGCGCGTCGCGTCGGCCTCCGGCAGGTCGATCCGCGCGAGGACGCCCGATGCGCCCGGGACGAGATCGTCGAGGCTCACGGGATTCCGGCGCCTGGCCCTGCCTATCCTGAGACTGAGTCGCATCTTCGCCATTATGCCCCAAACCAGCCGGGGCGTGTCGATGATGCGGATGCGTCAGACTTCCGGCCCGCCCGCTTCAGGAGCTCGAAGCCGGCGAGACCGCCGAGACCCGCCCCGGCGGCCAGGGCGATGTCCGCGGCCGAGAGCGGCCCGAACCTCAGAAGCTCGCGCATGGGCTCGATCCCGAGGCAGAGGCCGAGGACGCCGATCGCGCCGCCGAGGACCCACCAGATCGCCGGATTCGGCGTCCGGAGCGACGCAACCATGGTCAGGCCGGTCGAGCGATTCGTGAGGATGAGCGCCAGGTTCAGGAGAAGGAGCGTCGAGAAGGCGAGCGCGCGCGTCCTTCCCTCGACATCGCCCCGTGTCACGGAGAACGCGACGACTAAGAGCACGACGATCAACGCGAAGATGCCGTCGAGCAGCGCGCGGACCACGATCCGCGCCGGAAGAAGCGGCTCCCTCGGGTCCCGCGGCGGACGGCGCATGAGGCCGGGGTCCTCCGGTTCGGCTTCGAACGCGATCGAGCACGCCGGATCGATGACCAGCTCGAGGAGGACGATGTGCACCGGCAGGAGGACCAGCGGCCATCCCACGAGCGCCGGCACGAGAGCGGCACCCGCGATCGGGACGTGAACCGAGAGGACGTACGCCATGGCCTTGCGGATGTTCTCGAAGATGCGCCGCCCGAGCCGGATGGCCGCGACGATCGAGGAATAGTCGTCGTCGAGAAGGACGAGAGCCGACGCCTCCCGGGCAACGTCCGTTCCCCGTCCGCCCATCGCGATCCCGATGTGCGCGGCTTTGAGAGCGGGCGCGTCGTTCACGCCGTCTCCCGTCATCGCGACAACTTCGCCATTCGCCTTGAGGGCCTTCACGAGCCGCAGCTTTTGCTCGGGCACGACCCGCGCGAAGACCCGCGTGCCCCTCACGCGCGATGAGAGTGCCGCATCGTCGAGAGCATCCAGCTCGGGCCCGGTCAGGACGTCGCCGGACGGCAGTCCGGCCCCGGCCGCGATCGCCCGCGCGGTGCCCGGGTAATCCCCGGTGATCATCACCGTCCGCACGCCGGCTCGCTCGCACTCGGTAACGGCGTCCGCGACGCCCGGGCGGAGCGGGTCCGCAAGGCAGACGAGACCGAGACACTCGAAGGTGAGATCGTGTGCGGAGGGTGGCAGGGCGCCCGGCGGCGCCGTCGCACGGGCGACGGCGAGCACGCGCAGGCCGCGTTCGGCGAACTGCGCCACGGCGGCGAGAAGCGCCTGCGCCGGAGCCGCCGGGAGATGACAGAGGTCGGCGACGGCTTCGGGAGCGCCTTTGGCCGCCACCACACGGGGTCCTCCCCTGTCCGGCTCCCATACGTGGGTGACGGCGAGAAGCTCGTGGCCGAGGGGGTACTCGTGCACGAGCGTCCAGCCGCCGTGAAGGTGCTCCGTGCCTGCCAGCGCGTCTTTCGCGAGCGCTTCCACGGCCCGCTCCATCGGGTCGAAGGGCTTCTGCCGGCTCGCGAGGAGCGCGAACTCGACCAGCGGGTGAAACGTCTCGGGCAGCGGCTCGCCCCGGCGGTTCGCCACGTCCCACGTCCGCCCGCTGGCTTCGAGTGCGGCCACGGCCATCCGGTTCTGGGTGAGCGTCCCCGTCTTGTCCACGCACAGCACCGTGGCCGACCCGAGCGCCTCGATGGCTGCCGAGCGCCGCGTGAGGACGTGCCGCCGCGAGATGCGCCACGCGCCCAGGGCGAGGAAGACCGTGAGGATCACCGGAAACTCCTCGGGCACGAGCGCCATCGCGAGGGCGAGCCCGGCGAGGAGGCCTTCGAGCCACCCGCCCCGGAAGAATCCGAAGGCGAGCGCGACGAGGGCGCACAGAGCGAGCCCCACAACGGCGAGGACGCGCACCCACCGCGCCGTCTGCGTCTGAAGCGGCGTTGCGTCCGTATCGAGCGTCTGCAGCGCCTTGCCGATTCTCCCCAGTTCGGTCCTCGAGCCCGTGGCGCTCACGCGGGCGACGCCCTGCCCCCGCACGACGAGCGTGCCGGACCACACATGCGGCAACCCGTCGCCTCCCGGTCGTCCGGCCTCCGCCGCGCTCTCGTCCGCGCGCTTCGTCACCGGGACCGACTCTCCGGTGAGAAGGGACTCGTCTGCCGAGAGGCTCATCGCATCGAGGAGCACGCCGTCGGCCGGCACGCGGTCGCCCTCCGAGAGGACGACGAGGTCGCCCGGCACTACCTCGCGGCCGGCGATCCGGCGCTCGTGCCCATCGCGCACGACGAGCGCTCGCGGGCTCGAAAGATCGCGCAGAGCGTCCAAAGCACGCTCCGTCTTGCGCGACTGGAACAGGGAAAGCCCCACGACCCCGAAGACGGATGCGAGAAGGACGAGAGCTTCCTCGCGGTCGCCCAGGAGAACATAGACCCCGCCGCACGCGAGGAGGAGCAGGATCATCGGCTCTTTCAGGATCTCGGCGGCGAGAGCAGCGAGACTCCGGCGCCGCGTGGACGGCAGCTCGTTCGGGCCCTCGGAGGCGAAACGCGACATGGCCTCGGCCTCGGAGAGCCCCCCGAAGCGCCGCGGGTCGTGATCGGCCGCCATCGGGCGATTCTCGCCGCGATTCGAGCCGGGACCGATGATGCACCGGCTCCGGGGACGGCCCGTGGGAAAACGTCGGTCCTGTCACTCGCGGAAAGGTCCTCGAGATGTGGCGGAACCACGACCGCGGACACCTCGACGAGATCGCCTGGCTCGCGGGCCGGCTTCCGGCCGAGCCGAAGCACAACCTCTGAGTCCGGGCTGCGGTCTGAAGACCGCGCACTTGGATCTTCAGAGCAGCCGATAGATCTCGCGGCGATGGCCGACGCGCACGACGAGCACCAGAAGCACCGCATCCTCGACTTCGTAGACGACGCGATACTCGCCGACTCTCAGCCGATATCGGCGATCGTGGCCTTCCAGCTTTTTCGCACCCGGAGGCCGCGGCATGACGCCGAGTGCTTCCGTCCTGGCGACAATCCGCCGCACGACCTCACGGTCCAGCTTCTTCAGATCGCGGGCTGCCGCCGGCCGGAACTCGACCCGATACGCCAACGGCGGGCTACTTGAGACCGAGCTCCGCTTTCAGCCTGGCCAGCGGAATGTTCGGCCCGGGCTCTCTGAGAGCGGCATCCGCGGCTTCGTTGTCCAGCCGGTCTTCGAGCTTGCGAAGAAGCGCCAGGTCTTCCAGGGAAACGACGGCCGCGACTGCCTTACGACCTCGCCGAACCGTCACTCTCTCACCCCTCGCCACCCTTTCGAGGAGGCGTGCAGGGAGCGAAGGAGACGGCCTCTTGATCGCGGTTCGTGCCACGGCTCTGATTCTACGCCGGCCCTTCCCGTCGGGCAGGTTCCTCAGCGCCGCGCTACTCTCCGGGGCGCCGTGCGCCACTTCCTCGACCAGATCCCCTGGCCGCTCGCCCTCATCGCGGCGCTCACGCTGGGCCTCGCGCCGTTCCGCCCGCCGCACGTCGTCGAGAAGCTCGGGATGCTCTTCAAGGGGACGCTCGTGAGGCCGATCGACTGGCTCGACCTTCTCCTCCACGGCACGCCGTGGCTGATCGTGATCCTGAAGGGAGCGTTTGCGCTGAAGCGCTGACCGCTCAGCGCCTATGATCGACGCGTGCCCGAGATTCCCCCGTTCGCGCTGCCGGACCTCGCCCGCCTGGCGTATGCCGCAGGACGGCTCCTCGTGGCCGGGCTCCTCGGTGGGTTGATCGGCGCGCAACGCGAGAAGGTCCACAGCGCCGCGGGCTTCCGGACGCACATCCTCGTCGCGCTCGGCGCCGCGCTCTTCGTCCTCGCGGGCCGCGAGGCCGGCTTCACCACCGCCGACACGAGTCGCGTCGTGCAGGGGATCGTCGCGGGCATCGGCTTCCTCGGCGCCGGGACGATCCTCAAACTCGCGGACAAGGGCGAGGTCCACGGCCTCACGACGGCGGCCACGATCTGGGTGACGGCGGCCGTGGGCGTCGCCGCGGCCCTCTCGCAGCTCTGGCTCGCCACGCTCGCGGCGGCGGCAACGTGGATCGTCCTCGTTCTCGCGATCCGGCTCGAGAACCGCCGCGGCTGACTCAGCCCAGCCTTCCGAACCAGAAGTCCAGCGCCTTTTTCGGCACGTATCCTCCTCACGGATGCGATCACCCGCTTTGATGAAAGAGACAGCCGGGAAAGCGCCGATGACCCGGGGAGGCTCGTAAAGCTTCAGCGCGCCTCTCGGGCGGCCGGGGAGTCGTCCTTGACGCATCGGGCCGCGCCGCGCTACAACCTCCCCCACCCTCGAGCGGGTGTAGTTCAGCGGTAGAACGTCAGCTTCCCAAGCTGAATGTCGTGGGTTCGATCCCCATCACCCGCTCCATTGAGCCCAAAAGGCCGCGCATGCCGGCTTCTTGGGCGTGAATCGATCGGCCACGGACCGAAACGAAGCCTCAAGAGTGGCAGAGCTACTGGACCAGAAACGGGGCGAGGACCCACTGCTGCGCGCGCGCCGGTCCCGGCCGCTGGAGTCAGCCCCGGTCACTACGGATCTACATAAAAAAAGCACGGCATGGCTGTGAAGCCGAATCCGGGAGCCATGTACTGGATTCCTTCCATGCGCCCTCCGGCTACCGTAAATGGAGGAATGCCAAACAGGATGAGAGCATAGCCTTTGCCCTTTCCAGCCCCTCCCGCAGCCGAAAAGATGAGACCGGACCCGCCGAAATCACTCAGTTTGAGCTTGCGCCCTGGCTTTTCGACGATGGGTCCAATCCCAGAACTGGGCATATCGGGCGTAGAAAAGCTGCCCCCAATACCAAAAGGGATTGGTCCCTTGCTCTTGGTCAGCCCGGCTCCGACATAAAGAATCTCGTGAACGATTCCATCCGAATCGTCATCGTCGGTGACGTAAAACGATCCTTTCCCTGCGGCAAAGATGAGGGCGTCGAACTCCGCGGATTCCGAGGTGGTGAAATTCCAGGTCGAGGCTTCG
>CABDYV010000203.1_pt1 | contig 15797 bp, 16 predicted proteins | sample 3132041 | NCBI WGS metagenome assembly CABDYV01 (sample SAMEA5534338, study PRJEB31848) | metagenome | biome: tundra; feature: field; material: soil | place: USA | collected 2013-05 | depth 0.45 m | reverse complement strand
GCCGAGTCCTTCGGATCGAGGGCGAGGGCCCTCTCGTAGGCGAGAACCGCGAGATCCCAGTGCTTCCGCTGCTCCTCGCGCTCGCCGTCGCGGGTGGCACGCGACGTCGCGCAGCTGGACGCGAGGAGCGCGAGAACGAGACCGACCGCCACGCCCGGGAGGCGCGGGAATCGGCGGGAGGCTCGGCCGTTTCGTGTCGTCGTCATGCGAAGTCCTTCAATCTCCCGCATCACGGGAGCGGGATGGGAATGCGTCGGGTGATCTCGGGTGGAAGACCGGAGAAGCTGAAGTCGACCGACTCGCGGTTGATTTTGTGGATCTTGAAGCGGCCGTCGACAACGTCCCCCTCTCGGGCATTGATGATCCGGCCGCCCTCTTCGAGCGACACGATGAGCGCGTCGCGGGATCCGAAGACGCCGAGGACTTTGTACGGGATGCTCGGCGGAATGATGGGCGTGGGAGTCGGAGTCGGCTGGATCGGCATTGGACCGACGAACAGCGGGCTGCCCGGCAGGACCGGCGTCGGCGTCGGAATAGGCGTCGGTCGGGGCGTCGGCGTGGGCGACTCGAAGAACCGGAAGACGTTCCGTCCGACGTGCTCCTCGGCGTAGCCGCGTGCCGCGACGCGCGTCAGGTCGGGCACGGACTCGGGGTCGGAGACGCTTCGTGCCGCCCGCGGGCGGCCGGAAGCCGGCGTAGCCGCGGGGCCCTCGGGCGCTTCGGATCCCTTCGGCAGATAGGACAGCGCCGCGAAACCCAGGGCGGCCGCGAGCGCGAAGAGAAGTAGCTTGAGGTTCGACTTCGGGGCTTTCCCGGGCGCGCTCATTCCGGAACTCCGCGCGCGGCCGCGGGCGTCGCCGCGGGTCCGCCGGCCTGCGCCGCTCCTGTCCGGTCAGCGCCTCGGGCGGCGCGCGTGACGCGGCGCGGCGCGGCGGAACCGTCGGGCCGGAAATAGTGCGCGACCGTCAGGTTCAGGCGCAGCACATCGGGCTGGATGTCGTCGGTCGCGAGGGCGACGTTCTCGAGGAGGAGGAAGCGCGGGTTGCTCTCGAACGAAAAGAGGAGCTTCTTGATGTCGGCGTAGCGGCCTTGCACGTTGAACAAGAGGGCGAGGCGCGTGGCGGCGCCGACCTCGTCGAAGGAGTACGAGATCTGGCCCGGCACGGTGCCGGCCTTTTCGGTGAGCGCATAGACGTCTTCGATGACGGCAGCAAGGCGCTCCTTGCGCCCTCCGAGGACGTCGCGGTTGAAATCCTCGAGGTCCCGCTGCAACGCGCGCAGGCGTTCCTCGGTCTTCACGACCCGGCGCGTGGCCTCGGCGGCCTCGTCGCGCTTGGCGGCGAGCTCGGCGCGTGTTCTCTCGAGAGCCTTGAACCGCTCGTCGTAGAACGCGTGATAGCCGATCAGGACGGCCGTGGCTGCGACGAGAAGGACGGCGAGCACGGCGAAAAGCGGCAACCGCGCGCGCCACGGCGACCGGCGGATTCCGCCTGCGCGCGCGAGGAGAAGGAGCCGGCGGATCCGCTCGCCTGCTTTCCGGACGGCCGTCGGCGGCGGCGCGCTCACGGGTGCCCTTCCGTCCGGCCCTCGGCGTCGTGGTACGCGACCGTGAGGACGAGCCGGCGGCCTTCCGGCAGGCCCTTCTCCCCGCGGTCTTCGCTCGCGGGCGTCGGCTTGTCGAACCACCGCGAAGCGTCGAACGCGCGAATCGTCTTCGGCAGGCCGTTCGGGTCGCGCGAGATGAGCGTCAGCGTCACGAGAACCGTCTCCGACGGAGCGCGGCGCTCCAAAGCGGGCGATCCCGAAGATCCCGTCACCTTCTGGAGCCCGATCGACGCGATGCGCAGGTCGGACGGCAGGGTCTTTTCGAGACGCGAGAGGAACCGCGTCCACGAGAAGGCGCGCCTCAGCGCGATCTCGTTCGCGTCCTCGACGTCGGCGGCGAGCGAGGCGACGTCGACCCGCGCCAGAGACGCCGCGGCTTTCTGCCTGGCTTCCTCGAGGCTCGAAATCTCGGCCCCGAGGCTCGCGATCGACGCGCGCGTCCGGCTCGAGTCGGCGAAATAGCGGATCACGGTGCGCGCGGCGACGAACGACAGGGCGGCCACGAGCACCGCGAGAAAGCCCGCCGTCAGGTTCGCCGGACGCGTGTCGACGAAGGGCCGGCGCGCGAGGTTGAAGCGCCCCGGCATCAGTCACCCCCCGCGAGCACCCCGAGGGCGGCGAGAGTGGCGGGATCCTGCGCCGCCGCGGCCGGCGTCACCGTCGCTCCCGGAGCGAGGCGAGACAGCGTGAGGAGCTCCGGCTCCGAAGCTCCCGCGGCCGCGCGGAACCCGCGCAGCGCCTCGAGGACCCCGGACTTCAGCGGGCCCGCCGCGCAGCTTCCGGCGACGTCCGCGGGCGGCGCCTCGGCCGGCCGATCCGGCGTTCCGAACGTGACCGCGAGGCGTACGTCCTGGACCGCTTCGCTCGCCTCCGCGTACGGCCTCGTCCGCGCGAAGCGGAGCTGAGACCCCGCGTAGACGAGCGTCGTGGCCGTGTCGTCGTCCGTCCAGACGAGAAACCCGTCGCCACTGGCCCGGGCGCCGAGCGAGGAAACCGCGAACGCGGCGGTCTCGAGCGCGCCTATGCGGATGCCCGCCTTCTCGAACGGCGCTTCCCACGAGGATGCCGCCTGTTCCGCCGCCGCGAGCGCGAGGATGCGCGTCCCTTCCTCTCCCGCCGGCTGCCACGAGAGACGGAGCTCGGGCGCCGGCTCGCCGAACGCGCGGCCGAACTTCCAGCGGAGCATGTCGTCGATCTCGCGCGCGTGGCTCTCGGGCTGCACGGCGTCGATGACAAGGAGCTTCACCCAGCCATCGGGCACCACGAGCGACGCGGCCGGAATCTTCGCGCCGGCCTCGGCCAGGAGGCGTTGGAGCGCGCCGGAAAGCGCGGGCCCCGCGAGGGGCGATCCGTCCGGCCCCGGCGTGAAGGTGTCGGGAAGCAGCGGGCGGGACAGGACGCGGAACGCGGGCACGGCGGAGAGCGCCGAACGCCGCGCTCCATCGGCGGGGCCGACGTACACGAGCCGATCGCGCGTCAGGACGAACGCGTGCGGGGGACGCGGCGACCGCCAGAACGCGGACGAGAACGGGTTCCTGAGGCCGTCACTCAACGAAGGTCACCTTGTTGATCTCCCGGAGCGTCGTCTGGCCCGCCAGGACTTTCTTGATCGCCGACTCGCGCAGGAAGCTCATCCCCTCAGCCTGTGCCGCTTTCTTGATCTCCGCGGCGGGGCGCTTGTCGAGAATGAGGCTCCGAATGCGGTCCGAGAGGTCGAGGAGCTCGGTGATCGCCATCCGGCCATAGAAGCCCGTGCCGTTGCAATCGATGCAGCCCCGGCCTTCGTAGAGGGTCACAGAGGCCATCCGCTCGGGCGCGATCGCGGACTCCTCAAGAAGCTGCGCGGTCGGCGTCGACACGGCCCGGCAGTGCGGGCAGATCTTTCGCACGAGCCGCTGCGCGAGGATGCAGTTGAGGGCCGAGACGAAGTTGTAAAGCTCGACCTTCATGTTGAGGAAGCGGCCGAGGACGTCCACGACGTTGTTCGCGTGGACGGTCGTGAAGACGAGGTGCCCCGTGAGCGCGGCCTGCACGGCGATCTGCGCCGTCTCCTCGTCACGGATCTCGCCGACCATGACCTTGTCGGGGTCGTGCCGGAGGATGGAGCGCAGCCCGCGCGCGAACGTGAGGCCTTTCTTCTCGTTCACCGGGATCTGCGTCACGCCGCGGAGCTGGTACTCGACCGGGTCCTCGATCGTGATGATCTTGTCCTCGACGGACTGGATCTCCGAGAGACATGCGTAGAGCGTCGTCGTCTTGCCCGAGCCCGTCGGCCCGGTGACGAGCACCATGCCGTACGGCTCGCGGATGAACTTTCTCAGCCGTCGCATCGTCTCGGGATCCATGCCGAGGACATCGAGGCGCAGGTTCTTGAACTCGGCGTTCGCGGATTCCTTGTCGAGGATGCGGATGACCGCGTCCTCGCCGTGGACCGTCGGCATGATCGAGACACGGAAGTCGATCGTGCGGCCCTTCACGCGTACCTTGAAGCGGCCGTCCTGCGGGATGCGCTTCTCGGCGATGTCGAGCTCCGACATGACCTTGATGCGGCTGATGATCGTCTGGTGGTGTTTCTTGTCGATGGGCTCCATCGCCGGGTAGAGCACTCCGTCGATGCGGTACTTGACGACGACGACGTGCTCCTGCGTCTCGATGTGGATGTCCGAAGCGCGGCGCTGGATCGCGTTGAAAAGCACGGAGTCGACGAGCTTGATGATCGGGCTCGCATCGGCCGTGATGCGGTCGATCGAGAGGACCTCCTGGCCCTCCTCGTCCTCCCGGACGACTTGCATCCTGAACTCTTCGGTCGCCTCTTCGAGCACGCGCTGCGTGGATTCGGACTTCTGGAGAATGTCCTGGAGGGCGGCCCTCGACCCGACCCTGACTCTCAGGCGCTTCTTGAGGAGCCCCTCGAGCTCGTCGCGCTTCACGACGTCGGCCGGATCCGCCATGACCACCGCGAGGGACCCGTTCTCCGCCTTCTCGGGCACGAACTCGAAGCGGAGCATCCACTCGAGCGGGATCGACCGGAAGAGCTCGGCGTCGATCCGGAACGTCCAGAGATCGACGTACGGCAGCTCGAGGCGGTCGGCGAGCTGGCGGGCGCGCGTCTCCTCGGAGGCGGCATCGAGGAACCGCGGGATCGCGGCTTCGGGGGAGGAGGCTCGGGTCGTGCTCATGCGTATCCGCTTTTACGGCCCGTCAGGCCTTGATGTTGGAGAGGATCGTGAACATGGGAAGGTAGATCGACAGGAGGATCATCGCGATGACGCCTCCCATGACGACGAGGATGATCGGCTCGATGAGGGTCACGATGCGCTGGAGCCTCTCTTCGATCGCCTCGTCGTAGAAATCCGACACGTTCGTGAGCATCTCCTCGAGCGCACCCGTCGCCTCGCCGACCTTGATCATCTCGACCGCGAGCGACGTGACGATGCCGGTCTCCTCGAGGCTTCGCCACAGCTCGGCGCCCTCGCGCACGCGAGGAACCACGGCGGCGACGGCGCCCGAGACGCGCCGGTTCGCGACGGCCCCCGACGCGATGTCGAGCGCGGGCACGAGCGGCGTTCCGGCTCCGACGAGCGTCGCGAGCGAGCGGGAGAACTGCGAGAGCGCGAACTGCTGGAGGATCGTCCCGATGAGCGGAAGGCGCAGGAGGAAGCCGTCCCAGGCGATGCCCCCCGCGTCGCTCGACTTCCAGCGGGAGAGAATGACGCCCCCCACGGCGAGCGCCGCCGCCATGACGAGAACGTGCGCGTGCAGGAAGTCGGCCGTCCCGATCACCATCCGCGTGATGAGGGGCAGCCGGCCCGCCTCGAAGCCCGCGAAGAACTCCCGGAACTTCGGGATGACGTACGTCATCAGGATGCCGACGAGCCCGACGGACAGGGCGATGAGGACCGCCGGATAGACGAGGGCCCCCGTCACCTTGCGCCGGATCCCGCCGAGGATCTTCTGGTAGGCGAGATAGCGGCGCAGCACCTTTTCGACCTCGCCCGAGCGCTCACCGGCCTTGAGAGAGGTCGCGTAGAGCCGCGGGAAGACGTCGCCGTGAGAGAGGAAGGCGTCCGAGAGGGCGACGCCCGAGACGAGCTGGCCGCGGACGTCCTTCAGGATCGCCTTGAAGCGCGGATTCTCCTGGCGCTCGAGGAGGATGTCGAAGCCGTTCACGATGGGGAGGCCGGCCTTCAGGAGCGCGGCGAGCTCCTGGTTGAAGACGAGGAACTCCCCCGTCTTCACCGGGCGGCCGCGGCGCGGCACGAGCCCCGAAAGGACGCTGGCCACCGAGCGCGCGCCGCCGGCCGCGCCAGGGGCGAACTCGCCGCCGGCGAGCTTCACGGAGAAGAGCCTCGCGCCGAGGCGCGCGACCTCGGCCTTCAGCGCACTCTCGTCGGGCGCTTCGATCGCGCGCGTGACGATCGCACCGTCACCCATCCCGACGCGGCAGACGTAGGTCGGCATCAGTTCGGGAAGATTCCTGGCCCCGGCTGGCGAAAGTTCGCGAAGATGACGACGAAGAGCTTGTCCGCGGCGGACTCGTCGCGGCCGACGCCGAGGATGTAGGGCTGCCCGAGATTGACGTTGATGGACGTGTGGAGGATCTCGCCGCGGACCTCCTTGCCCGCCTCGCGCCGCACGCGCTCGAGGGAGAGATCCCGGAGCTGGACCTGGGTGCTGTCGCGCGACGGCTCGAGGAGGAACTCGAGGCGGTAGCCGCCGCCCATGGTGTACGCCACGCGCTGGCCTTCGACGCCCTGGACGACGACGGAGTCGAGCCGGGTGAAATCGGTCACGTTGAAGAGCTTCTTGAGCTTCTCGCCGATTCCGCGGATTTCCTTCGAGACGTTCGTCTTCTCGGCGGCCCGCGCCTTCTCTCCCACGGACTTCAGAAGCGTGACGGCGATGTCGATGGCGCGGAGCGGGACGTCGAACGCCGCGACGGCCCGGGTGATCTGCTCGACGCGCGCCGGCGTCCCCCGAACGGTGAGAGAATTGAGGTTCGTCTCGAGGACGACGGAAACGGCGCCCGAATCCGAAAGGAGCGGGCGCAGGACCGCCAGGGCGTCCTCGACCTTGCGATGCTTCAGCGTGAAAACCTTGACGACCGTCTGCGTCTGCGGGGCGCCGAGCGCGGACGTTCCGCCAGCGGCGAGCAGCGTACAGGACGCCAGGACGAGGGCCCGGACGGCGATCCGAAGCCGGGCGGAGCGAAACCACATGGCTCAGAGATCCGCGTGCGGGTCCGCGATGAAGACGACGTTCGGCTCCTTCGGGGAGACGGCGGCGAACTGGTAGACCCGCGCGCCGAGGTTCTTCAGATCCTGGATCAGGGGCCGGACAGGCGGGCGCACGTCGAGGGCTTCGCGCGTGTCCGACCTGTCTTGTCTGTCTTGTCTGTCTTGTCTCTCATCCGGCGTGGGCGCGAGGGCCGCCGGCGCCTGCGCCTGCCCCTGGCGGGCGAGGCGAATTCCCCCGATGCCGAAGAGCCCCGCGGCGAGAACCACGAGCGCGGCCGCCTGAAGAAAGCGGCGCGAGAAGAAGGGGCGCGTCGCCGGGGGAGCGACGACGCGGGAACGCCGCCACACTTCGGCGAGCACGTCGTCCGCGACGCGGCGCACGTCCTCCGCCGCCGGAGCGGCCGCGGCGGACGCGCCGAGCGGCACGAAGAGAAGTGTCGGGTCGAGGGCGCGCGCCTCGGCCGCGCAGACCCCACAGGAGGCGAGGTGGGCCTTGAGCGCACGCTCGGAAGGAGGAGGAATTTCTTCTGAAAGGCGCTGCCGCACAGCCTCGCGGGTGCTGGTGAGCTCCGGGCAGAGCGCGTTCGTTCTCATCGCCCCACCACGAACTCGGGAAACCTCTTCCGGATCTCGACGCGCAAGAGGCGGCGGGCCTGGAAGAGGTGATTGCGCACGGTGGATTCGCGGCACCCGAGGATCCGGGCGATCTCGTGGCTGTCCTTGTCCTCGAACTCCCTCAGGACGAACACGAGGCGCTGCTTGGCGGACAGCACGCTCGCGCAGCTCTCGAAGACGCGTCGGACCTCGCTCTCGGCGAGGAGCGCGGGGCCGTCGGGCTCCGCGCTCGTGCGTGCGCCCTTCACGAGGCGAAAGCTCTCGGCCTCCGTGCGCTGCCGCGTACCGCGCGCGCGCAGCGCGTCGATCGCGAGATTGCCGGCGATGCGAAAGAGCCACGTCGAGAACGCGTATGCCGGGTCGTACCGCTCGAGATTCTCCCAGACCCGCACGAACGTGAGCTGCGCGACGTCGCGCGCGTCCTCGGCATCTCCCAGAAGCCGCCTGAGGAACGACAGGACGCCGGGCGTCCGGCGGGCGACGAGCTCGGCAAAGGCCTCGGCATCGCCTCGCGCGGCGCGACGCGCGAGCGCGCGCTCTTCGGCAGGAACTCCGGGAGACCCGAGCGAAACCACCCGCGAGCCGGGCCCCTCGGCCGGCGGCTCGGAAGAATCCGGACGGGCAGCGGACGAGACGAGACGCATCGCTTCGGCGTCTTTTACGTTTCCGGACTCGTCATCGTCTACCAGCCGCAAGGACCCCCTTAACCTTCCGAAGTATAATGCTCGACGCGAGTGGAGTGGGGCGATAAATTCTTGTCAGGACTCGATTTGATGTCGGCCCTGCCCTCCGAGGCCCCCCTGTTTCCCCTCGTCGTTTCGAGGCTTTTCCCTTCCGCTCGAGGGCCCGGGAATCCGGGCGGGGTCTGGATTCAGGGCGTCTCCGTAGGAGAGGTGGAGGTCGCCCTCACGCTCGCGGAGCTGCTTGCTTCGCTCGACCCGGGCCTGCCGCTCCTGCTCACGTCCACGACGCCCGCAGGCGTGGCCCTTCTCTCGCGCCGGCGACCCGGCGCCTGGCGGCCGTTCCCGCTCGACGTGCCGTTCTCCGTCCGGCGGTTCTTCGACGCCACTGAGCCGCGCCTCCTGGTCCTCGTCGAGACCGAGCTCTGGCCCGCGGTGCTCGGCGAGGCACGGCGCCGCGCCATCCCGGTCCTCGTCGTGAACGCGCGCCTGTCGGAGCGGTCCGCGCGACGGTATCGGCGAATCGCGCGCCTCTTCGGCAGCTCCTGGGACGCACTCACGCGCGTCCTAGCGCGCACGCCCGAAGACGCTTCCCGCTTCGAGGAGATCGGCGTCCCCTCTTCGCGTATCGCGGTCGGCGGCGACCTCAAGTTCGACCGCGCTCCCGCGCCCGAGCCGCCGTTCGCCGAGCGCCTGCGCCGCCTCGCGGACGGGCGTCCGATCCTCGTGGCGGGCTCGATCGCCGAGAGCGAGATCCCGCTCGTTCTCGAGGTGCGACGCAGGCTCGAGAGGAGCGTGCCCGGAGTGTTTCTCGTTCTCGCGCCCCGGCAGCCGGAAGCTTTCGACGCTGCGGAGCGCCGCGCCGGGGCGGACGGGCTGGCCGTCGTCCGACGCTCGCGCCTCGAAGCGCCGGAGAGAGAGCGCGCCGACGTCTTCCTTCTCGACTCGGTCGGCGAGCTCGCCGGAACGTATGCCCTCGGCGAGGCGGCGCTTCTCGGCGGGTCGTTCGCGCCGAAGGGCGGGCACAACGTCCTCGAGCCGCTCCGCGCCGGAGCGCCGGTCGTCCATGGGCCGTCGACGCGGAACATCCGCTCCGCGCTCGAGGCCGCCGAGGGCGCCGTCTTCGCCGCAGCCGATGCGCGTTCGGCGGCCGAGGTGCTCCGGCCGCTCCTCACGGACCCGACGGCGCGCGCCCGTGCGACGGCCATCACGCGCCACCTCTTCGCGGGCCACGCCGGGGCCGCGCGGACCGCCGCCGAAGCCGCGCTCGCGCTGGCCTTCTCCGGAGCGCCGGGCGCGTGACCTTCCTCGCGCCGCTCGCCGCTCTATACGGAACCGCCGTGTCGGCGCGGCTCGCCGCGTATCGCCACGGTCTCCTCCGGGTTCGCCGGGCGGGACGCCCCGTGCTCTCCGTCGGTAATCTCGCGGCCGGCGGCACGGGCAAGACGCCTTTCGTGCGCTGGCTCGCGGGCGAGCTCCTGGGCCGCGGGATCCGCCCCTCGGTCCTCACGCGCGGCTACGGCCGCGCGAGCCGCCGCGCGATCGTCGTCTCGGACGGCGCGGGCGCCGTCGCCTCGGTGCGCGATTCCGGGGACGAAGCCGCCGTCCTCGCCCGCGCGCTTCCCCGCGTCCCGATCGTGGCCGACAGCGACCGCGTCGCCGCCGCCTGGCGCGTGGAAGCGCTCGTGCCCGACGTGGACCTTCACCTCCTCGACGACGGTTTCTCGCACGTCGCCCTCGCGCGCGACCTTGATGTCGTGCTCCTCGACGCGACGGCGCCCGACGCCGGCGGAGCGCTGTTGCCGGTAGGGCGCCTGCGCGAACCGCTCGCCTCGCTGGCCCGGGCCGACCTCGTCGTCGTGACGAAGTGCGAGCAGGCCGATCCCGCCCCCGCACGCGACCTCGCGGCGCGATGGGCCCCCGGCGCGCCGGTCTACCACGCCACGACCCGCGTCGTCGGCATTCGCGACGATTCCGGAGAAGAGGTCCGCGCCGAGGACCTGCCGGGCGAGACGCTGGTCGCCGTCGCCGCCCTCGCGCACCCGAATGCCTTCCTCGGAACGCTGGCCTCGCTCGGAATCGCGCCCGCCGGCGTCGAGACGTTCCGCGACCACGACCCGTATGCGCCCTTCGCGCTCGGCCGAATCGAGCGTGCGGCCGAGGAGTCCGGAGCGACCGCCGTCATCACGACGGAGAAGGACGCGGTCAAGCTGGAGGGACGCCTGAGGCTTCCTCTCTTCCGCGTCGCCGTCGAGATGGCGGTCACGGAGCCCGGCTTCGTCGCGGACGCGCTCGCGCGTCTCGCGCGCCCGCCATCTTGAGGTCCAATGCCGAAGAAGCGCACCGCATTCCGGAATCGACTCGAGGCGCTCGCCGCCGGCGCCGTGGGTGCCGCTCTCGCGAAGATGACGCCCGAGGCCGCGGAAGCGTTCGGCCGCGCGCTCGGCCGCCTCTATCTGAGGCTCGATGAGAGGCGCCGGAATCTCGCGCGCGCAAATCTCGCGCGCGCGTTCCCCGATCTTCCATCCGCCGGGATCGACGCCCTCACCGTCCGCGTCTTCGAGCACTTCGGCGGCGTCGCGGCGGAGCTCCTCCACGCGATGGGCCATGGCCCTGCGGACGCTCTTTCGAGGATCGAAACGGAAGGAGCCGAGGTCGCGCGTGCCGCTCTCGCGAGGCGGCGTGGCGTCCTGTTCCTCACCGCGCATCTCGGGAACTGGGAGTGGGCCGCGCTCGGCACCGGGGCGCTGGGCATTTCGTTGGGCGTCATCGCGCGCCCGCTCGACAATCCGCTGCTCGATGCCCCGCTCACGCGCCTGCGCACGTCCACGGGGAACTTCGTGATCGCCAAGCGCGACGCGGCGCGGGAAATGCTGCGGGCCCTCCGGAGGGGTGGCGCGATCGGAATCCTCAACGATCAGCACGCGCGCCCGCCGGATGCCGTCACGGCTCCTTTCTTCGGTCAGCCGGCCGCGACGTCTTCGGCGCTCGCGAAGCTCGCGGATCGCACGGAGGCCCTCGTCATCCCGACGGCGGCGATTCGCATCGCCCCGGCACGCTGGCGCCTGACCTTCGAGCCGGTGCTGGACGTCCGCACGCTTCCCGAGGCGGAACGCGGCGTCGAGAAGCTCACCGCCCGCCTCAACGGAATCCTGGAGACGATGATCCGGCGTCACCCGGAACAGTGGTTGTGGCTCCACAATCGATGGAGACTCGACTAGGGCCTTCTCTTCGCCCTTTGAACGAAAAAACGCCCGGGCACGAGGCCCGGGCGTTGAAGCTCGAAGCTGTTTTTTGAGGTTTACTTCGTGGCGGGGGGAGTGGCCGTGCTGGGGGCGGTGGTGGTCGCCTCGGTCTTCGTCCTCTCGCTCTTCGTGGCGCCGCTCTTCTTCGTGACCTTCTTGTGCGTCGCCTTCTTCTTCGTCGTCGTGGCCGGAGTCGTGGTCTCGGTCGTCGTCGCGGCCTTTTCGGTCGTGGCGCCCGTGATGGGGTTCGTCGTCGTCTTGGCCTGGGTCGACTGGGTCTTCGCTTCCTGCGCGAAAGCAACGCCCAGCGACAGGATGGCGACAGCAACGAGAGCGGAAAGCGTCTTCTTCATCTTTTTCTCCAATCCCCTGTTTCTGTGGCCGGTTCGGGGCCTACCGACAAACCAGTCACCGCAACCCCGCTGCCACGCGCGCGGGCAGGCTCATCTCGGACCGTTAAGCTGCTTTTCTTGGAATGGTTTAGAGGCACAGCACGCCCCGGGGTCGCGGCCGCGCGCCGAGCGCGCGGTGCACGTTTCCGTATACCCGCTGAACGTGAAGCGTGGGTTCAGCCGTCATTTCAGCTCGACGTTCCAGTACGCCATGTCGAGGAAGTTCTTCCACGTCGGGTGGATCCGGTGGAGCGACATGAGGCCCAGCGGCGTGCCCCTCGGCTTGCCCGGGACGCGGCGCAGCCTCATGCCGGCCTCCTCGGGCAGGCGGTTGCCCTTCTTCACGTTGCAGGGGAGGCAGGCGCAGACGATGTTGTCCCAGTTCGACGGCCCCCCGCGCGAGAGCGGGATCACGTGATCGAGCGAGAGGTCCGACGTGGAAAAGCGTCTGCCGCAGTACTGGCAGCGGTTCCCGTCGCGCATGTAGATGTTGTGCCGCGAGAATTTTACTTCGTTGCGGGGTGAGCGCTCGCAGGAGAGAAGCTGGATGACACGCGGCACCCTGATCACGAGATTCGGAGTCGTCACGACGTCGTCGTCGGCCTGGACCGGAATGTCCTGCCACTCGTTCCAGGCATACGTCGTGTAGTCGGGCAGAACCGCGCGCACGTGCCCTTTGTAGAAAAGCGTGAACGTCCGCTTGACGTCCGTCAGCGTCAGGGCCGCGAAGCCGCGGTTCAGGACCAGCACCGGAGACTCGAGCATGGCTCAAGGATAGCCCAACGGCTGCTAAGGTTGCGTGAGTCGGATGCGGATCCTCTTCGTGCGCCTCTCGTCCTTCGGCGACGTCGTCTTCGCGCTTCCCACGGCGAAGGCGCTCCGAACCGCTCTTCCCGGCGCGCGCCTCGCGTGGGCGATCGAAGGCCCGCTCGTTCCGCTCCTCGAGGGCGCGCCGTACGTCGACGAGATTCTCGTCGCGGACACGCGGGTCTGGAGGAAGTCGATTCTGGGAAAGAAGACCCGGGAAGAGATTTCGGATTTTCTAAGAAGGGGAAGAGGGCTCGGAGCGGATCTCGTCGTCGATGCGCAGGGGCTGTTCAAGTCGGCTCTCATCACAGCCGCGATTCCCGCGGGGCGGAAAGTGGGCTTCGGATTCCGGACCTCGACGGAATGGATCAACTGCCTCTTCACGGACGAGCACGTCGAGGCCGCCGATCGCCCGCACGTCGCGGACCGGATGCTCGCGCTCGCCGAGCACGTGACGGGAAAGACGGGCTTCGACCGGGTGCCGGACGTGCAGCATCTCGTCGAACGAGAAGACCCCGTGGTCGACTCCTGGCTGGAGCAGAACGGCAGCCGGCCGTTCGCGGTGCTACAGCCTTTTTCTTCGAAGGTGAATAAGGAGTGGAGCGCCCACGACGTTGTTGCATTCTCCGAATGGCTCGGAGAGCAAGGGATCCAGCCTGTGCTTCGCTGGGGCCCCGGAGAGGAGGGCCGCGCGCAGGAGCTTCTTACCCTTTCCAGGAAATCTTCCTCTTCTCTTTCTCCTCCTCTCATCCTCGCTCCCCCGACTTCCCCCGCCTCCTCCGCCCGCCTCGCGTCACGCGCCGCGCTCTTTGTCGGCGCCGACACGGGACCCACGCACCTCGCGGCCGCCACCGGCACGCCGACGCTCGTCCTCTTCGGCCCGACGCCCATCGAGCGCTTCGGCCCGATTGGGCCGCGCACGGCCGCCCTCCGAGAATTCCCGGCGGACTACAATCGTTCCGGGCCGGGATGGCCTGCCAATGCCGTTCATGAAGCCGTCCGCCATCTCCTCGCGTAAGACGCGGCGGCGCGCGCGCGCCGCCGCCGGCGTTCTCGCGGCCGCCTCCGCGCTCGCCGTCCTCGTTCACGGGCGCGTCGCCGGCACCGTCGAGAAGGCCCCGGCGCTTTCGGCGGCACGCGAGTCGCTCTCGAGAGACCGGCTCTACCCCGTGCCCTTCGGCGACGGCGAGACACTCGTCTACACGATTGCGTGGCTGAAGATCGAAGGCGGCGAGATGACGCTCAGAACCTCGCGCGAGACCTCGACGGACGGCGTGCCGGTGCACCGGATCGCCCTCCTCGCGTCCTCGAACGACTACGTCTCGAAGTTCTACCCCGTGCGCGACCTCTACGAGACCTGGGTGGACGCGCGCGACTTCCAGCCTCTTCGCTTCGAGAAGCATGCGCGCGAGGGGCGCTATGAATCCGACGAGGTCGAGGAGTTCGACCTGACGCGCCGAATCGGGAGCTGGCGGGAGGACCGAACCCCCCTGCCCGAGCGCGTGCAGGACATCATTTCGTCCTTCTATTTCCTGAGGACCCAGCCTCTCGCCGTGGGTCAGGACGTCCGCGTCGACATGTTCTCGCGCGGCAAGATCTACAAGCTCAAGGCCTCGATCCTCGAGCGGGAGAAGGTCGAGACCGAGGCCGGCACGTTCGACGCGTTCAAGCTGCAGCCGCAGCTTCGGGAGAACGAGACAGCCGAGGATCGCAACCGCGGAAAGCTCTTCCTCTGGTTCTCGGACGACGAGCGCCACCTCCCCGTCATGGCGAAGACGGTGATGCCGATCGGCTCGGTCACGGCCCGCCTGCGGAAGATCGTGGCCGGGGCGAAACCATCTCTCTCGCCGGAGAGGGCCCAGAAGACCGATCGGCCGGCCGCACCCTGAACCGCTAGAATCACCCCATGGCCGTGAAGCTCGGGGCCCTTCTCATCAAGTCGAAGCTCATCTCGAACGACCAGCTCCAGGAAGCGCTCAAGGAAGTGCAGTCCTCGGGGATGAAGCTCGGAGAAGCCCTCGTCAAGCTCGGCTACATCACGGAAGACGACATCACGGAGACGCTCTCGGCGCAGTTCGGCGTCCCGTCGATCAACCTCTCGCATTTCGAGATCGACCCAAGCGTCCTCAAGCTCGTCGCCGCCGACATGGCGCGCAAGTACAATATTCTCCCCGTCAACAAGACCGGCGCGACGATCACGATCGCAATGGCCGACCCGACGAACGTCTTCGCCATGGACGACATCAAGTTCATGACGGGGTACAACGTCGAGCCCGTCGTGGCATCCGAGGCCGCGCTCCAGCTCGCCATCGACAAGCACTACGGCGCGACCCATGCCCTCGAGCTGAAGAAGGTCATGGAGGAGATGTCGGTCACGGACACGGCCGACACCTCTCTCGAGGTCGTCGAGGAGTCCGAGCAGCAGACGATCGACCTCGAAAGGCTCGTCGACGAGGGCGAGGAAGCGCCCGTCATCCGGCTCGTGAACATCATTCTGACGGACGCGATCAAGCGAGGCGCCTCGGACATCCACATCGAGCCCTATGAGCGCGAGTACCGCGTGCGCTACCGCATCGACGGCATCCTCTACGAGGTCATGAACCCGCCGCTGAAGCTCAAGGAGGCGATCGCCTCACGCATCAAGATCCTCGCCAAGCTCGACATCGCCGAGAAACGTCTTCCGCAGGACGGGCGCATCAAGATCCGGATGAAGCTCTCGGGCAGGGTGAAGGAGCTCGACTACCGCGTGTCGGTGCTGCCCACGCTCTTCGGCGAGAAGATCGTCTGCCGCCTTCTCGACAAGGACAACCTCATGCTCGACATGACGAAGCTGGGGTTCGAGAAGGACAGCCTCCTGAAGTTCGAGAAGGCCATTCTGCGGCCGTGGGGCATGGTCCTCGTGACAGGGCCCACGGGCTCGGGCAAGACGAACACCCTCTACTCGGCCCTCTCGCGCATCAACACGCCCGAGACGAACATCATCACGGCCGAGGATCCTGTCGAGTTCAACCTGCCCGGCATCAATCAGGTCCAGATGAAGGACCAGATCGGGTTGAACTTCGCGGCCGCGCTGCGGTCGTTCCTGAGGCAGGACCCGAACATCATCCTCGTCGGCGAGATCCGCGACTTCGAGACGGCCGAGATCGCGGTCAAGGCGTCCCTGACGGGCCACCTCGTGCTCTCGACTCTCCACACGAACGACGCGCCCTCCACGAT
>CABDYV010000182.1_pt1 | contig 17152 bp, 18 predicted proteins | sample 3132041 | NCBI WGS metagenome assembly CABDYV01 (sample SAMEA5534338, study PRJEB31848) | metagenome | biome: tundra; feature: field; material: soil | place: USA | collected 2013-05 | depth 0.45 m | reverse complement strand
GCGACGGTCACGCCGTCCTTCGTGATCGTGGGCGAGCCGAACTTTTTGTCGATGACGACGTTCCGGCCCTTGGGCCCGAGCGTGATCTTCACGGCGTCGGCCAGCTTGTTGACGCCACGGAGTATGTTCTGGCGGGCATCGTCGCCGTAGGTGATGTTCTTAGCAGCCATTTCATTTACCCCTTACTTCGTCTCGACGATCGCGAGCACTTCGTCCTCGCGGAGGATGAGGAGCTCTACGTCTTCGATCTTGATTTCGGTGCCGGCGTACTTGCCGATCAGGATGCGGTCGCCCTTCTTCACGTCGAGCGGGATCCGCTTGCCGTTATCGTCGAACTTGCCTTCGCCGACGGCCTCGACTTTGGCCTCCATCGGCTTCTCCTTGGCGGTGTCGGGGATGATGATTCCGCCGCGCACCTGCTCCTTGGCCTCGATGCGCTTGACGAGAATCCGGTCATAGAGGGGACGAACTTTCATGGGACGCTCCTTTCGGTTCCTCGGGACGCCGCGCGAGGCGAGTCACCCGCCAGCAGCCCTTGTTTGACTCTTTGTCTGTTCCCGCCGTTCGCTTGTTAGCAGTCGAAGCCGACGAGTGCCAGAAAGCTACCCCTTGCAGACAAATCTGTCAAGTGGATCTATAGATTCTTCGTAAGAGATTTACCTAAAATGAATTAAGAGCCATTCAGAATCGCTTCAATTCCCTCCCGAGTCGCTTGGAGGGACGTTCGCCGACCCCTACACCTCGCGCGAGAAGGAGGCGAGGGTCGTTGCGAGCGCACTCTTCTGCTCAGCCGTGAGCTCGGGGAAAACCGGGAGCGCGAGCGTCTCGTTCGCCGCTTTCTCGGCCTCGGGGCAGTCGCCCGGGCGGCCCCCGAGGGAGGCGAAACACTCCTGCAGGTGCAGCGGCACCGGATAGTAAATCGCGTTTCCGATCTGCCGCTCGTCGAGGAGTTTCTTCAACGCGTCGCGCCGGCCCTTTCCGACGCGCACGACGAACTGGTTGAAGACGTGCTCGCGGCCCGCCGCCTCGCGCGGAAACCTCAGGCCGCCCTCCTCGTACGGGCGCCCGCCCGCCTCGAGATACAGCCTTTCGATCTCGGCCGCGTTCGCGCGCCGCGCGCGCGCCCAGCCGTCGAGGTGCGGCAGCTTCACGTGCAGGATCGCGGCCTGCAGCGCGTCGAGGCGGAAGTTTCCGCCCACGAGCTTGTGGTGATAGCGCGAGGTCTCGCCGTGCATGCGCAAGGCGCGGAGGCGGGCCGCGTACGCGTCGTCCTGCGTCGTCACCATGCCGCCGTCGCCGAACCCGCCGAGATTCTTGGAGGGGAAGAACGAGAAGGCGCCGAATTCGCCGAGCGCTCCCGCCTTCACGCCCTTGTACCCCGCTCCGAGCGACTGGCAGGCGTCCTCGAGAACCGGGACCCCTTTCCGCTTCGCGACATCGCGAATCGGATCCATATCGGCGCACTGGCCGTAGAGATGGACGGGCTGGATGAGCTTCGCCCTCGGGGTGATCGCTTTCTCGAGCTTCGAAGGGTCGAGGTTGAACGTCTCCGGCTCGATGTCGACGAAGACCGTCCGCGCGCCGAGGCGCGCGACGGCGCCGGCCGTCGAGAAGAACGAATAAGGCGACGTCACGACGTCGTCGCCCGGCCCGACACCCAGCGCCATCATGACGGCGAGCTGCGCGTCGGTGCCCGAGGACATGCCGATCGCGTGTCTGGCCCCGACGTATGAGGCGACCGCCTTCTCGAAGGCCTCGACGCGCGGGCCCAGGATGAAATGCTGGCTCTCGTAGACGTCGGCCGTCGCACGAAGGATCTCCTCGCGGATCGTCACGTACTGCTTCTTCAGGTCGAGGAGCGGGACAGGAACGGCGGGCGCGGTCACGGTGGTCAAGGCGCGTGAGGCTACACCAGCCCGCGATCCACGAGCTCCGCCTTCGTCCATGCATAGACGACGGGCGCGAGAATGAGGCCCGGCACGCCGAACACGGCGTCGAAGAGGATCATCGCGGCGAGCGTCTCCCAGACGGCGGCGCCGATCCGCGCGCCCACGATTTTCGCGTTCAGGAGGTACTCCAGCTTGTGGATGACGACGAGGAAGACGACCGACGAAACGGCCACCCACGGCGAGACCCCGAGGGACAGGAGCACGACGAACGCGTTGGAGATGAGGTTGCCGATCACGGGCAGGAGACCGCAAATGAACGTCAGCGCCACCAGGGTGCCGGCGAGCGGCACGTGGACCCCGAAGAGGGGAAGCGCGAGGAGCAGGTAGAGCGCCGTCAGGGCCGTGTTCACGGCGGAGATCTCGATCTGCGCCTTCACGACCGACCGGAACGCGACGTCGAAGCGCGCGATCCGCCTCACGAGAGCCGCGCCGAGCGGCGCCTCGACATTCGCGGGCGCCCGGAAGAACACGAGGACGCCAACGACGGCGCCCACGAGGACGTGCACGAGGCCGCGGAGGCCGATCACGCCCGCGTGCCGCAGCTCCGCCGCGTGCTTCGCGAGCCATTCCGCCTTCGCCGCCTCATCGCCGGAGGGCGCGGGAAGCGAAAAGCCGAGCCCTTCCAGGGACGCGAGAAGCTTCCGCAGCGTCTCCCCGACCGAGGCCAGCAGCCCGGGCAGGTCGCCAAGCCGGCCCCGCACGAAGCCGTGAAGCAGAAGCGCGGCTCCGGCCACGATGCCGGCCGCCGCCAGGCCGAGCAGCGACGCGGCGAGAGCGCGCGCGACTCCGTGCGACACGCGCCTGCCCCGGAGGCGTCGCGCGACGCCGTGCAGGAGCATGTGCGCGAGGAAGGCGGCGAACAGCGCCGGCACGAGGTGGAACAGGAGCACGCACAGGAGTCCCGCCGCGGCGAGCAGCTCCGATGCGCGCTCGCAGCGGGCCGCGGTACCTTCCGTCTTCGACGTCACGCGGACCGATTATCCGCTGCACGGCGAAACACGGTGGCCAGCCGGTCGCACTCGGCGACGAGGGCGTCGCGCATGGCGCGCAGACGCGCGATCCCGCCGGGCATGACCGCGAGCGCGAGGAGCTCTCGCGCCTGGCGCTCGCGCCACTCGGCATGCTCGAGATAATAAAGAGCAAGAATTCTGCGAAAGGAAGCGCCGCCGCGGCGCGCGCGGTGCTCGAGAACGAGGAGACGGACGAGCCCGGCGACGGCGCGCTTCACGCAAGAGGGGGCGCGGCTTCGGCCCTTGGGAACCGCACCCTGAAGAAAGCGCCGATCGCGAAGACGAGGACGACGAAGAGCACGGAGATCCCCGCGCGGTAGCCGGCAGGGCTCTTGTCCGGGAAGAGCGTGAGGGTCGCCGCCCAGAGGAACGGCCCCAGCACGGAGGCGGCTTCGCCGGCGAGCGTGAAGAAGCCGAAGAACTCGGTCATGCGCTCCTTCGGGACGAGGGCGATGAGCCCGAGCCTGCCCGTCACCTTGATGCCGCCAAGACCGATGCCCGCGAGGACGCCGACGACCGTGAAGGCCTTCGGATCGCGCACGAGTAGCGCGAGGGCGAAGACCAGCGCCCAGTTGCCGAGCGCCACGAGTGTCGCCGTGCGGATCGTCACGCGCTGGCAGAGGAGGCCGTACAGGAGGCCGCCCAGGATCGCCACGGCCGTCGCGACGAGAAGGAGGATCTGCACCTGAGCGTCGTTCAGGCCCACGGCGTAGCGCGAGTACGTCGACATCTGGATCTGGATCGTGTGGATGACGTCGGTGTAGAGGAAGTTCGAGACGAGAAACCAGAGGAGAGAGGGCGTCCTGGGGAGGGAGCGGATCGTGTGGAGGACGTCGCCGAAAGGGGAGGAAGACGAAGAACCGCCCCCCGCCGCCGGCTTCGGCAGGCGCGCGAAGAACAAGAGCGGGACGGCTGCGGCGAGCCACAGCAGGGCCGTCGGCAGGTAGGCGTTCCGGCGCACCCAAGCGTCATTCACATTCGAAGAAACCGCCGCGACCGACAACGCGTCGCAGATCGAAGAAACGAACGAAGGCATCCCCGCGCGGATCCTCCCGGAAACAAAAGGCAGCACGAGGAACATCCCGAGAAGCGACCCGAGGTATCCGGCCGCCACGCCGAAGCCCGACACCCGCCCGGAATTCGTCTCGTCGGACACGTCCGGGAGGAGCGCGTTGTAGAAGACATACGCGCACTGGAACGCGATGTTCGCGAGCGCGAAGAGGACGAGGACGCGCGGCACCGGCCCCGGCGCGGCGACCAGCGCCGTGAAGGCGACGCCCGCGAGGACGAACGGCACCAGGAAGCGCCGCTTGCCCGCGCGGTCCGCGAGGTGTCCGAGGAAAGGCGCCGCCACGGCCACGACGGCCATCGAGAGGCCGAACGCGAGCGAGAACTTCTCGCTTCCGCGGGGCACCCGTCCTGCGATGTCGAGCGGGAGATGCAGCGACAGGAGGTTCATCGCGAAGCTCGTCGCCCCGAGCTCGTAAAGGCTCCACGCGAGAACGGTCCCGCTTCGGGCCCTCACGAGATCCTGTAGGCCGCCTGAGGCTGGCGAGACGGGCGGAAGATCAGCGCCCATGCGACGCCGAAAACGAATCCGCCTACATGCGCCCAGAACGCGACGCCTCCGTGCGACGCGGCGGCCCGGCCGGCGCGCGTGAGCTGCTCCGATCCCATCCAGAACTGCAGCGCGAACCACCCGAGGAGATAAACGCTCGCCGGAAGCTCGACGACGGGAAAGAGAATGAAGAGCGGGACGACGGTCACGATGCGGGCGCGCGGGTAATACACCAAGTACGCCCCGAGGACGCCCGCGATCGCGCCCGAAGCGCCCAGATTCGGGATCGCCGAAGACGGCGACAGGAACGCCTGCAGAAGGGTCGCGCACAGGCCCGCGGCGAGGTAAAAAACGAGAAACCTGAAGTGGCCGAGCGCGTCCTCGACGTTGTCGCCGAAGATCCAGAGGAAAAGCATGTTTCCGAGGAGGTGCGCGAGGCCTCCGTGCAGGAACATCGCGGTGAAGATCGTCACGACCGCGTCTCCGAGCGTCCAGCCGACGAGCTCGGGGTTAAAGAACCGGAGCGGAATGAAAGCGAACGTTTCGAGAAACGCGTCCAGGTTCTCGCCCTGGAGGAACTCCAGCACGAAGGCCGCGACGTTCGCGACGACGAGGAGTCGCGTGACGAAGGGAACCGTCCGCGTCCGGATCGTGTCGCGCAGCGGGATCATGGACGATCCATGATACGGGCGCGCGCGACGCGCGGGCGCCTACCTCCGCCGCTTGTTCAGCAGATCCTTGAGGTCCTTGCCCGCGCGAAACCGCGCGACCTTCGCCGCCGCGATGCGGATCGTGGCCTTCGTTCGCGGGTTGATCCCCGCGCGCGCCTTGCGGTCGGCCACGTGGAAGACGCCGAGACCCGGAATCGCGACGCGCTCGCTCTTCTTCAGGTTTCCGGTGATCGCGTTCACGACCGAGTCGAGCGCCGCGGTCGCGTCCTTTCGCGTCAGGCCGGTGTCGTTCGCAATCGCATCCACGATGTCGGCTTTGCCCGCCATGAGGTCTCCTTCTGGCTTTCGCGGTCGTCGGGAAGCGCCGGCAATGTAGGCTCGGCCCCGGGCCTTGTCAACGCAGAGATTCGCGGCGAAGGACGGCCGCCGAGAAGCCGTCGTGCGTGGCTCCCGGCAGAACGCGCACGAGACCCGCGGGCGAGACGGCGGCCGCGAGCGGCGCGGGGAGGCCAGCCGCCTCCGGGACGACGCGGTTGAAGCCCGGCCTCTCGCCGAGCAGCGTGTCGACTACGTCCTCGTTTTCCTCCCGCTCGAGCGAGCACGTCACGTAGACAAGCGTGCCACCCGTCGCGACGAGGTCGAGCGCCGCCGCGAGCAGGCGCCGCTGCGTCTCGGCGAAACCGGCCAGGTCTTCCGACTTCAGGCGAAGGCGAATCTCGGGGTTCTTGCGAAGCGTGCCCGTTCCCGAGCACGGAACGTCGAGAAGAATCGAGGCGAAGCGGCCGGGCGGCAGGGGCGCGCGGCTTGCATCCGCGCGTACGACGAGCGCCTCGCTCCGGCGTCCGGCCGCGGCGAGGTTTGCGGCCAGCCTAAAGGCGCGTGATGCCGTCCGCTCGAGCGCGACGACGCGGCGCGCGCGCCCCGTAGCGAGAAGCGTGCGCGTCTTGCCGCCCGGCGCCGCCGCGAGGTCGGCCACGACGTCCGCCGCGGGAACCAGCTCCACCATCGCCTGCGCGGCGACGTCGACGACCGCAACCGCGCCGGACGCGACGAGGGGACTCGAGGCGCCGTTCCCGGCCGTCACCGTGAGCGCGAGCGGGGCCCACGGCGAGCGCACGGCCTCGATGCCGTCCGCCGCGAGACGCCCGACGATCTCCTCGGGCGTCCCGGCGCGGGGATCCGCAAGGAGGTCCATCGGCGCGTCCTCTTCGTCGGCTGCGAGCGCCGCTCGGGCCGCCTCTTCGCCGAACGCCGCGACCCAGCGCGCCACGAGCCATTCTGGATGCGACGTCTCGAGCGCGAGCCGGCGGACGGGGTCCGCGTCCTCGGGAAGCACGACGGCGCCCGGCCGTGGCTCCTTCTCGGCCACGCGGCGGAGGACTGCGTTCACGAGGCCCGCGGCCTTCGGCGCGAAGCTCCGCACCGCGGCGACGGTCTCGCCGACCGCGGCGTGCGGCGGCACGCGATCCATGAGAAGAAGCTGGGCGGCCCCGAGGCGAAGCGCCGCGAGGACCGCCGGATCGAGCGATTCTGGCGCCTGCCGGAGGTGCCGCGACAGAACATGGTCGAGGCGCAGGGCGCCCCGAAGAGTCTTCTTCACGAGCGCGCGCAGAAAGTCGCGGTCACGCGGCGGCAGATCGCGCCCGCGCGCGTCCAGCAGCGGCGCCGCGTGCGCGCCGTCCCGGGCCACGCGTACGAGCACGCCGAGCGCCCGCTCGCGGACGGGCCGCGAATCGGCCATCAGCCCCAGCGCTCGCCAGGCGCGACGCGCTCGCCGCGCACGAACTCGGCCGCGGGCAGCCGCTTTTTGCCCTCGGCCTGCAGCGTCGCGATCGAGACCGCCCCTTCGCCGCAGGCGACGACGAGGCGTGGGCCGGCCTCGAGGATCGTCCCCGGGGAAGATCCTTCTGCTCCCTCGCGCACCTGCCCGCCTTCCGCTTCGAGGGATACGTGGAACACCTTCAAGCGCGCATTTCCTCGAATCGTAAAAAGCCCGGGCCACGGGGTGAAGGCGCGGCTGCGGCGCACCAGCTCGAACGCGGGCCGCGTCCAGTCGACGCGCGCGTCCTCGCGGGAAATCTTCGGGCAGGTCGTCGCAAGGGAGGAATCCTGGGGAAGAGGGGGAATGAAGATTTTCTTCGAAAGGGAAATATCTTCACCTTCTAAGAAATACAGCGCTTCCACCAGTAAGTCGGCACCTATTTGCGAGAGTCGCCCGCCCAGCTCTTCAGCAGTCTCTTCCTCCCCGATCCGCGCTTCGCGCGTCGCGTACACCGGGCCCGAGTCCATCCCGGCGTCCATCTTCATGATCGAGACGCCCGTGACCGGGTCCCCCGCAAGGATCGCCGCCTGCACGGGCGAGGCCCCGCGCCAGCGCGGGAGGAGCGAGCCGTGCACGTTCAGGCAGCCGAGCCGGGGCAGGTCCAGCACCCTCTGCGCCAGGATTCTTCCGTACGCGACGACGACGAAGACGTCGGCGCGCGCCTGGGCGAGGCGCGTGACGACGGCGTCGTCCTTCAGCGTGGGGGGCTGGAAGACGTGGATTCCCAGCGACTTCGACCGCGCGGCGACGGGCGGATCGGTCACGTCGCCCTTTCGCCCCACGGGCTTTCCCGGCTGCGAAACGACGAGCAGGACGCGATGGCCTGCGGCCAGCAGCGCCTCCAGGGAAGGGAGAGCGAAAGAAGGCGATCCGAAAAAAATCACTTGCACAGCGACAGTGTATCGACACGAAACCTCGTTTTCCCTCTAGAATGCATGCATCCCACTCGGGAGCGAATTGAAGAATTGAAGAAAGGACGGATTCACATGGCTGGTATGACGAAATCGCAGATCACAGAACACCTCGCCGAAAAGACCGGACTCACGAAAAAGGTCTCGGCACAATTCCTCGAGGAGCTCGCCGCTCTCGCCTACAAGCAGGCGAAGAACTCGTTCACGCTGCCCGGCCTCGGCAAGCTCGTGCTCGTGAACCGCAAGGCACGCATGGGCCGCAACCCCGCGACGGGCGAGGCGATCAAGATCCCGGCGAAGCGCGTCGTGAAGTTCCGCGTCGCGAAAGCCGCCAAGGACTCGATCCTCGGACCCAAAAAGTAACGCGGAGGGCGTTGGGGAACCCGCGCTTCGGGTTCCCCAACGCCCGCGGCCTGAGGCCGCGGGCATCAAGGTCCCCTAAGACCTTCTGTTCCGGTCGATCTCCTCGAAGTAGTCCGTCGGGACCAGGATCTCGCGGCTCCTGCTCCCGCCCGCGGGCGGTCCCACGATTCCGTCACGCTGCATCATGTCGATGAGCTTGCCGGCGCGCGAGAATCCGATCTCGAGCCTCCGCTGCAGGAACGAGATGGACGCCATGCGCTCGCGCACGACGAGGCGCGCCGCTTGGTCGTACATCGGATCCGTGGCGTCGGAGTCCGCGCGTAGTCCGCTCGCCGCCTGCACCTCGCGGTCGACGGTCACGCTTTCGTCGTAGATCGGCTTGGCCTGCTTCTTCAGGAAGCGGCAGATCTCCTTCGTCTCCTCGCCGCTGATGAAGCCGCCGTGCACGCGCATGAGATACGACGTCCCCGCGGCGAGATAGAGCATGTCGCCCTGGCCGAGGAGCGTCTCGGCGCCCATCGAGTCGAGGATCGTGCGCGAGTCGATTTTCGTCCGCGCCGTGTAGGCGACACGGCACGGAAGGTTCGCCTTGATCGTGCCGGTGATGACGTCCACGGACGGGCGCTGCGTGGCGAGGACGAGGTGGACGCCCACGGCGCGGGCCTTCTGCGCGAGCCGCGCGACGGACTCCTCGATCTCCCGGGGCGCCGTCATCATGAGATCGGCGAGCTCGTCGATGACGATCACGATGTACGGCATCGGGGAGATCGCGCCGGTCTCGTCGGCTTTCAGCCTTTCGCCGAGCTTTTCCCTCACCTCGGCGACCGAGCGCGGGTCGCGGATGGCGGCGTTGTACTGCTCGATGTTCCGCACGCCCGGCCATTCCGACAGGAGCTTGTAGCGGCCCTCCATCTCGTCCACGGCCCACTTGAGCGCGTTCGCGGCTTTCTTGGGATCCGTGATGACCGGCACGAGGAGATGCGGCAGGCCCTCGTAGTCCTTCATGTCGTTCATCTTCGGGTCGACGAAGATGAATTTGACCTCGTCCGGACGCGCCTTGAAGAGGATGGACGTGATCATGCCCGACACGCCCACGCTCTTGCCGGCGCCCGTCTGTCCGGCGACGAGGAGGTGCGGCATCCGCGCGAGGTCCGCGACGACCGGCTCGCCGTGCACGTCGATGCCGAGCGCGATCGTGAGGAGCGACGGCGAGCGCCGGAATCTCTCGCTTTCGATGACCTCGCGGAGCGCGATGAGGTCGCGGCTGCGGTTCGGAACCTCGATCCCGATCGCGGCGCGGCCCGGCATGCGCTCGATGCGGACCTTTTCAGCCGCCAGCGCGAGCGCGAGGTCGTTCTCGAGGGACGCGACCTGAGAGACTTTCACGCCGGCGGACGGCTTGAACTCGTACGTGGTGACGACGGGCCCCGGCGTGTAGGCGTCCACCGCGCCCTCGACGCCGAACTCGAGGCACTTGGCGGCGATGAGCTCCATCGTCTGCCGGAATTCCTCGCGGTCGCTTTCGCGATCCCTCTTCGGCGCCGCGCGGAGCAGCTTCACGGGCGGAAACACCCAGCCAGACGCGTCGCGGGGGGCCGGGAACGGCAGGATTCTCTGTGGCGCATCGGCCTTCTTCTCGAGCAGCGCGGGCCTCGCGATGGGCCGAGGAGGCTCGTTTTCCACACCGCCGGACTTCTTGATCGAGAAGCGGCCCGCGCCGGCCCTCTCCTTGACGCGGAGCGTGGCGACGGACGGGATGTAGACGACATCGCCCTCGGGCTCGGACGCTTTCGAGGGTGCCGGCCGGGCGGCATCCTCCTTCGCGCGCTCGAGGTGCTTCTTCACGACGTCCCGCCGCTGCTTCTCCTTCAGAGCCAGCTCACGGCGGCGCCGGCGCTCGAGCAGGAACCCGCGCCACCAGCCCGAGAGCCGCAGCGTCGTGCCCGAAAGGCCGTCGCCGAGAGAGAGCGAGGTCGCGAGGAGCAGGCCGATGAGAAGGCCGGCGGACAGGAGGATCGCGGCGCCCGGCGGGTTGAGCGCCGAGACCGCGAACGAGCCGAGGAGGTCGCCCACGAAGCCGCCCGCGTCGAGCCCGCCCCCGAACGCGCGCAGGCGCCCGAGCGCGAGGTGCGCGAGCGGCGCGAGCGTGAGCACGACGAGGGCGACGCCCAGGCCCTTCGTGCCCCAGGCACCGACCTGCCTCGAAAGAAAGCGCCGCCAGCCGAGCGCGAGGAGCGCGAGCGGCGCGACGAGCGCGGCGAGGCCGAAGAACTGGAGGCTGCCGTCCGCGAACGTGGCGCCGAAGCGCCCCGCCCAGTTGCGCGGCCGGAGCCCCGGGTCGTTCACGGCCGAGAAAAGCGAGGGGTCGTTCGGGTGATACGACACGAGCGCCGCGAGAAGAAGGAGGCCCGCGGCGACGAGGAGGATTCCAAGAAACTCGTCACGCCGCCGCGCGAAGGTGGTGGGCTCCGGAACGGCCCGTCCGCTGGCCGCCATCAGGCTGCCAGCTGCGGGCCGTAGACGACGAGAAGAAAGCCCAGGAGCGCGCAGTAAACGATGAACGGAGTCAGCCGCATGGCCACCACGATCTTCAGGAGCGCATCGACGGCGTAGTAGCCGACGATCGCGGCGACGGCCATCCCGAGGAGGTAGATCGGAAGGGCCGACCCGTCCACGAGAGGCCCCGTGCGGTGGCGGTACGCGTGGAGGTTCTCGACGGCCGCGGCCCCGAGGATCGTCGGAATCGAGAGCAGGAACGAGAACTCGGCCGCCGCGCGGCGGGAAAGGCCCGCGAAAAGACCCACGGAGATCGTGTTCCCCGAGCGCGAGAAGCCGTGGAGGATCGCCGAAACCGACTGGCACGCGCCCACGAGCGCGGCGTCGCGCGGGCGCATCTCCTCGAGCGTGCGGCCGCGTTCGCCCCGCGCGCCGCCGATGCGTTGCGCGACGAAAAGAAGCACGGCCGTGCCCAGCAGCGCCACGCCCATGCGGCGGAACTCGGTCATCCCTTCGATCGCGAAGCGCTTCAGGGGCATCGTCACGAGGCCCGTGAGGCCCACCGCGAGAACGAGGAGCCCAATGAGCTTCCACGCTTTTCGCCTCTCGGGCGGGTCGGACGAGAAGGCTCCCGCGAACGTCGCGGCGATCCGCGACCGGAAATAGACAACGACGGCGAAGAGCGTCCCGACGTGGAGCAGGACGTCGAAGAGGATCCCGGGCTGAGCGAAGCCGGGAAGAAAGCGCTGCGCGAGCGCCAGATGCACCGTCGAGGAGACGGGCAGGAACTCCGTCAAGCCCTGCACGACGCCGAGCAGCACGGCCTGGCCGAGGGTCACCGACATCGACGAATTGTAACAGGCGGTGCCGCGCTCTTCGGGCTATTTGCCGGGCGGTCCGAGCCTCGGTGCGAGCGCGCGAAAGACGTCCAGGCCGAGCGTTTCGGCTCGCGCCGTCGCGGGCAGACCGGCGTCCGCCACCGCGGAGACCGCGCGCTCGCGGCCCCACAGGGGTGTAAGCGCGTTCACGAGCGTCTTGCGCCGCGACGTGAAGCCGGCCGAGGCCACGCGGAGCGCGTCGTCGGCACCGGCCACGGGGCCGTGGGGAACGAGCTCGAGGACCGAGGACCCCACCTTCGGCGGCGGCGAAAAATCGCCCCGCGAGACGTCGAAGAGCCGGCGCGCGACCGCGTGCGCGCCGACGTCCAGCGTGAGAAAGCCGTAGGCGTCGCCTCCCGGCAGGGCGACGATCCGGTCCGCGACCTCCTTCTGGATCATGACGACGAGGCGGGAGAAAAGATCCGGCCGCCGCACGAACGCGCGCAGCATCGGCGTGGCGCTCTCGTATGGGAGGTTGCCGACGAACGGCACGGGCGGGCGGGCGCCAATCCGCGCCAGTGTGGCCTCGACATCGGCCCTGAGCACATCCGCCGTCTCCACGAAGAGCGCCCGCTCGGCGAGCTCGTGGGAAAGGCGCGCCGCCAGAACAGGGTCGATCTCGAACGCGAGGACGCGCGCGCCCCGGTCGAGGAGCGGCCGCGTGAGGGCTCCGCGGCCGGGCCCCACCTCGACGACGGTCTCCCCCTCCCGGGCCCCCAGGCCATCGAGAATTTTTTCGACCGTCGAAGCGTTGACGAGGAAGTGCTGACCCCAGCGGGCCCGGGAAGGCCGCGCGCTTGACGCTCTCACACGCCGCACCCTACCATCGGAGTTCGCGCCCGGGATCGTCCCGCCGCGACCGTAAGCCCGCCAGAAAGGAATCCACGAAATGTCCGCAAACGTCCTCGAGCTGAACGAAGGTTCGTTCGAATCCGCCGTCCTGAAGAGCGCAAAGCCCGTCCTCGTGGACTTCTGGGCTGTCTGGTGCGGCCCCTGCCGGCAGGTGGCCCCGATCGTCGAGTCGCTCGCATCGAAGTGGGGTGAAAAGGTCACCGTGGCGAAGCTGAACGTGGACGACGTGCCCTCCGTGGCCGAGCGCTACGGGATCATGTCCATTCCGACGCTCATGCTCTTCAAGGGCGGCCAGATCGTCGAGCGCGTCGTCGGCGTCTCGCCGCAGGCTTCGCTCGAGCGCAAGTTCGAGCCGCACCTGAACTGATCTCTTCCTCAGCGTGGATGGGCTTCCTCCGGCCCCGGCAGGATCTTCCGCGCGATGGGGCCGTCGGGACCGTCCTCGTAGAGGATCCTGAGGCGGGTTCCTCGCTTCGGAGCCGCCGTGATCTCGGTTCTCGCGTCGATGTGGAAGGCGCGGCCCGGCTGGCCGACTTCCGACAGGACGATGTACGCACCCGGCTCGTAGCGCAGGCACGCGCCGGCCGCCCGAAGAAGCGGCACCGGAGTCGGCGTCGCCGTGGGAGCGGGCGTCGGGGTCGGGGTTGGACGCTTCTTTCTCGCGGCCTCCGAGACGGGAGCCGCGAGGAGGAGTGCCGCGAAGGCGAGGCACGCGGCGCGGGCGGACGCTGAGAAAGCCATCGCTTCGAGCATAAGGCCGCGCGGCCGGGTTATCCTTCCCGGAGCCTCGAACGGACGAGAATCGGCACCAGACGGCCCCGGCATCCCGCTTGCTGTACTCGACTTCCGGCCGTTCTCCGATGCCGATTCGGCGTCGAAATGAAGCTTTCGAAGGGACAGGATGACGACGACCACGACGTTCACGACCGCCGCCCCGGGCCTCGACCCGGCCGCCCTCACCGAGAGAATCCGCGAGAAGTCGCTCCTCGTCGGGGCCCTCCTGACCGAGATCCGCAAGGTGATCGTCGGCCAGGGCGGGCTCGTGGACCGTCTGACGATCGGCCTTCTCGCCGATGGCCACCTGCTTCTCGAAGGCGTCCCGGGCCTCGCCAAAACGCTCGCGGTGAGGACCCTCGCGCGCGGCCTCGACGCGTCCTTTTCGCGCATCCAGTTCACGCCCGACCTCCTCCCGGCCGACCTCATCGGCACGCTCGTCTTCAACCCGAAGACGCAGGAGTTCGTCGCGCGCCGCGGCCCCGTGTTCGCGAACCTCGTTCTCGCCGACGAGATCAACCGCGCGCCCGCCAAGGTGCAGTCCGCGCTCCTCGAGGCGATGCAGGAGCGACAGGTCACGGTCGGCGACACGACGACCCCGCTGCCCGACCCGTTTCTCGTCCTCGCGACACAGAACCCGATCGAGCATGAAGGCACCTATCCCCTGCCCGAAGCGCAGGTCGACCGCTTTCTCATGAAGGTCACCGTCGGCTATCCGACGAAAGCCGAGGAACGCCAGATCCTCGACCGCATGGGCGACACGACCGAGGCCGAGGCCTCAGCGCACGTGCGCCCCGTCCTCACGCCCGCGGCGATCCGCGAGCTTCGCGTCCTCGTGCGCGGCATCTACGCGGACGAGCGGATCAAGGGATATCTCGTGGAGCTCGTCGCCGCCACGCGCGACCCGAAGGCGTATGGCCTCTCGGATCTCGCCGATTTCGTCTCGTACGGAGCGTCGCCGCGCGCCACGCTCGCGCTCCTCGCCACGGCCCGCGCACGTGCCTTCCTCGCCGGTCGCGGCTACGTCGTGCCGGAGGACGTGAAGGACGTCGCCCCGGACGTGCTGCGTCACCGCGTCCTCCTCTCCTACGAGGCCGAGGCCGAGAACGTGACGAGCGACCAGGTCGTGAAGCGACTCCTGGAGAGAGTGGAAGTCCCTTGACGAGAGCGTCTGCCGAAAGACCGCTCCTCTACGCGCCCAGGGGGTTGTAGCCCCCTCGCCCCCATGCTGCCACGCGACATCGTCCGCAAGCTCCACCGCATCCGCATCCGGACGAACCGTCTGGTGGAGGCGGGCGTGGGAGGCGAGTACCACTCGGTCTTCCGCGGCCGCGGGATGGAGTTCTCCGAGGTGCGCGAGTACGTGCCCGGGGACGACGTGAGGACGATCGATTGGAACGTCACGGCCCGGACGGGCGTCCCGCACGTCAAGAAGTTCGTGGAGGAGCGGGACCTCACGGTCCTCCTCCTCCTCGACCTCTCGGCGTCGCAGGGTTTCGGCTCGCAGTACCTCACGAAGCGCGAGCTCATGGCCGAGCTCGCGGCGCTGCTTTCGTTCGCGGCGGTCAAGAACCACGACCGCGTCGGTGCGCTCCTCTTCACGGACCGGCTCGAGCGCTACCACCCGCCGCGCAAGGGCGTCGACCACGCGCTCGCGATCACACGCGACGCGCTTTCGCTCGCGCCCCGGGGCCGCACGACCGACCTCGCGCTCGCGCTCCGGAGCGCCGCGTCGCTCCTGAAGCAGCGCGCGGTCGTCTTCGTCGTGTCGGACTTCCTCGCGGCGGGATACGAGAAGGCGCTGAAAACCCTCAACAAGCGCCACGACGTCGTGGCGATTCCGATCGGCGATCCGCGCGAGCAGTCCCTGCCGCCCGCGGGCCTCGTGCGCCTGCGCGATGCCGAGACAGGCGCCACACGCGTCTTCGACACGGCCGACCCCGCGTTCCGCGAGGCATGGGGGCGCCGCGCGGCGAGCCTGCCCGAGCCGGCGGCGATCTTCCGCTCCTCGGGCATCGACTCCATCCCCCTCAAGACGGACGCGTCCTACGAGCTGCCCCTCGTGCGTTTCTTCAAGCAGCGCGAGAAGCGCAAGGCGGCGGGAAGATGAAGAGAATCCTTCTTGCTCCCTCTCTCATCGTTGCGCTTGGCGTTTCTGGTGGACTTCTCGCACAGGGTAGTGGTGGCTTTTCTTCTTCCTCTTCTCTCTCTTTTTCCGCGACCGTCGATGGCGCGTCGGTCGCCCTTGGCGACCGGGTCGTCGTGACATACGCCGCGCGCATTCCCGCCGGCGCGACGCTGATGCTCGACGCGCTCGTGACGCCCGCGCCCGAGGGTGGAAAGCGCCCTCCGGGCGGTGCCGTCCTGGAGTTCGAGAATCCGACGCCCCCGACGGTCACCAGAGCGAAAACCGGAAACGGAACCGCGGATTTCCTTGAATGGCGGCAGACGGTCGCCCTGTTCCCGTTTGCGGCGGGAACCGTGCAGGTGCTGGGGCCCCATTACACCTTCGAAGAGAAACCAGGAAGCAAGGTGGAGGTACGTCCGCCCACCGTGGAACTGACGGTGGCCTCGCGTCTCCCTCCCGGCCAGAAACCGGAGCAACTCGCGCCGAAGGCGGACAAGCCGGTGCGTATCCCCGCGTGGCCGGCGACGTACTGGATCGCGCTCGGGGCCGGAGTGGCTCTCGTCGCGGCGCTCGTCGCCTGGCTCGTTTCGCGCCGGCGGCGCAAGACCGTCTCCGCTGCGGCCGCGGCGCCCGCACTCGCGCCCGGCGAGGAGCTGCGCCTCGCGCTCGCGCGGCTCGCGGCCGCCGCGGAGAACCTCGGCGACGACGCGCGCGACTTCTACTCCGAGCTCACGTACGCCATGAAGCGCTTCCTCGAGCGCGCGACGGGCGATCCGGTCCTCGAATGGACGACGTTCGAGACCGTGAGGCGCCTGCGCGAGAAGGGCTTCGAGTTCCCGCGCGAAGCCGCGTTCCCCGACCTCCTCGCCTCCGCCGACCGCGTCAAGTTCGGAAAGGGCGCCGCGACGCGCGAGGACGCGCGGGAGGCGCTGGTCAAAGCACGCGTCGTCCTCCGCGACGTCGAGGCGCGACAGAAAGCCGAAGGTCTGGCGCGGGCCGCCCGCGCCGCCGCTCCGAAGGAACGCGCCTCATGACCCCTCTCCGCGCCTTCGTCGCCTCTCTCGTCCCGCCGGGCCTGTCGTTTCGGGACCCGCTCCTGCTCCTTCTCCTCGTTCTGGTCCCGCTCGCGATCGCGTTGAAGATCCTTCGCGAGAAGCGCGGGGACGGCGCGCTCGTCGTGCCGACGCTCGAGAACGTCGCCTTTGTGCGCCCGACGTGGCGCGTGCGCTTCCGCCTGCTGCCCTTCGCGCTGGCGCTGATCGGCTACTCCGGCCTCGTCGTCGCGCTCGCGCGTCCTCGCCTCGGCCTCGAGCGGACGGAGTCGTGGACGGAGGGCGTCGACATCTTCATCGCGCTCGACGCTTCCGGCTCGATGGCCGCCGAGGACTTCACGCCGAAGAACCGCTTCTTCGTCGCGAAATCCTGCGCGCGCCAGTTCATCGAGGGGCGCTCGAGCGACCGCGTCGGCCTCCTCGTGTTCGCGGGCCGCTCGCGCACCGTCAGCCCGCTCACGACCGACCGCGGCATGGTCCTCGACCGGCTCGCCGGCCTCAAGCTCGGCGATCAGGGCGACGGCACCGCGATCGGCCTCGCGCTCGGCAACGCGCTCGCGCGCCTGAGGCCCTCGAAGGCGAAATCGCGCGTCGTCGTCCTCGTGACCGACGGCGGGAACAACGCGGGCGAGATCGACCCGGACACCGCCGCTCTCGTCGCGAAGGCGCTCGGCGTGCGCGTCTACAC
>CABDYV010000177.1_pt1 | contig 17402 bp, 17 predicted proteins | sample 3132041 | NCBI WGS metagenome assembly CABDYV01 (sample SAMEA5534338, study PRJEB31848) | metagenome | biome: tundra; feature: field; material: soil | place: USA | collected 2013-05 | depth 0.45 m | reverse complement strand
GAAGAGGACCGAGTCCGCGCGCTCCCACCCCGCGAACAGAGAGCGCATCTCCGGCAGCGCCGCGGCCGAGCCCGCATACGCCGCGTCCACGTGAAGCCAGACGTTTTCGCGTTCGCAGATCTTGGCGAGTGCCGCGAGCGGATCGACCGACGTCACGGTGGTCGTCCCGGCGGTCGCGACGACGGCCACGGGCACGCGCCCCGCCGCCCGGTCTTTCGCGATCTCCGACTCGAGGGCGGCCGCGTCCATCCGGAACTCCGCGTCGACCGGGATCTTCCGCAGCCCCGCGAGACCGAAGCCGAGGACGATGCACGCCTTGTCGATCGAGGAATGCGCGAGCTCCGAGCAGTAGACGATGCCCTGGGGCCGGCCCCCGAGGCCCGTCTTGCGGACGTCGGGAAACGCTTCCTCGCGCGCGGCCGCGAGCGCGATGAGCGAAGCCGTCGAGGCCGTGTCGGCGAGCTGGCCGTCAAAGCCGCCCGGCCCCCACGGAAGGCCCACGAGGTCGAGCAGCCACCGCACGACGCCCTGCTCGAGCTCCGTGAGGACGGGCGACGTGCGCCAGAGGATGCCGACCTGGTTGTAGCCCGCCGCGAGGAAGTCGCCCACGATCCCGGGAGCCGAGCCCGTGTTCGCGAAGTACGCGAAGTACCCGGGATGCTGCCAGTGCGTGAGGTTCGGCTCCACGAGGCGGTCGAGGTCGCGCTCGATCGCCTCCCACGGCTCGGGGTCTTCCGGCGCGCGGTGCGGTATCTGCGCGAAGACCTCGCCCGGTTTCGTCCGCGCGAGGACGGGTCGCGTCTCGAGCGTCTCGAAGTAGCGCGCGAGGCGCTCCACCGCGGCGTGCCCCATCTCGCGGAACACGTCGGGCGGAAAGTCGCCGAGCGGCTCGTCCATGGGGGCGAAGTCTACGGGATCAGCGCGAGGCCTCGACGCGGACCGCCGCGGCGCCGAAGGCCTCGCCGAACGCGTCGAAACCTCAGAACCTCAGCTCTTCGGCGCGGGTGCACGGACGTTCTTGGGGATCTGAAGAGGCCCGGTCTGGCGCAGGTCTTCCTTGATGATGAGGTCGAGAAACATCTCGCGCACGCCGTCCTTCCCGCGGTCCTTGAAGACGCTGCGCACCTGGCGCGGTTTGAGCCCGACGCCCGTCATCGCCTTGAGGTATTGGCAGAACACGGTGGCCCGGGACCGGAAAGAGATGACGAGGATGAGGAAGAGGATTCCCGCGAATGCGAGGAGGACCAGTCCCGTGAGCTCCCGCACCTCGAAAAGGGACGACGGGTTCATACGCCTTCTCGCCTGGGCCGCCTGGCAGGACGCATCGCGGACTCCTTGCTGTTCAGCGTCCATGATAGCGCGGGGGCGCGACGTCTACTTCCCGAACGAGATCCGGTAGATCGCTCCGGCCTGATCGTCCGAGACGAGAAGAGAGCCATCGGGCCGAACGAGAACGTCCACGGGCCGCCCCCACGCCTTCTCGCCCTGCAGCCAGCCCTGTGCGAAGGCTTCCTCGGAGACAGGCTTCCCGTCCTTCAGACGCACGAGCGCCACCCGGTATCCGACCTTCTTCTTCCGGTTCCACGAGCCGTGCTCGGCGATGAAGATCTGCCCCTTGTACTCGGCCGGGAACATTCCCCCCTTGTAAAAGCGCATGCCGAGAGCCGCGACGTGCGGGTCCAGCTTCAACGCGGGCGGGACGAAGTCGCGGCAGGGGAACTCCTTGCCGAACTCCGGATCGGGCACGTCGCCGCCATGGCAATACGGGAACCCGAAGTGGAGGCCGCGGAGCGGCGCCCGGTTCAGCTCGTCGGGCGGGCTGTCGTCGCCGAGCCAGTCACGTCCGTTGTCCGTGAACCACAGCTCTTTCGTGTCCGGATGCCAGTCGAAGCCGACCGTGTTTCGCACGCCGCGCGCGACGATCTCGAAGCCGGACCCGTCGGCCCTGAGGCGGGTGATCGACGCATAGGGATCGCTGCGCCGGCAGATGTTGCACGGAGCCCCGACCGGCACGTAGAGAAGCCCGTCGGGGCCGAACGCGATGAACTTCCAGCCGTGGTGAGGGTCTTTCGGGAATGCGTCCGTGACGACGGCGGCCGTGGGCGGATTCCGGAGCCGTTTCTCGATGCCATCGAAGCGCAAGAGGCGCGAGATCTCCATGACGTACAGCGCGCCGTCCTTCACGGCCACGCCGTTCGGTTGGTTCAGGTTCTTCGCGAGTGTGAGGACTTCGGCGGCGCGCGTCCCGTCGCCCGCGTCGACGAGGGCGTAGACGGCACCCGCGTCGCGGGACCCGACGAAGAGCGTCCCGCCCGGGCCCATCGTCATCGAGCGCGCGCCGGGAACGGCGTCGCTGTAGACGGAGATCTTGAAGCCCGGCAGCAGCTTGATCGTGTCGAGGCGGATCTCCGGCCGGGCGTCGAACGCGAAGGCAGCGAAGAGGATCACGAACGGGGAAAAGCGGGCGCGTAAGAGCCGACTCGTTCTCATCGCGCGCCAGTATGCCGGTCCTCCCCTACACCACCCGCAGCAGCTGCCGCGTCGCCGGGGAGATCTTCTGCTCGGGCGTCCGCCGCGTGGCTCCGCCACCGCTGGAACGTCGCCTTCGTCGTCTGATCTCTTTGTCGAGGTGAGCAGATCGTACGGCAGGATCCGTCATTCGTAATGGGTCCACATCCGGATCACCTTTACGGTGCGTTCGTGCTCGAGGACTTGGTATACGAGGCGATGCTGCACGTTGATCCGGCGCGAAAAGGCGCCCGCAAGATCGCCGACGAGCTTTTCGAAGGGGGGCGGATTCCGGAGAGGGTCCACCGCGAGAAGATCGAGAAGGAGCCGCGCCTTTTGCTTGAGACCCGAGCGCGTGAGCTTGCGCGCGTCCCGGCGGGCCTGGCGGGTGAAGACGACCCGCCAGCGCTTCACCAGTTCAGCTCCTCCACACACTCCGAAAGAGGCGTCTTCAGGCCCTTCCGGATCGATTCGCGCATGCCGGGAATCGACAGCAGGTAAAGCGTCTCCTGGATGGTGCGCCAGTCCGTTTCCGAAAGCAGGACGGCTCCCGCCCTTCGGCCCGTTATCTGAACCGGCTCACTCGTGACCGCGACCTCATCCATGAGCCGGTAGAGGTTTTCCCGCGCTTTCGTAGCCGTGATCGTCTTCATGGGCGTAGCGTACGGAAAACCGTACGCTATGTCAAGATCGCGATCTCGTCGCTCTCAGCCACACGACGCGGATCTCCTTCTCGACTGCCCTGAATTCCGGGTCTCCGGTCAGGATCTCGCCTTTGACCTTCGCGGTCAGCGCCGCCGCAAAGCAGTCCGCGAGGGACATCCGGTGGACGGCCTTGAGCGCACCTGCGTCCTCTGCGAGCTGCTGGTCGATCGACACGATTTCGATTGGGAGCGAAAGGAGTCTCGTGCGGACGTCGTTCCAACGCTTCAGGCCGATCTTGCGTTCGACTTGATAGCGGACTTCGGCCCAGTTTGGCGCCGCGACGAGGAGGCGCTTTCCGACCTCCGCGGCCTTCTCGAAGGCTGCCGACACGCGTTCGTCGCCCGGCTCGCCGAAAAGGAACGCGAGGATCGCGTAGCTATCGAGAACGATGGCCCGCAAGGCTCGCTTCCTCGGCTTCCCGCTCGGCCTTCCTTTCGCGCAACAGATCCTGCGTGACGGAGGTCTCGCTCTTCAAGAAGCCTCTCAGGCTCCGTATGAACTCCTTCGTGACCGGCTGAAAGACGATCTCGCCCTCGCGCTCGATGAACCGGACCTCGGTGCCCGGCTTGATCCCAAAACGCCGCCGGATTCGTGCCGGGACGACGAGCTGCCCCTTCGAGGTGACCGTGGAGGTTTCGAACGACGTCTCTTTCATAGGAGTAAGTCTTATATGTCTAAAAAAGTAAGTCAATCGTAGAAACGTTGGAAAAAAGAAAAGGCTGCCAAAATTGGCGGCCTTTGTCGAGGAACAGATGATGCCGCGTCAGGCCGCCGCGAGCTGCCTCAGCACGTACGTCAGGATGCCGCCGTGGCGGTAGTAGTCGACTTCGTTCGGCGTGTCGAGGCGCACCGTGACCGTGAACGTCGTCTTCTTCCCGTCCTCGGAGGTCGCCGTGACCGTGGCCTTCTTTCGGGGCTTGAGGTCCTGGGCGATGCCTGTGACGTCGAACGTCTCGCGGCCGGTGAGGCCGAGGGTCTTCACGTCCTCGCCCGCCTCGAACTGCAGCGGGAGCACGCCCATGCCCGCGAGGTTCGCGCGATGGATGCGCTCGAAGCTCTTCGCGACGACGGCCTTGACGCCGAGGAGCATCGTGCCCTTCGCGGCCCAGTCGCGTGAGGAGCCCGTGCCGTACTCGGCGCCCGCGAGGACGACGAGCGGGGTCTTCTCGGCCTGGTATTTCATCGACACGTCATAGATCGACATCTGCTGCCCGCTGCCGAGATGCACCGTCACATTTCCCTCGCTCCCGGGGACGAGCAGGTTCCTCAGGCGGATGTTCCCGAACGTGCCCCGCATCATCACTTCGTGGTTTCCGCGGCGGGCGCCGTAGGAGTTGAAGTCCTTCGGATCGACGTTGTGGTCCGTGAGGTATTTCGCGGCGGGCGAGGTTTTCGCGATCGAGCCGGCGGGAGAGATGTGATCCGTCGTGACGGAGTCGCCGAGAACAACGAGAGCGCGCGCGCCGCGGATGTCCTCGAGCGCGCCCGGGGCCTTCGGGATGGCCTCGAAGAACGGGGGCTTCCTCACGTACGTCGAGGCCGCGTCCCATCGATACATCCGGCCCTTGGGCACCTCGAGGCTGCGCCAGCGCGCGTCTCCGTCGAAAACCTCGCCATACGCCTTCTTGAACTGCTCGGGCTTCACGGCCTTCGCCATCGTGGCGCGAACCTCCTCGGGCGACGGCCAGACGTCCGACAGGAACACGGGCTTGCCGTCCTTGCCGGTGCCGATCGGCTCCTTCGTGAGGTCGATGTCCATTCTTCCCGCGAGCGCGTAGGCCACGACGAGGGGCGGCGACGCGAGGTAGTTCATCTTGACCTGCGGGTTGATGCGCCCCTCGAAGTTGCGGTTTCCCGAGAGCACGGCCGCCGCGACGAGGTCGCCCGAACGCACGGCCTCCGAGACGGATTCCAAAAGCGGGCCCGAGTTGCCGATGCACGTCGTGCAGCCGTACCCGACGAGGTGGAAGCCGAGGGCGTCGAGCGCCGAGGTCAGCCCGGCTTCCTTCAGGTATTCCGTGACGACCTTCGAGCCGGGCGCCAGCGAGGTCTTCACCCATGGTTTCACGGTGAGGCCCTTCGCGACGGCCTTCTGCGCGAGAAGGCCCGCGCCGAGCATGACCGACGGATTCGACGTGTTCGTGCAGGACGTGATCGCCGCGATGACGACGGCGCCGTGGGGGAGGTCGTAGGAACCGTCTCCGTGCTTCACGGATACGGTCCGGGAAAGGGCGCCGAGAGGTGCGGTCATCCCGCCGTCGCCGCCCTCATTGAGCCACTTCGCAACCAACTTCGGATCGATGTCCGCGCATTCCTTTTCCAGGAAACTCTTCAAATTTGTTCTGAAAATTTTCTTCGAGTCCTTGAGTGGCACGCGGTCCTGCGGGCGGCGCGGGCCCGCGAGCGAGGGCTCGACGGTCGCGAGGTCCAGCTCGACGACGTCCGTGAACTCCGGAGCCGGCGTCGCGTCGGTTCGGAACAGGCCCTGCTCTTTCGTGTACGCCTCGACGAGGGCCACGAGGTCGGCCGGCCGGCCCGTGAAACGCAGGTACGAGAGCGTCTCCTGGTCCACGGGAAAGAAGCCCATCGTCGCGCCGTATTCGGGCGCCATGTTCGCGATCGTCGCGCGATCCGTCAGCGCGAGCGCGCCGAGGCCGGGGCCGTAGAACTCCACGAACTTTCCGACGACGCCCTTCTTGCGGAGCATCTGCGTGACGGTGAGGACGAGGTCGGTCGCGGTCGCGCCCGCGGGGAGCTGGCCGTGGAGACGGAAGCCGACGACGTCCGGGATGAGCATCGACTGCGGCTGGCCGAGAAGCGCGGCCTCAGCCTCGATGCCTCCCACGCCCCATCCGAGGACGCCGAGACCGTTGATCATCGTGGTGTGGCTGTCCGTCCCGACGAGCGTGTCGGGATACGCGAGGCCGTTCTCGGAGCGGAAGACGACGCTCGCGAGGTACTCGAGGTTCACCTGGTGGCAGATGCCGGTGTCGGGCGGCACGACGCGGAAGTTGCGGAACGCGCCCTGGCCCCAGCGGAGGAACGCGTAGCGCTCCTCGTTGCGCTGGAACTCCAGCCCGGCGTTCGTCGCGAACGCGCCGGGGCTCGCGAACTCGTCCACCTGCACGGAATGGTCGATGACGAGGTCGGCCGGCGCGAGCGGGTTGATCTTGTCCGGGTTTCCGCCGAGCGAGGCGAGCGCTTCGCGCATCGCGGCGAGATCCACGACCGCGGGCACGCCCGTGAAGTCCTGCAGGAGGACCCGCGCGGGGGTGAAGGCGATCTCCTTCTCGGACGTGACCTTCGCATCGCGATTCGCGAGCGCGAGGACGTCTTCCTTCATGACCGTGCGCCCGTCCTCGTTGCGGAGCAGGTTCTCGAGAAGGATCCTGAGTGAGAAGGGGAGGCGTGCGGCCTTCGGGGCCGTCTTCTCGAAGGCTTTCAGGCTAAAGATGTCGTACGTCTTTCCGCCGGCGGTGAGGCGGGTTCTGGTCTTGAAGCTGTCGGTCATGAGCCCTCCGAAAGGCAGCGGGGGATTGTAGACGCCTGCCGGAAGCACTTGCGACGGTGCGGATGCTTCATGCCAGGTCTGTCCGCTTCGGGCTGATCCGGAGCATCCGGCCTCCTCACGCGTGCGCCGCCAGGAACGCGCGCACTTCGTCCGCCGAGGCCGACGGGACGCGGTGGCCCCCGTCATAGAGGCTATGCGTGGCGCTCCGGAAGCGCGCCGCGAGGCGCTCGCGGTACGGCGCAGTCTTGTCGAGGGAGTAGATCTCGTCCTCGCGCGTCGAGATGTGCAGGACGTCCGTCTCGCGCGAGGCGCCGGTGCCGGGCTCGTTCGACGTCCACTCGCCGGGAATGCCGCCGCAGATCGCCGCGATCGCGCGGAAGGGAACGCCGTGTGGAGGGGCGAGCGCGAGGCGGTAGTTGAAAGAGCAGGGCTGGCTGAAGCCGAACAGGAGGACGCGCTCCGGATCGCCGCCGTGCGCGCGAGCCCAGGCGATCGCTTCGGCGACGCAGGCGCGGTGGACGGCGCGATTGTCGTCCGGGCGCGTCGAGACGCCCCAATGGAAGCCGCGCCGCGGAACGGAGGTGTTCGTGCCCTCGAGATAGGCCGACTCAGGCCCTTCCAGCGAGAGAACGAGGAATCCCGGCGGCGCGACATGGAGGAGGATGGGAAACAGCGAATCGGCGTCCTGTCCGTAGCCGTGCATGCCGATCAGGATCGGGGCGGGCCCCGGCCCTTCCGTCGCGCCGGCCGCGAGGAGGCGCAGAGGAATGAGAACGGAGAGAGTCGTTTCGAGGCGTTTCGGGGCCATGGAGCTCCTGCTCGGGAACCTTGAGGCGGTTCCTCTCGTAACTCGTGGGTGAGGATGTTGGCATGAGCGCCGCAATCGAGGTCCGGGGGCTTCGGAAGGACTACCGCGCGGGCCTGGGCGGCCGCGAGGTGAAAGCGCTCTCGGGCATCGACTTCGCGGTTCAGCCGGGAGAGCTTTTCGGACTCCTCGGACCGAACGGCGCCGGCAAGACCACGACCGTGAAGATCCTGCTCGGCCTGACGCACGCCACTGCCGGGAGCGCGGCGCTCCTCGGCAAATCCGTCGCCGATCCGGAGAGCCGCCGCCGCGTGGGCTACCTGCCCGAGGGCCACCGCTTTCCCGGCTACCTCACGGCGCGCCAGACGCTGTCCATCTTCGGGCGAATGTCGGGCGTCTCGTCGCGCGCGCTCGCGCCGCGGATTGAGGACCTGCTCGGGCGCGTGAAGCTGTCGGACTGGATCGATGTGAAGGTGAAGAAGTTCTCCAAGGGCATGACGCAGCGCCTCGGCCTCGCGGCCGCGCTCGTGCACGAGCCCGAGGTGCTCCTGCTCGACGAGCCGACGGACGGCGTCGACCCCGTGGGCCGGCGCGAGATCCGCGATTTGCTGAAGGCCGAGGCGGCGAAGGGGCGCGCGATTCTCCTGAACTCGCACCTCCTCTCCGAGATCGAGCTCACGTGCGACCGCGTCGCGGTGCTCCGCAACGGCCGCGTCGCGGCGATGGGGACGGTGGAGGAATTGACGAAGAGGGGAGAAGAGACCGGGGATTCTTCGATGGTTTACAGGCTGGTCGCGGCGGGCCTCGACGAGGCGATGCTTGCGGCCTTTCGCGCGACCGGTGCCAGCGCCGAGCGCGTCAACGAGCACGTCAAGCTCACGGCGCGCAATCTTCAGCACCTCAACGAGCTCGTCGATGCTCTCCGCGCGCGGGGCGGCGTCCTGTCCGAGCTGACCCCGGAGAAATCGACATTGGAAGACGTGTTCGTGGACCTCGTGCGTACGCCTGATTCGCCGGAGCAAGGGTAATGGTGGTATGAGAGCCCTCGCCGCCAACATCGAAGAAGTCTTCCGCGAAGCCGCGGCGCGCTGGACGCTGGTCGCGTACTTCGCGCTGTCGTCTCTCTTCATCCTGATCTTCGCGGTCGCCGTGAACCTCGACGTCGTGAACGGCGCGCTCGCCGGTGCGAGGATCTTCGGCCAGAACGTCCATATGGGACGCCAGAGCGTGGACCTCGACAAGCTCGTCCTCGGCTTCGAGTCGGGCTTCGCGGGCTTCCTCTACGTCGTCGGGACGTTCCTCGCGATCTTCGCCACCGCGCATCTCGTGCCGCGCCTCATGGAGAAGGGCACGGTCGACCTCTACCTCTCGCGCCCCGTGGGCCGCGTGCCGCTTCTCCTCTCACGCTACGTCGGGGGAATGCTCCTTTCTGCCTCGAACGTCATCTACCTCCTCGGAGCGATGTGGCTCCTCGTCATCTGGAAGACGCATCTCATGCACCCGCGCTTCTTTTTCGCGGCGGGAATCATCCTGTTCGGGATCGCGGCGCTCATGGCGTTCGCGTTCCTCATCGGGACGCTGACGTCCTCGACGGCCGTCTCGATCATGGCGACGTTCGCGGTGTTCTTCATCTCCGCGATCCTCGCGAATCACGACCGCATCGCGGCCGCGCTGTCTGCCGAGTGGGCGGCCGCGCTCGTCCAGGGCCTTTACTGGGTCTTCCCGAAGACGGCGCAGCTCGGCGCCGCGGTCGTCGCCCTCGTCATGGGCAACGAGGGGCCGCGACGCATGCGCGACGCCCTCACGCTCCAACCCTTCATCACGACGGGCCTTTTCGGCGCCGTTTGCCTCGCCCTCGCGTGCCTGAGATTCCGGAGAAAGGACTTCTGACCATGAAGCGATTCGCCGCCGTCCCGTTCACCCTCGCTTTCGCCACCGCCCTCGCGCTCCCGGCCGCCGCCCGCAGCGGCAGCGACGACGCCCTCTCGCTCGTCCCTACCGACGCGGCGTCGGTGGGCGTCATTCACGTCGCGGACCTGCGGACGAGCCCGCTCGCCGCGCGCCTCTTCTCGGACACCGACCACATCAGCGTCGCCGGCGACGCCCAGTATTTCCTCGACAAGGCACGCCTCAACCCGAAGGAGGATGTGGATCTCGTCGTCGCGGCCGGCTCGCCGAAGGGCGCCGGCGGGAGCGACGGATGGGGCCTCGTGCTGTTCGAAGGACGATTCGACCCGGCGCGCCTCTCGGCGGCTCTCGTCGAAAGGGGAGCGACGAAGAAGTCCACGCCCGCGGGCGAGTACCTTCTCCTGAAGAACGAGAACGCGGACGCGCCGTCCCGTGGCAACGGCCCGGCGGGGATCGCCTTCGCGAGCACGCACCTCGTGATCGCGGGCTCCGAGTCCGCCGTCGTTACGGCGCTTGCGCAGCGGAGCGCCGGAGGTACCGGCTTCACCTCGGGCGCGGGTCTCGGCCGTCACCTTTCACGCATCGACTCGGGCGCTTCGGCATGGGCGCTCGTGGACGTCTCGCGCATTCCGGCGAAGGACTCCGCGATGCGGCGCACGCAGGTTCACCCGTCGGGCGACGACGCCGCGACCGCGCTCGTGTCGTCCATGAAATCCGTCCAGTTCCTCGCGCTCCAGGCCACGGCGAAGGGCGATGCCCTGAAGCTCGCCGCGACCGGAGTCGCGAACGACGCCGAGACGGCCGGCCTCATGGAGGACGCGCTGCGCGGCGTTCTCGCGGCGTGGCGCCTCGCCGCGCAGGAGAAGTCGCCCGACACGGTCTCGGTGCTCCGCAAGTTCACGGTCTCGCGCGACAAGGACACGGTCTCGATCAGCGGGACCCTTCCGGGCGCGACCGTGCGCGCGCTCGCGGAAAAGAAGCACGCACAGGTGGACTGAGACCGATGCTAGGCTCCCCCCGAAACGGAGACGACAAAATGGGGCCATACAAGCTCATCGGCGTTCGCGCCTTCAAGTAGACCGGCGGCCACCGCATCGAGGAGGATCACGTGACGACGCACCGATTCCCGCCCGCGGTCTGCGCCATCGCTTGCGCGGTCACCGCCATTCTCGCGGGTTTTGCCACCGCATCCGCACAGAAGACAGAGCCGGCTCCCGCCGCCCCCGACCACGCCGCGCACGAGAAGCACTGGGCCTACGAGACGACAGACGAGACCGAAGGTCCCGAGGCCTGGGGCGCCCTCCCGGGCGCAGCCGCCTGTGCCGTGGGCAAGAGCCAGTCGCCCGTCGCGCTCGCAAGCGCGTCGGCGACTGCCCGCGATCTCCCGAACCTTGCGTTCGCCTACGGCGCCGTCCCGCTTCGCGCGACGAATAACGGCCACACGGTGCAGTTCGATGCCGCCGGGGCGGGCACCGTGACCGCCGACGGCGTCACGTACACACTTTCCCAGTTCCACTTCCACGCGCCCTCCGAGCACACGCTCGACGGCCGGCGTTACCCGATGGAGATGCATCTCGTGCACCTCGACGCCGCGGGGAATGCCGCGCTCGTCGTCGGCGTGTTCCTCGAGGAGGGCGCCGAGAACGCCGCCCTCGCGCCCGCGTTCCACGCTCTGCCCCGCGCAGCGGGCGAGACCCTCGCGCCCGCTGGCGAGCGCATCGACCCTTCGCGCCTCCTTCCGAAAGACCGTACGTATTTCGCGTACTCGGGGTCGCTCACGACGCCGCCCTGCACCGAAGGGTTGAAGTGGTACGTCCTAAGGACGCCCGTGACGCTCTCCGCGGCGCAGGCCGCGGCCTACGCATCGCTCCCGCACCTCGCTCACAGCAACCGGCCGGTGCAGCCCTTCGGCGAGCGGAAGGTGCTCCTCGACACGACCCCCTGACGATTCGAGACGGGGCTTTCTCAGTCGAACTCGCGGTGCGGCGCGGACTGATCCTGTCCCACGCGCCCGACCGCGATGTCGGAGCGGAAGTAGCTCTCGCCGCGCACGGGGGAGCCCGCGAGGCGGCGCAGCATCGCGATCTGGCCGGTGTGGGTGAAGGTGTCGGCGACGGCGAGGAACCCCGCGGCGAAGACGACGAGCGCGCCGGTGCGCGTCGCGATTCCGAGAAAGCGCGGCGGGTACACGAGCGAGACGCTCCCGAACGCCAGGAGCGCGAGTCCCGCGTAGAGAAGGGCGGAGATCGCCACCGGATGGTGCTTTAGGGTTTTCCCAGCTCGTCCAGGACCATCCGGACAAGTCCGTCCCAGGGGTCTCCCTTGAAAACCCCGTCTTCGGTCCTGAGCTTTCCCTTCGGCGTGAGCGTGGAGGGCTCCTCGGCGTGTCCGAGAATCCAGACCGGAAAAAAGCTCTCGTCCAGCTTCTCCTGACCGGCCCAGTCCTTCAGCGTGCGAATGTCGGCGGCGGCGGTGAGGAGAGCGGGCTCGACCCGTGCGGCGAGAAGCCCGATCCAGCAGCGGACGGTCCGGCGATTCAGGTCGGCCTCGAAGAGCCGCATCGAAAGTCCGGCCGCCTCGACGAGCAGCGGCTCTCCCGCCCGACGCGTGACCGTGAAGGCGGAGCGCGAGTCGAGCCTCACTTCGTAGACGGCGGTCGAGGGATCCGGTTGGGACCGCCGGACGAGCAGGCGCCCTTTCTTCGGACCTTCGAGCACCGTCACGACCGTGGTCCCCGACGGAGAGGTCCGTGTGGCCCGGACGATGAAGGCGCTCGCGGCACCTCCCTCCACGAAGACGCGGGTCATGCGCACGTCGGGCGGCGGAGCCGGCGCGGACGGCGCCGCCAGGGCACGAAGCAGGAGAAGCAACGGAAGCGTCATCATGGTCACGTTAGTAGAGCGGTATTCCCGCGAGCATCTCCGGAGCCTCGGTCGCCGAGTGCCAGGATCCGTCGGCAGGATCGAGAGGCTTGCCTTGCGGAGCCTCGAAGGTCAGCCCTTCGGACGACGGGGCAAACGTCTTTCCCGGGAATAGCGTCTTCAGGATCTCGAGCGTTCCCGCGGGAAGCGACCGCGCTTGCGAGGCCCGAAGGACGATCTGAACGGACCGTTCGATGAGGTCGCGATCCGACGGACTCAGGGCCGCGTCCAGGAATTGCGTGATCCGCATCCGCACCGTGGGAACTTCCAGATCCTCGGGTGCCACCGGAAGCTCCCGTGATCCCGCATGCAGGAAGGCGAAGGAGCCGCCGCACGCGTTCGGACGGCTCAAGTCGGGAGTGGCCGGGCCCGAGCCGCGGACGAATATCTCGACGGCCGAACGCTCGAGACCGATGCGGCTCCAGGGCTGCGGGTTTTCGGGATGCCTCGGCTCCAGCGGCTTGTTGATGCGCTCGAAGATGAGTCTCTCGCCGGACGCCTGCTGGACGAGCAGCATCTCCCTCTCGGGCCAGAGGTCGCCCGCGAGGTCGCGGCGAGAGGGGTCGAGGACGAGCCTCACGTAGCGCAGCGTCGCCACCAGCGTGCGATCGACGCCGGCTCCCCGGCGGACCACGTCGTACGAGACGTCGTCGCGGATGTACCCGCGGCGGGGCAGATCGTCGAAGAACCCGTCGGCTCTCGCGAGGCTCGTCAGAAAAAGTGATGCCACCGCCAGCGAAACCCGCGGTCCCGTTCTTACGGCAGAAGGCATCGCCTTCAGTATGCCAGCGTTCTCCGCGCCGCCTCGAGAACCTTTTCCGTGTTCGGCAGGATCGCCCGCTCGAGGATGCGGTTGAAGCCGACGGGCGTGAACGTCGAGCCGACGCGGTCGACCGGGGCGTCGAGAGATGCGAAAAGCTCGGACGTGATTCGCGCGACGATCTCGCCGCCGAAGCCGCCGTGCACCTTGTCCTCGTGGACGACGAGGGCGCGGGACGTCTTTTTCACCGAGGCGGCGATGGCGTCGAAGTCGAGCGGCACGAGCGAGCGCAGGTCGAGCACCTCGACGCTCTTTCCGTCTTTCGCGAGCGCCTCGGCCGCTTCCAGCGCGAAATGCACGGGCGTGCCGTACGCGACGACCGTGAGATCGCTGCCTTCGCGGCGGCGCCGGGCCTTCCCGAACGGCACGGCGAACCCCGAAGGAACGCGCGCCTTGGCCTTCGCGGAGTTGTAGAGGAACTTGGGCTCGAGGTAGAGCGTGATGCCGCGCGAGCGCATCGACGTGCGCAGGAGCCCCGCGGCGTCGTCCGCGAACGCGGGCACCACGATGCGGATGCCGGGCAGCGTCGCGAGCCAGCCCTCGATGTTCTGCGAATGGTAGAGGCCGCCGCCGATGTACCCGCCCGAGGCGATGCGCACGGTGACGTTCGGAACGAACTTTCCGTTCGTGCGCCAGAACTCGTGAGACATCTCGACCATCTGCTCGGCCGCGGGCCAGAAGTAGTCGGCGAATTCGGCGCCTTCGACGACGACGCGGATCTTGTCGTTGAGGCGCGAGAAACCGTCCGCCGTGCCGAGGATGAAGTCCTCCGCGAGGGGGCCGTTGAAGACCCGCTTCACCCCGAACTCCTGCTGCAGGCCCTTCGTGACGTTGAAGATGCCGCCCTTCTCCTTGTAGGCCACGTCCTGCCCCCAGAGGTACGTGTCGGGGTTCTCGCGGAACATCTCCTTGAGCGTGCCGTTCAAAGCCTGAATGAGCGACATCTCGGTTGTCGGTTTCCCGTCGACCGTTTCCGGCGTGAGGGGCGTCGTCGCGAGGCCGTCGCCCTCGGGCACCCATGGCTCGGGCACGACGTGCTCGAAGATGGAGGCGGGGTCGGGGTCCGGCGCGCGGCGGGCGCGGTCGGCGGATTCTTCGTAGGTCTTCCGGTTCGCGTCCTCGATCGCGGCGATCTCCTCCTCTGAAAACGCGCCGCCCTCGACGAGGATGCGGCGAAGACGCGGGAGCGGATCCAGCGCCCTCGCGGCGGCGAGCTCCTCGGGCGAGCGGTACAGCTCTTGCCGGTCGGAGTTGGAGTGCGAGTGGATGCGCACGCACTCGGCGTGTACCAGGGCGCAGCCCGCGCCCGACTTCGCGAACGCCACGGCCTCGCGCATGGCGCGTAGCGAGTCGAAGAGATCCTTGCCGTCGCAGTGGATGATCTTGACGTTCAAAAACCCCGAGAAGTTGTCCGACGCGAAGCGGTTCGCGGTCTGGTCGCTCTTCGGAACGGCGATGCCGTAGCCGTTGTCCTGCACCACGAAGACGACGGGCAGCTTCTCGCGCGAGGCGCCGTTGACGGCCTCGTAGAAGTAGCCCTCGGACGTGGACGACTCGCCCACGGAGCAGAAGACGACCGCGTCCGACCCGTAGGTCCTGAGCGCGCGGCCGAGGCCCGCGGCGTGCTGCGCGTGGTTCGACACACTGGACGAGACGTTCTGGATGTGGATCTCGGGTTTCGCGAAGTGGTTCGACATGTGCCGGCCGCCGGAGGCGACGTCGTCGCGCTTGGACATCCCGTTCAGCAGGATCTCCTCGGCCGAGAGGCCGGCGGCGAGGCAGGTCGTGAGGTCCCGGTAGTAGGGGAAAAGGTAGTCGTGTCCGGGCCGGAACGTGACCCCGAGGGCGACCTGGATGCCGTCGTGCCCCGCGCTCGGCGCGTGATACGACCAGCCGAGACCCTGCTTGAGGTAGTTCGGAGCCTTGTCGTCGAGCAGCCGGCCGAGATGCATCAGGGCGTACCAGCGTCTCAGCTCGTCCCGGCTCGGGGCGAGTTGCGCGATCGTCGCGGCGGCCTGGGACGGCGAAGCGCCCGCGGCTGTCAGGACACCCGGTTCGGCCATTCCACCACTCCTCCAAAAAGGGGTCTCTCCGGGGCTTGGGGGGCGCCTGCCGGAGACGGAATCTCATCTTACCGCTTCGGATAGAATCCGCCGTCCCGCAGCCTCGGACGCTTTTCTCCGGGGGAATCTCGCTTGGCGGGCCAGGAGAACGATCCGTGCCCCAGACCCTCATCGCCCGGTCCGTCGAATCCGCCGAGTCCGCCGACCGCAAGACATTCGAGGCCGCCCTCGCGGCCGATGCGGCCACCCCGAAGAAGAAACTCCTGGAAGGGCAGGTCGTGAACGGCGTCATCGTCGGCATCACGCCTGACATCGTGCTCGTCTCGATCGGCGGCAAATCCGAAGCGCTCATGGACCTCAAAGAGCTCGAGGGCGAGAAGGTGGGCGACCGGATCGAAGCGGTGGTCGTGAAGGCCGGCCCGGACGTGCGCCTCTCGCGCAAACTCGCGGTGGGGCATCGCACGAAGGCCGAGCTGCGCGCCGCCTCCGAGGCGAAGATTCCCGTCGCGGGGAAGGTCATGGCGCGGAACAAGGGCGGCTTCGAGGTGATGATCGGAGGCGCCCACGGCCTCCGCGCCTTCTGCCCGGTCTCGCAGATCGACCTCGGCCGTCACGAGGAGCCCGCGCTCGCGGCCTACGTGGGGCAGACGTACGACTTCCGCGTCCTCGAGTACTCCGAGGACGGGCGCCGCGTGGTCGTCTCTCGCGCCGCGCTCCTCAGGGACGAGCAGGACGAGAAGGCCGCCCTCACGCGCGAAAAGATCGCCGTGGGAGCGGTCTTGCCCGGCCGTGTCCGCTCCCTCACCGATTTTGGGGCGTTCGTGGATCTCGGCGGCGTGGACGGGCTCGTCCACGTCACGGAAATCTCGCGACGCCGGGTCGCACACCCGAAGGATGTCCTCGCCGTCGGACAGGAGGTCACGGTCAAGGTGACGAAGCTGGCCGACGAGGGCAAGCGCATTTCGCTTTCCATGAAGGAGCTCGAGGCCGATCCGTGGCAGACGCTGCCGGAGCGCTTCGCTCCCGGCGCATCGTTCACGGGCACGGTCGTCCGCCACGCGGATTTTGGCCTCTTCGTCGAGGTCGAGCCGGGCGTGGACGGCCTCGTGCACGTCTCGGCGCTGCCGCCCGGTGTCGCGCTCAAGGATCCGTCCGTCGCCGACGGCCAGACGGTGCAGGGCTGGGTGAAGGAAGTCGACCCGAAGCAGCGTCGGCTGTCGCTCTCGCTGCGCGAGGTCGCGACGTCGAATCCGTGGGAGGGCATCCAGGAGCGCCATCCCGAAGGCTCCGTCGCGTCGGGCGAGGTGGAGGGCGTCACGCTGTTCGGCGTGTTCGTGCGCCTCGAGCCCGGTCTCACGGGCCTGATCCCGAACTCCGAGTCCGGTGTGCCGCCCGGCACGGTCAGCCGCCACTTCGCTCCCGGCCAGAAGGTCGAGGTGAAGGTCATCGGAGTCGACACCGCCAGGAAACGCATCTCGCTCTCGGCGTCGGGCGCGAAGGCGGAGGCGGACCGCGGCGAGCTGAAGAATTACCGCGAGGAAACCGCGAAGCGTGAGAAGGACGCGGTGCCGTCCGTCTCCGGCTTCGGCACCTCTCTTCTTCAGGCGCTCAACAACCCGAAGAGCAAGCAGAAGAAGGGCTGATCCCGGTGGCCGAGGCGGGCCGCTCGCGGGCGCAGACTTCCGGTTTGGTCGGTACATGACGATCTTGCGCCGTCTCGCCCGGTGGGCCGGAGCCCATTTACAGGCTCTGGGGGTGTCGTTCCTCCTCGTCGTCTTCGCGGCCGCCGTCTTCTGGTTCTTCGCGTCCTTCGTTCCGGACCGGCGGGAGGCGGCGATCGACGGCTGGCGGCGGGAGCTCTCGCCGCGCGCGGACCTCAGGCGCGACCTCCTCGAGCGGCGCGTCTTCGACGTGACGGAAGACCTGACGTTCTTCGCCACCTTCCCGTCCGTTCGCGGGCTCGTCACCCCGGGCCTGTCCGAGGAATCCGCGGGCGCCCATGCCAAACATCTGCAAGGAATCCTTTCCGATTTCCGGCACCACGTTCGCCAGAGGTCCGTTTCGATCCTCGACGCGTCCGGGCGAGTCCGCGCGCCCGGCGATGGTCCCGCCCCCGGCGCGGCGGCCGTGGCGCTCGCGGCGGATGTGATTCGTTCGGGTG
>CABDYV010000160.1_pt1 | contig 18367 bp, 10 predicted proteins | sample 3132041 | NCBI WGS metagenome assembly CABDYV01 (sample SAMEA5534338, study PRJEB31848) | metagenome | biome: tundra; feature: field; material: soil | place: USA | collected 2013-05 | depth 0.45 m | reverse complement strand
AACTTCATCGGCGGCATGTGGGTCGACGCCCGGGCCTCCGGCACGGTCGACGTCTTCAATCCGGCCACGGGCGCGGTGATCGCGAAGACGCCGCTCTCGACCCGGGGCGACGTGGACGCCGCCGTCGCGGCCGCGAAGGCCGCGTTCCCGGCCTGGCGCGCGACGCCCGTCGCCGAGCGCGCCCGGACGATGTTCGCGTTCAAGAGCCGCCTCGAGGAGCACTTCGAGGAGCTGGCCCGGATCGTGACGACCGAGCACGGCAAGACGCTGGACGAGGCGCGCGGCTCGGTGCGGCGCGGCATCGAGTGCGTGGAGGTGGCGTGCGGCATGCCCTCGCTCATGATGGGTTCGGGCCTCGAGGACATCGCGCGCGGCATCGACTGCAACGTCCACCGCCAGCCTCTCGGCGTCTTCGGAGCCATCGCGCCGTTCAACTTCCCGGCCATGGTGCCGCTCTGGTTCCTGCCGTTCGCGGTCGCGACGGGAAACACATTCGTCCTGAAGCCGTCGGAGCTCGTGCCGCTCTCGCAGAAGCGCATCCACGAGCTGCTCGAAGGCTGCGTTCCCCCCGGCGTCGTGAACATCGTGAACGGCGGCGTCGACGTCGTCAACGGCCTCTGCGAGCATCCCGAAGTCCGCGGCGTGTCCTTCGTGGGCTCGACGCCCGTCGCCAAGCACGTCTACCGCACGGGAACGCACGCGGGAAAGCGCGTGCAGGCCCTCGGAGGCGCGAAGAACTTCATTGTCGTGATGCCCGACGCGAATCTCGATAAATCCATCGGCATCATCTCGGAATCCTGCTACGGCTGCGCGGGCGAGCGTTGCCTCGCGGGTTCGGTCATCGTGACGATCGGAAAATCGCACGGCGACGTGAGAGAGCGCCTCGTGGCGGCGGCGAAGTCCATCCGCGTGGGCGACGGCGCCGAGCCCGGCATCTCCATGGGCCCGGTCATCCGCGAGAGCGCGCGGCAGCGCGTCGTGTCGTACATCGAAAAGGGCATCGCCGAGGGGGCGAATCTTCTCCTCGACGGGCGCGGCCACACCGTCAAGGGCCGCGAGAAGGGCTTCTTCCTCGGGCCCACGGTGTTCGACAAGGTGGATCCGAAGTCGTCCGTCGCGCGCGACGAGATCTTCGGGCCCGTGCTGTCGATCATGAACGTGCCGGACATGGCCGGCGCGCTCGAGCTTCTCCATGCGCACCCGCAGGCGAACACGACGTCAATCTTCACCACGAGCGGCAAGGCCGCGCGCGACTTCGCCATGCAGGCGCCTCCCGCGATGATCGGCGTGAACGTGGGCGTCGCGGCGCCGATGGCGTTCTTCCCGTTCGGGGGCTCGAAAGAGAGCTTCTTCGGCGACGTGAAGGTGCACGGCCGCGACGGCGTCGTCTTCTACACGGAGCAGAAGGTCGTCATCGAGCGGTGGTTCTGATGCCGCGGAACGTCACGGTCGGTTTGATCCAGGCACACAACCCGGTTTCCGACCCGAAGGCCCCGCTCGCGAAGGTGCAGAAGGCCGCGATGGACCTGCACCTCCCGCTCATCCACGAGGCGGGGAAAAAGGGCGTGCAGATTCTCGGGCTGCAGGAGATTTTCAACGGCCCGTATTTCTGCCCGTCGCAGGACCCGCATTGGTACGACGCCGCCGAGAGCGTGCCCGGACCCACGACCGAGGCGATCGCGAAGGTCGCGAGGAAGTACCGCATGGCGGTCGTCGTGCCCGTGTACGAGCGCGAGGACGCGGGCGTGTACTACAACACCGCCGCCGTCTACGACGCGGACGGGAAGTACCTCGGCAAGTACCGCAAGAATCACATCCCGCACACGTCCGGTTTCTGGGAGAAGTACTTCTTCAAGCCGGGCAACATGGGCTACCCGGTCTTCCAGACACGCTTCGCGAAGGTGGGCGTCTACATCTGCTACGACCGCCACTTTCCCGAGGGCGCGCGTGCGCTGGGCCTGAACGGCGCCGAGATCGTCTTCAACCCGTCGGCGACGGTCGCCGGCCTCTCGCAGTACCTCTGGAAGCTCGAGCAGCCCGCGCACGCCGTCGCGAATGGCTACTTCGTCGCCGCGAGCAACCGCGTCGGCACCGAGGCGCCGTGGAACATCGGCCGCTTCTACGGGTCGTCGTATATCGTCGACCCGCGGGGCAACTTCCTCGCGACCGCGAGCGAGGACAAGGACGAGCTCGTCGTCGCGACGTGCGACCTCGACATGATCGAAGACGTCCGCCGCACGTGGCAGTTCTTCCGGGACCGCCGGCCGGAGACTTACGATCGGCTGGTGGCACTGTGAGGCGCCGAGCGGGGGCGAAGCTCCTCCGACGCCCGAGCGCGCTGTCTGAGCGAAGCGAGTTCGCGCGAGCAGGAGGAGGGGCTCCGGCCCCGCGAGGAGCAGCATGAGCCGTCTCCTCATCAAGGGCGGGCGGATCGTCACCGCCGTCGACGACTACCCCGGCGACGTGCTCATCGAGGGCGAGACGATCCGCGCGATCTTCGCCGCCGGCACCGCGCCCGCTCTCGACGCCCGCGTCCTCGACGCCACGGGCAAGCTCGTGATCCCGGGCGGCATCGACGCGCACACGCATCTCGACATGCCGTTCGGCGGCACGACGTCGGCCGACGACTTCGAGAGCGGCACGATCGCCGCCGCGCACGGCGGCACGACGTCCATCGTGGACTTCGCGATCCAGTACAAGGGCCAGGCGCTGCGCGAGGCGCGCGACGCCTGGATGAAAAAGGCGGAAGGCAAGGCCGCGATCGACTACGGCTTCCACATGATCATCACGGACCTCCCCGACGCCGTCGAGAAGGAGATGGACGTCCTCGTCAAGGAGGGCGTGACGTCGTTCAAGCTCTTCATGGCGTACCGCGGCGTCCTGATGCTCGACGACGGCTCCATCTTCCGCGCCCTCCTCAAGACCGGGGAGAACGGCGGGACGATCTGCATGCACGCCGAGAACGGCGACGTCATCGATGTGCTCGTGAGGCGAGCGCTCGCCGAGGGCCACACGGCGCCGAAGTGGCATGCGCTCACGCGGCCGCCTCGCGCCGAAGCCGAGGCGACGTACCGCGCGATCTGCCTCGCCGAGATGGCGGGCGTCCCGCTCTACGTCGTCCACCTCTCGGCGGCCGAGGCGCTCGAGAAGATCGCCGAGGCGCGTGACCGCGGCCTGCCCGCGCACGCGGAGACCTGCCCGCAGTACCTCTTCCTCTCGTACGAGAACTACGAGGAGCCGGGGTTCGAGGGCGCGAAGTACGTCATGTCGCCGCCGCTCCGCGCGAAAGGCAACGAAGAGGCGCTGTGGCGCGGCCTCGCGACGAACGACCTGCAGACCGTGTCGACCGACCACTGCCCGTTCTGCATGAAGGGGCAAAAGGAGCTCGGCCAGGGCGACTTCTCGAAGATCCCGAACGGCGCGCCGGGCATCGAGACGAGGATGTCTCTCCTGTACGACGGCGGCGTCGTCAGGAACCGCATCTCCGTGAACCGCTTCGTCGAGCTGACCTCCACGTCGCCCGCGAAGATCTTCGGGCTGTTCCCGAAGAAGGGGACGATCGCCCCCGGCTCCGACGCCGACCTCGTCGTCTTCAACCCAAACCGCAAGCTCACTCTCTCGGCGAAGACCCTCCACCAGCGGGTCGACTACACGCCGTACGAGGGCCGCGTCGTCCAGGGCGCCGCGGACACGGTCATTTCACGCGGCGAGGTGATCGTCGAGAACGGGACGTTCGTCGGCAGGGCCGGAAGAGGAAGCTTCCTCAAGAGAAAGGTACGCACATGAGCACGATTTCCGAAGCAAAGACTCTTTCTTCCGCTGACGTCCGCGCGAAGCACAAGGAGTTTCTCTTCCCCTCCGTCACGAACTACTACAAGGAGTCCGTCGTCCTCGAATCCGGCAAGGGGATGCACGTTCGAGACGCCGACGGGAAGACGTACCTCGACTTTTTCGGCGGCATCCTGACGATCTCCGTCGGGCACGCGAACGACAAGGTGAACGCCGCCATCAAGGCGCAGGTGGACCGACTCGGCCATGTCTCGACGCTCTATCCGACGCTGCCCATCGTTCAGCTCGCCGAGAAGCTCGCGCGGCTGACGCCGGGGCGGCTCCAGAAGTCGTACTTCACGTGCTCGGGCACAGAGGCCGACGAGACCGGCGTCATGATGGCGCAGGTCTATACGGGGCGGCTCGAGATCATCGCCCTCCGGCACGGCTATTCCGGCCGGTCGATGCTCGCGCAGTCGCTCACCGGGCACGCGCCGTGGCGCGCGGTGCCGACGCAGATCGCCGCCATCAAGCACGCACCCTCGCCGTACTGCTACCGCTGCCCGCTGAAGCTCACGTACCCGTCCTGCGGCGTCGCGTGCGCCAAGGACCTCGAAGAGCTGATCAAGACGACGACGACCGGCCAGATCGCGGGCTTCATCGCCGAGCCCATCCAGGGCGTCGGCGGATTCATCACGCCCCCGAAGGAGTACTTCGAGATCGCGGTCGGGATCGTCAGGAAATACGGCGGCGTCTTCATCTGCGACGAGGTGCAGACGGGCTTCGGGCGCACGGGCGGCTCCTGGTTCGGCATCTCGCACTGGAACGTCGAGCCCGAGATCATGACGATGGCCAAAGGGGTCGCGAACGGGATGCCGCTCGGGGTCACGATCGCAACGCCGGAGGTCGCGGACTCGTTCAAGGCGCTCACGATCTCGACGTTCGGCGGGAACCCGATCTCCTCGGCCGCCGCGAACGCCACGATCGAAGTCATGGAGGAGATGGACGCGCCGAAACGCGCCGCCGAGATGGGCGGGCGCCTGCGTGACGGCCTTGACCGCCTGAAGAAAAAGCACCCGAAGACGATCGGCGACGTGCGCGGCATGGGCCTCATGCAGGGCCTCGAGCTCGTGGCCGACGAGACCGTTCAGGACCGGACGCCCGCGCCCGAAAAGGCCGTCCGCCTGTTCGAGGAGACGAAGAAACGCGGCCTCCTGATCGGCAAGGGAGGCCTCTACGGCAACGTCATCCGCATCTCCCCGCCGCTCATCGTGAGCGCCGGCGAGGTGGACGAGGCGCTGAAGATCCTCGACGAGTCGCTGGGGGGCTGGGCCTGACAGAGCCGTGACCAAGACCGGAAACATCCTCAAAGTCGCCTTCCGGGCTCTCTCGCGCAACAAGCTGCGCTCGCTTCTCACGTCGCTCGGCATCATCATCGGGGTCGCCTGCGTCGTCGCCGTCGTGGGCATCGGCGAAGGTGCGCGGCTTCAGTCCGAGAACCGGCTCAGGGCCCTCGGCACGAACTTCCTCATGGTCATGCCCGGAACGGTGACCTCCTCCGGCGCGCGCGCGGGCATCGGCTCGAGCTCGAAGCTCTCCGAGGAGGACGTCGACGCGATCCGCAAGGAGGTCTCGACCGTCTCCTACGTCTCGGCTTCGATCCGAACGGTCGCTCAGGTCATCTATGCAAACCAGAACTGGTCGACGTCCATCCAGGGGGCCCAGGTCGACTGGCCGCTCGTCCGCTCGTGGAACATGGCTGCCGGCCAGTTCTTCACGGATCAGGATGACCACGCGGCCGCGAAGGTGTGTGTCCTCGGCCAGACGGTCGTGACGACTCTCTTCGCGGACGAGGATCCGGTCGGCAAGGTGATTCGTATCAAGAACATCCCGTTCAAGGTCACGGGGGTCCTCGAGTCGAAGGGCGGCTCGACGCAGGGACAGGACCAGGACGACCTCGTCGTCGCGCCCTACGAGACGGTCCGCAAGAAGCTCATGGGGACGACGGCGGTCGGCCAGATTCTCGTCTCGGCCGCCTCTGACGAACTCGTGACGCGCGCGCAAGAGGAGCTCACGGCGCTTCTCCGGCAGCGCCACCGCATCAACAAGGCCGCGGGGCAAGACGACGACTTCCTGATCCGGTCGCAGACGGAGATGATCCAGCAGGCGGAGGCGCAGAACCGGACGATGAGCGCGCTCCTCTGGTCGATTGCGGGCGTGTCACTCCTCGTGGGTGGGATCGGAATCATGAACATCATGCTCGTGTCGGTGACCGAGCGGACGCGGGAGATCGGCGTGAGGATGGCGATCGGCGCCAAGGGGCGCGACATCCAGGCGCAGTTCCTCGTCGAGGCCGTCGTCCTCGCCGTGACGGGCGGCGCGGCGGGGGTCGCGGCCGGGCTCGGGATCCAGCGCCTCGTCGCGCGCCTCGCGGGCTGGCCCGTTGCGATCCAGCCGCAGGCGATCGTCATGGCGGTCGTCTTCTCCGCCCTCGTCGGCGTGAGCTTCGGGTTCTATCCCGCCCTCAAGGCCTCGCGCCTCGACCCGATCGAGGCCCTCCGGTACGAGTAGCTTCGCTCCATAAGAATTAGGAGCGGGCGCCGCGCTCGGCGTCGGTTATCATCGGACTCAATCGCACAATCTTTCCGGTGCGCCCGAATCCTCACCCCGTGATCGGTACGAAGCTCGCCGACCGCTACGAGATCCTTGCCGAGCTGGGGCGCGGCGGAATGGGCGTCGTGTACCGCGCGAAGGACCCGGTCCTGAACCGCGACGTCGCGGTCAAGCTGATCCCGCCCGGGAATCTCACGAAGGAAGCCGAGGAGCGCTTCCAGCGGGAGGCCCAGATCGTCGCGCAGATGGACCACCCGTCCATCGTGCCGATCTACGACCTCGGGCGGCACGAGGGGTCGCTTTTCTTCGTCATGCCGGTGCTCGCGAATACGAACCTCCGGCAGCTCCTCCGCGAGGGCTCGCTGCGTCTCGGCGACGTCCTCGACGTCGGGACGCAGGTCGCCGACGCGCTCGACTACAGCCACGCCCGCGGCATCGTCCACCGCGACATCAAGCCCGAAAACATCATGACGTCGCGCGACGACACGGGCAACGTCCGCGCCCGGGTGATGGACTTCGGCCTCGCGCTCGCGACCACCGAGGACCGCCTCACGAAGACCGGGACGCTCGTCGGGACCGTCGTGTACTTCAGCCCCGAGCAGGTCACCTCGCGGTCGTTCGACGGGCGCTCGGACATCTACGCGCTCGGGACGGTGCTTTACGAGTGCCTCGCGGGCGAGCCGCCCTTCGCGGGCGAGGTGCAGGCCGTCCTCTATCGCATCGTCCACGAGCTGCCGCAGTCGATGCGGACCCTCGGCGCCGACGTGAGCGAGGAGCTGGAGGCCGCCGTTCTCCAGTGCCTCGCGAAGGATCCCGAGAAGCGACCGAAGCGCGCCGGGCACCTCGCCGAAGCGCTCCGGCGGTATCGGAGCAAGCTCCGCGACGAGGACTTCGGGCGGTCCGTCGTCTTCACGGCCAGCCGCATGCTGCCGCGCCCGGCCGCGGCGGCGCCGTTCATCGGACGCGAGAAGGAGATGGCCGAGCTGCAGCGCCGGCTTCACGCCGCCATCGCGGGCGAGTGCGAGTTCGTCGTCCTCGCCGGCGAGCCCGGCATCGGCAAGAGCCGTCTCGTGGACGAGCTCAAGAGCCTCGCGCGCGCCCGGAAGATCCGCGTCCTTTCGGGACGCTTCGTCGAGCACGACCGCGCCTTCGCGCACCAGGGCTTCTGCGAGCTCATCCAGGACTATTTCCGGTCGAAGGACACGGGCCTTTCGGAAACCTCCCGTCCCGATTTCTCCGACCTCGCGGGCGACCTCCTCACGCTCTTCCCCGTTCTCTCAGAGATCGGCGAGCTGCGCTCTGCTGCGAGCAGCGATTCGGGAGCCGTCAAGGCCGGCGACCGGAAGGTCGAGGACAAGATCGCGATCTTCGAGCTCATCGCCCGCACCCTCACGCGGATCGCCGGCGGCAAGCCGCTTCTCCTCGCCCTCGAAGAGCTGCACGGAGCGCAGCTCTCGATCGAGGCGCTCCAGTACGTCGCGCGGCGCCTCGGCCCGACGCCGACGCTCATCGTCGGGACCTACCGGCAGACGGAAGTCGACAAGCGGCATCCCCTCGTGAAGATGCTGGAGTCGTTCCGCGGCGATCCCCGCTTCGCGGCGCTCACGCTCGGCCCGCTCACGCCTTCCGAGCACCGGGCCCTCGTGGAGCTCGCGGCCGGCGGCGGCAGACTCTCGGACGACCTCGCCGGGCGGCTCCTCGCGGCCACCGAAGGAAACCCCCTCTTCACGAAGGAGCTCGTCCGGTCGCTCCTCGACTCAGGCGGGATCGCGCGGGACGACTCGGGCACGCTGAATCTCTCGGGGGCGACGGGCATCTCCTCCGACGCCCTGCCGGAGACGATCCAGCAGGCCGTCGAGGCGCGAATCGAGCGGCTCCCGGAGGACGTGCGCGATGTCCTCTCGATCGCATCGGTCCTCGGAAAGACCTTCGAATTCAGGGACCTCGAGTCGGTCGCCCAGGACGCGAAGGGCCTCGACGAGGCGATCGACAGGCTCGTGAGGGAGGGCCTTCTCGAGGAAGAGCGCGAGTCGCGCGGCGACCGGCTCGCGTTCGCGAGCGGCATCGTGCGCGACGTCCTCTACGGCGCGCTCTCGCGGCGGAAGCGCCGAACGCTCCACCGCGCGTACGCGGACCTCCTCGAAAAGCGCCACCAAGGCCGGCTCGACCGCCTGTACCCCGAGCTCGTCCACCACTTCTCGGAGGGCGACGTGCCCGAGAAAGCCGTGGACTACAGCCTGAAGCTCGCGAAAAAGTCCCTCGACGCCTTCAGCCCGGAGGAGGCGGCGCGCGTCGCGAAGACCGCGCTCGATTACCTCGGGGACGAGGAATGGGAAGGCGAGAAGGCGCTGGAGGGCGACGCGCGTTTCCTTCTCGCGCAGGCCTCGCGCATGTCGGGCCACGCCGACGCCGCGCTCCGCGAGGCCGAGGCGGCCGGGAAAATCTTCGAGCGCGAGAAACAGCCGGCGCGCGCCGTCGAAGCGATCCTGTTCGCCGCCGACACGGCGTGGAACGGCCGGAAGGTGGACGAGGCGCGGCGGCTCGTGGAGCGCGGGATCGAAGCGGCGGCCGCCGCGCAGGACACGGTTCACCTGCCGAAACTGCTCTCTCTCGCGGCGACGGTTGCGAACCTGCGCGGCGACTACGCGCGCGCCGCCGCCTACGGCGCCCAGCTCGAACGCCTCGGCGGCGACGCAAAGCAGGGAGCGGAGGTCATCGCGTCCGGCGGCCGCCTCGTCGTCGCCATGACGAACCCGGTCGCCGCGGCCGAGCCCGCGATGGGGTACATCGTGGAGGAGACGGAGGTCCTCTCCACGGTTTTCGAGACGCTCCTCGCGACCGACGCCGACGGCCAGCTCGTACCCGCGCTTTCCGACCAATGGTCCCTCGGCGACGGAGGCCGCTCCGCCCGGCTGCGGCTGCGGCACGGGGTCCGCTTTTCGGACGGCTCGCCGCTCACGGCCGCCGCGGCGAAGGCGTCGCTCGAGCGCGCGATCCGTGTCCGGCCGGATGGGATTCCCGCCGCCCTCGCCGCCGTCCGCGGCGCGGTGGCACACCGCAAGAACGAGACCGCGGACGTCGCCGGCATCCTGGCCGTCTCGGACGAGAGGCTTGAGTTCGAGTTCGTCGAGCCGCTCCCGATCTTCCCCGCTCTCCTTCCGGACGTCCTGACGGCGATCGTCAAGATCGTGCCCGGCGAGGGAGACGGCGAGACGGCGATCGGCACGGGCCCATTCGTCGTGACGCGCCGGACGGCGGACCGCATCGTCCTCGAGCGTAACCCGCAGCACTGGAAGGAGCCGGCACGCCTCGACGCGATCGAGTTCCGGACCGGGATGAGCGCGTCGGCGATCGGCTCGGGGCTGCGCGCCGGAGAGATCGAGCTTGCGCGCGATCTCTCCCCGCAGGACCTCGACGCGATCCTCAGGGAGCCGCGCCTCCGCGCGGGCCTCGTCGAAACGCCGAAGAAAGGCACGTACTTCGCGCTCTTCAACTCGAAGAGCGTCCTCGGCGGGAACGTCGCCTTCAGGCGCGCGCTCGCCGGCGTCACGCGCAGCCAGGACTTCGTGTGGGCCGCGCTCGGGAGGTTCGCCGTCCCCGCCACCGGGATCCTGCCGCCCGGCATCCTCGGACACGACGCGGGCCGGCGCCGGCCGCTCCTGCCACGGGACGAGGCGCTCGCGTTGCTGAAAGAGGCCGGCCTGACCCCGCCCCTTCGGCTCTCCGCGGCCGTCCACCCCATCCTGCAGGACCGCCACAAGGCGCTCACCGCCGCGCTCTTCGCAGTGTGGAAAGAGCTCGGCGTCGAGGTCTCAACCGCGACCTCCGACATGAAGTCCTACCTCGATGCGCAGACGCACGGAAGCGCGGACCTCCTGATCGGCCGCTGGATGGCCGATTACGAGGACCCCGACGACTTCACGTTCGCCCTCTTCCACTCCGTGGGAGGCAACATGCGCGCGTTCTTTTCGTCGCCCGACACGGACCGGCTCGCGGAGGAGGCGCGTATCGAGAGCCGCCCCGCCGTCCGCGAGAGCCTCTACCGGAAGTTCGAGAGCCTTCTCCTCGAGAACGGGGTTCTGATCCCGCTGTTTCACGAGGTGGACTACCGGATCGCCGCTGCCGGCGTGCGCGGTCTTGCGCTTCGCAGCAGCCCGCCGTTCGTCAACTATCCCGAGATCGGGAAGTCGGAGGCGCCGGCGGCTCACGTCCCGCACGAGTGGGGTGGGGGCATCCTCCACGTGCCGGTCGGCGGCGTCGTGCAGCGCTTCGATCCGGCATCGATGGCGCTCCAGGAGGAGGCCGAGACGATGCCCCTCGTCTTCGAGACGCTGACGCGGGATCTCGAGGGCGGGCGCGTCGTTCCGTGGCTCGCCTCGGAAGTGATTCCCGAGGACGGCGGCGCGCGCTTCCGCTTTCGCCTGCGGCGGGGCCTGCGTTTCCACGACGGCCGCGCCCTTTCCGCCCGCGACGTCCGTTACTCCTTCGAGCGTGTTCTCCAGGAGGGGACGAGCGTCGGCCGGTTCCTCCTCGCCCCGATCCGCGGCGCTCAGAACCTCATCGACGGCAAGGCCTCGGATCTCGAGGGCTTCCATATCGTCTCGCCCTCGGAGTTCGTGATCGAGCTGGAGAAGCCGGTGGCCTTCTTTCCCGTCCTCGTATCGTGGCCAGGCGCCGGCATCGTCCCGGAGGGGACCGGCGTCCTGGGCGAGAGCTGGCGAAAGGGCTGCATCGGGACGGGACCGTACCGCGTCGCGAGCTTCGAGCCCGGAAGACGCCTGGAGCTGGAGAGGAACCCCGCCTACTGGCGCGAAGGCCATCCGAAGAACGAGGGGGTCGTCTTCCATTTTGGCGTCCCCCCCGAGGAGATCCGCTCCGAGTTCCTCGCCGGCCGGTTCTCCCTCGCTTCGGATCTCCTTCCGGCCGACGCCGAAGCCCTGCGCCAGGACCCGCGCTTCCGCGCGACGTACCGCGAGAGCCCGAGCCTCGTGACGTACTTCGTGGTTTTCAACACACACAAGGGTGTCTTCACGGACGCCCGGGCGCGCCTCGCCGTCGCCCAGGGCATCGACGCGGCGAGCATCGTCCGCCGGACGCTCGGCCGGCACGCGATTCCGGCCAACGGCCTCCTCCCGCCCGGCCTTCTCGGGTACGTTTCGAAGCCGAGGAGCCGGCCGCAGACCTCGGGACAGGCCTCGGGCGCGCACACCGTCTCCCGCGAGACGATCGAGGTCACGGCCGTGGCGAATCCCATCCTGTTCGGAGAGTTCGGCACCTTCACGAAGGAGCTCACGCAGGCATTTCGCGAAATGGGGTATTCCATCCGCGTCGTGAACAAGACGATGGCGGAGTTCATCGAAGCGCAGAAGAACGCGCCGACGGAGATCATGATCGGGCGCTGGGTGGCCGACTACCCGGACGCCGACACCTTCGCGCAGGGCGTCCTCCACTCCCGCGAGGGCGTCTACGGCCGCTATTGCGGGATGCCCGAGATCGACGCCCTCACGGAGCGCGGCCGCGGCGAGATCGACCCGCGGACACGCGAGTCGATCTATCGGGAAGTCGAGGAAATCGTCGCGCGCGAGGCCCTCCTGATTCCGCTCTTCCACGAACAGGTCTACCGGTTCGCGCGCCCCGAGGTCGAAGGCCTCACCGTCGGGTTCGGTCAGTCGATCGTCCAGTACGAGAACCTGTCGATCCGGAGTTAGGGCGGCCGGGCTACTTCTCGCGCGACCCCGCCGGCATGGGCGCCGCTTCCGGCGCCGCGTAGCCCTCGGCCTCGTGCCCGCCGTGGTACTCGCCGGGATTCGGACGGCGGATCTGCGATTGCGGGACGACGCGGTCGCGCCTGAGGCCGCGGAAGTCCTCGAGCGACTTCCAGCCGCGGTGCGCATTTTTCTCGAGGAACGCGGACATCCCGTCCCGGAGCGTCCGGATCACGTTCGGGCCGATCGCGTGGTCGAGCATCGCGGCCGTGCACACCTGTACCGTGCCGCAGCCGAGGAGGAAGTAGTTGAGCGCGTGCGAGAAGTCGGAGATGCCGCCGATCCCGGAGAAGGCTTTGTCGGGGAACGCCTGCGTCATCTCGGACATCTTCGCGAGCGCGAGCGGGAGGATCGCCGGACCTCCGAGGCCGCCGCTCGACGTGTAGCCGTCCACGTTCATCTCGAAGTCGAGCGTCTCGGGATCGATGAGCGGAATCGCCGGAAACGTGTTCGACGAGGTGATCGCGTCCGCGCCACCCCGGAACGCGGCGCCCGCCTCCACCGCGATGTCGGTCGTCGAGGGCGTCAGCTTCGTCCAGACGGGAACCTTCGCGACCTCCTTGACGGCCTTCGTGACGATCGAGGTCAGTCCGCTGCTCTTCCCGATGTTCGAGCCCATGTCGTCGCGGTCCATGTGCGGACACGAGAAGTTCAGCTCGAGGGCGTCCACGCCCTCGTCCTGGCACGCTTTCGCGAGGGCTTGCCAGTTGGCGAGCTCCTTGTCGTTGCCCGAGCCCGCCATGATCGAGGCGACGAGGACCTTCCCCGGGAATGCTTTCTTGATCTTCGAGAGGCGGCCGGCCCACCAGTCGAGCGGCTTGTCGGAGATGAGCTCCCAATTCCACGAGGAGTGGAGGACCGACTCGGGGCGCGCCTTCATCGAGATGCGCGGCGAGTCGACGTCGGCCCTGAGAAACTTCGTCTTCGCGCCCGCGACGTTGGCCACCGGGTGGAGGCCGATCGTCTTCGTGACGACGCCGCCCCAGCCGGCCTCGAAGGCCCGCATGATGTTCGTGTCGGATTCCGTCGGCGGAGCCGACGCGAGGAGGAACGGATTCTCGAATCGAATGCCGGTGAAGACGACCGAGAGGTCGGCGCTCATGTTGTCGCCTCCGATGACGCTGAGCCGTCAGGATAGGACGATTCGCGGATGAAGGCGAGCCGGGGAATGGCCTGCTGCGGTACGATTCCCGGACTTCATGGGGGAAAACACCGGGGAGATCGTCCACGCCGACGGGCGTGTCGAGCTGGCGGACGCGTCTGCCATCGAAGGAAGTCCGCTCTACAACGAGGATCTCGCGCCCGTCCCGGTCTCGAGGCGTACGTGGACGACGTACAACTACGCGGCGCTGTGGATCTCGATGGCGCACTGCATCCCGACGTACATGCTGGCCTCGGGCCTCATGAACAGCGGGATGGACTGGAAGCAGGCGCTGTTCACGATCCTCCTCGGCAACACGATCGTGCTCGTGCCGATCCTCCTGAACTCGCATCCGGGCACGAAATACGGCATTCCCTTCCCCGTGTTCGCGCGCGCCGCGTATGGCACCGCGGGCTCGAACCTGCCGGCGCTCATGCGCGCCCTCGTCGCCTGCGGCTGGTTCGGTATCCAGACCTGGATCGGCGGGGAGGCGCTCTATACGTTCTTCACCGCGGCCTTCCCGGGCTGGCCCGCGCTCCTCGGCGCCGGGTTCTCCGGCCACACGACGACGGAGTGGCTCTCGTTTCTGCTCTTCTGGGGCCTGAACATCTTCGTCATCTACCGGGGCATGGATCTCCTCCGCAAGGTCGAGAACTGGGCCGCGCCGTACGTCCTCGTCGTGACGGTCGTTCTTCTCGTGTGGGCCGTGAACAAGGCGAACGGTCTCGGGCCGCTGCTCGCTCAGCCCGGGAAGTTCCGGACGTTCGGCGAATTCTTCCCCGTCTTCATCCCCTCGCTCACCGCGATGATCGGTTTCTGGGCCACGCTGTCGCTCAACATGCCGGATTTCACGCGCTTCGGGCGGAGCCAGAGAGAGCAGGTCGTGGGCCAGGCCGTCGCGCTGCCCACGACGATGTTCGCGTTCGCGGCGATGGGCGTCCTCATCACGAGCGCGAGCGCGATCATCTTCGGCGAGGCGATCTGGGATCCGGTCAAGCTCGTCGGGAAGTTCACGAACCCGCTCGTCGTCGCGGTCGCGATGTTCTCGGTCGTCGTCGCGACACTCGCCGTCAATATCGCCGCGAACGTCGTGTCGCCCGCGAACGACTTCGCGAACGCGCTCCCCCGATACATCGGCTTCAAGACGGGCGGCCTCATCACGGGCCTCCTCGGCATCGCGATGCAGCCCTGGCGCCTCCTCGCGGATCCGAAGGGCTATATCTTCACGTGGCTGCTCGGCTACTCGGGAGGCCTCGGCTCGATCGCGGGGGTCCTCATCGCCGACTACTGGATCGTCCGGAAGAGGACGCTGGACCTGAGGGCTCTTTACCTCAAGGACGGCATTTACGGCGGCTGGAACCCGGCGGCCGTCGTCGCGACGTTCGCGGGCTGCTTCCTTGCGTGGGGCGGGCTCGTCATCCCGCCACTCCGGCCCTTCTACGACTACGCGTGGTTCGTCGGCTTCTTCGCCGCCGGCGGCCTCTACGCGCTCCTCATGCGCGTGCGTCCGTTCGAGCCGCCCGCCGCGGGCTGACGCCAACGTAGAATCGCGCCGAGCCTCGTAACCGCAGACGGCGCCATCGCCAAGGCAACGGCTGAACCATGATCACGTTCCTGACGCTCCTCCTCGGCCTCACGACAGGCGTCCGGCCCGTTGAGGTCGCCGTCGGCCCGGGCGTCGCGGCGGTAGAGCTGAGGCTCGACGGCCGGACGGTCGCGACGCTCACGCAGGCGCCCTGGAAAGTCTCCGTCGACCTCGGCCTCGAGCCTGAGCCGCACGAGCTCCTTGCGATCGGGCGCGATGCGAGCGGCGCAGAGGTCGTGCGGGCGCGGCAGATGGTGAACATGCCCCGCCCGCCTGCCGAGGCGTCGCTCATCCTTCTGCCCGGGTCGGGCGGACGCGCTCGAAGGGCGCGGCTGAGCTGGCAGAGCGCTCTCGGGATGCCTCCGGAGCGCATCGCGGTGACGTTCGACGGCCGGCCCGTGCCTCTCGAGCCGTCGCGCGAGATCGCCCTTCCCGACTATGTTCCCGAGCAGGTTCATTTCCTGCGCGCCGACGTGGACTTTCCCGACAACCTCGTGGCGTCGGCCGAGATCATCTTCGGCGGCCGCGACGTGGACGAGGCCCGGACGGAGCTGACGGGCATTCCGGCGCTCTTCGCGGGGCCGCCCAAGACGCCCGCCGACCTGGACGGCGCCTTCCTCGCCGACGGGAAGCCGGCGCGCGTGTCCGCCGTCGAGGAGGGCCCGGGTGAGATCGTCGTCGTCCGCGACGAGGAAGCACGGATGCCGCTCGTCCACATGAGGACGCGTCTCGTCTTCGATCTCGACCTCCGGCCCGGCCAGAAGATCCGGTTCTGCTGGCCCGTGACGCGCCCGGCCGACGAAGTCTCCGAGAGCTACGACGTCTTCATGCGCTCTGGCGACCTCATCGCGAAGTCGGGCGGACTCCATGCCCTCCTGACGATCCCGAAGGCGCCCGCCGTCTCGAAAAAACCGCGCTTCGCGGACGCGATCAGCGTCGCGGCGCTGTCGGCCTCCGGACGGAACCGCGCCCGGGCAGTGCTCTTCCTCTACGGCGGCTCGCCCGACGCGAGCAGGCTCGCGCCCGAGGTCGTGCGCCGCTACCTCGCGAAGCTCCGGGTGCCGCTCTACGTCTGGGCTGTGGACCGCCCGAGCGCCGAGAAGGCCGGGCGATGGGGAAAGGTCACCCTCGTGCGCGACTACCCGGCCTTCCTCGCGGCGGGCCGGAGGCTTCTCGACGACGTCGCGGCCCAGAGGATCGTCTGGGTGGACGGCGTATACCTGCCCCAGTCCGTCACCCTCTCGCCGAAGGCCTCCGGGATCCGAATCGCCGAATGAGGCGCGCCGCGGGGCTCCTCGCCTGCCTCGCGGCCAACTACTGAGGCGGGGCCGCCCGAACGTCGAAGGTCGAGTCCGGCAGGGACTTCTTCTCGTAGTCGAGGTACTCGACGACGGTGGTGCCCGGCCGGAGCGTGTCCACGATCGTCATCTTCGCGAGCGACAGGACGCCGTGGTACGGGCGGTATTCGTCGAACGTGGTCTCCCGCGCAGTCTTGCCGGAAGATACGAGGAAGACCGCCCTGCGGTAGAGGCCTTCTTTTTCGTCGATCCACAGGCGCACGACGGGATAGGACGGGTTCTTCCCCGCCTTCGCCGTGAGGCGGAGGACGGCGCAGCTCCTCCCGTCGAGCACGTCGGCTCTCTCCAGGACGACGTCGTAGTCCTCCGCGAAGCGCGTGCGCGACATGTCGGCCGCCGAGAATCCGCCCTTGAGCCGGTGGCTCTTCGGCACGCGGATCGGATTTCGCGTGTTCGGCAGGACGAGCCAGACCTCGTCTCCGACCTGAACGACGGACTTGCCGGCGTCGGACGGATTCAGGAACCGGATGCGCGACTTGTCGCGCCCCTTCGCCTCGACCGAAAACGTGCCGCCCGCAGGCGCCGCGCCGGGCTTCGTCGTCGTCACGCGCAGCGTGAGGACGACTTCCGGCCAGGCATCCTTCACGCGCTCCGCGCGGCGCAGCAGCGCCGCGGGATCCTCGGCCGCCCGCGCCGAAAGAGTCAGTCCCAGAATGGAAAGTCCGAAGAGAGACCGAGGATCACACATGCCCCAGCGCCTCCACCGGATTCAGCCGCGCCGCGCGGCGCGCGGGCCACCACGCGGCAATGAGGAGGGTGAGCGACATGATCGCGAACCCGAGTCCGTATGCGAGCAAGATGAAGTCCACATGCAGGACGTTTCCGCGCGTTCCGCCCGGAGGAGGCGGCAGCATGATTCCCGACGCGTTCAGCACCAGCCGCAGGAGGAACGAGGCGGCCGCGCCGACGGCCGAGCCGACGACGCCGAGGAGGAGGCCCTCGAGCAAGAAGAGCGTCCTGATCTGCCCGCGCTCCATGCCGATCGCGAGGAGCGTCCCGATCTCGCGCGTCCGCTCGAAGACCGACATCGTCATCGTGTTCGCGGCGGCGAGGATGACGACCGTCGAGAGCACGAGGCCCACGAAGAAGAAGATCGCGATGTAGAGGAGCTTGACCTGCTTATAGAACGCGGCCGTCTCGAGCCAGGTCTTCACGACGACGGGGTGTCCTTTCGCCTCGAGGCTCCGTGAGAGGTCGCGCGCGGTCGCATCCACGTCGGCGTCGTCCTTGAGGAGCACGACGAGCGTGTTCGCCTTCCCCTCGGACTTGAGAAGCTTCGAGGCCGCCGTATAAGGCAGGAAGAGGAGCCGGTCGTCGATCTCCTTGATCGGATATGAGAGCACCGCGTCGACGGACGCGTCCACCGCGTTCAGCGCGCCGTCGGGCGTCGTCGCCATCACGGTGACGAGCTCGCCCACCTTCGCGCCGACCGCGCGCGCGAGGCCGGATCCGAGCATGACCTCGTCCGCGTCGGGATTGGAAAAGAAGGTCCCTGACACGACCGTGTCGGAGGCGAGAGAGGCGCTCTTCTCGAGCGCGGGAATGGTTCCGGTGCCGATGTACGTCGCGCTCTTCTCGCCTTTCGCGACGAGCCCGAAGAACGACAGCTTCGGCATGGCCTGCACGACGCGCGGGTCCTTCTTCACGAGGGCGGCGAGGCCCTGCCAGTCGTCCAGCAGCAGGACGGCCGCCTCGTCGTCCGTCTTCCCCGCCGCCCGCGGGTCGAGGAGGCGCAGGTGGCCGCCGGTCCCGCGGATCGTCGCGGCCTTGAGCGACGAGAACGTCTGGGAAACGAAGCCGGATGTCATCGTGACGGCCACGAATCCGACGACGACGATCGAGCCCGTGAGGACCGTCCGGCGCGCGTGGCGGCGGAGGTTCCGCGCCGCGAGGCGCGCCCACCGGCTCATGCGCGCGCTCCCGCGGCCGCGCGTTCGTCCGCGACGACACGCCCGTCCTGAAGCCTGATCCGCCGTTCCGCCCGCTCGACGATGCGCGGATCGTGGCTGGAGAACAGAAACGCGACGCCGCGCGCGCGGTGAAGCTCCTCGAAGAGGTCGAGAAGGTGCTTCGCGGTCTCGGAGTCGAGGGAAGCAGTGGGCTCGTCCGCGAGGATGAGGACCGGCTCGCCAACGAC
>CABDYV010000153.1_pt1 | contig 18623 bp, 17 predicted proteins | sample 3132041 | NCBI WGS metagenome assembly CABDYV01 (sample SAMEA5534338, study PRJEB31848) | metagenome | biome: tundra; feature: field; material: soil | place: USA | collected 2013-05 | depth 0.45 m | reverse complement strand
TCCCACAGGAGCAGGCGCTGGCGCGCGGCGGCGAGGAGGTCACGGCCGCCCTCGGCGACCGAAGAGACGCCCGACGTTCCGAGCGCGCGCGAGGCTCGGAGCGCGAGGAGGTACTCCTGCTGGGTCGCGTAGAGCTCGGGGCTGTAGATGAACGCGAGCGCCTCGCCTTTTTTCACGTACTTGCCGGTGAAGTCGGCGGTCACGTGCTCGACGAAGCCCTCGTAACGTGTGTGGACGTGATGGACACGACGCTCGTCCGCAGCTACCCGGCCGGTGGTCCGAATCGACGTCTCGAACGGCGCGCGGTGCACCTCCATGGTCTTCAGGCCGAGGAGCTGTCTCTTCGCCGCGTCGATACTGATCGGGGCGAGGCCCTCGGGTCCCGGCGGTCCCGACCCTGCCCCGCTCTCATCGGAGTAGACGGGCACGAAGTCCATCCCCATCGAGTCTTTCCTGGGAGTCGGCGACGTCTCGGACGGATTCATCGGTGAGCGATAGAAGAGGATCTTCCGGGCGGCGGCCGGTGCGGCGGTTCCTCCGGTCGCCCCGGCTCCGGTACGAGCCTTTTCCTCCATGGGCACGAGCTTCATGCCGCAGATCGGGCAGTCCCCGGGAGCGTCCCTGATGATCTGCGGGTGCATGGGGCACTGGTACTTCTTCGCCGCGACCGCCGTCGCGCCCTTCTTCCCGCAGCCTGCGTTGAATACGAGAGCCGCCGGGGCGACGGCGGCGAGAGCGACGGCGAGAAGGAGCCGCGCGAGGCGGCGTGACGTGGGTTTCATGTGTCAGCCTTCCTACATCCTCGGCGTTGCGCCGGCGGAGAGAGCGGGTGATTTCGGCACGGCGGCGAATGACGGGCCCCCGTCGAGAGAGAACTCGCGGAGGTCGGCCTCGGCGCGGAGGAGGTCGGCGAGCCGCGCGACGGCGCCGCGGCGATCGGTGAAAGTGGTGCTGAGGGCCTCGAGAACGGTCACGAAGGGGACCGCGCCGGTCTTGTAGCTCGCGAGCGCGGCGTCCACGGCGAGGCGGTCCTGGACGAGCAGGGCTTCGGAGTCGAGCCGAGATTCGTCTCCGAGCTGCCGGATCCTGATCAACCTCTCCTCGGTGCGTGCCAGCGCCTGGCGCCGCAGCGAGGCCTCGGTCGCCGAAGCAGCCTCGAACAGGCTTCGCGCCTCCACGATCAAGGGGCGCTGCTTCTTGCCAGCCCAGAGGGGAACGGAAACCCCGACGCCGGCGGACCACATGAGGGGCAGAGAGCCGCGGTTCATGTAGGCCGCGGATGCCACGAAGTCGGGCCGGAGGTTGCGGTGGGCAAGCTCCTCGGCGAGGCGCGATCGCTCTATTGCGAGGGCGATCTCCTTCAGCTCAGGCGTCGCCTCAAGGGTCTTCTTCAGGTACTCCTCGGCCAGCGGTGCGGTGAGGGGCTCGCCGGGGACGAGACGGCGTTCCGTCGAAACAGGCGCGTCCAGCGGGCGAAAGAGGAGCCGGCGAAGCTCGACGAGGGCGCCCTCTTCGGCGGCCTCGTCTTTCCGCCGCTGCTGGAGGAGGCGCGTGCGTTCGCTCTGGGCGCGGAGGACGTCCTGTTGCGTCCCCATCCCGGCCGAGTACCGGGCGCGGATGACCTCCTCGATCTCCCGCCAGGTCTCGATCTGCTCGTCCACGAGACGGAGGTTCTCCCGCGCCTCGAGGAGCGTCGCGTAGCCGCGTCTCACGGCCGCTTCGAGCGCAAGCGCCACGCGCTCGGGCCGCGTGGCGGACCGTTCGGCGTCCGCCTTCGCGACGCGCTCCTGGAGGCCGAGCTTCCCCGGAAACGGGATTGCCTGTTGCGCCATGAAGGAAAGCCGCGTCATCGGTTCGACGCCGAGGGACGGCGACACGCCGTCGTTCTCGTAGTTCACGGTCACCATCGGGTCGGGCAGGGTTCCCGCTGGAGAGACACGCGCGCGGGCGGCGGCGGCCTCCTGGCGCGCCGCGGCGAGATCCGGGTTCTTCGCGAGCGCCTCGGCGATCAACGCCGCGAGCTCACGGTCCTCCTCCCGAGGAGAACGCTCCTCGGCCCCCGCGCGTCGTGCGGGGAGGGAGAGGAAGAGGCACAGGATGAGCACGAAGGGCCAGCCCCGAAGAGCCGCGATCCTCCGCGAAAACACGTAATCAGCCATGACGTCACCTCATCGAACGGAATCTCATCGTAGCCGCCCGCGACGGCGAGAGAAACGGACGAAGAGGCGTCAGATCAGAAAGACGGCGAAAAGGAGAAAGAGAGGGGCCGAACGGGCGCGCGGCGCGACGCGGCGCGCCGGCCCCGCGAGGGAGGCCGTGAGAGACGGAAGCGGCTGGTCAAGGGGGGTCGCGGGAGGCGCCGCGAGGGCCGAGGCGGCCGGCGATTGAAGCGCGGGCGCGGCCTCCTTGGGTGCGGACAGGCGGCAGCATCCCGCGGAGGAGTCCTGCGGAGCGTCCCCTTCCATGCAGCAGCACGTCGGCGCACCGGACGACGAGCAGCACGGGGCTTTCTCGGAAGGCCGAGGGAGCGCGAGAGCCGACACCGACACGAGCAGCGCCGCGAGAGCCGCGACCGCGCCTCGAAGGCGAAATGGGGGTCCGGACGAGCTCTCCATCGCTGAGAAGAGTAACGCAAAGCTCCGCGAAATATTCCTGAGGCAGATGCTTCAGGGGGCTCCGGTGGGGACGTTGGGTGAAAATGACGCCATGGGAACGCTCACGCCGCCGCCCGGACCCACCGCACACCCCGCGCCGCCGTCGCGCTTCGACGCGGGACGGCCGGCGCCTCCGGTGGGCCCGTCGGGCCGCGCGATTCTGTTCGGGCTCTTCGCCCTCGTTGCCGCGGCGTGGCTTTTGATGCGGGCGCCCACGAAGCTCGCGGCGGGCTCGCTGCCGCGCCTCGCCGCGGACGGAACCCCGGCCGGCGACGCGCCCGCCGGGCGGTGCGGCGGCGCGAAGGGCTGCCTCATCGTCTACGTCGCGCCGTGGTGCGGCCCGTGCAAGGCATCGCTTCCGGGCGACCGTGCGCTCGCCGACTTCGTGAAGGACCGTGGCATCGAGACGACGTTCGTCGTGGGCATGGACGCGATGCCGAGGTGCGCGGAGATGGCCCGCACGATCGGGCGCGAGGTCCTCGTCGACGCCTCCGGCGCGTGGGCCCGGAAAATGAGCATTCGCGGCGTGCCCCACTTCCTCGTGACGGGGCCCGACGGCCGCGTGAAGAAGCGGCAGGCGGGCGCGCTGCTCGCGAGCCCGGACGTGGTCGCGCGGCACCTCGGGCTTTGAGCGGGCTTTGAGCGCTCTTCCGAAGCCCCGGGCAGGCCGGCTCCGCTGAGACGTTTACCTCTGAAGGATTGTCGGTGTACCCCGAGAAGAGCAGACTTATCCCATGACCGCGACCGGCCCCCCGACTCCGGCCGGCGAGCTCACCCGCGAGGAGTTCCAGCGCTACTCCCGCCATCTCATCATGCCGGAGGTCGGCCTCGACGGGCAGAAGAAGCTGAAGGCCGCACGCGTGCTGTGCGTGGGAGCGGGCGGCCTCGGCTCGCCGCTCGCGCTTTACCTCGCGGCGGCGGGCGTCGGCACGCTCGGCCTCGTGGACTTCGACGTGGTGGACGTTTCGAACCTGCAGCGGCAGATTCTGTACGGCACGAAGGACGTCGGGCGGCCGAAGCTCGAGTCCGCGGCCGAGCGTTTGAAGGACGTCAACCCGAACGTGAAGGTCGTCCCGCACGAAGTGCGCCTTTCGTCGGACAACGCGCTCGATCTCTTCCGCGACTACGACGTGATCGCCGACGGCACCGACAACTTCCCGACCCGCTACCTCGTGAACGACGCCTGTGTCCTTCTCGGGAAGCCGAACGCCTACGCCTCGATCTTCCGCTTCGAGGGGCAGGCGTCGGTCTTCTGGGCGGCGAAGGGCCCGTGCTACCGCTGCCTCTATCAGGATCCGCCTCCGCCGGGGCTCGTCCCCTCCTGCGCCGAGGGCGGCGTTCTCGGCATCCTGCCGGGCCTCCTCGGCGTGATCCAGGCGACGGAGACGATCAAGCTCATCCTCGGAGCCGGCGAATCGCTCATCGGACGGCTCCTCCTCGTGGACGCGCTCGGCATGAGCTTCCGCCAGCTCAAGCTGCGCAAGAACCCCGATTGCGTGGTCTGCGGCCCGAATCCCACGGTGACGCGGCTCATCGATTACGAGGAGTTCTGTGGTATCCCTCGGGCGAAGGAAGAGGAGAAACGAGAGATGGGCGTGCCCGCGATCACGGTGCAGGAGCTGAAGGAGAAGATGGACAAGGGCGATGCGTTCGTCCTCGTGGACGTGCGCGAGCCGCACGAGCTCGCGATCTCGCGGCTTCCCGGCTCGGTCAAGATCCCGCTCGGGACTCTTCCCTCGAACGTGAACAAGCTTTCCACGGCCGACGCCATCGTGGTCCACTGCCGCACCGGCGTCCGCAGCGCGAAGGCGGTGCAATTCCTGATGGCCGCCGGCTTCCGCAAAGTCTGGAATCTAACCGGAGGGATCGACCGTTGGGCCGTGGAAATCGATCCGACGGTGCCGAGATACTGACGAGAAGTTCCACGACATGCGCGTGACGGTCCGGGAAGCAGCGGCGCTCCTGAACGCCCCCGAGGAGAAGGTGTATGCGTGGATCGAATCCGGCGACCTGCCGGCGTACCGCATCAACGAGCAGTACCGCATCAACCGGAGCGAGCTCCTCGAGTGGGCGACCGCCCGGAAGCTCTCCGTGGACCCCGCGTTGTTCCATGAAGAGGACGAGGACGAGCGCATCCCGTCGGTCGCCGAGAGCCTCGAACGCGGAGGGGTCTTTCACGATGTCGGTGGCGCGACCCGCAAGGAGGCCCTCCGCTCGATCATCGCCCTGCTGAAGCTCGACGACGAGGGAGACCGTGAGGCGCTGCTCCAGCTCCTCCTCGCCCGAGATGCCGCGGCGGTCGTGCCGGTCGGCGACGGGATCGCGATCCCTCACGTGCGGAACCCGATCGCCCTCTCCGCCGACGAACCGTCACTGTCCCTCACCTTCCTCCGGCAGCCCGTCGATTTCAACGCGCCGGACGGCCAGCCGGTCTTCGCTCTTTTCTTCCTCGTCAGTCCGACGACCCGCGTCCACCTCCAGATGCTCGCGAAGATCGCTTTTCTCCTGCGCGACCCGGGATTTCGCGAGGCGATCCGCGGCCGCGAATCGGCCGCCCGCCTGATCGACACGGCACGGAGCATCGAAGAGGCGGGGGCATGACGCCGACGACGCTCGAGCTTCTGGCCGTCGCTTCGGCCCTCGTCGGATTCAGCGGACTCCCCGGCCTGCTGCTTCCGGCGGGAACCAGGGCGGCGCAGCGGGTCGCGACCGTGCTCCACGTGCTCGGATGTGCCCTCGGCGTGTGCGCGGCGGCCCTCGCGCTCGCCGGCAACACCGCGACGGCGCGGTTCGCCTGGCCATTGCCCGGCGGCGCGCTGAGCTTCGTGCTGGACCGCCTCTCGGCGTTCTTCCTCGTGCCGGTCTTCGTCGTTTCCGGCCTCGGCTCGGTCTACGGCGAGGGCTACTGGGCGGAGGCGCACCACCCGAAAAACGGCCGCAAGCTCCGCTGTTTCTATGGCCTCGCCACGGCCGGCCTCGCGCTCGTGATGGTCGCCGGCGACGCCTGGAGCTTCCTCGTCGGCTGGGAGATCGTCTCGCTCGCCGCCTTCTTCCTCGTCACGACCGATCAGGACGACGCCGCGGCGCTCCGCGCGGGGTGGATCTATTTCGTGTCGGCCCACGCGGGCACGCTGATCCTCTTCGCGATGTTCGCGTTGCTCCGCGACGCCACCGGCGCGTGGCTCCTCGTGCCCTCGGTGGCGCTGGGCTCCTCCCCGCTCCTCCGGCCGATTCTGCTTCTCGCGCTCGCCGGCTTCGGCTTCAAGGCGGGTGTGATCCCGCTCCACGTCTGGATTCCGGAGGCGCACGCGGCGGCCCCGAGCCACGTTTCGGCGCTGCTCTCGGGCGTCGTCCTGAAGATGGCGATCTACGGGCTCGTGCGCGTGCTCTCGATGCTGCCGGCGTATCCGACGTGGCTCGGGCTCGCGCTCGTGGCTCTCGGAATCACTTCCGGCGTGCTCGGCGTCGTCATGGCGCTCGCACAGCATGACCTCAAGCGCCTCCTCGCGTACCACAGCGTCGAGAACATCGGCATCATCCTGATCGGGCTCGGCGTGGGCGCGCTCGGGATGGCGCAACACCGGCTCGACTGGGCCGTGCTCGGGTTTACCGGCGGCCTCCTTCACGTCTGGAACCACGCCGCGTTCAAGTCGCTTCTCTTCTATTCGGCTGGGGCCGTGATCCATGCGACCGGGACCAGGGAGATCGACGCGCTCGGCGGCCTCTTCCGGCGCATGCGCTTCACGGGAGCCGCCTTCCTGGTCGGCGCCGTTGCGATCTGCGGCCTGCCGCCTCTCAACGGCTTCGTGAGCGAGTGGCTGATCTCTCTCGCGAGCTTCCGGGCGCTCACGAACGCGAGCGGGGGCGTGGAGATGCTCGGGGCCGCCGCCGCCGCACCCGCGCTCGCGTTCATCGGCGCGTTGGCGGTCGCGTGCTTCGTCAAGGCCTTCTCGGCCGTCTTCCTGGGGACGCCGCGGGGACCCCATGCGACACGCGACGTCGCCGACGCGAGCCGATCCATGCGCTTTTCGATGGGGGCTCTCGCTCTCGCCTGCGCCGTGATCGGCCTCTGGCCAACCGGCGCGGCCGGCGTCAGCCGCCGCGCGGCGGACGCCCTCCTCGGGACGCATGCCGGGCCGGCCGCGAGCGCCGACCTCGGCGCTCTCGGCGGGATGCCTCTCTTCCTGCTCGGCTTAATCGCCGCCGCCGGGGTCGTCGGCATGGTGCTGATGCGGCCGACTGCGCTGACGACGACGTGGGACTGCGGGTACGCCTCGGGAGGCCCGCGGATTCAGTACACCGCCTCGTCGTTCGCCCAGATGCTCGTGAGGCTGTTTCGCTGGGCCGTGCTGCCGGACGAGCACCGGCCGCGCCTGAACGGCCCCTTCCCCGCGGCCGGCCAGCGCTTCGAGAGCCATGCACCCGACCCGGTGCTCGATCGCGCTCTGCTGCCTCTCTTCGCGCGCGGGCGCTCGCTCCTCGGCCTGCTGCACGTCATCCAGGCCGGCCGCATCCAGGCCTACCTCCTGTACATCGTCGTCGCGTTGGTCGTCCTCCTCGCGTGGAGCGCGTCATGGTGAGTTCGATCGCGAACCTCCTCGTCGTCCTCGCCTTCGCGCCGCTCCTTCTCGGCGTGATCAACAAGACGAAGTCCCTCGTGGCGGGCCGCACGGGACCGCCGATCGTCCAGGTTTATTACGACCTCGCCAAGCTGCTCCGCAAGGGATTCGTCGTCAGTCGCACGACGACGTGGGTGTTCCTCGCCGGGCCGGTCCTTTCCGTGGTCGCGCCGGTCGTCGCCGTGCTGCTCCTGCCCCTCGGAGGCCGGCCCGCGCTCCTCGCGTTCACGGGAGACATGATTCTCTTCGTCGCCGTCTTCGCGCTCGCACGGTTCTTCGTCGCCGCGGCGGCCATGGACACGGGCTCGCCCTTCGAAGGGATGGGCGCGGCGCGCGAGGTGACGTTCTCGGCCCTCGCCGAGCCGGCGCTCCTCTTCGGAATGCTCGCGCTCACGCGACTGTCGGGCTCCCTGTCGCTGACGGGCATGCTCGACCTGGGCGCCGCGGGGGCCTGGCGGAAGGCGAGCGCGTCGATCGTCCTCATCCTCGCGAGCTGGTTCATGGTCCTCCTCGCCGAGAACGCCCGCGTGCCGTTCGACGACCCGAACACCCACCTCGAGCTGACGATGATCCACGAGGTCATGGTCCTCGACCACGCCGGACCCGCGTTCGGCTTCATCCTCTACGGTGTCGCCCTCAAGCTCACCGTGTTCGCGGCCCTGATCGTGACGCTTCTGATCCCTGCCCGCTCGGGGGGAGACGCCCTCGACCTCGCTCTCTTTCTGGGCGGCCTCCTCGGAGTTGCCGTGGCCGTCGGGCTCGTGGAGTCGAGCATGGCGCGGCTCCGGCTCGTCCGCGTCCCTCAGCTCCTCGTCACCGCGACGCTCCTCGCGGGCTTCGCCATGGTTCTCCTCGTCAGGTAGACGATGCGAGAAGCCGCCGCCTCCGTCCTGATCCTCGCCGTCACGATGAACTTCCTCGCGCTCGGCACCTCGAACCTGAAGGCGTGCATCCGCGCCGCGGCCCTGCAGGGCTTTCTCGTGAGCGTGTTCCCGCTGCTCTTCACGCCCGCGCCGACGCTGCGCCTTCTCGGCTTCGTGGTCGTGGCGGGAATCGTCAAGGCCTTCGTGATTCCGGGCATGCTCACCCGGGCGCTCCGCGAAGTGCACATCCAGCACGAAGTGGACCCCTACCTGGGTCTCGTTCCCTCCGTGCTCCTCCTCGCCGTCGGGACCGGCGCCACGACGCTCTTCGCGAGCCGGCTCCCGCTCATGCCGGCGCACCGGGATCTCCTCGTGGTGCCGGTCGCGCTCGCGATGCTCTTCGCCGGGTTCCTCCTCCTGACGACCCGCCGCAAGGCCATCTCACAGGTGACGGGATACCTCATCCTCGAAAACGGGATCTTCGTCTTCGCGCAGCTTCTCCACGAGGCCATGCCGGCCCTCGTGGAGGTGGGCGTCCTCCTCGACCTCCTCGTCGGGATCTTCGTCATGGGAATCGTCATGAACCACATCCAGCGGGAGTTCGGCTCGCTCGACACGGAGCGGCTCTCGGAACTCAGGGACTGACGGGATGCTGCTGTTCGGACTCATCGTCCTGCCGCTCATCGCCGGCCTCGTGGCGTTCGCCACGCCTTCGGCGAAGGCGCGTCCTCTGATCGTCGCCGCCGCGGCCGTCCTTCATCTCATCGGCGCGCTCGCCGTGCGGTCCGGCGACGCAACGCTCGGGGGCTGGTTCGCGGTCGACGCGCTCGGACATCTGATCCTCGGCGTGGTGTCCGTCCTCTTCACGCTCTGCGCGCTCTACGGCGTCGAATATCTGCGGATCCGGAAGGAACGGGATAACCGTATCTTCTGCGTCTGCCTCCTCACGTTCCTGTCGATGGCGACGGCGATCACCGTGGCGCAGCACCTGGCGGTCGTCTGGGTCGCCGTCGAGGGGGCGACGCTCTCGACGGCCGTCCTCATCTACTTCAACCACAACACCCGCTCGCTCGAAGCGGCGTGGAAATACCTCATGATCGGATCGGTCGGGATCGCGCTCGCGCTCCTGGGCTCGCTCTTCGTCGCATACGCCGCGCTCCACGGCGCGTCCGGGGACGAGAGCCTCCTCTTCGCATCCCTGCTCGAGCACGCAAGCGGCCTGTCGAGGCCCTGGCTCCGGGCCGGCTTCGTCCTCCTCGTCGTCGGCTACGGGACGAAGATGGGGCTCGCGCCGATGCACACCTGGAAGCCCGACGCCTACGGCGAGGCCCCGGGGATCATCGGGGCGCTCCTCGCCGGCGGGATGACGAACTGCGCGTTCCTCGCGCTCCTCAGGGTCTATCGGGTGATGCAGGCGGCCGGAGAAGGGCCGTTCGCGCGCGAGCTTTTCCTCGGTTTCGGGCTGCTCTCCATGGCGGTCGCGGCGGCCTTCATGGCCGGGCAACGGGACTTCAAGCGGATGCTCGCGTACTCCAGCGTCGAGCACATGGGAATCCTGGTCATCGGCATCGGCGTCGGCGGCATCGCGGTTTTCGGCGCGCTCCTGCATGTCATCAACAACTCCCTGACGAAGGTCGTCCTCTTCCTCTCCGCGGGCAACATCCACCGCGCGTACGGGAGCAAGACGATCGACAGCGTGAGCGGCGCGCTCCGCCGCGTCCCGCTGTCCGGCGCGCTCTTCCTCGCCGGTTTCCTCGCGATCACGGGCTCACCGCCGTTCGGGCCGTTCATCAGCGAGTTCACGATCCTCTCGGGCGCCATGACGGGGCGATTCTTCGTCACGGCGGCCCTCTTCCTCATCTTCCTCGTCGTCATCTTCATCGGAATGGGCTCGACGGTCCTCGCGGTCGTCCAGGGGCCGATCTCCCCGGCAGGCGGAACGACCGACTTTCGCGACAGCTTCTGGAAGACCGCGCCGATGCTGGCCGCTCTCGTGATGGTCGTGATCATGGGCGTGTGGATCCCCGGCGCGGTCTACGACCTGGTTCTCGCGGCCGCGAAGGCTCTGGAGGGCGCCTCGTGACGGGGAAGGCAGGGGTTGCGGCCACGGCGCGAAACTCTCGCGTCCTGTCTCTGAAGGACGTGCCGTGGCTTTCGCCCTCCGGGTTCCGCGAGTGGCTCGTCCACGGCGTGCGAGGCAAGGGGCGGCGCGTCGCGGCCTACTTCGGCTCGGCGGACGAGGCCGCCCCAGGCGTCTCCCTCACGGCCGTGCTCGCGGACGACGCGAACGGGCGACTCTCCGTCGCGCGCACGATCTCCGACGGAACGACGTTCGAGTCGGTCGTTCCCGAGGTCACACAGGCGCACCTCTTCGAGCGCGAGATCGCCGAGCAGTACGGCGTGAGGTTCGAGGGGCATCCCTGGCTAAAGCCGGTACGGTTCCACCATTCGTATCGCCCCGGCCACGACGCCTGGGGCCGGTCGACGGACGCCGCGATCCCGCCGGGCGTGACGGATTTCTTCCAGGTCGAGGGAGACGAGGTTCACGAGGTCGCGGTCGGCCCGGTCCACGCCGGCGTGATCGAGCCCGGGCACTTTCGGTTCCAGTGCCACGGCGAGCAGGTCTTTCACCTCGAGATCGCGCTCGGCTACCAGCATCGCGGCGTCGAGCGGGCGCTCGTGGGCGGGCCAACGAAGCGGACCCTGCCGTACATGGAAACCGTCTCGGGCGATACGACGATCGGCCATGCGATGGCGTACGGCCAGGCGGTCGAGGCGCTCTCCGGCGCCGTGGTTTCCGTGCGCGCCCATGCGATTCGCGGGATCGCGCTCGAGCTCGAGCGGCTCGCGAACCACGTCGGCGACCTCGGTGCCCTGGCGGGCGACATCGCCTATCTCCCCACCGCGTCGTACTGCGGACGCCTGCGCGGAGACTTTCTGAACATGACGGCGGAGATCTGCGGCTCCCGATTCGGGCGCGGGCTCGTCCGGCCGGGCGGCGTCGGATTCGACCTGCTGCCCGCGCAGGTCGAGGCCCTCAGATCCCGGATCGCCGTCGCGCGGCGCGAAGTGACGGAGGCGGTGGAGCTCCTCTGGGAGACGCCGAGCGTGAGGGAGCGGTTCGACCGGACGGGAACCGTCACCTCGAACGACGCCGCGGCCGTCGGTCTCGTTGGGCCCGCGGCGCGCGCATGCGGGATCCAGCGGGACGTGAGGCACGACTTTCCAGCGGGCATCTACCGCTTCGTCCACCTCCCCGTGATGACCGCGCATCACGGCGACGTCAACTCTCGCGCCTACGTCCGCTGGCTCGAGATCCAGCAGTCGATCTCGTTCATCCTCGACCAGCTCGACGGGCTTCCGGCGGGCGGGCCCGGCGCCGCGGCTGGAGCGATGAGGCCGGAGTCGCTCGTCGTGTCGCTCACGGAAGGCTGGCGTGGGGAGATCTGCCACGTCGCGGTGACCGACGCGGCCGGACGCTTCTCGCGCTACAAGATCATCGATCCGTCCTTCCACAACTGGCTCGGGCTCGCCCTCGCTCTCAGGGACGGCCAGATCTCGGACTTCCCGCTCTGCAACAAGAGCTTCAACCTTTCCTATTGCGGCCACGACTTGTGAGGAAGATCCCATGTTGAAAGCCCTCCTCGCGCGCGCGCACCAGGGGCACCGCACGATGGCGTACCCGGCGGGCGAGCCGCCGCCAATGCCCGAGCGGTTTCGGGGCTTGCCGGCGCTCGATCCCGCGAAGTGTCCGGAGGGGTGCCGGTCGTGCGCCGACGTCTGCCCGACCGACGCCATCGCCAAGGACGGCCCGCTGTCGCTGGATCTCGGCCGGTGTCTCTTCTGCACCGAGTGCGTCACGGCCTGCCCCGAGGGGGCGATCTCGTTCACGAACGACTATCGGCTCGCGACCCGCCGGCGCGAGGACCTCGTCGTCCGGGGGCAGGCGCTGCCCCTCGCGGATGCGCTCGAACGAACGCTCCGCCGGCTGTTCGGGCGCTCGCTGAAGCTGCGCGTCGTGAGCGCGGGCGACTGCAACGCCTGCAGCGCGGACGTCAACGTCCTCGGGACGATCGGCTGGGATCTCGGGCGGTTCGGGATCAACTACGTCGCTTCGCCGCGCCATGCAGACGGTCTCCTCATCACGGGGCCCGTGACCGAGAACATGCGACTCGCGCTGCAAAAGACGTACGACGCGGTGCCGCCGCCGAAGATCGTGATCGCGGTGGGGGCCTGCGCAATCAGCGGAGGGCCCTACGCCGGCCATCCCGAGCAGCATGATGGCGCCTCGTCCGTGCTTCCCGTCGACCTCTTCATCCCCGGCTGCCCGCCGCACCCGCTCACGATTCTCGACGGCCTGCTCCGACTCCTGGGCCGGCTGGAAGAGCAACGGAGAGTGCCGCGGGGCTGACGGACGCGAGGTCTATTCTTCCCGCGTGCGCGCCCTCAGGCTCCACGCTCCGGCTCCGGTCGAGGCGCGGCCCCTCGTCCTCGAGAACGTCCCTGATCCGACTCCGGGCCCCGGCCAAGTCCTCGTGAAGGTCTCGACCTGCGGAATCTGCCGGACGGATCTCCACGTCGTCGAGGGCGACCTGCCGGTCGTAAGGCCGCTGGTGATTCCCGGCCATCAGGTCGCGGGGACGGTCGTCGGCGCGGGGACGGGCGCCGAAGCGCTCCTCGGCCGGCGCGTCGGGATCGGGTGGCTCCACCGGACCTGCGGCTCCTGCCGCTTCTGCGTGAGCGGCCGTGAAAACCTGTGCGACGCCCCCGAATTCACGGGATGGACCGTCGACGGCGGCTTTGCCACGTCGATCCTGGCCGACGCGGATTACGTCTACGAGCTTCCCGACGGATTCTCCGACGTCGCCGCGGCGCCGCTTCTCTGCGCCGGCATCATCGGCTACCGCGCTCTCCGCCTGACGGGCCTCGCGGGCCGCCCCTCCGGCTTCCGCGGGGCGCGGCTCGGACTCTACGGTTTCGGCGCGGCGGGGCACATCGCGATCCAGATCGCGCGCGCGCGAGGCGCCGACGTCTACGTGATGACGCGAGATCGGGAGCGCCACCAGGCCCTCGCGGAGGAGCTCGGGGCCGCGTGGGTCGGCGGCGCGCGCGACATCCCTCCGTCGAAGCTCGACGCGGCGATCATCTTCGCCCCCGCCGGCGAGCTGATTCCCGCCGGTCTCGCCGCGCTCGACAAGGGGGGAACGCTCGTCCTCGGCGGAATTCACATGAGCGACTCCCCGCCGATCCCGTACGAGCTCCTCTACCAGGAGCGCATCGTCCGCAGCGTCGCGAACAACACCCGCGACGACGGGCGCGCGTTCCTGGCCGAGGCCGCGCGCATCCCCGTCACGACGCACATCCGGACGTTCGGCCTCGAGGAGGCGAACGACGCGTTGATCGCGCTGAAGACGGACGCAATTCGCGGCGCCGGCGTGCTGGTCGTGGCGTGAAAAGACCGGAGGGGGAAAATGCGCGAGGCTGAGCCCGCGCGTCAGCCGACGGAGGAGACACCATGGAGAAGGTAAACGGCATCGGCGGCGTGTTCTTTCTGGCCAAGAAGCCCGACGGGTTGAGCCGCTGGTACCGCGAGTATCTCGGTGTCGAGTGTGCGCCCCCGACCTACGACGCGGCGCCCTGGCGCCAGGACGCGGGGCCAGCCGTGTTCGCGCCGTTGCCGGAGTCGACGACGTATTTCGGCGACGCGCGGCGGACGTGGATTATCAACTTCCGCGTGCGCGACCTCGACGCCATGATCGCCCAGCTCCGCGCTGCCGGCATCACCGTCGACGTCGATCCCGAGGCGTATCCGAACGGCCGCTTCGCGCGGCTGCACGACCCCGAAGAAAACCCGATCGAGCTGTGGCAGCCGATGGGACGGGACGCCGGGTAGAGAGTATGGAGCCGAAGCCCAGACTTGAACTGGGGACCTACTGATTACGAATCAGCGGTGAACGCCTGTATCCATTGGTGTTTTCACTCGCCTCACCTCTACCGTGCCCGTCCCGCGCCCAAGCGGTGAGATTTCGAGCCCCGCCCCGAGGCGCTGAGGCGGCGCGTGGAGGCGGGCGCCTCTCGGTTCCGCCCCGGGGGATTCAGCGGGGAGATCGCGGCTCCTAAGCGCACTCACGCCCCCCTCGTCCATAATTCAGAGCTACGTCATGGCCAAGGAGCAGCAGATAGAAGGCGCCCAGTTCGTCCAGTACTTCGGCCCCCTTCTGGATGCCCTCCGCACACTGGGCGGTTCGGGCACACCCAGCGAGGTTGTCGAGCAGATCGCCGCCGATCTGAAGATCTCCGACGAAGCTCAGGCCGATCTCCTGGCGTCAGGCACGCCTCGCTTCCCGAACCAAGTGGCGTGGGCACGCTTCTACCTCGCGCGGGAAGGCCTACTGGACGCCTCCAAGCGGGGCGTTTGGAGCCTCACGGACAAGGGCCGGAGTACATCTCTTTCCGCGGATCAGGCGCGTGCGCTGTTCCTCAAGTGGGTGCGCGTGTTCGCCGAAGCGCGAAAGCGCCGGCAAGCCGAGACGCCGCAACCATCCGAGGCCACCCCAACCGACGAGTCCCCAAGCGTAGGAGGTTACCGAGAGGAACTCCTTGCCCTTCTCCTCTCGCTCCCGCCAGCCGGTTTCGAAACGCCGGTGGGTTGCCGGGGCGGCAGAGGGGCGTTCCGGCCCGTCACGGGTAGACGAAGTAGATCGGGTCGTAGATCAGCGTCCGGTTACCGGGGGTGCTGTGATACTCCTTGTACTGCCCGTTGACGGTGTCCGTCACGGCCACCCAGAACTCGACGTCCGTGTACATCGAGATCGCGATCCACGCGCGGCCGTTATCAGTCGCCGTGTTGATACGAATCGAGTATTCAAAGCTGCTGTTGTCAGACAACCAAAAAGCGCCAGTCGCGTTCGTTAGTCGCGTCTTGTTCAGGTTGGAAACAGCACCACCCGCATACTGGTTTTTCCAGTGGCTCGTAACCTTGTACCGGCCACCAATGAGGCACAGGGTCAGCGAGTCTTGATTGCAGCTTCCCGCCGGAGCAGAGACCGTGATCTTCCGGATCGTGTAGTTCGAGGTATCCGCCACGTAGACGTTCCCCAAGTCGTCGACAGCAACGCCCCAGGGGTAATTGAATCGCGCCGCACTGCCGGTATCGTCGGCGCTGCCGTAGGTCCCCGCGAGCCCGGCCAGAGTCGTCACGACACCCGCTGGCGTCACCTTACGGATCGTGTGGTTATAGGTATCCGCCACGTAGACGTTCCCCGATGAGTCGACCGCTGAGCCGACGGGTAAGTAGAACCGCGCCGCACTGCCCGGGCCGTCGTTCGAGCCGTAGGAGCCAGCCAAGCCAGCTAGAGTGCTCACCGTGGGCGCTTGGGCGTTCAGCAGAGATGGCAGTGATACGGTAACGATCAGGATAGCCCAGACCTCTCTGCGGATGCGGGGCCGAGCGCCGATGAATCGACGCATTAGGGAGAGTTTCCCTGTCGTAGGTTCGACGAACGTCTTTCTCGCATCGCGGAGGAGTTCCGGTTCCGCGCTGCCTTCACAGGTCACCTTGCCGCTCCTCGCTGCCGAACTCTGCTTCATGAATGTACCTGCCTTCCGTCAGAGAGAGAGGGAGACTCAAATTCCACGCCTGCGGAGGAGCCTAGTAGAGCACAGAAGTACGCGTTGAAAGACATAAGCTGCAAGATCACGGCCCCGCAACTGAAGTGAAGCCGCTTCGAGGATCCCACGCGTGCCCTAAGAGGAGCTGATGCAGATGTATCAGTCGCAGAGTGTCGGAACCGCCTTGAGGGAGTGACAACTTTGCGAGGCGTGGGGGGAGCAGGTCCCCGCCGCCGCGGTAGCGGCGCTACTTCTTCGCCGCCTTCTTCTTCCGCTTGCTGAAACTCAGGACGCGCGCCGCCTCCGTGCTCTCGGCGTAGCCCCGCACGTCCCCGGGTGCCAGCGGCGCGTACACGCGCTCCGTGACCCCCCGTATCAGTCGGTCTCGCCGGATTCCCGCGCCCACCCGGCGGTAAACGGGGCAAAACGCGGTTCAACGCTTGCGGCCCTGTTTTCGCCTGTAAGTGTGGGGGGTTGTGGGGGTTATGTCAACGGAAGAGTGGAGCCGAAGCCCAGACTTGAACTGGGGACCTACTGATTACGAATCAGTTGCTCTACCAACTGAGCTACTTCGGCTCGCTTCCGAAGGGAACGGGAAGTCTAGAGAGGGGCGGGGGACGCGTCAAGAACGAGGGTTCCTGCGCTCAGCGCGTCGAGATCTCGACCTCGATCTCCGACGGGTGCTCGGCCGGCCGGTCGAGGGACGCATCCGCGCGCTCGTCCTTCGCCTTCTCGTCGCGCAGGATGCCGTCGGTGGCGGTCACGACCGGCGCGAAGACGAGGCCGCGCACGAATTCGAGGAGCGCGGGCTGGACGGGGCGCGCGTCGAGCGCGCGCACCGAAGTCACCCGTCCCTCCGCATCGAGCGTGATGCGGAACGCGGACGCCTGAGTGGAGGCGACCGAAGGCCGGCCCTCGGGGGCACGGCGCAGCATCCACCGCCGCGCGGCTTCGCCGCGCACGGCGACGGACCAGGCGCGGGCAGGCTCGGCATTCGCAAGCGCTCCCGAGGCTTTCGCGGCAGTGGCCGCGATGCCGCCCGCGCCTTCCGTGAAGAACACGTCGACCGGCCCTTCCACGCGCTCGGTGACGCGCAGTGGCGCTGGCTTCAGCACTGTGATCGCGACGGCCACGATCCCGAGAAGGACCATCGCGCCGACGGCCGTGCCGGGCGGCGGGTAGAAACCGAAACGATGAAAGACGGAGCCGCCGTGCCCGGCCTTTTCGGACACGTTCGAGTTCACGCGTGTGGCGAGCGCGAAGGGTGACGCGGGCGCGGGCAGAGCGCGGGCCTCGGCGACAAGGCGTTGGAGCTCCTCCTTCCGGCGCGCGGCCGCGGGGTCGTGCGCGAGGATGGTCTCGAGGTCGTGCTCCTCCTCCGGCGAAAGGTCGCCGTCGAGAGAGCGCGAAAGCAGGAGGTCGAGGTCCTCGTCGGCGAGGCGGGGGACGAACGGACGGGCGCTCACGAGAGCTTCTCCCTGAGGAGCGCGCGGCCGCGCGCAAGCCGGCTTCGCACGGTTCCGATCGGAATGGAAAGCACCGCGGCGACCTCGTCGTACGAGAGACCCTCGAGGTCACGCAGGAGGACGGCCGCGCGAAATTCCTCCGGGAGCGCGCGGATCGCGGCGCGCAGGCGCGTGCGGCGTTCCTTGAGAACCGCGTTTTCCTCGGGCGTCGAGGCGGGGTCGGCCGCGTCGTCGAGGCTCGCGAAAGGATCGTCCTCCCGCGCGCGGCCCGGAGTGAAGATCGCCCGCAGCCGGCCGAGCATGCCGTGGCGGGCGCGCGCGCGGTTCAGGGCGATCGCGTAGAGCCACGTCTTCAGGCTGGACTCGCCGCGGAAGTTCCCGAGGCCGTGATAGGCGCGCAGGAACGTCTCCTGGACGACGTCCTCGGCTTCCGTCGGGCCCACGAGGCGCGCGGCGAGCGAGAAGACCATCGTGGAGTAGTGGCGGACGATCTGCTCGAACCCGAGGACGTCGCCGGAGAAAAAGCGGCTCAAGGCCCGCTCGTCGCCTTGCCAGTCGCGTTCCCCCGTGTACGGATACGCAGGGGCCGTCACGGGCGCCATTCTCCCACGCGGGACTTCTCCCCGAGTCACGTCGAAGGCGAGAATGCGGGCGGGCATCGAGGTCTCTCCGCACGGTTGGACCCGGCCGCGGGCCGGAAGTTCCCGGCGGATTTGACTTGCGCCTCGCGAGCGTGGTGTCATATCGGCGTTCGCTCTCGCTCTCTCCCTTTCGTTTCATGTTTCGTTCTCACCATCTCCCGAACCCGCTTTCCGCCCTGTAGACGCGGTCAGCCCTACCAGATCGCAATTGCTGCGAAGGATCCGCATTCCATGAAGCTCTACGTCGGAAACCTCTCCTACACCGTCAACGACAACACGCTCCGCTCCATGTTCGAGGCGTACGGCGCCGTCGAATCGGCCCGCGTCATCTCGGACCGCGATACCGGCCAGTCCAAGGGCTTCGGCTTCGTCGAGATGTCCGACGCCGACGGCCAGAAGGCCATGGGCGCCCTGAACGGCCAGGAGCTCGAAGGCCGCGCCCTTCGCGTCAACGAGGCGCGCCCCCAGGAGCCCCGCACGGGTGGTGGCGGCGGCCGTGGCGGCGGCGGCGGCGGCTACGGCCGCGGCCGTTAACTGAGCGCCGAACGGCTCTTTCGTCTCTCTTCCGTCTTCTCTTGCGTCTTCATTTCGCTTGACTCTTCGAGTCGTTCGCCCTAAGGTCCCCCGAACATGCTGAACCGCCTCTCCCCTGCCGTCTCCAACGCGATTCTGGTCGCGGCGGTTCGAATTTGCATGTGCATGTGCTCGATGTCCGGCGCTCCTTCGCGGGAGACGGACGGAGGCTTCGCGAGGTCCGTCACGTAGACCG
>CABDYV010000142.1_pt1 | contig 19201 bp, 18 predicted proteins | sample 3132041 | NCBI WGS metagenome assembly CABDYV01 (sample SAMEA5534338, study PRJEB31848) | metagenome | biome: tundra; feature: field; material: soil | place: USA | collected 2013-05 | depth 0.45 m | reverse complement strand
GCTCCGCGTCGGCGCGCCGCGCGGCGGCGAGCGCGCCGTCCCGCATGAGCGTCGCGACGGCGTTCAGTTTCCGGCCCGGCCCGTCGAGGCGCGCCAGGCATTCTTCCGTGAGCGCGACGGAAGTCGTCTTTCCCGAGGCGAGGGCCGCCGACAACTCGGGGATCGTGGCGAAGGCGAAGTCGCTCACGGCTTCGCCTGGAAGACGGTCGCGGGATCGACGTCGTAGCCGAGGCCGACCTTCCGGACATCGAGGAGCGCCTTCTGCGTGTCTCGCACGGCGCGCCTCACCTCGAGACGCTGCTCGGGTGTGAGGCGGGCGGGTGTCGCGGAGAGCGCCGCTTCGACCAGCGCTTCGGTACGAGAATCCGCGATTTCCCGGGAAGAGACCGCGGACGGGTCGGCCGCGTCGGACCGGCCCGGCAGACAAGCGACGGCTGCCGCGCCCCCGAGGGTTCTCGCGAGCGCGCGGCGGGAGATTCGGGTGGGCTTCGAGGTGTCGGAGTCGTTCATAGCGCGAATCCTATTCGATGGAGGAATCCGACGATTCTCACGAGCCGCCGTTAGACTCGAAGCATGAATTTCGTCGAAGTGATGAACAAATTGAGAGCATTCCCCGTGCCGACGGGCTGGCCTGGTGCCCTGTTCCAGCTTCCGGAGGGCGCCATGAAGGAGGTCTTCCAAGCCGTCGTCGCCGAGCGCTTCTCTTCCTGCATCGAGCTCGGGACGGGGTTCGGCGCGACGACCTGCGTCCTCGCGGCAGCACTCGAGGCGAACGGATCCGGCCGCGTCGTGACGGTCGACATGTTCCGCCACGAGCCGGTCAACGTGGACGTGGTGAGCTCGCACGTCGGTCTGCGGGAGCGAATCGACATCGTCGTGGATCCGCTTGGCTACAACTGGTATCTCGCTGACCGGATTCGGCGTGAATCGGAGTCCGGAACGTGCAAACCGGTCTTCGATTTCTGTCTTCTCGACGGAGCCCACGAGTTCGAATCCGATGCGCTCGCGTTTACTCTGGTCGCGAAGCTCCTCAAGCCGGGCGGCGTCCTGGTCCTGGATGACGTCAATTTTCATCTCAGACAGATCCCAAACTGGCGAGACTCGTTCGGCAACCGTTCCGACCGAGAGCTCGACACCGAACAGATTCGAATGGTCTGGGAGCTGCTGGTACGCCAGCACCCCGATTTCGAGGACTTCAGGTTGAGGCAGGATGGACGACTCGGATGGGCACGGCGAAGGAAGCAGCGATTCTGGGGCCGCTCAATGTAGAATCCGGTGTTGTCGGCGGCTTGTGGAGCGCCCGAGCGCGCCGCCGGGAACGTCTTCTCCCTCTATGAAACACCCTCTTCCTTTTTCCCTTCCCTCCGTGGGCATCGTCTCTCTGGGATGCCCGAAGAATCTCGTCGACACCGAGGTGATGCTGGGCCATCTCCAGCGGGAGGGGTTGACGCTTTCCGACCCCGAGTCGTCGCGCGTCGTCATCGTGAACACGTGCGGCTTCATCGGTTCGGCCAAGGAGGAGTCCGTCGAGGCGATCCTCCGCGAGGTGGCGCGGAAGGAGGCGGGGGAGATCGACCGCGTCGTCGTGGCGGGCTGCATGGTGCAGAAGTACGGGAAAGAGCTCGCCGCCGAGATTCCCGAAGTGGACCATTTCATCGGTCTCGACGAGCTGGAGAATGCGCCCGCCGCCGCGCTGGGCCTGCCGGCGCTGCCGCGATTCCGCGAGAAGCCGCTCGCGACGCGCCTCTACGACGAGCTTTCGCCACGCGTCCTCACGCACCGCAGGGGCTACGCCTACCTGAAGGTGGCCGAGGGCTGCAACAACCCCTGCACGTTCTGCACGATCCCCCAGATGCGCGGCCTCATGCGCTCGCGGGCGGTCGCGTCGCTCGTGAAGGAGGCGCAGGGGCTCGAGGCGCAGGGCGTCAAGGAGCTCGTCCTCATCTCGCAGGACACGACGCGATACGGCGAGGACCTCGGCCTCGGCCGCAAGGGCCTCACGGCGCTCGTAACGGCGCTCCTGAAGGAGACGACGTTCCCGTGGATCCGCTTCCTGTACGCGTACCCGAAAACGCTCCACGCTTCCGTCTTCGAGCTCATGGCGAGGGAGCCGCGTTTCGTCCCGTACGTCGACATGCCGCTCCAGCACGTGTCGCGGCGGGTGCTTGCCGCGATGAAGAGAGGCGGGGATGCGACGAGCTACCGGAAGCAGTTCGAGAGGATCCGCGAGATCGTCCCGGACATCGCGCTGCGCTCGACGTTCATCGTCGGGTTCCCGGGAGAGAAGGAAGAAGATTTCTTAGAAGTGAAAGAGTTTCTCGAGGCCGTGCGCTTCGACAACGCGGGTGTCTTCACGTACTCGCCGGAACCAGGGTCGGACGCCGAGGCGCTCGGCGATTCGGTGCCGCACGAGGTCAAGGAAGAGCGCCGCGCGGCCCTCATGGAGCTCCAGCAGAAGATTTCCCTTTCGAAGAACCGCGCGAAGCGCGGCAAGTCGTTCGAAATGATCCTGGAGGGCCCGGCTTCGGACACGGACCTGCTCCTCGAAGGGCGCCTCGCGGGGCAGGCCCCCGAGATCGACGGCCGCGTCCTCGTCAACGAGGTGCCCGAGGGCTGGGCGCCGCGCGTCGGGGAGATCGTGCGCGTGACGATCACCGGGGCGCACCCCTACGACCTCGTGGGGAAGATCGTCGCTTAAGATCTCCCGCCATTGCAGGTCATCAAGGATCCTTTCCGTCCCGTCGATCTTCCCCGCGGCGGCGTCGTGACCGTCGGAAACTTCGACGGCGTGCATCTCGGGCACCAGGCCATGCTCCGGGACGTCGCGAGGCGCGCGGGCGAGCTCGGCGCGCCCGCCGTGGTCGTGACGTTCGAGCCGCACCCGGTCAAGGTCCTCCACCCCGAGAGCGCGCCCCGGATGATCCAGACCCTCCGGCAGCGCGAGGAGGCGATCGAAGCCTGCGGGATCGACGCGCTCATCCTCGTGCCGTTCACGCGGGACTTCTCGCTCACGCCGGCGGAGGACTTCATCCGGGACCTTCTCGTGAAGCGCCTCGCCGTGCGCGAGGTCCAGGTCGGGGAGCACTTCATGTTCGGGCGGGAGCGCGGCGGAAACATGGAGATCCTCCGGCGCATCGGCGACGCGGCGGGCTTCACCGTGACGGGCATCGCCGACGTCACGCACGCGGCGGCAGCCATCTCGTCCACCCGCATCCGGAACGCGCTCCTCGAGGGAGACGTCGCCTCGGCGAACGCGCTCCTGGGGCGCGCGTACGCGATGGACGGCCTGATCGCCAAGGGAGACCGCATGGGGCGGAAGATCGGGTTCCCGACGATGAACCTGAAGCCCGACAACGAGCTGTACCCGAAGGACGGGGTCTATTTCACGTCCGTGAGGATCGAGTCGTTCGAGCGCACCTTCCCGTGCGTGACGAACATCGGACGCCGGCCCACTGTGTACGAGGATTTCGCGACGACGATCGAGTCATACATCCTCGACTTCTCATCGGATGTCTACGGCGAGCGCGTGCGCCTGTCCTTCTTCGACCGCGCCCGCGACGAGCAGACGTTTCCGTCCATGCTGGACCTCACGGCGCAGATCAAACGGGACGTGGAGGCGACGCGCCTCTACTTCCTGAAGAACCCCCTGCCATGAGCGCCGAGACCCCGATCAGGGCCGTTGCCGCCGTTCTCGCCCTCCTTCTCGCGGGCCGGTCTTCGAATCGGGCCACAGCTTTCGTCACGGGCGTCCTCACGGGATTCGCCGTCTTCGGAGCGCGGATCGCGGTTCTGCCCGCCCCCGCCTGGGCCGCCCTCCTGGCGGCGTGTCTCGTCGCGCTCGTCGCGCTCGGAGCCGCGCGCACGTGGTCGCCGATCGCCGGGGAGGGCCTCACGGCGGGCGCGCTGGCCGCCGGAGGCGCCGCCTGCGCCGCCGCGGTCGCGGGACGGCAGCTCCCGGGATGGCAGGCGCCCGCCCTCGCCGCCATCGTCCTTTTCGCCCTGTCGGCGTTCTCGGCGGAGGCCACGCGCGCGAGCGCAGAGGCTGGCTGGAGAGAGGGAGCCGCCTGGACGGGCGCCGTGCTCGCGCCCCCCTTGTTCGCAGCCGCGTTCGCGGGCCTCTTCGCCAGGGTTCCGCGCCGTCTCGAGCCCCTCGTCGTGGCCGCGACCCTTGCCGCGGGCGTCCTCGTCTGGATCCCGGCGCTCCTCGCCGAGCGCGCGCGCGTCTCTCGTGAGCTCACCGAGGAGGTGACGCTGGGCCTGCTTCCCGAGGAAGATGCGGTCGCGTTGCGGCTCCCGTGGACGCGCGGGTTCGAGAAGCGCTTCGGGCGCCCGGACGAGCGCCGCGAATACGTGAGGAGCGCGCTCCTCCTCGCCGTCGCGCGCCACCAGCAGAGGCACCGCTCCGGAGAGGCCGAGCGCCTGAGACAGCTCGAGGTGCTCACCTTCCGGACGCGGCTCCGAAGGACCCAGGAAGCGCGGGCCGCGCGATTTCACTCGCGCGAGCCGGGGGAGTTCGGGGAAGCGCAGGCTCCCGAGGGCCCCGGCACCCGCTAGTCCTACGGGGCTCCGGGCACGTCCGCCTGGAGAAATACGCTGTCGGGGCCCCCAATTCCCACGCCTGTGGCGTTTACGCCCGAGGGCCGTCCGCGTCCCAGAGCGTCGTGTCGCCGAACGACTCGAGGACGGGCCGGATCAGCTTTGCGTCCCCGACCGCGGCGAGAATGCCGGTACCAGGATCGAAGAAGTCCGCCGCCACCTGGCACGCTTCCCGCCGCGACACCGCACCCACGCGATCCCGCCAGGTGGCCCATTCGTCCTCGGGCAGCCCGTGAAGAAGGCGCGCGATCTCGTCCTGCGCGACGCCGCCGGGCGTTTCGCGCGGGATCGGAAAGCTGCCGAGCAGGTATTTTCGCGCGCGCTCGTGCTCCTCCTCGGCGGGCCCCTCCGCGGCGAAGGCGCGGATGAGATCGAAGAGGCCCGAGCACGCCTCGCGCGTCACTTCGGTCCGGCAGTCGATCGACGCGCCGAACTGTCCGCCCGCGACGCGCGCGGACAGCGACGAGTACGCACCGTACGTCAGGCTGCGCTCTTCGCGCAGGACGTGGAAGAGACGCGAGGAGGCGCCGCCCCCCAGCGACTGATTCGCGACGAGGGCCGCCGTGAAGCGCGGGCTCCGGCGCGCGAGCGCGGGCCGCGCGAACAGGAGGTTCGTCTGCACGGAGCCCGGCCGGTGCACGAGGTGGATCGAGAAGCCGTCGATGCGCGGCGGCGGAGGAGCCGCGGCGAAAGGAACGCCAGAACCGGCGGGAAGGCCCTCGAACGCGCGGGCGCCCGCCCGGAGCAGCGCGTCCGGATCCGCCGCGCCCGCGAGGATGAGCGTGGCCCCCGCGAGCGAGAAGCGGCTCGCCGCGAAGCCGGCGACGCTGTCCCGGGTGAGCGCTTCGAGGCCCTTTTCCGTCGCCGTGAGGCGGCCATAGGGATGGCCGGGGTAGAGCCGGTCGAGGAGGCGCTCGCGGGCGAGGAAGTCGGGCTCCGAGCGCTGCTCGGCGAGCACGTCGATCTGGCGTCCGCGGTTCTTTTCGAACTCGTCCTCGGGGAACGCGGATTCCGTCAGGACCTCGGCGAGAAGCGCGAGGCCCGCGTCGAGATCCTTTTCGAGAATGGAGAGGCGCGCGACCGACGAGTCGCTGCCCGCGGAGACCTCGAGGTTCGCCGCGAGGTCGTCGATCGCTTCCGCGAGAGCGCGCGCGTCGCGCATGTGCGTTCCGCCGAGAAACGTCTCGCCGGTGATCTCGGCCGTGCCTTCGCGTCCCGGCGGATCGGCGGCGCTGCCCGCGCCCGGGAAAAGCACCGAGACCGCCACGGTGGGGCGGCGGCCCCAGCGGGCCGCGCGCAGTGCGAGCCCGTTCGCGAGCCGTGCGCCCGTGAAGGAGGGCAGGACGAAGGGCAGCGGGGGCAAGGGTGGCGGGGGCAGGCGGCGCACGGTGCTCATGCGGCGTCCCTGGACTCACCGGGCTCGCTAGGCACGACCGTCACGACGGAGCGGCGGGGGGCGACGAGAAGCCGCGCCGCGGCGTCGCGGACCGCGGCCCCGTCCAACGCGAGGACCGCCTCGACATCGTGCGGGAAGAGGCCCGGATCGCCGTCGTAGAGGCCGTACTCGGAAAGCAGGAAGGCGATTGACTGAGTCGTCTGCGTGGCGCGCACGGCGCTCGAAAGGAGGAGCCGGCGCGCGCGTTCCATCTCGCGCGGCGTCGGCCCGTCCTCGGCGAAGCGCGCGAGATCGCCGAGGATCTCCGCCTCGAGCCGCTCGAGCGTCACGCCGGGCCGTGCGAGAGAGAAGATGCGGAAGAGCGAGGGGCCGCGGCGCTCGTCGAGCGACACCGAGAGCGACAAGGCGAGCGAGTCGTCTTTCACGAGCCGGCGCCAGAGCCGTCCCGTTTCACCCGCTCCGAGGACGCGTTCCACGACCGAGAGGGCGAAGAGGTCGGGATGACGCCGTTCGGCCACCTTGAAGTTGACATGCAGCGCCGGCATCGCCGCGTGGCAGTCGTCCACTCGGTGCCGCCGCTCGCCGGAAGGGGCGGGCTCCGTGAACGCGAAGCGCGCCGGGGTCTCGCGCGGGGGCACTTCCTCGAAGGCATTTTTCACGCGGCGGAAGGCGTCAGTGGGTTCGACGTCACCCACGACCGCCAGAAGCGCGTTGGCCGGGGCGTAGTAGCGGCGGTAGAAGTCTCGTGCGTCGTCGAGCGAAGCCGCCTGAAGGTCGTCCATCGATCCGATGACGGGGTGCTTGTAGGGAAATGCGTCGTAGGCGAGCGCGTCGGCGGTCTCGAACGACGAGGCGTACGGCTGGTTGTCCACGCGCAGGCGCTTCTCCTCCTTCACGGCCTCGCGCTGGTTGTCGAGCTTCTCCTGCGTGAGGACGAGGGCGCGCATCCGGTCGGCTTCGAGGAAGAGGCCGAGGTCGAGGGACTCGGCGGGCAAGGTCTCGAAATAGTTCGTCCGGTCCTCGGACGTCGTCCCGTTCATCGAGCCGCCCGCCTCGGCGACGAGACGGAAGTGGTCTCCCTTGCCGACGTTCTCCGAGCCCTCGAACATGAGGTGCTCGAAGAGATGCGCGAACCCGGTCTTTCCCGGCGGCTCGACACGGCTTCCGACGTCGTACGTGACGTCGACCGTCACGAGGGGAATTCCGCGCTGCGGCGACACGACGACCGTGAGGCCGTTCGCGAGGCGCTCGACGTGAAACGGGATTTCGAGATCGAGGGAAGAGGTGATCGCGTCCTCCTTGGAGAAACCCGCGCGAGACGGGCTCGTAATATAACGATTGTGTTGAGGCGACGTACTCTCGCGCTCTTGGCGATCCTCTCCGCCGGCGCCATTCCCGCCGCGCGGGGAGAGGACACGCCCGCGCAAACGGAATCCGGCCTGCCGAAATTCCGTTTCGAGGCGGTCCTTCACGACACCGAACCGGTCTCGGACCGGCACGAACGGTTCGCGGAGCTCTTCTACGGCGCTCTCACGGCGGATTGGACGCACGGGGATTTCGCCGCGAAGGCCGAAGTGCGCGGCCGCGACGGGCGCTTCCGCCCGTATTACGACGGCTCGGTCTGGCTCGAAGAGGGATGGGCCTCCGTCGCGACCCCGATCGGCGCCGTCAGCGCCGGAAAGATTCCGCGCGACTTCGGCCTCGCGGACGAGTCGTTCATCGGGACTCTCTTCTCGGCGAACGGCGTCACGCGGAATCCGGACTGGGGGGCCGGCCTCGCGGGCGAAAAGCGGTGGAACTTCGACACGTTCGGCTGGAGTGCCCGCTACTACGGCCAGAACGACCACGTGAGCTGGGAAGACGACGGACGCAACGTGGAGTCGGACGCGGCGCGCGTCCTGCGCGACGGCCTGGAAGCGCGCGTGTTCTACCTTCTGAACCAGGGCCTTTGGACGCTCAAGCCCGGGCTCTCCATCGCGTCCGCCCGGCTCGACGAACGCGACGGCCCCGCCTCGTTCCGGCGGACCGACGCCGCGCTCGACGTGACCGCGACGTTCGGGCCGTTCGCGCTCCTCCTCGAGGGTTTCACGCGCTCGGGAGAGCGCTGCGCTCGAGGAGCGGCGTGCCGACTCGGCTACGACGACGCGACGGCGGCTCTCGCGGGATTTCGCGCGGAATTTCCCACCGTCACGTATCGCTATCTCTATTCGGTGTGGCGGTATCACGGGGCCGAGGCCACCGAGCAGCTTCATCAGCCCGGGATCGTCTGGATGCCGCGAAAGGGCCTTCTCGCAACGATCGAGTACAGTGCGCGGCTGATGACGACGAGTTCGGGCACCGAGGTCGTGAAGGCTTTCCAGCTCGGCCTCTCGGTGACATTTTGAGATCCGCCGCCGTCAACGCCTTCCCGCAATTCGCATCTCACGCGTTCTCGAGGAGCTCATGAAGAAACGAGTCCTGATCATCGGAATCGCCGTCGCTCTTTCCGCGCTCGCGGCGGTATTGCTGTTCGCGCGCCACGGCTCGGCCGAGCCGAAATTCCGGAAGGCGAAGGTCGACAAGGGGGATGTGGTTGCCACGGTGACGGCCACGGGGACGCTTTCCGCGGTGACGACCGTGAAGGTGGGCAGCCAGGTGTCGGGCATCATCGCGAAGCTCTACGTCGACTTCAATTCGACCGTGAAAAAGGGGCAGCTTCTCACCGAGCTCGATCCGACGCCGTTCCAGCAAACCGTCGATCAGCGGCGCGCGGATCTCGAGAAAGCGAAGGTGGAGCTCCGAAACGCGGAGATCTCGCTCACGCGCTCGAAGAGCCTGACCGCGCAGCAGCTCCTCGCGCAGTCCGATCTCGACGGCGCGCAGACGACGCGGGATTCGGCGGCGGCCGCGGTTGCGCAGGCGCAGGCGGCGTTGAAGCAGGCCGAGACGAACCTGTCGTACGCCCGGATCACGTCGCCCATCGATGGCGTCGTCGTCGACCGCCAGTACGACGTGGGCCAGACCGTGGCGGCCTCCTTCCAGGCGCCGGTCATCTTCACGATCGCGCAGGACCTCACGAAGATGCAGGTCCTGACGAACATCGACGAAGCCGACGTCGGGCGCGTGAAGGTGGGGCAGGAGGCCACGTTCTCGGTCGATGCTTTTCCGGACCAGCCGTTTCGCGGAGGCGTCTCGCAGATCCGCCTCTCGCCCCAGACGGTCCAGAACGTCGTGACGTATCCGGTCGTTCTCGACGTCGCGAACCTCGACCTCAAGCTCAAGCCCGGCATGACCGCGAACGTCCAGGTCCCCGTGGACGTCCGCAAAGACGTCCTGCGCGTGCCGAACGCAGCGCTGCGCTTCCGGCCGGACAACGCCGACCTCGTGGCCGATGCGAGAAAGGACAAGGCGAAGGGCGTGGTTTCCGCGGGGTCTGCGTCGTCCGCGCCGTCTTCGTCGCCGGCCGCTCCGGGAACAGGGCGGATCGGGCCGGGCGGGCCCGGCGGTCGCCCGGGCGGAGGCGGAGGGCCGGGCGCGCGGCCGGGAGCGTCCAGCACGGGCACGCTCTACGTCGAGGTCCCGAACACGGACGGGAAGCTGAGGCCCGTCACGGTGAAGACGCTGATCACGGACGGCAACCTGACCGCGATCCGGTCGGACGACCTCAAGGAAGGCGACGAGATCATCGTGAGCCTCGCGACGGCCCGCGCGGGAGTGCCGGGCGGAGGGACTGGCGCACCGGGCGGCGGCGGACGCCGTCCGTTCTGAGGGAGCGCGGCTCATGGCGCGTCCCGTCATCGAAATCGAGAACCTCACGCGCGTCTACCAGATGGGCGAGACGGAGGTGCGCGCGCTCGACGGCATCACGCTGCAGGTTTTGCCGGGCGAATTCCTCGCGGTCATGGGCCCGTCCGGGTCGGGCAAGTCCACGTTCATGAACATAGTGGGCTGTCTCGACCGGCCGACCTCCGGCCGCTACGCCCTCGAGGGAGTCGACGTCTCGGGCCTCGACCGCGACGCGCGCGCGAGCATTCGGAACGACAAGATCGGGTTCGTGTTTCAGAGCTTCAACCTGCTTTCGCGGACGAATGCCTTGGAAAACGTCGAGCTTCCGCTCCTGTATTCGAAGAAGTCGAAGATCACCGAGGAAGAGGCGCGCGCGAAGGCGATGAGCTGTCTCGAGCGCGTGGGCCTTGGGCCCCGGTGGGACCACACCTCGGCCCAGCTCTCGGGCGGGCAGCAGCAACGCGTCGCGATCGCGCGCAGCCTCGTGAACGATCCGGCGATCCTTCTCGCGGACGAGCCCACGGGAAACCTCGACTCGAGGACCTCAGTCGAGGTCATGGCGATCTTTCAAGAGCTGAACGAAGAGGGAAAGACCGTCGTCCTCATCACGCACGAGCAGGACATCTCTGAGCACGCCAGGCGCGTCGTCACGTTTCGCGACGGAAAGGTTCTTTCCGACGTTCCCATGACGAAGAGGCGGCACGCCGTCCGCCCGGCGGCCCTGGAAGGAGCCACGCCATGACGAAGACCGGAAACATATTGAAGGTCGCGTTCCGGGCCTTGGGGCGCAACAAGCTGCGCTCGCTGCTGACGGCGCTCGGCATCATCATCGGCGTGGCGTGCGTGGTCGCGACGATCGGAATCGGCGAGGGGGCGCGCCTTCAGGCCGAGAACCAGCTCAAGTCTCTGGGCACGAACTTCCTCATGATCTTCCCCGGCACGACGACGTCCTCCGGGGCGAGGGCCGGATGGGGCTCGAGCTCGCGCCTTTCGGGCGACGACGTGGAGGCGCTCAAGCGCGAGGTTGAGACCGTCGCGTACGTGTCGGCGACGATCCGCACGGTCGCGCAGGTCATCTACGGCAACCAGAACTGGTCGACGTCGATCCAGGGCGGCGAGGTCGACTGGCCGCTCATCCGCTCCTGGAACCTCGCGCAAGGCCAGTTCTTCACGGACCAGGACAACCGGTCGGCGAGCAAGGTGTGCGTGCTCGGGGAGACCGTGAAGACGAATCTCTTCGGCGACGAGGACCCAATCGGCAAAACGATCCGCATCAAGAACATCCCGTTCAAGGTCGTGGGCGTCCTCGATTCCAAGGGCGGATCCACGATGGGGCAGGACCAGGACGACATCGTCATCGCCCCCTACGAGACGGTGCGCAAGAAGATCATGGGGACGACCGCGGTCGGGGCGATCCTCGCGTCGGCGGCCTCGAACGAGCTCGTTCCGCGGGCGCAGGAGGAGATCACCGCTCTCCTCCGCCAGCGGCACCGCATCAACAAGGCCACCGGTCAGGACGACGACTTCATGATCCGCTCGCAGACCGAGATGCTCCAGCAGGCCGAGGAGCAGAGCCGCACGATGAGCGCGCTCCTGTGGTCGATCGCTGGCGTCTCGCTGCTCGTGGGCGGTATCGGGATCATGAACATCATGCTCGTCTCGGTGACGGAACGGACGCGCGAGATCGGCGTGCGCATGGCGATCGGCGCGAAGGGCGGTGACATCCGCGCGCAGTTCCTCGTCGAGGCAGTCGTCCTCGCGATCACCGGTGGGGCGGTTGGGATCGGCCTCGGCATCGGAATCCAGCGCACGGTGGCGCGGTTCGCCGGCTGGCCTGTCTCGGTCCAGCCGAACGCCATCTGGCTCGCGTTCCTGTTCTCGGCTCTCGTCGGAATCACGTTCGGCTTCTATCCGGCCCTGAAAGCCAGCCGGCTGGATCCGATCGAGGCCCTGCGCTACGAGTGACCCCGAACCGCGCTAGTCTTTCAGGGTGAACGCGGACGTCTTGGGCGCCCGGAGGAGACATTCGCGCCGCTCACGCGGCAGATCGCCGCGTTCGTCGGCGATCTCCTCGATCTGTCACGCTACGAGGAGGGCCACACGCGCCTCGAGCCCGAAGACGTGAACCTCGGTCCGCTCGTGACGGAGTCCGTCGAGCCCGTCTCCGTCATGGCCGAGGCCAAAGGCATCCGGATGACGCTCGCCGTGCCGCGCGGGAAGACGTCCGTTCGCCTCGACCCGCTCCGCGTCCAGCAGGTGCTGTGGAATCTCGTTCACAACGCGGTGAAGTTCACGCCGGAAGGCGGCGAGATCTGCGTCGAGGCCGGGTCCGACGACCGCGGCATCACCTTCTCGATCGCCGGCAATGGCGTCGGCATCGACGCGAACGACCTGCCCCTCATCTTCGAGCGCTTCCGCCAGATCGACGGGTCCTCGACGCGGACCTATCGCGGCATGGGCATCGGCCTCGCGCTCGCGAAGGCGTTCGTCGAGCTGCACGGCGGGACGATCCAGGTGGACAGCCAGCCCGGCCTGGGCACGACGTTCCGCATCCGGCTGCCGAGGATCGCATCCACCGAGGGAAAGTAACTTTGATTTTCGTCCGCGGCGCGGCTGAAGGTCGGGGCGGGGTGCGAAAGGCCTGGGGGCGGCGCCGCTGCGGCGCCGCCCCCCAGGCGAGGGCTCACGAGGTGCCCCAGCGCAGTCTCTGCGGGTGGGAGGCAGCGTGATCCATGCCGAAGGAGACGTGCGAACGTGATCGCGCTGTTGTGCTTCGGTGCCGTGTTTCTCGCGCTCTGGAGGACGACGCTCACGTTCTTTCCACCTCTCATGCTGAGCGTCCGATCCGGTGTCGGACGGCTCGCCCGATGGCTCCGCGGCCGCTCGCGGCTTGGACCGCTGTTCGGGCGTCTCGAGACGTGGCGCTCGTATCTCCCGCTGGTCATCGCTCTCGCGATCGGAACGCTCATCATCGTGTGGACGGCCGATGCGTTCACCGATATCGCGGCCGCGCTCAGGGAGCACAACCCGACCATCCAGCGAATCGACGCGGCGGTCTATGAATGGTTCGGTTCCCGGAGGACACCCTTCACGAGCGCGCTCTTCGTGACCATCACGACGGTGGGGGGAGCCGTGGGGATGGCAGCGCTCGTCGCCACCGTGCTCGCCGTCCTGATCACGCGCCGCCGATTTCGCTGGGCGGCATATCTCGCGATCACCTCCGCGGGCGGCGCTCTTCTCAATCAATTGCTGAAGTTTCATTTCGTAAGGCAGCGTCCCGACCTGAAGGCAGCCGTTCTCGGCGCGATGGGCTATTCGTTTCCCAGCGGACACGCCATGAGCGGCACGATCATTCTCGGCGCGCTCGCCTATCTCGCGGCCCGTTCGATACGGGAGTGGAAGAATAAGTCCGCCGCGCTCGCCGCCCTCGCGACCCTGGCGCTCGCGATCGGGGTCTCCCGTGTTTACCTCGGAGTCCACTGGACCTCCGACGTCGGCGCCGGCTTCGCGGCCGGACTGCTCTGGGTGACCGCGACGACGACGGGTTACGAGCTCTTCCGGCAGTACCGCCTCGGCCAGGCGAACATGGCGCAGCGCCGCGCGACGGCCTCGGCGTGAGCGGAGGGATGCGGCCGCTCCTCCTGACATAGAATCCCGCTCGTGACGCTTTTCACAAGCGTCCGGGGTACCCGATGAAGACTCCTCCTCCATCACTGCCCGTCCGAGCTCCTGCCGGGAAGATCGAGCCGCCGCTCGGCCCGGGAATTCCCTCGTCGTCGGGCGCCGACTTCCTGACCACGAAACTCGACGTCGCGGTCCAGTGGGCGCAGTCGAACTCACTCTGGCCGATGCCGTTCGGAACGGCGTGCTGCGCGATCGAGTTCATGTCCGTGGTCTCGTCCCACTACGACCTGGCGCGTTTCGGCGCCGAGGTCGTGCGCTTCTCGCCGCGCCAGGCGGACCTCCTCATCGTCGCCGGTACCGTGGTCGACAAGCTCGCACCGGTCTTGAAGAAGATCTACGACCAGATGCCCGAGCCGAAGTGGGTCATCTCGATGGGCGTCTGCGCGTCCACGGGCGGCTTCTACCGCGCGTACCACGTCGTGCAGGGCATCGACGAGATCGTGCCCGTGGACGTCTACGTGGCGGGATGCCCTCCCACTCCCGAAAACCTCATTCACGGAATCATCGAGCTTCAGAAGAGGATCCAGTCCGGTGAGCTGGCCCGCCACCGCGAGGCGAAGACCTTCGTCCCGATCCGCGTCGGCGTCGACCCCGACCTTTCGATTCCCGCGTACTCCAACGCCGTCATGGCCCACGTGCCGGGAAAGAAGGAGCTTCCGGAGATGGCCGAAACGGCCGAAGCCGAGCTGGATGCGAAGGCTAGGGCCGCGGCGGGGGAAGGCCGGCGATGAGCGCGACTCTCGCCTCCCCTCTCGCTCCGCCCTCCATTTCGTTCGGCCCGGTTCTCGAGCAGAAGCTCGGCGGCCGCGTCACGGTGGAGCCGCGGCCCGCGTCCGACATCCCGACGCTCGTCACGGATGCCGCCACGCTGAAGGAGGCTGCTCTTTTCCTGAGGGACGACCCGGCGGCGGCGTACGACCTCTTCCTCGATCTCGCGTCCGTCGACCGCTCGAAGCTTCCGGGCAACCTCGCCCCGAAAGGCGGGAGCCGCTTCCAGGCGAACTACATTCTGTACTCGACGAAGCGGAACGAGCACCTGCGGCTTCGCGTGAACCTGCCCGCGGTGGAGCCGGCCGTCCCGTCGCTCACTGGCGTCTGGCCGGCCGCGAACTGGTTCGAACGCGAGGCCTGGGACCTGATGGGGATCCGGTTCGAGGGCCACCCGAACCTCCAGCGGCTGCTCACGCACAACGGGTTCGTCGGCCACGCGCTGCGCAAGGACTACGACAAGGCGCAGCGCTGGCTCTGCACCGAGGAGGACCTCCTTCAGACGGAGCTCGCCGCGCGCACGGACGACCCGGAGGACATGTTCGAGACGATGACGCTGAATTTCGGGCCGTCCCACCCGACGACGCACGGCACGCTGCGCGTCGTGATGCGCGTGGACGGCGAGAAGATCGTCGCGGCCGAGTCCGAGTGCGGGTACCTCCACCGCTGCTTCGAGAAGATGTCCGAGACCCACACGTGGGTGCAGGTCGTGCCATACACCGACCGGCTCAACTACTGCTCGCCCATGATCAATGGCAACGGCTACGTCCGCGGCGTCGAGCAGATGCTCGGCATCGAGGTGCCGCCGCGCGCGAAGGCCGCGCGCACGGTGCTGAACGAGTTCTCTAGGATCATGGACCATCTCGTCTGCATCGGGGCCAACCTCGTCGACCTCGGGGCGCTGACGAATTTCTGGTACGCGTTCCAGCCACGCGAGGAGATCTACGGCCTCCTCGAAGCCTGCTGCGGCGCGCGCCTCACGTCGTCGTACGCGCGCATCGGCGGGCTCGCGAAGGACGTGCCGGAGAACTTCGTCGAGTGGTCGCGGTCGCTCCTGCCGATGATCCGCGAGAGGGTCGCCGACGTCGACGGCCTCATCACCAAGAACAAGATCGCCTGGAACAGGATGCGCGGGACGGGCGTCGTCTCGAAGGAGCAGGCCATCGCGTGGGGCTTCACGGGACCCTGCCTGAGGGCCTCCGGCGTCGCGTACGACGTCCGCAAGGACAAGCCGTACGAGATGTACGGCGACGTGGACTTCGACGTCCCGATCTCGACCGATGGTGACAACCTCGCGCGCTACCTCGTCCGGATGGAGGAGATCCGCCAGTCGATGCGGATCATCGAGCAGCTCATCGCGAGGTTTCCGAAGGGGCCCATCAACTCGGACGACTACCGCGTCATCCTGCCGCCCAAGGAGATGGTCTACAACGAGATGGAGGGGCTCATCTACCACTTCAAGCTCGTCTTCGAGGGCGTGAAGGTGCCGCCGGGAGAGATCTACTCCTTCACCGAGGGCGCCAACGGCGAGCTGGGCTACTCGCTCGTGTCCGACGGCAGCGGCTTCCCGTACCGGGTCAAGGTGAGGCCGCCGTGCTTCCCGCTCTTCGCGGCCTTCGAGCACATCATCAAGGGCAGCATGGTGTCCGACGCCGTCGCCACGCTGGGCGCGCTGAACATCATCGCCGGTGAGCTGGACCGGTAGGCAGGAAGAGAAAACATGGCCGCACGCGTCGTCACCGTCACCGCTCCCGAGCCCACGCTGCTCGAGCGCCTCTATCTTCTGGAGATTTTCAAGGGCCTCGCGCGCACGTTCTCTCACCTCGCGAAGAACCTCGCGAACATCAAGGGCTTGCCCACCATTCTCTATCCGGAGATCAAGAGGAAGTACTCGGAGCGCTTCCGCGGGCGCCACATCCTGAAGACGCGGGAGGACGGCTCGCTTGCGTGCGTGGCCTGCTACATGTGCGAGACGGCCTGCCCGGCCGATTGCATTTACATCGAGGCGGGCGAGCACCCGGTCCTCGCGTACGAGAAGTACCCGGTGAAGTTCGAGATCGACATGCTCCGCTGCGTCATGTGCGGGTACTGCGTGGACGCGTGCCCGAAGGACGCGATCTGGATGACGAAGGACTACGAGATGGTGTTCTTCGACAGGAAGAGCGCCGTCCTGGGCATTCCCGAGCTCACCGAAAAGCCGTCCGACACGGGCCGGGATGGCCCCGGCTACGGCTACCGCCCGTACGAGGGCGAGAGCCCGATGAGGAAGGCGGGGCAGTTCGAGCCCTCGGGCCTCCCGCTCCTGCCGGCTCTCGCCGAGCGCGGCCTCGCGATCAACCGCATGCCGCCCCCGCCTCCGCCGAAGCCGGCGGCGCCGCCGGCGGCGAAAGCGGGATGAGGCGACCGGGAAAGAGTGTGCCTGTTCTGAATGGCATCGAACGCCCCCGTGAGGTACGGTAACGAAGGAGGAGTCGTTATGAAAGGTTTTGTGCAAGACATCGAGGGTCTCGCCGTCAAAAATGACGAGTTTCGCCGGGTGCTTTACACGGCAAAGCACTGCCAGCTCGTCGTCATGGCGTTAAAGCCCAAGGAAGAGATCGGAGCGGAAGTCCACAAGCTCGACCAGTTCCTTCGCGTGGAGGAGGGGACCGGTGAGGCGGTTCTCGATGGCGTTCGGACGGCGATCCGAGCGGGCTTCGCGGTAGTCGTCCCGGCTGGGACGAATCACAACATCATCAATACCGGCAGTGTTCCACTGAAGCTCTATACGCTCTATGCGCCGCCGAATCATCGGGACGGCGTTGTCCACCATACCCGCAAGGACGCGGAGGCCGACAACGAACATTTCGACGGCAAAACGACGGAATAGAGAGTCGACTGGGCGCCGGGCTGATCTCGATTACCGCGTGCCCGGCTTGTCGCCGATGACGACCTGCGGCTGAACGTAGCTCGTCAGCCGTGAGACCTCGTCCGTGAGCGCGAGAGAGAGGATCTGTGGGCCCGGCCGTACTTTCAGCGTCGCCGTGTACGCGAAGGACTTTCCGGCCAGGGTCGCGAGATCCTTTTCGGGCACGTCGACGGGGATCCGCTCCGATGACACGTTCGAGACGCGCCCGTCCGACGTGGCGGCGGCGGAGGTGAAGAGGATCCGCCCGCGCGCGCGCCCCGACTGCGGGACCAGCGTGATCCTGTCGAAGGGGATCTTGAACTCCAGGGGGACGAGCCAGAGCTTGCCCGACTTCGACGGCGTGCCCACGTGCAGGGTGGCGCGCAACGGGTTGAAGGTCTTCGGAAAGTGCACGCCGGACAGCACCGCGTCCGCGACCTTCTGCTCCTCTGTCCGCTCGACGATGGACCGCCGCGTGAGCACGGAGACGCCGGGCCTCTTCACGGTCACGCGGATCGGCCGGGCGATGCCGGGCTTCGACGTGCTGCTTTCGAACCCGAGCGAGTAGTACGCCGTCCACGCGGGTTCGAGGCTCTCGAGAGCGAGGGCGAGATTGTTCCGGCCGACGATGGCGACGCCGCCCGTCTGCTCCGCGAGCAGGTGGAGCGCCGACTCCGCGTCGAGGGTGGCGAGCCCTTCGTTCACGGTCCCTCCCGTCCCGCCGAACTCCGCCGAAAAAATCGTGTCGCCCGTGAGTCCCGAGGCCTCGACCATGAAGAGCGAGACGCCCGCGCCGTTGGCCGCGTCCGCGAGGCGTTTGAACGACGGAGACCGGTCGAAGTCCTTCCACGTGAAGTTGTTGAGGTTCGTGTTCGAGGTTGCGATCCTCTTGCGGTCGAGACCCTGCTGGAAGTAATCCCAGAGCTCGCGCCCCGGCGCCGGCGTGAGCTTTTCGGTCACGACGATGAGGATCTTGCGGCCCTCCACGCCGGCCAGGGTCGAGGCGGTGGATCGAGCGGCATCGAGGGTCGCATCCAGGTCGTGGGCCTGGTTGTCGCACCACGAGCGCACGGCGGAGATCGCCTGGTCGACCAGAGCAGCCCTGAGACGGGGATCGGCGTTCAGGGCGCTGTCGATCGTGCCGAACAGGCGGCTTCGCTCCTGGATCGGCAGGTCGCCGAGGACCACCTCTTCCTTGAGAGCTTCGAAAACGGAGGCGAGAAGCGGTCCGTCGTTCGTGAACGAGCCGCGCGCGCGGAGGGAGCGATCCCACGTGACGATCTGGACCTCGACGCGGGGACCGACGGTGCGCGGAAAAAACTCGCCGAGGCTCGAGACGGCGCGATTCCGGTTCGGCGCGGTCATGTGGAGCAGGTCGAGAAAAACGACGAGATGCGCTCCGGCTGGACCCGCGAGGGCGGGCATCGGGGACCGAACGGGCGCCGGCGCGGAGGATGCGGTTTCCGCGGCGGGCGCCGGAGGAGCGGAAGTGTTCCTCACGAACGAGAAGTTCGTGATGACCTGCGGCAGGCCGTCCTGCGTCACGACGAAATCCAGCGGCCCAAGGTCGGTCACGGGCCGCCCCTTGGCGTCCGTCACGACGACGTCGACGTTCGTGATCGAAACCTCCACGGACCGCGAAATCGGAGGGAGCGATTCCGAGGCACGCGCCCCGAGCGGGACGAGCGCTGTCGCGAGGAGCCCGGCGAGAATGCGTTTCATCTCACCGGTGACCTTACCAGACGAGGCGGGCTCCCAGGCGAAGCTGGTAGGGCCGCCCGGACCCGTCGAGGGGCAGGAAGCTGCCGGCGGCGCGGGGGCGCGTGTCTCCGAGGCTCTGGCTCGCGTCGGGCGGGATGGCCTTGAGGAAGAGCTCGTTCACCTCGATCGCGGCCTTCAGGTGCAGCTGCCCGCCGGGCGTGGGATCGCCGAGAGTGAACAGCGAATCGGGGTCGCCTGACTGGTGAAACAGGCGCTTCTCCTCGGGCAGCCCCGAGAGGTCGAGGACCGGGAGGGGAAGGGGCATGAGGGAGAAAAGGCGGAATCGCGCGACGAGCGGCGGGCGCGGCAGAGCGTCCGGCGTGGGCGCTGCCGGGGGCGTTGAC
>CABDYV010000122.1_pt1 | contig 20421 bp, 17 predicted proteins | sample 3132041 | NCBI WGS metagenome assembly CABDYV01 (sample SAMEA5534338, study PRJEB31848) | metagenome | biome: tundra; feature: field; material: soil | place: USA | collected 2013-05 | depth 0.45 m | reverse complement strand
CTTGAGGTCGACGAGCTGCCGCGCGCCCGTGGGGCAGCTCTCGCAGCAGGCCGTCGTGAGGCCCTTCGTGATGCGGTGGTAGCACAAGTTGCATTTGTCGACCGTGTTCGTGCGCGGGTCGATGAACCGGCACCCGTACGGGCAGGCCTGCACGCAGTAGCGGCAGCCGAGGCAGTAGGACTTGTCCACGAGGACGGCGCCGTCGGGGCTCTCGAACGTGGCACCCACGGGGCACACTTGTGTGCAGGGTGAGTGCGCGCACTGATTGCAGAGCTTCGGCACGAAGAAGCTCTTGGCGCCGTCGCCGGCCGCGTACTTCTCGGGAAAACCATTGTAGCCGCCGTCGGGCGAGTCGACGTCGGGATGCTCCGTGGCGCCTACGACGTGGTACCGCTCCACCCAGGTGCGGAAGAAGTAGGGCTCGAGGGGCACGTCGTTCTCGATCTTGCAGGCCCTCACGCAATTGCCGCAGCCGATGCACTTCTCGACGTCGACGATCATTCCCCAGTAGTGCTCGGCGGTCTTGTAGGCGGACTCTTCCGCCTTACCGGTTTCCATGGCCTCGAGGTAGGCGGCCGCCGGCGCGGTCAGCACGAGGAGCTTTCCGGCCGTGAGCACGAAGTCGCGGCGGTCGGACTTCATTTCTTGGGCTCCTTGTCGGGGGCGTGCGGAGAGTGGCAGCCGTTGCACGCCCCGCCGTCGAAGTGGTTCCTCGGATCCATCTGGGGAAACTTCTTCGGCTTCGCGACGTTCGCGACGTGGCAGGTGAAGCAGATGGTCTTCGGGTCGGGCTTGACGCCCTTGTTCGCGGACGGATCCTCGGCATGCTTCGCGAGGGCCCCGTGGCAGGCCTCGCAGCCGACGCCGGCGTGCTTGCCGCCCTTGAGGGCGTCCCGCTCATCCGTGTGGCACTCGATGCAGGTGGCCCGGCCCGCGAAGCGCGGTGTGCGCACGCGGTTGTCCGCGAGGGCGCCGGCACGGTAGTGGCCGTACACGCCGAACCCCTTCGGAACGAGCACGGCCCGCAGGATCAAGAAGAGGACCACGCCCGCCGCGAAGAGTGCCGCCATGCGGAACAGATGCTCCTTGTCCTTCAGGAACCTGTTCATGATCCGGGGACGATGGGCCACGGGCAGCCCTCTGCCAATGATTCAGACGCCCTATTTAGGGGGGCGCGAGTTCCTTGAGAGAGCCTACTTGGACTTCGGGTCGCCAGGGTTCGTGCCGGCCTTGATCTCGTCGATGTTCTTCACGCCGTCGCCGTCGCTGTCGAGCGCCTCGATCTTCTCGAACTTGAACGCTTTCTTCTCGGCCTTCGGGTCGACGACCGCCTTCGCCAGGACGTCCTTCCCGTACGGGTTCATCTCGTGGTCTTCCTTCTTCGGGAGAGACTTCATGTGACACGTCGAGCACTTGCCCAGCGAGGCCTTGGCGTCGGGATACTTCGCCACGAACGCTTTCTGATTGTCGAGGTTCGCGAGCAGCGTCGTGCCGACGCAGAACGCAAGGAGAGCAGAAACAGCTATTGTCGTCTTTTTCATGTCATTCCTCCAGCTTCATCGCAGAAGAGCCTGAGCGAGACCGAAAGCATATCCCCAATCTGAATCATTGCGCCCGGAACCTTTTTGCGGTCCCGCGGAACTCGTCGAGAAGTTCCCGCAGCCGGACTTCCTCTCCGTCCGCGGCCACCAGGCCGCCGAAAGACTCGCGGACGTAGGCGCGGACGATCGCCTCCGCGGAGCGTGTGGCACGAGGGCCGAGCGCGGCCGCGGCGGCGAGCGTCTCGCCCGGGACGGACGCCGGCGTGAGCGACGCCCCGGCGCGGTGGAGGGCCTTCTGAAGGCGGCGATACGCGGCCGAGGCCGGCGCGAGATGGCGCGTCCCCCAGCGTGCGCCGCGCAGGCGTCGCCCGAGGAAGACGAGCGCGATGAGGAGCAGCACTGTGGCCGCGACGCCGGCCGCCTCTCTCCGAGGCAGGCCCTTCGCCCCGCGAGCGCGGCGAAGGACGTCGAGCGCGCCGCCGGCCGCTTCGCGAATCTTCCGCAGAAGCTGGACCTGATCGCCCTGGCCGAACGAGAGGATGAAGCGGTCGTAGAAGAACTCCAGCCCGTCCGTCACCTGGCGCAGGCGCTGCGAGACGGGCACGCGCTCGAGCCTCGGCTGACCTCTTACGGGCGTCGGATCGAACGTGACCCAGCCTTTCGACGGCCCGCACCAGGCCTCGACCCACGCGTGGACGTTCTGCCCGCGCACGAGGACGTATCGCCCGAACGCGCCGATCTCGCCACCGAGGAAGCCGGTCACGAACCGGGTGGGGACGCCCACTTCCCGGAGGAGGAGCGCCATCGCGGTCGCAAATGTCTGGCAGTGGCCCCTGTGGCGGTTCGCGACGAAATCCTCGACCGCGTTCGGGCCGCGCGGCTTGAGGTCAAGCTCGTAGTCCCAGCTCTTGAGAGCCTTCTCGATCGTGCGGGCCGCGGCCTCGGGATCGGCCGCGGGATCGATGCCCGCCAATGTCTCGAGCGCGAACGCGCGCAGCGTGCTCGAGCCTGCGGCCCTTCCGGCCTCGACCGCGTCGCCGGGCTCGAGGTCGGGGAGCGGACGCATCCCATACAGGGCCGTGTACTGGATGGTGCGGTCGGGCTCGAACGGCAGGCGCACGTTGCGCGCCGCGTCCCTTTCGACGTACGCGAGGTTGGGATTGCGGAACGAGCCCTCCGAGAGGCGCAGCGCGCTGCCGAGGAGCGGATACGGAAGGGTTCGAGTCTGGATCGGCGTGAGGTCGATCGTCATCGCAGTGCTTCCCACCGCCGCGCGGCCGCGCGACGCGAGGGGGATGAGGACGGCATTGCCCGCGGGCGCGACGGTGACACCGCGCTCGAGCGGCTTTTTCCAGACGCTGCCCTCCCAGCGCGAGAGAGCGAGCGTCCGCAGCCTCAGGACGGCCGCCGCGCCCTCGCCGAGCGGCTCCTCGCTCGTGATCCTCAGGAAGACCCGCTCGTTCTGCTTGAGCGCGCCGAACAGGTCCGGGTCCACGTTCTCCGAGAAGCCCGTCGTGATCTCGCGCCCGGCCTCGGCGCCCTTGACGTACGGGGTCTTGAGACGCGGGAGGAAGAGAAAGAGCGGCACGGAGATCAGTACCGTGGACAGCACCGACGTGAAGAGCGGCCCGCGACCCGGCAGCTCGCGCGCCGCGCGGTCGCGGCTCCATTCCTCCGGGGCCGCCGCGAGATCGCGCCACAGCGCCCACTTCACGAGGACCGCCCAGCCGACGAAGGCGACGAGGAGGACGTAGAGAAGGATCGCGTAGTGGAAGGAGGTCGAGACGGAGGCGACGAACAGCATGCCCGACAGGACGAGGGCGAGCGAGAGGTCGCGCTCCTTCCGGATCGCCGCGAGCTTGAAGAGCGTCGTGAAGAGAAGAAGGTGGAGCATCGTCTTCAGGAGCGTCTGGCTCCCGAAGCGCATGTCGACGGCGATCACGGGAAGATAGAGGAGTCCGGCGAGATTCAGGGCGCGGTTTCCGAGGCGCGGAACGCGGCGCCCTTGCACGCGCAGGAGAAAGAGCGCGAGCACGCCGAGGTAGACGAGGAGCACGCCAAGCTCGAGCGCGTTGCTGAAGAAGAGCGGAACGGGAGCGAGGAGCGCGAGCGACCCGAGCGCGAGGAGGCGCTCCCTGAGAAACGGGATCGGCTCCTCTCCCGGCGCGGGGACGGACCCGCGCGCGTTCACGCGGCTCTCTCCGGCCCGCTCCCCGCGCGATACACGGCCACCGAGGCGGGAATGGCCGAGGGCGGCCGCGCCGGGTCGCGGCCGGGCTCGACGAGGGCGAGAGCGCGCAGCAGGCCGCGGCGGTGCGCCGGGCCGGAGCCGGGCGGAACGACTGAGCCTCCGAGCAGAAGGCCCACGCGGCTTCCACGCGCGAGAAGGCGCAACGCGAGCCCCGCGGCTTCGGAGACCGAGCGCTCGAAGACTTCGTTCCATGCGGCGTCCGCGGCCGGCGGGCGAAGCGTGTCGAGCGCGACGAGCGCGTCGCGGCCCTCCTCGGAGGCGCGCTCCTTGACGATGAACTTCCCCTGGCGCGCCGTCTGGGGCCAGTGAACGTCCCGCGGATCGTCGCCGAAGCCCGCTTCGCGCAGATTGCGGATCTCCGCCCCGCGGCCCCTCCGCCGGTCGCGCGGATCGCCGCCCTCGGCTTCCCGCGGATCGGGAGGGACGTACGGCACGGCCGCCGGCGCCGGGTAGACGAGGCGTTCGTCTTCGAGCGGATGCACGCGGCCCTTGCGGAAGAGGCCGATCGGGTAGCCGCTGTAGAGGAGGAGCGACTCGATGGACCGCCGGCCACGCTTCGGGAAGACGAGGTCCACTCCGCGCTCGGCGGGGCGGCCGCGGTCGAGGCGGCCAAACAGGATCGGGGCCGAAGCGCTGGAGATCTTCACGAGGAGGCCGCGCCGCGGGAGGCGCCCGAGATTCGTGAGCCGGAGCGTGAAACGCACCGGCACGCCCGCGAAGATCTCCGCCGGGCCGTCCAGCTCCACGGCGACGTTTTCCACGTTCCGGCGCGAGACGACGCCCGAGACGACCAGCGCGCCGAGAAAGAGCGACACGAGGATGTAGAGGCCGTTGTTGCCGGTGTTCGTCGCGGCCACGGCGACGACGAGCGTCAGGAGGATGAAGCCCAACCCTAGGTTCGTGACCCGGACGAGGATGCCCGGGTGGAGGAGCTTCTTCAGACGCGCGGCGAGGACCACGGGCTCACAACGGAACGGGCGTCTCGTCGAGGATGCGCTGGATCGCATCGCGCTCGCGCCGCCCGTTCCCCCCGCCATCCCACGCCCCCGGCTGCGAGGCGAGAACCCGGTGCGCGAGCGTGGCGACCGCGACGCGCTTGACGTCGTCGGGAGTGGCATAGGGCCGGCCCGAAACGAGAGCGCGCGCCTGCACCGCGCGGAAAAAGCCCTGCGAGCCGCGCGGCGAGACGCCGAGGAGCAGGTCCTTGCCGTTCCGCGTACGCTTGACGATCGCGAGCACGTAATCCATGAGCTTGTCGGCCACGGTGACGCGCTCGGTCGCGGCCTGAGCGGAAGCCAGCTCCTCGAGCGTGAGCGCAGGCGCGAGCGCCGCCAGGACGCGGTCGGCGCCGCCTGAGAGGAGAAGACGCCGCTCGTCCTCCGGCGCGGGATAGCCGAGCGAGATGCGCATGAGGAAGCGGTCGAGTTGCGACTCGGGGAGCGGGTACGTGCCGAGGTACTCCACCGGGTTCTGCGTCGCAAGGACGAGGAACGGCTCGGGCAGCGGCCGGGTAACGCTGTCGGAGGAGACGGCCCGCTCGCTCATCGCCTGCAGGAGCGCCGCCTGCGTCTTCGGCGTCGCGCGGTTGATCTCGTCGGCCAGGAGCACCGGCGTGAACACGGGGCCCGGGTGGAACTCAAACTCCTGCGTCCGCACGTTGAAGACCGTGAGGCCGAGGATGTCGGACGGCAGCGTGTCCGGCGTGAACTGGATGCGGTGGACGCCGACGCCGAGCGCCTTGCCGAGCGCCGAGGCGAGCGTCGTCTTGCCGACGCCCGGGACGTCTTCGATCAGGAGATGGCCCCGCGCGAGAAGACACACGACCGCATCCTCCACGGCCGCCGCCGGCCCGCGGTAGGCCGTGCGCACGGTCGCGATAAGCCGCCCGAGAGACGCGAGGATGGTCGCCGTGGGCGCGTTCGCCGCGGAGGGCGCTCGTGCGTCCGTCATCGCGAAAGATCCTCCTCCACGCTCCTGCGGAGAGCGTCGGACGCGCCCCGGCGCATGACGAGAATGCCGTCCGGCGAGTCCACGACCGCGACGTCCGACAGGCCGACGACGCGCACCGGCCGCCCTTCGGCCAGAACGAGGTTGCCGGAGCCCTCCACCGCGGTGGCGGGGCCTTCGAGCACGTTCCTGCCGGGAGCGCCGCCCAAGAACTCGAAGACGGCCTCCCACGAGCCGAGGTCGCTCCAGCCGCACGCGCACGGGACGGTGAGCACGTCTCCGGCCCTCTCCATCACCGCGACGTCGATGGAGATGGAGGGAGAGGAAGAGAAAATTTCCGTGAAAGAAGAAAAATCACCGGCTTTGCGGGCCGCATGCGCGAGGCGAGCGACCTTCAGGACATCCGGGCAGGCCCTCTCCATTTCTTCGAAGAGGTGTGATGTACGGAACACGAAGATGCCCGCGTTCCAGAAAAAGCGACCGGAGGCTAGAAACTCTTCCGCGCGCGATCGCGTGGGCTTCTCGATGAACCGCACGACTCTGCGGATCGGTTCCTCGGTCTTTTCTTCAACCTCCATGTACCCGAACCCCGTCTCGGCCCGCGTGGGTGGAATGCCGAGCGTGACGAACGCATCGTGCGTCCGAGCCGCCTCCGCCGCCGCGCGGAGAGCGGCGAGAAACGCCGTTTCGTCGCGCACCGCCTGATCGGATGGCAGGACGGCGAGGACGGCGTCCGGGGCCTCCTCCGACGCGGCAAGCGCGGAGAGGGCGATCGCGGGCGCGGTGTTGCGTCGCACCGGCTCGAGAACGAAGCGCGACTGGGTCACCTCGGGCAGCTCGGCGGCAAGCAGCGGCGCGTGGGCGACGCGTCCCGAGACGAAGACGTTCTCGGCCCCGGCGAGGGCGGTAGCGCGCCGGAAAGTCTCCCTGAGGAGCGACTCGCCGCCCGTCAGCGCGAGAAAGGGCTTCGGCCGCTCGTTCGTCGAGCGCGGCCACAGCCGCGTGCCGCTGCCGCCGGCGAGAATGAGCGCGCGGAGGCCGCCGAGGCTCGACATCCGGGAGATTGTACGGGGCCGGAGGCAGTGGCGATCAAGACTATGGAGGAGGTCTTCACGGCCGCCGTGCACGAGCCTCCGGACCGTCCCCCTGGCCGAGCACCCGAATCTCCGGGACCAGGTCGACACCGAATCGGCTACGGACCGCGGCCTTCATCTCTTCCATCAACGCCTCGACGTCCTTCGCCGTCGCGCCGCCGAGGTTGACGATGACGTTCGCGTGAACGGGCGAGATCTCCGCGCCGCCGATGCGCCGTCCCTTCAGGCCGCACTCCTCCAGCAGCTTGCCCGCGAAGAGTCCGGGCGGATTCTTGAAGATGGATCCCGCGTTCGGCTGTTTCGGAAGCGCCTCTTTCCTCTTCGCGGTCACCTCGTCGATGTGCGCGGCGATTTGCTGCGCCGGCTTCGGGACGAGGCGCAGCGCGGCGCCGGAGACGACGTCGTCCGTCTCGCAGAGCGCGGTCCAGCGGTAACCGTGCGGAATCTCCGAGGCGGGCACCGTCCGGCGCTCGCCCTGAGTCGAGACGAGGTCGACCGCGACGAGGACCTCGAAGATCTCGGAACCGTAGGACCCCGCGTTGATCCGCACGGCCGCGCCGAGCGACGACGGGATGCCCGAAAGGTTCTCGAGCCCGGACAGGCCGGCCTTCTGCGTCGCCACGGCGAGCGACATGAGCGACACGCCGCCGCCCGCGACAACGTCCGGCGGCTCGATCCGCGTCGCCAGGAAGTCGCCCGCGAGCGAGAAGACGACTCCGGGGAAACCCGCATCCGGCACGAGGAGGTTCGAGCCCTTCCCGAGCGCGAGGACCGGAAGCCCTTCCGCCCGGCTCGCGTTGAGGAGCGCGGCGAGCGCGTCCACATCGTGGACTTCCACGAAAAACCGCGCCGGCCCGCCGATCCGGAGCGTCGTCCGCCCGGAAAGCGGAACGTTCTCGCGCACGATCGCGCGAAACTCGCGCAGCGCCTTTTCGATCATCGGGTCACGAGAAGAGCAGTGCCGACGAACGCTCCGGCGACCGCGCCGGCGAGGACGTCGTCCGCCATGATTCCCCATCCGCGCGGCAGGCGCTCGAGCGCGCCGATGGGCCCCGGCTTCCAGACGTCGAGCACGCGAAAGAGAAGGAACGCCGAGAGTACGGCGCCGATCCGGAGGAGTGTGGCTCCGGCCGGCACGAGCGCGTATACCGGAAGAAGCGCGATCGACTGCCCCGCGACCTCGTCCACGACGATCTCCGGCGGATCGCCGACTCCGCGCAGGCGTGCCGTCTCGCCGGCGGCGTGAACGCCGATCACGGCGATCCCGAGCGCGAAGCCGCCGAGACCCCACGTGCCCGAGAAAAACGCTACGAGATGCGCGACGGGAATCGCCACGAGGCTGCCCCACATCCCCGGCGCCGTCGGCAGGAAGCCCGTCCCGAACCACGTCGCCACGAGCGTCGTCACGCGCGACGCCGCGAAAACTTCAGGCCAGGGGCGAAGCAGCTCTTGCGTTTTCGGAAAAGCGGCACTACTTTCCATGCGGTCCTTCCGCTTCGGCTACGGCATCGTGGCCGTTTCGGCACGTCTGCGGGGTTCGCGTATCCGAATCCGTCACGTCCGAATCCGAAACCTATAATCCGCCGTCCCTCACATGAAAGCGAGGACCCTCCATGGTCGAAGTGAACAAGGAAAAGCTCAAGGCGCTCGAGCAGGCCGTCCAGCAGATCGACAAGCAGTTCGGGAAAGGCGCGCTCGTCCGCCTCGGCGACAAGCCCCACGAGGTCATCCAGTCCATCTCCACCGGCTCCATCGGCGTGGACTCCGCGCTCGGGATCGGGGGCATCCCCCGGGGCCGCGTCATCGAAGTCTTCGGGCCCGAGTCCTCGGGCAAGACCACCCTGACCCTGCACGTCATCGCGGAAGCGCAGAAGCGCGGCGGGCTCGCGGCGTTCATCGACGCCGAGCACGCCCTCGACCCCGATTACGCCCGGAAGCTCGGCGTCGACGTCGACAACCTCATGGTGTCGCAGCCCGACTCCGGCGAGCAGGCGCTCGAGATCGCCGAGGCCCTCGTGCGCTCGGCCGCGATCGACGTCATCGTCATCGACTCCGTCGCCGCGCTCGTCCCGAAGGCCGAGCTCGAGGGCGAGATGGGCGACGCATCGATGGGCATGCAGGCGCGCCTCATGTCGCAGGCGCTGCGCAAGCTCACGGCCGTCGTCTCGAAGTCGAAAACCACGCTCATCTTCATCAACCAGATCCGCGAAAAGATCGGCGTCATGTTCGGGAACCCCGAGACGACGACCGGCGGCCGCGCCCTGAAGTTCTATTCGTCTGTGCGCATCGACATCCGGCGCATCAACGCGATCAAGGACGGCGACGTCGTCGTCGGCAACCGCACGAAGGTCAAGGTCGTCAAGAACAAGGTCGCGCCCCCGTTCCGGTTCGCCGAGTTCGACATCGCCTTCGGGGAGGGAATCTCGAAGACGGGCGAGCTCGTCGACATCGGCCTCGAGATGAAGATCGTCGAGAAGTCCGGCGCGTGGTTCAGCTACGGCGACCTGCGGATCGGTCAGGGCCGGGAGAACGCCAAGCAGTTTTTCCGCGAGAACCCGGATGTGGCAGCCGAGGTCGAGAGAAAGATCCGGGCGAATCTCGGGCTCCCGACGGGCGATGTCCTCGGCGCCCCGGTACCGGCTGCCGGGCCGGCCGCGCCCGAGCCGAAACCCGCGAAACCCGCCGTCGCAGGCGAAAAAAAGAGGTGAACCCCGGCCCACGATGTAAACCGGGGGCCATCTCCGCCGTCCGAAGGAAGGTATGGCCGTCAGGGTTGGCCCGAACCCATCCCCCGAAGCGCCGCATGGCCCGGCGGCGGGGAGGACCCGTCTGCCGTGGAGCCGGTCCGAGGCTTTCCGCTTCTGGATGGTCGCCGTCGCCACGACCGCTCTCCTCGAAACCGCCGTCGTGGCGCTCGGCGCCGCGTTTCCAGCCGCCTCGGCTCCGCGTCCCGAAGGCGCTGAGCAGACTCTCCAGGTCCTTGCCCTTGCGGTGCTCCTCCCGATGCTCTTTCTCTCCCTCGCGCGCTTCGCGGAAAAGAAATACCAGCGGCGCCCTCCCAAGGCCCTCCAGGTCTCGCAATTCGGCCTCTATCTCGTCGGAACGGCGCTCGTCAGCGCGGGCTTCCTTCGACACAGGGCGAATCTCGACCCCTCCGCGCCGCTGCTTTTCGCGGGAGAGATTCTCCTCGGAGCCGCGGCGCTTCTCCTCGCGGCCTGGGTCGCGAGCGTGCTCCTTTGCACGCCCACCGAGGACACCCTCATGATTCCCTGACCCGACATCCCGCGCCCGGCACCCGTAGAATCCCGGCAGATGCGACGAGGCCGGACGTTCTCTCTCCTTCTCCAGCTGCTGCCGATCGCCGCGGCAACGGCGCTGCCGGACCCGGCCGGGGCCGCTTCACCCGCTCCCACGCTCTCTCCCTGGCTGAAGATCGTCCCGGGAGACGCCCGCATCGGGCGCCTCGCGGCAAAGGCGGCCGCACCGCTCTCGCCTAACGCCCCGGGGCTGCTCCTGAAGCTCGACCCGCCGGGCTGGAAGGCGGGAAACGCCGCCGCGCGGGAGGCGGTTCGCGCGCTCGCGAAGGACGCGCATCGCGCGGGCTGGCGATGGGGCCTCGATCTCGAGCTGCCGGACGTCACGATTCCGGCGGATGTGCGCGCCGCGGAAGCCGCCACGGTGGAAGACCTGTGGCCCGGGCTCGGAGAGATTCTCAGAGACGCGAACGAAACGGATCTCGTGACGATCGGCTTTTACGCGCGGGAAGGCTTTGATCCAAAGGCAAGGTCGTATTTGCTGAGAAAGGGGTCCGCGGGCGCGCGCGCGGCAGCGCCGCACGCTCGGATCGCATTCGCGGCCGGCCCCGTCGCGCACGGGGAGCTCGCGCCGCGAGACGTCAAACAACTCTTTTCAGAGGAGAATGCGGCGTATTTCGACTTCGTCGGCCTGACCCCTTTGGCCCGACCGGCTCCTGGCGAAATCCGCGTCGTGGTCGATGACATGGCGTTCGGAAAGCCGGCCCTCGCCGACTTCGGCGCGACGATCGCGAGCCCGGCCACGCTGCTCGCGGCCGGCGCCCGGCTTGCGGCCGAGAACGTGCCGTTCGTCGTCGCGAGTCCGGCGTGGAATCCCTCCCGCGACGCCGCCTTCGAGCGCTTCGCGCGCCTCCTCGACGGAGATTTCGGGCCCGATTCCCGCGCGGTGACGGCCTCGGCCGCGAGCGGCGAAGCGCTCGACGTGTTCCGATTCGTCGCGCGAACGGATCTCGGGGGCGTCGTTCTGATACCGGGGACGGCGCCCGTGGGCCCCGTCTCATCCGGAGCCTTCTCTCTGACTCTCGACGGAACGGCGTACGTCTCGGCCGAGGTCTACGAGCTCGAGACGGGCGCTTCGAAAAGAATCGAAGTCCCCGACCGCGCCGTTCCCGCGCGCCTCTCGCTCTCCCTCGCGAACGGGCCGCTCGGAGTGCGGCTCGTCGCGCGGGAGAAGCTCCCTTCGGAAGCCGCGAAGGCCGCCGTCGGCGTCGCGGTGACACGCGGCCTCACAGCCGACGAGATCCTCGCGAAGCACCAGGCGTGGCGCGCGGCGCGCGACGCGCGTTGGAAGATGCTCACGGCGCGGAACACGATGTCGATGCGTTTCCGCTTCGCCGAGCTGAACAACACGTTCGACCTCGCTCTCGCGGGGCCGTTCTTCTACGAGAAGGGCGGCAGCTACGACTGGGCGTGGAGCGAGGCGTATTTCAACGGCGTGCGCTGGAAAGGAAAGAAGATCCCCGAGCTGCCGCTCCTCCAGCCCGAGAAGGTCTCGGACATGCCGCTCGCCCTGACCTTCGACGACGCTTACGCTTACACGCTCGCGGGCGAGGACACGGTGAACGGCATCCCCTGCTGGGCGCTCGACTTCACGCCGCGCGCCGCGGCCTCCGACAAGCCTCTTTACGCCGGCACGGTCTGGGTCGCGAAGGCGGACTTCGCAGCGATCCGGACACGCACACGCCAGCTCAACCTCACGGCCGAGATCCAGGCGGTGGACGAGGTCTCGGACTTCGGCGAGGTGCCTGCGCCCGACGGCGGGCCGCCTCTGCGCCTTCCGACGCACACGACCGGGCAGTGGATCCTCAAGACGTTCTCGCGGACGACGGTCGTCGAGCGCGAGAGCACACTCTCGGACGTCCGGATCGACCCGCCGAACTTCCTCTCGGAGCGCCAAACCGCGTTCGCGTCATCCGACGTCATGGTCCGCGACACGGAGAAGGGCGTGCGGTATCTCGAGAAGACGAAGGAGGGCGGGCGCGTCGTCACCGAGGACACGAAACACGCTCGCCTGTTCGGCCTCGGCGGCCTCTTCTACGACGGCTCGTATGACTATCCGCTTCCGCTTCTCGGGATCTATTACGTCGACCTCGACTTCCGGAAGCGCCACGAGCAACTGCAGGTGTTCTTCGGAGGGGTCCTCCTGGCCGCCTCGTACAACCAGCCGCGCCTCTTTGGAACGACCATCGACACGGGAGTCGACCTCTTCGGCATCGCGATCCGGGGAACCGAGTCGCTGTACCTAGAGGGGACGGAGGACAAGGCCCAGCGCGTGAAGTCGCGATCCTTCGCGGGAAACTTCAAGGCAGGCGTCCCTCTGAGCCGCCACGTCAAGCTCTCGGCGACCCTCGGCGAGACGCACCGCGACTTCGCAGCCGACTCGGAGACGTCGCCCGTGTTCACGATTCCCGCCAACCACTGGGTCACGCGGCTCGAGGGCCAGGTCGTCTGGGATCTTCGAGGCTGGGCTCTCTCAGGGCGGTACGCGTGGAACAAACGCTCGCAATGGGACAAATGGGGCCTGCCGGACAATCCGGACTACGACCCCGGTAAGGCCGAGTTCCGGACGTATTCCCTCCAGCTCGCGAAGGACTTTCACCTCCCGCGGTTTCAACGCGTAAGAACGTCGCTCTCCTACCTCGGTTCGAGCAACACGGACCGTTTTTCAAAATACAGTTTCGGGTTCTTCGGAGGGACGTCGCTGATCGGCTTTCGCTCGGGCGCGCTCCTCGCGGAGGAGGCCGTCACTTCGAAGTTCGCGTACGGCTACGTCTTCGGCGACGCCTTCCGCCTCGAAGTCATCTACGAGGACGCGCGCATCAAGGACCCCGCGGCCGGACTCGACTGGGCCTACTTCAGCGGCGCGGGCCTCTCCGGCGAGCTGCCGGGCCCGTGGTCCACGCTCGTACGATTCGACGCGGGCACGCCCGTCGCGGGCCGGAACCGCGGCCAGACGGGTGTCGTCCTGAGCCTCACCTTCCTGAAGATCTTCTGAAGCGGGCGACCCGTACAATCCCGGCGCGATGCGCTGCCGCCTGCTCCTCGTCTCCCTCGCCGCTCTGTCCTCGGTCGCGCAGTACCCTGTCTCGAAAGGATCCTACGCCGTCCGTGAGTGACCCCCCCCTCGCGCTCCTCTCCGTCTCCGACCGCAGCGGCCTGGTCGAATTCGCGCGCGCTCTCGCCGGGCTGGGCTTCGGACTCGTTTCGACGGGCGGCACGGCGCAGCACCTCTCGGCCGCGGGCCTCGCCGTCACGAACGTCTCGGATCTCACCGGCTTCCCCGAGGTCTTCGGCGGCCGTGTGAAGACGCTCCACCCGAAGCTCTTCGGCGGCATCCTCTTCGATCGGGCCGCGGAGCGCGACCGCGGCGAGGCGGCCGCGCACGGCGTCTCACCAATCGACCTCGTCGTCGTGAATCTCTATCCGTTCGAGGAGACCGTCGCGAAGGAGAACGTCGGCTTTCGCGAGGCCATCGAGAAGATCGACGTCGGCGGGCCGTCGCTCCTGCGCGCGGCAGCGAAAAACCACGCGTACGTCGGAGCCGTGTGCGATCCGGCGGACTACCCGGCCGTCGCCTCCGAGCTGACGAAGAGCGGCGGCACTCTCAGCGACGAGACGCGCCGGCGTTTGGCCGCGAAGGCCTTCCGGCGCACGGCGGCCTATGACGCCGCGATCGCGCGGTGGTTCTCGAGAGAGACGGGCGAGACGTTTCCCGAGCGCCTCTCGCTCTCCTTCTCGCTCGCCGCGCCGCTGCGCTACGGCGAGAACCCGCACCAGAAGGCCTCCCTCTACGCCGACGCCGCCGCCGCGGCCCCCGCCCTCTCGCGCTACCGCTTCGTGCAGGGGAAGGAGCTCTCGTACAACAATTTCCTCGACGCGGACGCGGCGCTCTACACGTCGCGCGTCGTGGGCCGGAACGCGCTCACGATCGTGAAGCACCGCGTCCCCTCGGGCGTGGCCATGGAGCACGCGATGGCGGGGGCGTTCGAGGCCGCGTGGGCTTCCGATCCCGTCTCGGGCTTCGGCGGCGTCGTCGCGTACACGGGCACACTGGACGCCGCGGCGGCAGCCGTGCTCACGTCGCGCTTCCTCGAGGTGATCGTCGTGCACGACGTGACGGACGACGCGAAGATAATCCTCGCGAAGAAACCGAACCTGCGCGTCCTGACCGTCGCGCCGGAGACGGATTTCCGCCCGCGCCTCGAGGCTCGGGGCATCGACGGGGGCCTCCTCGTGCAGGAAGGTGACCTCGCTCCCGACGACGCATCGGAGTGGAAAGTCGTCACGAAGCGGGCGCCGGGCGATGCCGAGCGGCGCGCGCTCTCATTCGCGAACCGCGTCCTGCGCGGTGTCGTCTCGAACGGCATCGTCGTGGCGGGAGAGAGCGCGACGTACGGCATCGGCGGCGGGCGCACGAGCCGCGTGGATGCATGCCGGGACGCCGCCAGCAAGGCGGGAGCGCGTGCGAAGGGCGCGGTCGCGGCGTCGGACGCTTTCTTCCCGTTCCCGGACGGCCTCGAGGTGCTCGCGGCGGCAGGGGTCACGGCCGTCGTCCAGCCCGGCGGCTCCATGAAGGACGCTGCCGTCATCGCCGCGGCGGATGCCGCGGGAATCGCGATGGTGTTCACGGGACGGCGGCACTTCAGACATTGAGAGAAGACGAAGAGAAAGAAGAGAAAGAGTTTTGGCGCGCGCAGCGCGCCGCAGTCTTCGTCTTTTCCCTCTCCTTTCTCTTCGCCTTCGAAGCACGGCCGGCGAAGCCGGCCGCGACACCACCTCCGCCAGCGACAGCGTCGCTCGACGCGCGAACGGTTCTCGCGAGCGTCCGAAAAGCCTATTTCTCCTCTCCCTCCGTCAGCTGCACGTTCGTGCAGACGTACGCGCCAGCCGGCTTCGCGGAAACCGCGCCCGAGACCGGGCGACTCATCCTGCAGGCGCCGGACCGCGTGCGCTTCGATTACGACGGGCCGGAGGGAAAGGTCTTTACGTTCGACGGCAAGGCCGGCCGCCAGCTCGTCGCGGCGGACCGGCAGCTCGTCGTGCGGACGCTGGCCCCCGAGGAGATCGCACGCCTGCCGCTCGTGTTCCTGGAGTCGACCGAAACGCTCCTCGCGCGCTACGCGGCGCGCGCCGCCGCGCGGGACGCCGGCCTGACCGAGCTCACGCTGACGCCTCGGGCCGGCGGGGATCCGAAATCAGTCACGTTCCTCGCGGCGGCTTCGGGCGAGGTGAAAAGGCTCATCCTCGTGGACGCCGCGGGCAACCGCACGACGTTCACGTTCACGCAGAAAATGCCCGGGCCGAAGCGCCCGGATTCGGACTTCGCCCTCGTGCCGCCGGAGGGCACGAAGATCCTCTCGGAGTGAGCCCATGGCCGAATCCACGTTCGACGTCGTGTCCGAAGTCAACCTCCCCGAGGTCGCGAACGCGGTCTCGCAGGCCCGGAAAGAAGTCGGGCAGCGCTTCGACCTGAAGGGCACCGCGGCCGGAATCGAGCAGAACGACAAGGAGCTCACGCTCACGGCGAACGACGAGTTCGGCCTGAAGGCCGTGACGGACCTGCTCCAGACGAAACTCGCGAAGCGGGGGGTGTCCCTGAAGGCTTTCGACTACGGCACGATCGAGCCCGCGTCCAAGGGTACCGTGCGACAGGTCTTGACGATCCGCCAGGGCATTCCCTCCGAAAAGGCGAGGGAGATCGTAAAGGCCGTCAAGGACAGCAAGCTGAAGGTGCAGGTCGCGATCCAGGGCGAGCAGCTGCGCGTCTCGGGCAAGAAGAAGGACGATCTGCAGGCCGCCATTGCTCTCCTGCGCGGCGCGGACTTCGGCATCCCTCTTCAGTTCACGAATTTCCGCGGCTGACAGCGGTAAGATGCACCCAGCCGAAATGAGCCAGACCTCGCTGAAAGACCGGCTCCTCGTCGCCACGTTGCCCGCCGAAGAACGGGAGAACGGGCGGCGTCTCCTCTCGGCGCTCGCGCCGATCGAAAGCAAGCTGAAGCTCGTCGAGGCCCGCCTCCAGGAGCGCACGCGTTCGGGCATCCCGACGATCTCCCTCCTCGGCGACTACCTGGTCGAGGGCGGTGGCAAGCGAATCCGGCCCGCGCTCCTGCTTCTCGGCTCGCATCTCCTCGGGTGCGAGGACGACCGGGACGTGAGCTACGCCGCGATGATCGAGTTCATCCACACGGCAACGCTGGTGCATGACGACATCATCGACGACGCCGAGCTTCGCCGCGGCCGGCCGAGCGTGAACCGGCGGTGGGGCAACGAGCTGACCGTCCTGTTCGGCGACTTCCTCTACATGAAGTCCATGGAGATCGCGCTGGAGGAAGGGGACCTGCGGGTCCTGCGCCTCCTCTCGGACGTGACGCTCCGGATGACCGAAGGCGAGATCATCGGCGCCGAGCGGCGCGGGCTCCTCGACCTCACGCTCGAGGGTTATCTCGACATCGTGCGCCGCAAGACGGCTCTGCTCTTCGCGGGCGCCTGCAAGATCCCGTCGTTCCTGGTGACGGAGGCGTTCGGCGAGAGCCGCGAAGTCTGGGGCGAGCGCCTCTGGGAGTATGGAATGTCGCTTGGGATCGCGTTCCAGCTCCAGGACGACCTTCTGGATTACACCGCGAAGGAAGCGGACCTCGGCAAGCCGGTTCTCTCCGACCTGAGGGAGGGCAAGCTCACGCTGCCCCTGATCCTCTGCCTGCCGCACGCGACGCGTGCCGAGCGCAAGCTTGTCGAGACGGTCGTGGCCGAGCAGGGCTTCGCGTCCGTCAGGCCCAAACAGATCCTCGAGATCGTCCATCGCCTCGGCGCCCTGGAGCGCGCCCACGAGATGGTCGAGACCCATGCGGAAAGGGCGCGCGATATCGCATCGCTCTTCCCCGAGACGGCTTCCCGCGAAGGCTTCCTTCTCGCCGCAGAATATGCCGCAAATAGGCGTAAGTAATTAAGAACAAAAAATTTAATGTCTTTGAATGGAATAAGGAAAAGGCCGAATACTGCCTAATTTTCTTAGATACCAGCACAATTGCATGGCCGATGACCGAATGAAGTAAGGAAAATAAGCTATCTAGCCTGTTTTTTTCTGGATTCTCTCTTGATTTCTACAACTCTCGGCTCTAAGCTCTCCCCAACATATCGTGGGTCACAGATCAGCTCCCACAACCCAGGAACGGTCAGGAGAGCGAATGATCGAAAAGCTGTTCCGGTCCTTCCGGTCGCCCTTCGGCGCAACATCCCGCGAAGACTTCACGCTCGAGGAAGAGGTCGCGCTCTACCGCCATCGCGCGGAAGTCGCGCTCGAAGAGGAACGCTACAACGACTCGCTCGTGTTCCTGGCGAAGATCCTGCGGCTCAACCCGTACGATCTACAGGCGCGCATGACGGTCGCCCACACGTACCACTACGCGCTGAACGAGCCGACGAAGGCCCTTCTCACGTACGAGAAAGTCGTCGCCGCGTCCGGATACGACGAGTCGAACTCCTATTCGGTCGCAGCCCGCGAAGGCATCCGCGAGCTGGAGGGCGCGCTCGACACGGCGGCCCTTCCCCTCCACGAGCTCGTGGACGACGACGAATTCAGCGAAGACACCGGCGGCCGCGCCCACAACGTGGCCGGATAGCGGGCTCCCCCGAATCCCTTTTCTTCCATCCTCTTCAAGTCGTCATCGACCCGCCAGCGCGGGCCGGTGACGACGACCCTTTCCGGGGTCTCGAGCCGCACCCTCAGGGACGCGATGCACAGGCGAAAAAGCGGCGTGGACATTGCCGCCCGGCGATCGTTGACGCGCTCACGAAGCCGATGTTAATATCGAACGTGCCCCGGCTGGCGACCTCCTCCCCCCTTCACGTCGTCGCCGTCATCCCCTCCCGATACGGGGCGGAGCGCTTTCCCGGGAAGCCTCTCCATCCGATCGCCGGAACCCCCATGGTCATCCGGGTTCTCGAGCAGGCGCTTCAGGCGAGGCGCGTTTCGCTCGTCCTCGTGGCGACCGACGACGAGCGGATCGCGCGAGCGGTCGAAACGGCGGGTGGACGGGCGGTCCTGACCGACCCGGCGTTACCGTCGGGCACGGATCGGGTCTTCGCGGCCGTGAAAGACCTCGACGTGGACGTCGTCCTCAACGTGCAAGGTGACGAGCCGCTGATGGATCCCGAAAACATCGATCGCGTGGCGGGATTCCTCCTCGAACATCCCGAGTTTCCGCTGGCGACGGTCGCGCTGCCCATCGACGATCCGGCCGAGATCGCGAATCCGAACAACGTGAAGGTCGTGCGCGGCGACGACGGCCGGGCTCTCTACTTTTCACGCGCGGCGCTTCCCTACCGCCGGAGACCCGAACCTCTCCTCGCGACGCTCAAGCACCTCGGCCTCTATGGCTACCGCAAGGACGCGCTCAGGCGCTGGACGAGCCTGCCGCCTCATCCGCTCGAGCGCGCCGAGGGCCTCGAGCAGCTCCGGGCGCTCGCGGCGGGGATGGCGATGGCGGTGTTGGACGCGGCGAGCGACTCCATCGGGGTGGACACGTTAGAGGATGCGAACAGAGTGGAAGAAATCCTGAGAAAGAAAGAATCCCGGCGTGACCTGAGCCCCGAACTCAACTTCGCAGCCACGACGGAGGTGTAGCGTGGGAACCAAATACATTTTCGTCACCGGCGGCGTGGTCTCCGGCCTCGGCAAGGGCATCGCCGCGGCGTCCATGGGCGCGCTCCTGGAAGCGCGGGGGTTTCGCGTCACCCTCCAGAAGTTCGACCCCTACCTGAACGTGGACCCCGGCACGATGTCGCCGTTCCAGCACGGCGAGGTCTACGTCACCGACGACGGCGCCGAGACCGATCTCGACCTCGGGCACTACGAGCGCTTCACCTCCACCATCACCGGCAAAGCGAACAGCGTGACGACCGGAAAGATCTATCTCTCGGTCATCGAAAAGGAGCGCCGCGGCGACTTTCTCGGGAAAACCGTCCAGGTCATTCCGCACATCACGGACGAGATCAAGGACTGCATCCGCCGCGTCGCGGACGACAACGACGTCGTCCTCGTGGAGATCGGCGGCACCGTCGGCGACATCGAGTCGCTGCCCTTCCTCGAGGCGATCCGCCAGTTCCGCCAGGACGTGGGCCGCGGCAACGCGATCAACGTGCACCTGACGCTCGTGCCGCACATCGCGGCGTCCAACGAGCTGAAGACGAAGCCCACGCAGCACTCCGTCAAGGAGCTTCTCTCCATCGGAATCCAGCCCGACATCCTCCTCTGCCGGGCCGACCGCTCGATTCCCGAGGAGATGAAGAAGAAGATCGCGCTCTTCTGCAACGTGGACGAGCGGGCCGTCATCACGGCGCGTGACGTCCCGACGATCTACGAGGTGCCGCTCGCGTTCGCGCGTGAGGGCCTCGACGAGATCCTCCTCGACTACCTCTCTCTCCCCCACTACGACCGCGACCTCGCGAAGTGGGACTCGATCGTGAACCGCGTCAAGAACCCCCAGGAAGAGGTCACGATCGCGTTCGTGGGCAAGTACGTGCAGCTCGGCGACAGCTACAAGTCCCTGAGCGAGGCGCTCCACCACGGCGGCATCGCGAACAACGTGAAGGTCAGGATCTCGTTCGTGGATTCCGAGGAATTAGAAACGGTCGGCTTCCCCGAGACGCTCGCCCGCGCGGACGCGATCCTCGTCGGACCCGGTTTCGGCCGGCGCGGCGTCGAAGGCAAGCTGAAGGCGATCCGCCTCGCGCGCGAAACGAAGGTCCCGTTCTTCGGAATCTGCCTCGGCATGCAATGCGCCGTCATCGAATACGCGCGCAACGTCTGCGGCATCAAGGACGCGAACTCGACGGAGTTCGAGCCGAACGCGCCGCACAAGCTCATCTTCATGTTGCGCGACCTCATCGGTGTCGACGCGCTCGGCGGCACGATGCGGCTCGGTAAGTACCCGTGCGACCTCGGCGAGGGCACGCTCGCACGGCGCGCCTACGGCGAGCCGACGATCTGGGAGCGCCACCGCCACCGCTACGAGGTGAACCAGGAGTACCTGCCGGCCTTGCGCGACGCCGGCATGACGTTCTGCGGCATGTCGCCCGATCGGAAGTTCGTGGAGATGGTCGAGCTGTCCGACCACCCGTGGTTCCTCGGCTGCCAGTTCCACCCCGAGTTCAAGAGCAAGCCCACCGCGCCGCACCCGCTCTTCAAGGACTTCATCCGCGCCGCCCGCGCCCACAAGCACGCGCGGCAGGAGGACGTCGACAAGAAGAGCGCCGAGCTCGTGCCCGCCGTC